>Ga0213836_100079_pt1 | contig 114769 bp, 94 predicted proteins | sample SWPATP03_FD_160578 | JGI IMG/M metagenome (GOLD analysis project Ga0213836, IMG submission 160578) | Coastal seawater microbial communities from Marineland, Florida, United States - SWPA TP0 #3 | ecosystem: Environmental > Aquatic > Marine > Coastal | place: USA: Florida | collected 2016-08-05
ACGGACCGAACGCAGCACTGTGGATCAGGTGCGTGGGCAGCGACGTCACAGTGACACCACGCACTTGAGGATAGCTTGCAACTGTATCGCTGGCGTAGCTTTGGGCTCCGAAGTGATCGCGATTCTCCACCGTGTCGTGCGTGCGCAAGGTCGTTCCATCCATGGCAAAGAGCTGCAGCCCCTTGAACAGGTAAGCGTTCTTGTCCTGCTCTACCCAGCTCCTTGCCGAGCGCTCGAACAGCCATTTCAAAGGCTCGGGCCCGACACGCTGACGCGCTTGCGCCGCGGCGCTTTTGCTGACAAACGGCGTCTGCGAATCCGGTAGCGCCAAACCAAGATCATCGAGCACTTCGCCGATGGATTTGTGCCGGTATAAAGCCAGTGCCACCATCAGCCATACCACCTGCTCGGCAGGCAGACGTCGATGCCGGATGCTCGTCGCCTCCGTGCTCACAACCGCCTGCTCGACCCATTCATAAGGCAAATGTTCCCCAAGCCTGGCCCAGTCGGGAGACTCGAGGTTATTGGCGAGGAAATGCAGGGTGTCGTCGAACATGGCGACGAAGGTTAACAGCGATGCGGAACAACGACAAAATAAAAATGCCGTTCAGTCTTAACTGAACGGCATTACTGCCTCGGCAGTGCTTTTTTATTGGCTGGCTCGCCGCCGCGCACCCGCGCAGCCGATGCGGCGCTTTTTTTGTATCCTGTGGGGAGATATCACTTCCTTCGATGCCATGAGCCCCGATTCCCAGGCGCACATTTTCGCCTTACCCAAAGCCCTGCGCTACGAGCATTTCATTCGGCGCGTGGCCGATACCGGCCGGGTCTGGGGCCTGGTCAGCGACGGCTGGGCGATCGGCAAGACCGACGACGGCGCCCTCGTGTTTCCGCTCTGGCCGACGAGCGCGCTGGCCTGCCAATGCGCCGTGCTCGAGTGGGAGGGCTACACGCCGCGCGAATTCGGCTTGCAGGAATTGTTCGACGAATTGCTGCCCCAGCTCGAGGCGGACGGCATCTTGCCCGGCATCACCTACACGCCCGACGAATACGGCCTGACGCCTTCGCACGCCCAGCTGCGCAAGGACCTCACCGCACGCCTGCGCCAGCGCGCAGCCGCACCCAACGACCCTGTCGAATAAAGCCGACTTATGCACACCCTCCCGTACGACGGCCTGGCCCTGGCCGCGCTCGACGAACAATTGCTGCAGCCCGGCGTCAAGGGCTTGCCGATCACCGAAGCGCTGCGCCAGGGCGCGATCGGCGTGCAGGGCTGGAATGTCCTGCACGCCGACACCAGCTTCCCGGTGGCGCTGCTGAAAACGAGCGCACTGCGCCATAACCTCGACTGGATGCGGCGCTTTTGCGCGCGCTACGGGGTGACGCTGGCGCCGCATGGCAAGACGACGATGTGTCCGCAACTGTTCGGTGCCCAGCTGGCCAATGGCGCCTGGGGCATCACGCTGGCGAATGTCACCCAGATCCAGGTCGCGCACCGCTTCGGCGTGCGCCGCGTGCTGCTGGCGAACCAGCTGGTGGCGCCGAGCGACATCCGGGCCTTGTGCGCGCTGCTGCGCGGCGATCCGGATTTCGCCTGCATCGTGCTGGCCGATTCGCTGGCCGGCGTGGCGCGCCTGGCCGAGGCGCTCGCAGGCCAGCCGCTGGCGCGGCCGCTGCCGGTGCTGGTCGAACTCGGCCTGGCGGGCAAGCGCGCCGGCTGCCGCACGCTTGAAGCGGCGATCACCGTCGCGCGTGCGATCGCGGCCGCACCGGGACTGCAACTGGCCGGCTTCGAGGGCTATGAAGGCTTGCTGGTGAGCGAAGACCGCGCGGCCGACCTGGCGGCGGTCGAGGCCTTCCTGGCGCAGCTGGTGGCATTGGTGCGCGGCGCCGACGACGAAGGCCTGTTCACGGGCGCCGAGATCCTGCTGTCGGCCGGCGGCTCCGCGTATTTCGACCTGGTCGCGCGCGGCTGCGGCGCCCTGTCCGGCGCCGGCTCCGGCTTGTCGCGCCCGCTGCGCGCCGTGCTGCGCAGCGGCTGCTACCTGACCAGCGACCACGGCACCTACGAACGCATGATCGGCGAACTGAACGCGCGCGAAGCCGATGCCGACGGCTTGCGCCCGGCGCTCGAGGTGTGGTCCATGGTGCAGTCGCGCCCGGAGCCGACGCTGGCCATTCTGACCATGGGCAAGCGCGACGCCTCGTATGATGTCGACCTGCCGACCCCGCTGTCCTGGCACCGGCCCGGCCCCGGCGCGCCGCATGCGTTGCCACCCGGGACCGCGATTGTCAAACTGAACGACCAGCACGCCTACCTGCGCCTGCCGCAAGGGCATCCCTTGTGCGCCGAACTGGCCGTCGGCGACCTGGTCGGCTGCGGCATCTCGCACCCCTGCACCACCTTCGACAAGTGGCCGCTGATCCTGGGCGTGGACGACGATTACCAGGTGCGCGGCGCCTACAATACCCTCTTCTGAAGGCCAAGCCGGTAGGCTACAATCCTTGCTCGACCTTCAAGAGAGCCGCCATGCCCGCCACCCCGCCGTCGCTGTTCCCGCCGATCCAACCGAGCCGCCACGGCATGCTCGCGGTCGACGACCTGCACACGATCTATTGGGAGGAGGTGGGCAACCCGAACGGCATTCCGGTGCTGTTCCTGCACGGCGGCCCGGGCGCCGGCCTGTCTCCCCAGCACCGGCGCTTTTTCGACCCGCACGCCTACCGCGTGATCCTGTTCGACCAGCGCGGCGCCGGCAAATCGACCCCGCTCGGCGAATGGCGCGCCAACACCACCCAACTCTTGATCGAGGACATCGAACGCCTGCGCGTCATGTTCGGGATTGCGCGCTGGCTGGTGTTCGGCGGCTCCTGGGGCTCGACCCTGGCGCTGGCCTATGGCCAGGCCCACCCGGAACGCTGCCTGGGTTTTGTGCTGCGCGGGATTTTCCTCTGCACCAAGGCCGAGGTCGACTGGTTTCTGCATGGCGTGCAGTGGTTCTATCCCGAGCTGTACGAGGAATTCATCGCCCCGATCCCGCCCGCCGAACGGGCCGACCTGTTAAAGGCCTATGCGGACCGCCTGCTGTGCGACGACCCGGCCCGCTACTGGCCGGCGGCGCGCGCCTGGAGCCGCTTCGAGGGCCGCCGCGTGTTCCTGCTGCCGCAGGAAGAAGAGCAGGCTTCCGACACGCTCGACCTGGGCGTGGGGCGGCTGGAAGCGCACTACATGGCGCACGGCGCTTTTCTGGACGAGGACCAGCTGGTGCGCGACATCGGCCGCATCGCCCACCTGCCGGCCGTGATCGTGCAGGGCCGCTACGACGTGATCTGCCCGCCGCTGTCCGCGCACCGCCTGCATGCGGCCTGGGGCGGCTCGCTCCTGCGCATGATTCCGGACGCCGGCCACGGCGCGCTGGAACTGGGCATCGCGCGCGCACTGGTGGGTGCGACCGAGCAGTTCAAGCGCTACGGCCGCTTCGATTGAGTACAGGCGACTGCTACACTACGCCTGACGCCCTTAACGCCCATCACAACGTGTTTCCATGAATATCCAGATTAGCGACATCGGCCACATGATCCAGCTGGCGATCGCCCCCGTCTTCCTGCTGACGGGCGTGGCGACCAAGCTGACCGTGCTGACCAACCGGCTGGCGCGCATCATCGACCGCACCCGGGTGCTCGAGGACCGCCTGCGCATCGGCCCGAACGACGAGTACACCGAGGAAGTCGAAGTGCTGTATACCCGCTCGCACCTGATCAATTACGCGATCACGTCGAGTACCGCCTGCGGGTTCCTGGTCTGCCTCGTGATCGCCATGCTGTTCCTGGGCGACAGCGCGAACATCAAGCTCGACAAGTACATCGCCGCGTTCTTCGTGATGGCGATGTTCGGGCTGATTTTCAGTTTCGTCTTTTTCCTGCGCGAGATCTTCATCTCGTCGCGCTTCATGCGCATACGCCACGACGCCAGCCTGGCGCCGGGCGCTCGCCGTACATAATCACGCACCTTCTATCGAATCGAGTATCACATGCACGACTACCAGCGCCCTCCCACCCTGCACCGCTACGGCATGCGCGACGAGCTCGAACTGGCACTCAAGGAAGGCCAGTTCCGCCTGCAAAGCGCCGGCGGTTTCCTGACCCTGTCGTTCTCCCAGGCCTGGAGCAAAAACCTGTTCGAGGTGCTGGGACCGGCCGACTGCTGCCTGGTCATCCACAACAGCGAGGAATTCGGCGAGCGCCTGCATCGCGCGGTCCAGCGCGCGCTCCCGAACTGGGCCGGCATCGACGGCGCCGTCGAATACGGCAGCCGCTCGCCGCTGGGCGCCGCGTTTACCAAGACGCGCGCCGAAGCCCAGGAACAGGAATGGAAATTCGCCTGGCGCTCGCTGTCGCCGAACACCAGCCTGCACCCGGTGACGGTCAAGATCGGCAGCATCGAGCAGTTCGCCGAGCTGCGCGCGCCGCAGAGTCACCTGGTATAAACCCCGGGCAGCGCCTTTAGAGCGGCGGCTCCACCGATTCCCGGCGTAATTCCATGATAATGCCGGGATGACCAATGCCGCCTACCCGCACCTCCTCGCCCCGCTCGACCTGGGTTTCACGACGCTGAAGAACCGTGTGATCATGGGCTCGATGCACACCGGGCTCGAAGACCGTTTCTATAACTACGGCAAACTGGCCGCCTTCTACCGCGAGCGCGCGGCCGGCGGGGTCGGGCTGATCGTCACCGGCGGCATTTCCCCGAACCGCCAGGGCTGGCTGCTGCCGCTGGGCGGCACCCTGAATGTCATCGGCGACGTCGTCAACCACCGCCGCGTCACGCGCGCCGTGCACGAAGAGGGCGGCAAGATCCTGATGCAGATCCTGCACGCGGGCCGCTACGGCTACCAGCCCTTCGTCGTCTCGGCGTCAAGCGTGAAGTCGCCGATCTCGCCATTCAAGCCGCGCCAATTGAGCGAACGCGGGATCGAGTCGACCATCCGCGCCTACGTGCGCTGCGCCAAGCTGGCCAAACTGGCCGGCTACGACGGCGTCGAGGTGATGGGCAGCGAAGGCTACCTGCTCAATCAGTTCCTGTGCGCGCGCGTGAACCGCCGCCTTGACGCCTGGGGCGGTCCGATCGAGAACCGGATGCGCCTGGCGATCGAGGTGGTGCGCCGCATCCGCCTTGCCGTCGGTCCCGATTTCATCCTGATGTACCGCCACTCGGTGCTCGACCTGGTCGAAGGCGGCAACACCTGGGAAGAAGTCGTCACCGTGGCGCGCGCCCTGGAGGCGGCCGGCGTCACCATCCTGAACACGGGCTACGGCTGGCACGAGGCGCGCGTACCGACCATCGTCACCTCGGTCCCGCGCGCCGCCTTTGCCAGCGTCGCCGGCCGCCTGCGCCGTGAAGTCGGCATTCCCGTGGTCGCCTCGAACCGCATCAACATGCCGGCCGAGGCGGAAGCCGTGCTGGCGCGCGGCGAAGCCGACATGGTGTCGATGGCGCGCCCCTTCCTGGCCGACGCCGCCTTCGTCGCGAAAGCCGCCAGCGGCCGCGTCGACGAGATCAACACCTGTATCGGCTGCAACCAGGCTTGTCTCGACCACACCTTCGCCAATCAACGCGCCAGCTGCCTGGTCAACCCGCGCGCCTGCCACGAGACGGAACTCGTTTATACGAAGACGGCCAAGGCGCGCAGGATCGCCGTGGTCGGCGCCGGACCGGCCGGCCTGTCGGCGGCGACGGTGGCCGCCGAGCGCGGCCACGCGGTGACGCTGTTCGAAGCATCGAACCAGGTGGGCGGCCAGTTCAAGGTCGCCATGCAAATCCCGGGCAAGGAAGAATTTGCGGAAACCGTGCGCTACTACGCGCGCAAGCTCGAGACCACAGGCGTCGACGTCCACCTCAATTGCCGCGTGACGCGCGCCGAACTGCTCGCGGCCGGCTTTGACGACGTGATCGTCGCCACCGGGGTGCGCATGCGCATGCCGAGCATTCCGGGCATCGAGCACCCGAAGGTGCTGTCGTATTTGCAGGTCTTGCGCGACAAGGCGCCGGTCGGCAAACGCGTCGCCATCATCGGCGCCGGCGGCATCGGTTTCGATACGGGCGAATTCCTGCTGCACGATCCTAGCCACCCCTTGCCGCAGCCTGTGTCGGCCTGGACCGCGGAGTGGGGCGTCGACCTGGACGCGACCGTCGAAGGCGGCCTGGTAAAACCGCTGGCGGCCCAGCCCTACCGCCAGTTGTACCTGCTCCAGCGCAAGAGCACGCGTCCGGGGGCGGGCCTCGGTAAAACCTCGGGCTGGGTGCACCGCGCGGCGCTGGCGCGCGGCGGGGTGCAGATGCTGGCCGGCGTCCAGTACGAGCGCATCGACGATGCCGGCCTGCACATCACGGTGAACGGCGAGCGGCGCCTGCTGGAAGTGGACAACGTCGTGATTTGCGCCGGGCAGGAGAGCCTGGACGAATTGACGGCGGGCGAGGTGGTGGCTGCCACGACCTTCCACAAGATCGGTGGCGCGGTGCTGGCGGCGGAGCTCGATGCGAAGCGGGCGATTCGGGAAGGGGCGGCGCTGGCGGCGCGTTTGTAGCCGGCGTTTGCCGTGCTACGGCGTGGAGTCGGGACTCCACGCGTTCGACGTTTACTTTTTACTTCTTGCGCAGCACCACGCAGCCGATCGAATACCCGGCCCCGAACGAGCAGATCACGCCGTTCGCGCCCTGCGGCAAATCGTCCTGGTACTTGTGGAAGGCGATGATCGAGCCGGCCGACGAAGTATTCGCGTAGGTGTCGAGAATCACCGGCGCCTCGTTCGGCTCGGCGTCGCGCCCGAGCAGCGTGCGCGCGATCAGCAGGTTCATGTTCAGGTTGGCCTGGTGCAGCCAGTAGCGCGCCACCTGCGCGATCTCCAGGCCGGCCGCCTGCACCGTGTCGCGGATCATGTCGGCGGCCATCGGGCAGACTTCCTTGAACACCTTGCGGCCCTGCTGGCGGAACAATTTGTCCGCTTTGCCGGCCCCCGCTTCATCGAAGCGGTTCATGAAGCCGAAATTGTTGCGGATGTTGTTCGAGAACTTGGTCTTCAGTTTCGATTCGAGGATCTCGAACTGGTGCTCGCTCACCGCCGTGTCGGCCGCTTCGACGATGATCGCGGTGCAGGCGTCGCCGAAAATGAAATGGCTGTCGCGGTCGCGGTAGTTCAGGTGGCCGCTGGTGATTTCGGGATTGAGTACCAGCACGGCGCGCGCCTGGCCGGTCTGCACGGCCGCCATCGCGGTCTGGATGCCGAAGGTGGCCGAGGAACAGGCCACGTTCATGTCGAAGCCGAAGCCGTCGATGCCGAGCGCTTCCTGGACCTCGACCGCCATGGCCGGGTAGGCGCGCTGCATGTTCGAGGCCGCGACCAGCACCATGTCGATGTCGGCGGCCACGCGTCCGGCGCGCGCCAACGCGTCCTGGGCGGCGGCCACGCACATCTCGGCCTGCAGCGACAATGCGTCGTCGCCGCGCTCGGCGATGCGCGAGGTCATCCGGCGCGGGTCGAGGATGCCTTCTTTTTCCATCACATAGCGCGACTTGATGCCGGACGCTTTTTCGATGAAGCCGCTGCTCGACGCTTCCAGCGCGGTGACCTCGCCGGCGGCGATGGCGTCGGCGTGTTCGGCGTTATGCAGCTCGACGTAGGCGTTAAATGCCGTCACCAGCTCGTCGTTGGAGATGGAATACGGGGGCGTAAACAGGCCGGTGCCGCTGATGACGACAGATTTCATGGTGACGACTTTCAATGGAGATAACGGGGAATTCCCGGTGAATGACGGCGATTCTACACAATCGGACCGGGCCTGGGAATTGTCGGGCAGTTCATTCCCGGCCCGGGCCGGGCGCGTGGTGGCGCGCCAGCGTGGCGCCGGCTGGCCGCTTGGCCAACTGCATCGGTTCGCCTTTCAGGTGTTTCACGGCCTGCGCCAGCTGGAAGTCGGCGGCGCCGCCGTAGGCCAGCGGCGGGCGGTCGCGCGCCGCGTCGAGCAGGGCCATTTGTTCTTCGATATCGTCCGGGCGCGTCTTCGTTTCGCCGGCGCCGTCGCCGGCCAGGTGGCGCTCGAGGTCCGCTTCGCGCAGGCGCAGCGCGTTCAAGCCGTCGTTCTCGCGGTTTTCGTCGACCGCGAAATCGGGCACGATGCCGCGCGCCTGGATCGAACGTCCGCTGGGCGTGAAATAGCGCGCCGTCGTCAGTTTCACGGCGGCGTCGCGCCCGATCGGACGGATCGTCTGCACCGAGCCCTTGCCGAAGGTCTGGCTGCCGACGATGGTCGCGCGCTTGTGGTCTTGCAGGGCGCCGGCGACGATTTCGGAGGCCGAGGCCGAGCCGGTATTGACCAGCACCACCAGCGGCAGCGTCTTGAAACGCGGCGCCAGGCTGGCCAGCGGATCGCGCCCGCTCCTGAGCATGTAGTCTTCGGGGCGGCCATGAAAGCGCTGGCGTGATTCGGCCAGCTGGCCATTGGTCGACACGATTTCCGTGCCTTCCGGTAAAAAGGCGGCGGCGACGCCGACCGCGCCTTGCAGCAGGCCGCCCGGATCGTTGCGCAGGTCGAGCACCAGGCCCTTGAGCTGCGGTTCCTTTTTCAGCAGTTCGGCCAGCTTGGCGGCCATGTCGTCGAGCGTCGGTTCCTGGAACTGGGAGATGCGCAGCCAGCCGTAGCCCGGCTCGACGATGCTGGCCTTGACGCTTTTCTGCACGATTTCCTGGCGCTCGACGGTGAGCACCAGGGGCTGCGGCGCGCTCTGGCGCGCGATGGTCAGCGTGACGCGGGTACCCGGGGTGCCGCGCATGCGCTTGACCGCTTCTTCCAGTCCCAGGCCGCGCACGTCGGCGCCGTCGATGCGGGTGATCAGGTCGCCGGCCTGGATGCCGGCCCGTTCCGCCGGCGAGTCTTCCATCGGAGACACGATTTCGACATAGCCGCCGTCGCCTTCTCCGATCTCGATGCCCAGGCCCACGAACTTGCCTTCGGTCCCTTCGCGCAGTTCGCGAAAGGCCGCCGGGTCGAGGTAGGCCGAGTGCGGGTCGAGCGCATCGACCATGCCGGAAATGGCGTTGGTCAGCAGCTTGCCGCCCTCGACCGGCTCGACATAATCGGAGCGGATCAGCGCCACCGCCTGCGCCAGCTGCTGCAGCTGGTCGAGCGGCATGTTCGGCTCGACCGGTTTATAGGCGAGCGCGGAGAATTGCATGGTGACGGCGGCGCCGGCGGCAAGGCCGACGGCGATCAGGCCGGTGTTCTTGAGAGTGGAAGCCATAGGAGTCGGTGGTGGCGGTGGGGCGCAAGCAGCGCCCTGGCACGCATGAGATTGCGCGCCCCCAGTATAAACCCGAATCGCGCCGGGGCCGGGGTGCGCCCGCGCAAACCTGCGCGAGGTGTAAAGAGGCTTGCACTTCCGGTAAGTAATTGTAAGAGCGTCTACCCGGGCGCCGGGCCGGCCCTATAGTCGACACAGTTTTTCTCTCTCCACCCCCAAGTGGTTTCGCCCACGGCCCCGGCCGTGGGCATTTTTTTGCCTGGCGCCGGCACCGGGTTCCAGTCGGCGGCGCCAACCGCAACCAGAGCGACAGCCTGCGCCATACCTCGGACGGCGCCGGCGCGACCCGGCGCGTGATCACCGAGCGCCAGACCAGCCAGGGCATGCGCTTGCTGTCGAGTCCCCGGAACATCGGCAGCGCGCGCTACCTGACGGCGCCCACTGGTTACCTGCAACCAGCGCGCACACGGATGCGACCTGTGGCCTGCGCCTGGAAATGAAACTGTAAGCCGCCAAGGCGGCCAGGTATGCATGTCTGGCGCGCCATAACGCCCGTCAATACAGGCGTCCCGCCGAATCCGCGGCGCCGTGGCGCCTCGTCATTTTTGCCACACTTCCCCTCGACGGATGGGTCCGGATCGGGCATTCTTGCAAGATGACCCGCGCCGCGCTCCGGGCCGGTCACACTTTCTGTTGGTGCACATGGGCAGGGCGAGCTTGTCCGGTGCGCGTTTTCTATCGGCATACGAGGACTTCCCTTGAAACCTACGCTTCTGAGCACCCTGATCCTGTCCATGCTGGCCACCTTCGCCCACGCGGGCGAGGCCACCACGGCCAAGGCCGCGCCGATCTCCGGCATCGATACCCAGTTCATCGACCCCACGGTGCGCCCGCAGGACGACTTCTTCACTTACCTGAACGGCAAGTGGCTGAAGACGACCGAGATCCCGGCCGACAAGTCGAGCCAGGGCACCTTCATGCAGCTGCGCGACGACACCTTGCCGCAACTGCGCGGCATCATCGAGGCGGCCCAGAAGGACCCGGCCAGGAAGAGCGGCACCGACGTCCAGAAGATCGGCGACCTGTACGCCAGCTTCATGGATGAAGCGCGCCTGGAAGCGCTGGGCGTGAAACCCCTGGCCGGCGAACTGCAGCGCATCCGCGCGCTGAAAGACAAGAAGGGTATCCCGGACCTGGTGGCCCACCTGGCCAGGATCGGCGTCGCCACCCCGTACGGCGTCGGCGTGCGCCAGGATGCGCGCGCCTCCACCAAGTACGCCACCTACATCGGCCAGGGCGGGCTGGGCATGCCGGACCGCGACTACTACCTGAAACTCGACGACAAGCGCATGCTCGAGGCCCGTACCAAGTACGAGGCGCACGTGGCGACCATCCTCGGCCTGGCCGGCGCAAAGAACGCGGCGCAGCAGGCGCAAGCGATTGTCGCCTTCGAGACCGAACTGGCCAAGGTGCAGTGGACCAAGGTCGAGAACCGCGACCCCGTGAAACGCTACAACAAGATGAGCGTGGCCGAACTGGGCGCGCTGGCCCCGGGCTACGACTGGAACGCGGCGCTGGCCGCGGCCGGTGTCGGCAACAAGCTCGACTACGTCATCGTCGCCCAGCCGAGCTACCTGAGCGGCTTGAACGCGGTGCTGGCCAAGACCGACCTGGCGACGCTGCAATCCTACTTCGAGTGGCAGCTGCTGCGCGAATACGCGCCTTACCTGTCGAAGGCCTTCGTCGACGCCAACTTCGCCTTCTACGGCACGGCCCTGAACGGCGTGGCCGAAAACCGGCCGCGCTGGAAGCTCGGCGTGGCCACCGTCGAAGGCGCGCTGGGCGAAGCCCTGGGCCGCCAGTACGTGGGCAAGTACTTCCCGGCCGAACGCAAGGCGCGCATGGAAGAACTGGTCAAGAACGTGACCGCCGCCTACAAGCAAAGCATCGACGACCTCGACTGGATGACGCCGGCCACCAAGCTCGAAGCGCAAGCCAAGCTGGCCAAGTTCGTGCCGAAGATCGGCTACCCGAACAAGTGGCGCGATTACTCGAAGCTGACCATCCGCAAGGACGACCTGGTCGGCAACGTGAAGCGCGCCTCCGAGTTCGGCTACAACCGCAACATCACGAAACTGGGCAAGCCGATCGACCGCGAAGAGTGGGGCATGACGCCGCAAACGGTGAACGCCTACTACAACAGCACGATGAACGAGATCGTGTTCCCGGCCTCGATCCTGCAAAAACCGTTCTTCGACATGGCCGCCGACGATGCCGTCAACTACGGCGCGATCGGCGCCGTGATCGGCCACGAAATCGGCCACGGCTTCGACGACAAGGGCAGCCAGTCCGATGGCGACGGCAACCTGCGCGACTGGTGGACCAAGGAAGACCGCGCCGCCTTCCAGGCGCGTGCCGACATGCTGGTCAAGCAGTACAACGCCTACAGCCCGGTCCCCGGCTACAACGTCAACGGCGAACTGACGCTGGGCGAAAACATCGGTGATAACTCGGGCCTGGCGATCGGCTACAAGGCCTACAAGATCTCCCTGAAGGGCAAGCCGGCGCCGGTGATCGACGGCCTGACCGGCGACCAGCGCTTCTTCATGGGCTTCGGCCAGGTGTGGCGCAGCAAGATGCGCGAAGCGGCGCAGATCGTGCAAGTGAAGACCGATCCGCACTCGCCGGGCCAGTTCCGCGCCAACGGCACCGTCATGAATCATCCGGCCTTCTACGAAGCGTTCGGCGTGAAAGAAGGCGACAAAATGTATTTGGCACCGAAAGATCGCGTCACGATCTGGTAAAGTCGTCGATCGGCCGGGCCGCTGCGCGCGCATGCGACACGTATGCATGCCATGCAGATGCCCGGTTCGAGCCGTGACACCAAGGCATGGCGCCACGAGCGCCGCGCCGGGACGACCTGGTATTTATCCATCACCAAGACAATAAAGAGAGACCCATGAAACAACATCTGCTGAGCGCACTGACGCTGGCGCTGGTTGCCAGCGTCGCACAAGCCGAAACCACCGCCGCCGCCGGCGCCGGTGCCACCGCCAAGAGCGCCAAGGCCCCGGTCCTGTCGTCGGGCATCGCCACCGAATACATCGAACAAAGCGTGCGTCCGCAAGACGACTTCTTCGAGCACCTGAACGGCCAGTGGCTGAAAAACACCGAGATCCCGGCCGACAAGGCCAGCTGGGGTTCGTTCATGCAGCTGCGCGAGAACACCTTGCCGCGCCTGCGCGGCATCATCGAAAAATCCGCCGCCAGCAATCCGGCCGCGGCCACCGATGCGCAGCGCATCGGCGACTTCTACGCCAGCTTCATGGACGAAGCCCGCCTGGAAACGCTGGGCGCGACCCCGCTGCAGGGCGAACTGGCGAAGATCGCCGCCGTCAAGGACAAGTCCGAACTGCCGGCGCTGCTGGCGCGCCTGGGCAAGATCGGCGTCGGCGTGCCCTTCGACTTCGGCATCCACCAGGACAACAAGGATTCGACCAAGTACGTGGCCGACATCGGCCAGGGCGGCCTGGGCATGCCGGACCGCGACTACTACCTGAAGGCCGACGACGCCAAACTGGCCGCCACCAAGGCGAAATACCAGCAGCACGTCGAGAAGATGCTGGCCATGGCCGGCGACAAGAACGCCGCCGCCAACGCCAAGGCCATCGTCGACTTCGAGACCGAGATCGCCAAGGTACAGTGGACCAAGGTCGAACTGCGCGACCCGGTCAAGGCCTACAACAAGGTCAACCTGGCCGAGATGGACAAACTGGCACCGGGCTACGACTGGAAGAGCTGGTTCGACGCGGCCGGCCTGTCGGGCAAGGCGACGTATGTGATCGTCGGCCAGCCGACCTACCTGAAGTCCTTCGTCGAGGTCTCGAACAAGACCTCGCTCGACACCTGGAAAGCCTACCTTGCGCTGCACGTGATCGAATCCTACGCCAGCTTCCTGTCGAAGAATTTCGTCGACGAGCGTTTCGACTTCTACGGCAAGACCCTGTCGGGCGTGACCGAGATCGAGCCGCGCTGGAAGCGTGGCGTGGGCGTGGTCGAGCGCGCGCAGGGCGAGTCGCTGGGCAAGCTGTACGTGGCCGAGTACTTCCCGCCGGAGCACAAGGCACGCATGGAAGCGCTGGTGAAGAACCTGCTGGCGGCCTACAAGCAGAGCATCGACAAGCTCGACTGGATGAGCCCGGCGACCAAGAAGGAAGCGCAGGCCAAACTGGCCAAGTTCACCCCGAAGATCGCCTACCCGAACAAGTGGAAGGATTATTCGGCGCTGGTCGTCAAGCGTGACGACCTGGTCGGCAACGTGATGCGTTCGCGCGTGGTCGAAGCCGAGCGCGAGATCAACAAGCTGGGCAAGCCGATCGACCGCGAAGAGTGGGGCATGACGCCGCAGACGATCAACGCCTACTACAACCCGGAAATGAACGAGATCGTGTTCCCGGCCGCGATCCTGCAGCCGCCGTTCTTCGATGCGAACGCGGACGACGCGGTCAACTACGGCGGCATCGGCGCCGTCATCGGCCACGAAATCAGCCACGGCTTCGACGACCAGGGCGCCCAGTACGACGGCAACGGCAACCTGCGCGACTGGTGGACCGCGGCCGACCACAAGAACTTCAAGGCCAAGACCAACATGCTGGTGGCGCAGTACAACGCCTTCGAGCCGCTGCCTGGCTACCACGTCAACGGCGAACTGACCCTGGGCGAGAACATCGCCGACAACTCGGGCCTGGCGATCGCGGCGAAAGCCTACCAGCTCTCGCTGAAGGGCAAGAAAGCGCCTGTCATCAACGGCATGACCGGCGAGCAGCGCCTGTACGCGGGCTGGGCGCAAGTCTGGCGCAGCAAGATGCGCGAGCCGGCGCAGATCGCGCAAGTGAAAACCGACCCGCATTCGCCGGGCCAGTACCGCGCCAACGGCACCCTGAAAAACCAGCCGGGCTTCTACGAAGCCTTCAAGGTCAAGCAGGGCGACAAGATGTACCTGGCGCCGAAAGAGCGCGTGATCATCTGGTAAGCAACCGCTAGCCAACGTAAAAAACCCCGCCTGGTTCGCCAGCGGGGTTTTTTTTGGGCCGAAAAAAACCGGAAGGGCGCAGGCCCTTCCGGTTTCCGTGGTCCCGCTTTAGCGCGGAACGATGGCGAACTGCGGTCCCTGCGAATAATCGGGCTTGAACGGACGCGCCGCGAACTTGGCCCAGGCCGCGCTGCCGCGGCTGCCGCCGACGTCGGCGGCCATCGCCAGTGCCGGCTGCAGGTTGGCCGGGTAACCCAGTGGCGAGGTGGCATAACCGACCATCTCGCCGACCTTCAGCTTCAGCAGCGAAGCCATCTCGGCGCTGGCACAGGCGAACTTGGTGTAGTCGGTGCTGCTGGCCGCGAAGGCCTGGCCGGCGGTTGCGTAAATCGGGCTGGAGCCGTTGTCGCGCACCGTCATCGTGTACATCGACGCGGCGATCCAGCAGGCGCCGTCGCCCATCATGCGTTCGATCGGGAAGGTGGCCTTCCATTTCAGCAGCGGCAGCGCCTTGGTGAAGCCCAGTTCGGCCGTGTGGCCCAGGGCCGCCGTGAAGAAGTCGTCCATCCAGGGCGCCATGCCGGTGTAGTTGTTGTAGACGACGGCCGGACCGTTGGTAATGATGCCCAGCGCATTGGCGCCGACACCGCCGTTCAGGTATTGCGTGCTGTACCAGTCGAGGTTACTCGTCAGAATACGGTTGAAGTGTTCCTTCAGACGATCGCTGTCGGGCGTGATATAGGCCGCTTCGGCCAGCGTACGCAGGCTCCATGCCTGGCCGCGCACCTGGTCCGGCTGCAGCAAGCCTTGGATATCCTTGCGGTAACCGGGGTTGCTCGAAAATACGTTCCACATCGTCCAGAACTGCAGCTCTTCCAGGTAGTAATAGTCACCCGTGACGAGGTAGGGCAGGTAGGCGAACGCCGGCTGGTGCGACGAATCGTGCATGTAGGGGCTGGTGCAGGTGCCGCCGCAGGACGGGAAGCCTTCGAATTTCTTGGTCACCGGGTTTTTCGTGTCGCTGTAGATTCCCAGCACCGTCATGTACGGGAAATCGATCAGGCTGACCGGGCGGTCGGTGTTCTTGTCGCGGTAGTGCGCCGACCAGCTGCCGGCCAGGTCGGCCGTGCCGAGGGTGGCGTCCTTGGCGCGCTTGTCCATGCTCAGCAGGTAGCTCGCGGCCCAGGCTGGCAACAGGCCGATGTCGTCGCGCCCGCCGGTGCTTGGCATGTACACGTTGGCCAGGCCGACTTTCATCGGCTCGCTCACGGCCGTGCTGAAGCGGGTGGCGATACCGGCCAGGGCGGATTCGGTGATCTTCACGCCCTGGTCGAAATTCGGCAGCGCACGGCTGGCGATCAGGTAGTTGGTATTGTGCTTGACGTAAGCCTGGGAAGCGTCGCCGCCCCACCAGAACATCTTGCGCCAGCGGCTGTGATGGAAGTGGGTCAGTGCCGGCTGCGAATACACCACGGCGCCGCGTACCATCACTTCGGCGTCATAGGTGACGTTCTGCGGGTTGGGCTCGTAGGCCCAGTTGTTTTCAATCGTGACATCGACCCGGGCTTTCTTGATGGCCTCGTACCAGCGGATCGCGAAACGCGCGGTCAGGTGCGGGTGTGCCACGCCAGCGTCCGTGGTCAGGGGTGCCGACACTTGCCACTCGTTGGCGACCGCGCCCGAGAGCCAGGTCTGGTAAGCGGCGCCGGACTTGATCAAGTCGTCGGGCGAGACGCTGTAGCGCACGCCATTGATGGTCGCTTGCACGGACGCGCTGAAACCGTTCTGCAAGAGCGTCTTCGGTCCCATGCCGGTGGCGCGCGGCGCGTTCGATTTCATCAGCGACAGCGTGCGGGTTTCGTTCGCGGCCATGTTCGGGATCATGCCCGACACCACGGCGTGGCGCACCGAACCGTCAGCGTGGGTTGCCTTGACGTCGAGCTGCAGGGGGATCGTGGTGCCGTTGTCGAAACGGCCGACCAGCGTGTCGGTCGGCAGCAGGTGGCCGACGGCGAACACCTGGCCGAAAGTGACCGGCAGGTTCGGCTGGGCGCTGGCCGAGGTGTTTTCGATACGCACATCGGTCACCATGCCGAACACGCTATACGAGGGAACGGGCGCTGCGACCGGGCTGGTCGGCGCGTCGGCGGTCGCGCTCGGCGCCGTGGTAGCGGCCGTGGTCGCAGCTGTGGTAACCTGTTCAGTCGGTGCAATCGCCGCCGCCGCCAGGGCGATCAGGTCGGGGATCACACCGGTCGATGGCGCCGCCAGCGGCGCAGCCGGTGCGACGACCGGCGCCGGGGTGGCTGCCACGGGCGCCGTCGGCGCCGCCGTGGCGGAAGTGGCGAGAGTGGCCGGCGCGCTGGAACCGCCGCCTCCGCCGCCGCAAGCGACGAGCGTGGAACCGAATGCCGCGATTGCGGCGATTCGCATTGCAAAATTCTGGAGTGGGAGAGTCATCATGGCAGTTCTTCGAGAGTTACTGTAGGGAATAAATTATTGCCCCAAGGAATTCTCAAAGGTTACGCCAAAGCAAAACTCCGCAACAGGAAAATTATCGGCGCTGTTCATTATTTCGTCCAAATACAACGAAACGTTGTCGATTCTTTTACGTATATTATTTGTTTAGAAAGCGATTATTATGTATTTATGTAGCCAATTTCGTCTTTCATGCAAATAAAAAAACCGCCCCGGGGGCGGTTTTTTTACGTCCTTCCTGTCTTCGCTCAACGCGAGGAAGCGACCATGAAGTCGACCGCCGCCTTGACATCGGCATCGGCGGCGCTGGACCCACCTTTTGGAGGCATGACGCCGGCCTTGCCCTGGAAGCCTTTCAAGGCGTGCTCATACAGGACCGGCTGGCCCAGCTTGATGCGCGCCGCCCAGGCTGCCTTGTCGCCCAGCTTCGGAGCGCCGGCGACGCCTGCGCCGTGGCAAGCCATGCAGGCGCTGTTGTACAGCGCCTTGCCACTATCGGCACTGGCGACAACGGGCGCGGCCGCGGCCGCGGGCGGCGCAGCCGGAGCCGGTGCCGCCGCCGCTGGCGCGGCCAGCGCCGGCGCCGCTACTTCGGTTGCGGCGGCTGGCGCGGCGCCAGGCGCCGGCAGGGCCGGTTCCTTGAACTTGGCGCCGCTCTGGTTGGCCATATAGACCACGGCGCGTTCGACTTCCACATTGTCCAGGTCAGGATTGCCGCCCTTGGCCGGCATCGCGCGGATACCTTCGATGGCGTGCTTGGCGAGGGTCTCGTAACCCTGCGCCAGGCGCGGGCTCCAGTCGGCGGCCACGCCCAGCTTGGGCGCACCGGCGGCGCCGCTGGCGTGACAGGCGGCGCACACGGCGGCATACACGGCATTGCCCGCTTGCAGCACCTTGGGCGCGTTCGCATCGCGCAGCGTGAACCCTTCTTCGGCCACCGGACGCACACGCTGTGCAACCGCTTCCGGCCCCAAGCTGTTGGTGCCGGCGCCTTCGAGCCTGTCGTTGGTGACGAAGGAGACCAACAGGATGATGCCGATCACGATTACCAGGAAGAAACCTGCCACTACCCCAATGAGTTGCTTGGGTGTCCGGATAAACGTTTGTTCATTGTGTGCGTCGCTCATGATTTCCTTAATGCGATTAAAAAAACCTGCTACCCGGCGTGTGTTCTTCCTGCATGACTTTTTGCAAAGACCGCCAGTCGGCGATTATAGTCTTAAAAGATGCCCCATGGCACATGACTCGTTTGCAACTTTCACTTTCCATGGACGGAGGGCGCGAAAGAATGTATCCTTCGCATCGCTCAGGCGTTTACACGTGTGAAACGACTCGACATGTTATACCCCGTGCGGCTGTAGCTCAGTGGATAGAGTATTGGCCTCCGAAGCCAAGGGTCGTGGGTTCGATCCCCGCCAGCCGCACCATCATTTCTCCCCGGATACACCCCCATCGCGCGCTTTATTGAAAAGCGCGCTGGACAGGTCAGACGACGCGCTTGGCCGGATCGACCGGCGTCGCCGCGTTCTTGACGGGCGGTTTTTTCTTGAAAATCCAGCCCACCACTGTATTGCCTGCGCGATTGAGCACGATCGCGGCGACGACGACTATGACCAGGCTGAACGTGAAATCCATGACGCTGTTGCCGGTCGGGTGAATAAACAGGTAACCGTGAATCAGGTAGATTTCGAGTAAGTAAGCCTCGAGCGGCACAAGGAACCTTAAGCCGCCCAGCCACAGTCCGGGCAGGGTCAGGCGCAGCGAGACCGTCAACGCGAAGGCGAACAATAAAACCGAATTGAACTGGCGCAGGTGCAACACGCCATTCGCCACGGCGATCAATACGGGAATGGCGAACAGGGTCAGGTTCAGCGCCATTGGCCGCATGCGCAAGTGGTTAACCCCGACATATATGCCGATGAAAAACCCCAGCATCGTCAGCCAGAGCGAGAAACCGAGGCGTAGCCAGTGGTCGGCAAGGAGCAGGGCAACGGTCACCGCGACCAGCGCCACGCTGCTGCGCGGCGAGGCAATCAGGTGGCGCGCGAGCAGCGGGTAGATCATGTAAAAGAACAGAAGGAGGGTGAAGAACCAGAGACCGCCGCCCAGCGCGCTCGCACTCGGGCCGAACAGATTCAGGATGCCGGACAGGCCGACAAAGTGCACGATCGTGTGCCAGTGCGCGATGTCATGCCCTTGCAAAATCAGAAGGCCGGATAAAACGCTCAGGATCAGCCAGTAGCGCACGCCCAGGCGGCGCAGTTTATTCGCCCAGAAGGCGCGTACATCGACCTGCACGCCGTAGATGCGACCCGTAAAAAATGCCGACGAAAAGCCGAACAAGAACAGCGCAATAGTTGCCAATATCCAAAGATCGAGTTCCCTGAACCAGTGACTGGCAACCACCATAAAAATGGAAAGCACCTTGGCGATCGAAAAATTGCGGCTGACTATCGTATCCATAAATCCTTGGGCGGCACACGCTGTGCGCGCTAGAGAAATTGACCAAGGAAGGAGTGTGGCAGTAGTCCCGGGCAAACGCTAGCAAAATGTTACCTAGCAACAATCTGGCGCCGCTGATGCCGCTAGAGCGTGATATATCTCCGCAGGCGCGGACCGAGGCTGTTCGTCACCGCCAGTGGCAGGCGCTGCCAGGCACTTTCGATTAGGGGACGCAAGGACGCCGCCGCGCCGCCGCCCGCCGTCACCGGTGCGGCGGTGGGCGCCATGCCTTGCCCATCCCACTCTCTCCAGTCGAGCGCGACCGGCAGCGCGCCCCATTGTTTCTTGAACTTATAGGTGCCTTCGCCGAAGGTCGAGCGGCCGAAGTCGAACTGGCGCACGCCGCGCTCGCACAGCTGCGACTGGATCGCCCAGTACAGCAGCATGTTCGGCGCCAGCGCGTTGTAGTCGGCCAGGGTCGAGGCCCAGGGGATGACGGCCTTGTCACCGCATAACAACACCCAGCCGGCGCCGACCGCCTTGCCTTCGTGGCGCACCAGCATGATGAACATGTCGCCGCCGGCGCCGTAATGGCGCTCCATGGCGTCGAACCAGGCGCGGCTGTGCGGCGGGCTGCCGAGGCGGCGCATGTTGCGGCTATAAACATCGTAAAACGCGTCGATCGCTGCCGGGCCGCTGGCCAGTTCCGCGGTCAAGCCGTTCTTTTCCGCTTTTCTCACCTGGCTGCGCAGCTTGGGCGGATACGACTGCATCAGGGCCGCCGCGCTCTCCGGCAGCGTCAGGACCATGCGCACCTTGCGCCCGGCCAGCGCCGCGTCGTCCTGCCCGCCCGCGGCCGAGCCGCGCAGTTCCAGGCCGGCCGCGCGGGTCGCCGCCAGATCCTGGCGCGCGCGCGCGGCCAGGGCGTCGTTGACGGCGCTGGAGTCGGCCAGCGCGCCGCCCAGATCGCAGAAGGGCAGCGAGATCCAGCGCGGGCGGCCGAGGGGGCGCGCGACTGCGCACAGGGGCAGCATGCCGGCCAGTTCGCCTGCGCGCCGCGCCACCAGGACCTTGCCCGGATAGCCATAGGCGTCGGCGACGGCGCGCCGCCAGCCCGCCAGCTGGTAGGCATTGCCTTCCGGATGGGCGCGCACGAAGGCGTCCAGCGCCGTGTTGGCGGGCGCGTCATTGTCGAGGTAGGAGAATGTGAGGTCGTTCAAGCGCTGCTCCTGCGTTGGCCATCGGGATTGTGCTCCGATGCGTGAATCGGGCGCGCAAGATTGTATACGATCGACAACATCATCCGCGACGTGTTCGAAATGTGTGCAGCGCACAATTCATTTTCTTACGGAACTTGTCAGGCGGAAAATGCTATATTGTGCGGTGTCATGCGGGCCGCGTGGCTTCCTGCTGGGCGTCGCAACCGTTGGCATCCCGGACCAGCTCCGCGCCAGCCGGGTTGGCCGGTCGCCGAGGACCAAAAAACAACGAAACATACGCATGCAAATACAACATCGCCGATGTACCGCTGTTGTTGATGGCGTATAAACTAGCTTGCTCAGTTGAGGCAAGTCTAGTTCCCATGCTATATTAAATATTGGCATAATAGCAAAACTTTATTCGATATCGAAAGCTGATAATGAAAGCAGATCAGGTCGTCGCAGTAGTAGGACTGGGTTACGTCGGGTTGCCGCTCGCGGTGGAATTCGGCAAAAAAGTACGGACGATCGGTTTCGACCTGTCGGCGTCAAAGATCGACAACTACAAAAAATTCATTGACCCGACCGGTGAAGTCTCGAGCGAGCAGTTGCAGGCCGCCAGTCTTCTGGAAGTCACGACCGACCCGGCGCTGCTGGCGCAGGCGGACTACGTCGTCGTGGCCGTGCCGACCCCGGTCGACATCGCGCACAACCCCGATTTCACGCCACTGATCGGTGCCAGCACCACGGTGGGCAAGAACCTCAAAAAGGGCGCCATCGTCATCTTCGAGTCGACCGTGTATCCGGGCGCGACCGAGGAAATCTGCATCCCGCTGCTGGAAAAGCATTCCGGCACCAAGTGGCTGCAAGACTTCCACGTCGGCTTCTCGCCGGAGCGCATCAATCCGGGCGACAAGGAACACACGCTGACGACGATTCTGAAAGTGGTCTCTGGCGACGACGCCGAGACGCTCGAAAGCGTCGCGCAACTCTACGAAACCGTGATCACCGCCGGCGTTCACCGCGCCTCGAGCATCAAGGTCGCGGAAGCGGCGAAAGTCATCGAAAACACCCAGCGCGACCTGAACATCGCGCTGATGAACGAACTGGCGCTGATCTTCGACAAGATCGGCATCGACACCCTGGAAGTGTTGAAAGCGGCCGGCACCAAGTGGAACTTTTTACCGTTCCGCCCGGGTCTGGTCGGCGGCCACTGCATCGGCGTCGATCCGTACTACCTGACGCACAAGGCCGAGATGGTCGGTTATCACCCGCAAGTGATCCTGGCCGGTCGCCGCATCAATGACGGCATGGCCAAGTTCATCGCCGAAAAGACCGTCAAGTCGATGATCTCGTCCGGCTTCCACGTCAAGGGCGCGAAAGTCAACGTGATCGGCCTGACCTTCAAGGAAAACTGCCCCGACCTGCGCAACTCGAAAGTGGCCGACATCGTCCACGAACTCGAGAGCTACGGCGTCGACGTGCACGTCTTCGATCCGCTGGCCGATGCCGACGAAGCCCAGCACGAATACGGCATCAAGCTTGAATCCTGGGACAGCCTGCCGCAGGCGGACGCCGTGATCGCCGCGGTGCCGCACAAGCAGGTGCTGGCGATGTCGCTGAGCGACTTCCAGAGCAAGCTCAACGACGGTGGCTGCTTCATCGACGTCAAGTCGCAATTCGATGAAAAAGCCATCCGCGCGGCTGGCTACTGCGTCTGGCGCCTGTAAGAAAGCAAGCGCGCCAAGCCGCCGCTATGAACGCGGCGGCTTTGTTCGTCCTGACGCCGTTGCATCGCATTATCGAGAAAGTGTTCTAAAACTGTGAATAAGATTCAAGACGTGAGGCAGCATCTGGGCCAGCACAGCCATCACTGGCTGGTCACCGGCGCCGCCGGCTTCATCGGCTCGAACCTGGTCGAAGCGCTGCTCAAGCTCGGCCAGCGCGTGACCGGGCTCGACAACTTCGCCACCGGGCACCGCCACAACCTGGCGCAGGTGAAAGAATCTGTCACAGAAGAGGCCTGGATGAAATTTAATTTCATCGAGGGCGATATCCGCACCCCAGACGACTGCGCCCGCGCCTGCGCAGGCGTCGATTTCGTGCTGCACGAGGCGGCGCTCGGCTCCGTCTCGCGCTCGATCGACAATCCGATCGTCAGCAACGAGACCAACGTCACCGGTTTCCTGAACATGCTGGTCGCCGCGCGCGATGCCAAGGTGCAACGCTTCGTCTACGCCGCGTCGAGCTCGACCTATGGCGACCATCCGGCGCTGCCGAAGGTCGAGGACGTGATCGGCAACCCCTTGTCGCCCTACGCCGTGACGAAATACGTCAACGAACTGTATGCGAACGTGTTCGGCCGCACCTATGGCATGCAGACCATCGGCCTGCGCTATTTCAACGTGTTCGGCCCGCGCCAGGATCCGAACGGCGCGTATGCCGCCGTGATCCCGCAATGGGTGGCCGCGCTGATTCGCAACCAGCCGCTGCGCATCAATGGCGACGGCGAAACCAGCCGCGATTTCTGCTTTATCGACAATGTCGTGCAAGCCAATATCCTGGCAGCCATGGCGCCGGAAGAGGCGGTGAACCAGGTGTACAACGTCGCCCTCAACGAGCGCACCAGCCTGAACCAGTTGTACGCGATGATGCGCGACCTGCTGCGCGCGCGCTTCCCCCATCTCGACGCCCACCAGCCCACCTATTCCGACTTCCGCCGCGGCGACGTGCGCCATTCGCAAGCCGATATCGGCAAGGCCGCCTCGCTGCTCGGCTACGCGCCCACGCACCGGATCGGCGCAGGCCTGCGCCAGGCCATGGACTGGTATGTCAATGACCTGCTCGCGCAGGCGGTGCCAAGGGCGCCCACGCCCCCGGCATCGAATTAAGTAAAGAATCAGGAGACTGACGTGTTCAGGATTTCTAACCATTACGTGTCGAAGATCGTATCCGTGCTGCTGGTCGTGGAAGTGCTGGTGCTGCTCGGCGCCGCCTACGCCGGTGCCGCCTTGCGCTACATGGACATCGGCTCCACGGTGACGGTGCCCTCGCTCGACCACTTCTTCACCTCGGCCGTCGCGTTTGCCCTGGCGATCGTGTTCAGCATGAGCGCGATGGGCATGTACCAGCTCGACTTCGAGGAAGGCCTGCGCCATCCCTTCCTGATGAAGCTGATGCCTTCGTTCGTGATGGGTTTCCTGATCCTGACGCTGGTGTTCTATATCGCGCCCGAGCTGTCGTTCGGGCGCAGCATCCTGGTGCTGGTGTTCGCCCTCGCCGCGATCGGCATCTTTGTCGCGCGCATGATCTTCTTCAAGACCTCGGAAGCGCGCTTCCTGCAGTCGCGCATCATGTTCCTCGGCGGCGGACCGCTGGCCAAGGAATGCAGCGAACTGACTGAACGCGCCAACGCCTACCACCGCTACGACATCGCCGGTTTCATTCCGGCCCCGGGCGAAGAGGTCTGCGTCGACCAGTCGACCCTGCTCAAGATGCGCGAGGACGATTCGCTCGTGAAACTGGCGCGCCAGTACAACGTGTCGGAAATCGTGGTCTCGGTGCAGAACCGGCGCGGCGGCTTCCCGATCAAGGAACTGCTCGACTGCAAGCTGCAAGGCCTGAAAGTCACCGACGCCGCCACCTTCTTCGAACGCGAAACCTGCCAGATCCGGGTCGACTCGATCCAGCCGAGCTGGCTCGTCTTCGGCGGCGGCTTCGACCAGAGTTTCGTGCGCATTTTCATGAAGCGCACCTTCGACCTGGTGTGCAGCACCATCATCCTGGCCATGACCTTCCCGCTGATGATGCTGGCGGCGGCGGCCGTGTGGCTGGAAGACCGCGGCCCGGTGTTTTATTCGCAGGACCGGGTCGGCAAGGACGGCAAGAGTTTCTTTGTCCATAAATTCCGCAGCATGCGCGCCGATGCCGAAAAAAGCGGCAAGCCGCAATGGGCGGCGAAAGACGACCCGCGCGTCACCCGCGTGGGTAACTTCATGCGCAAGACCCGGATCGACGAGCTGCCCCAGATCCTGAACGTGTTCAAGGGCGAGATGTCGTTTGTCGGCCCGCGTCCGGAGCGCCCGTACTTCGTCGAGCAGCTGATCGAAGTGGTCCCGTACTACAATGTCCGCCACAGCATCAAGCCGGGCATTACCGGCTGGGCGCAAGTGCGCTACGGCTACGGTTCGTCGGCCGAGGACGCCCTGCAAAAGCTGCAGTACGACCTGTATTACGTGAAGAACAACAGCCTGTTCCTCGACTTCCTGGTCCTGATCAATACCTTAAAAGTCGTCCTGTTCCGCAGCGGCCGTTAATTGCCGTCACCGCCCGCGCTCACGTTTGACGCCGGGCTCACTCGCCCGGCAGGTGCCCATGGATAGTGTTTCCCTGACCAGTATCGCCACCTACAGCTACGGCCTCGCGGCCCTCGGCTTCCTCGCGCTGGGCGTGCCGCTGCTGACCGGCTGGCGCGGCCGTGCCTACGGCCCGCTGCTGGTCGCCGCCTGCCTGGCATCGAGCTTCTGGGCCGGCTCGCTGGCCTGGGCCGCGACCGATCTCTTGATGTGGACCGACCTGTCGGACGGCTTCGAGGTGGCGCGCAATGCCGCCTGGTCGCTGTTCCTGGTGGTGCTGCTGGGCGACTGGCGCTCGCCCGGCAGCAAGCTGCCCTTCGGCCTGCGCCCGACCCTGTTCGTGGCCGCCGTCTGCTATCTGCTGGCGCTGGCCGCGGCTAGCCTCGGCTACTGGGACCTGGCCCTGCTCGAGAGCGTGCTGCCGGTGATGGCGCGCGTGATCCAGGCCGTCGGCGGCATGCTGCTGGTCGAGCAGGCCTACCGCAACAAGACGATCCAGGAACGCTGGGCGATCAAGTTCGCCTGCCTCGGCATCGGCGGCATGTTCGCCTACGATTTTTATCTGTACAGCCATGCGATGCTGTTCCGCGAAGTCGATCCCGACATCTGGGCCGCGCGCGGCATCATCAATGCGCTGACGGTACCGCTGCTGGCCCTGTCGATGCGCCGCGCCAAATCGTGGCGCTCGCCGCTGGCCGTGTCGCGCCGCGCGATGTTCCACTCGGCCGCCTTGTTCGGCTCGGCCATCTACCTGCTGGCGATGGGCTCGGCCGGCTACTACCTGCGCTATTTCGGCGGCAGCTGGGGCACCGTGATGCAGGTGACGTTCCTGTTCGGCGCGCTGCTGCTGCTGGTCGGGATCCTGTTTTCGGGCACCTTCCGCGCCTGGCTCAAAGTCTTCATCAGCAAGCATTTCTACAGCTACGGCTACGACTACCGCGAAGAGTGGATGCGCTTTACGCGCACCCTGTCGGAAGCCGGTCCGAACCTGGGCGAGCGCGCCGTGCAGGCGGTCGCCGCGCTGGTCGAAAGCCCGGGCGGCGCCCTCTGGCAGCGCCGTGAAGGCGGCAACTTCGAACCGGTCGCGGGCTGGCAGGTGCCCTTGCCGGACGCCGCCGAGCCGGGCGACGCGCCCCTGTGCCAGTTCCTCGAGTCGACCCAATGGGTGATCGACCTGTCCGAATACGCGGACGAGCCGGAAAAATACGCGGGCCTGGCCCTGCCCGACTGGCTGCGCACCTGGCCGCGCGGCTGGCTGGTGGTGCCGCTGATGATGGGCGCCAGGCTGTCCGGCTTCGTGGTGCTGCAGAACGCGCGCAGCCGCGTCAAGCTGAACTGGGAAGTGCTGGACCTGCTCGAGATCGCCGGCAGCCAGGCCGCCAGCTACCTGGCCCAGCAGGACGCCGCCGACGAATTGATGGTGGCGCGCCAGTTCGAGTCGTTCAACCGGATGTCGACCTTCGTCGTGCACGACCTGAAGAACCTGGTCTCGCAGCTGTCGCTGATGAACGCGAACGCCGAGAAGCACAAGAACAACCCCGAGTTCCAGGCCGACATGCTGGAAACGGTGTCGCTGTCCGTGCAAAAGATGCGCCTGATGCTGCAAAAGCTCTCGCGCATCGATGTCGAGGAAAAGCCGGTGCCGCTGGCAATCGACCAGGTCGTGCGCCAGGCGGTGGCCAACAAGGCGGCGTTCGAACCGCGCCCCCAGCTCGACGTGCGCGACACCGGCCTGCGCGTGCTGGCCGACCGCGAGCGCCTCGAGCGCGTCGTCGGTCACCTGATCCAGAATGCGATCGAAGCCACGCCCAAGGATGGGCGCGTCACCATCGCCTTGTCGCGCGAGGACGGCGCGGTCCAGATCGAGATCGTCGATACCGGCGAAGGGATGAGCGAGGACTTCATCCGCGAGCGCCTGTTCAAGCCGTTCGAATCGACCAAGTCGGCCGGCATGGGTATCGGCGTGTTCGAAAGCCGCGAATACATCAACGAACTGGGCGGACGCCTGGAAGTCTCCAGCAGGCCCTCGCTCGGCACCACTTTCATCGTCATCCTGCCTTTGTACCGGCAGGATGCGCTGCTCGAACGCGCAGCCTGACCCGAGGATTACCGTGACACAGAACAAACAGAAACTCTTGATCATCGAAGACGATCCGGGCCTGCAAAAGCAGCTCAAATGGAGCCTCGACGCCTATGACGTGGCCGTCGCCGGCGACCGCGAAGCGGCGCTGGCGCAGATCCGCCGCCACGAGCCGGCGGTGGTGACCATGGACCTGGGGCTGCCGCCCGACCCGGACGGCTCGACCGAAGGCCTGGCGACGCTCCAGCAAATCCTGGCGCTGGCGCCGGACACGCGCGTGATCGTCCTGACCGGCAACCAGGACCATGCCAACGCCGTCAAGGCGATCGGTCTGGGCGCCTACGATTTCCACCAGAAGCCGTGCGATCCCGAGGTACTGAACCTGGTGATCCAGCGCGCCTTCTTCCTGCACGAACTGCAGCAGGAAAACCGCCGCATGCAGCAGCAGCAAGCCGATTCGCCGATGTCGGGCGTGATCTCGCGCGCGCCGGGCATGCTGAAGATTTGCCGCAACGTCGAAAAAGTCGCCCCGACCTCGGCCTCGGTGATGCTGCTCGGCGAATCGGGCACCGGCAAAGAGGTGCTGGCGCGCGCCGTGCACGCGCTGTCGCCGCGCGCGAAAGAGCGCTTCATGGCCATCAACTGCGCGGCGATCCCGGAAAACCTGCTGGAAAGCGAATTGTTCGGCTACGAAAAGGGCGCGTTTACGGGCGCGGCCAAGCAGACCAAGGGCAAGGTCGAACTGGCCCATGGCGGCACCTTCTTCCTCGACGAAGTGGGCGATTTGCCGATGCCGCTGCAAGCGAAACTGCTGCGTTTTTTACAAGAGCGCGTGATCGAGCGCATCGGCGGGCATGAAGAAATCGCGGTCGACGTGCGCATCGTCTGCGCAACGCACCAGAAACTCAAGGAACTGTGCGCCACCGGGCGCTTCCGCGAAGACTTGTATTACCGCCTGTCGGAGATCGTGGTGACGATTCCGCCGCTGCGCGAGCGCGAAGGCGATGCCGCGCTGCTGGCCCACCATTTCAAGAACAAGTTCTGCGCCGCAGAAGGGCGCGCCGCGCTGCACTTCGCTCCGGATGCGATCGCCGCCATCGAAGCCTATCCATGGCCGGGCAATGTGCGCGAAATGGAAAACTACATCAAGCGCGCGGTCATCATGGCCGACGGTAACACCATCGTCGCCGACGACCTCGGCCTGCCGGGAGAAGGGCTGGAAGAACAGCCGATCAACCTGCGCCAGGTACGCGACGAGGCCGAATACAAGGCCATCGTCAAGGCGCTGGCACGGGTCGACGGGAACATCGTCAAGGCGTCCGAGATCCTCGGCATCAGCCGCCCGACCATGTATGACCTGATGAGCCGCCACAATATCAAGACGGGCGCATGAGGATGCGCGCGCTGTTGGGCGCGGCGCTGGTGCTGGCGGCCGCCGGCGCCGGCGCCGGCCTGGCCTTCCTCCAGTCCGAGGGCGTCACGCCGCGCGCGCTGGCGCCGTACATCCTCAAGCGTACCAGTGGCCATAACGACCTCATCGAAGGGGCGGGCCGCTTCACCAGCGCCACCCTGCTGCGCCTGGACCGGGGCGAGAGCGCCCCGTATGTGCCGCCGGCGCTGACCCTCGGCGCCCAGCCCGAAGCGGCGCCCGCCACGCCGGGCCGCGAGCGCCTGGTCGCGTCAAGCGAACAAGCTTGGCGCGCCATCGCCGACGCCGCGCCGGGCGACGTCATCACCTTGCTGCCTGGCGACTACGCGCTGCACGTCACGGTCGCCACACGTGTTGCCGGCACGGCCGCCGCGCCGATTGTCGTGCGCGCGGCGCGCCCAGGCAGCGTGCGCATTGCGGTCAACGTGGCCGAAGGTTTCGCGGTGAACGCGCCATACTGGCGTTTCGAAAACCTGGTGCTGCGCGGGGCCTGCCGCTACCACGACACCTGCGAGCATGCCTTCCACGTGGTCGGCAAGGCCCACCATTTCGTCGCGCGCAACAATACGATCCAGGACTTCAACGCCCATATCAAGATCAACGGCGAGGGGGGCGCCTTTCCCGACCATGGCCTGATCGAAGCCAATACCCTGCGCAATATCGCACCCCGCAACACGGCGCACCCGGTCACGCCGATCGACCTGGTCGCGGGCAGCGACTGGATCATACGCGCCAACCTGATCACGGATTTCATCAAGGCCGGCGGCGACCGCATCAGCTACGGCGCGTTCGCCAAAGGCGGCGCCGAACGCACCGTCTTCGAGCGTAATGTGGTGCTGTGCGAGGCCGCGCTGAGCGGCCAACCGGGCCAGCGCATCGGCCTGTCGTTCGGGGGCGGCGGCACCGGCAAGCCGTATTGTCGCGACGGGCGCTGCATTACCGAACACGATGCCGGCACCATGCGGTCGAACCTGATCGCGGGCTGTTCGGACGTCGGCATTTACCTCAACAGCGCGGCCAATACCCGGCTCACCGACAACACCGTGCTCGACACGGCCGGGGTCCAGGTGCGCTTCGCGACCAGCGGCGCCACGATCGATGGCAACCTGGTCGACGGGCCGCTGCGCGCAGATGACGGGGGTGTGCTGCGCGCTGGCGACAACCTGAGCACGGCCATCAGCTGGCTCTACCTCGGACAACACCCGCACCGTGGCTCGTTTTCCGACCCGGCACGGCTGGATTTGCGGGCGCACGCTGCTGCGGTCGCGCGCAAGGGCCAAGCGTCGGGGTTCGACTTATGCGGCGTCCCCCGAGAAAAGCACGCCTTGTACGGTGCCTTTGATAACTTCGCCCTCTGCCTTCGGATCGACCGCTAGCAGATCCTTCATCCGCGAAATCGGGGCTGCCACCGAGGCAGCCTGAACTTTTGCAACAGTAGGTCGTTCGACTGCGCTTCGCGGTCAACAGACACAATTTATTCAGATCGAACGTCCCGTTGAAACGGGACGTGATCATGGTGGCATTAAATGTCGATACTCGTGGTCGACAGTTTAATCGCTGTCGGCCGGATAAAATGATCTTTTAGTTTCAGGAACGGCTGCTCGAAATATCTATATGACAATGGCGCAATAATGATCAGCATGAACAAACCGACATGGGGAGGGGGCGGCCATAGTTCATTCGGTAATCGCTTCGGTCCTGTTGATAATAAAAATCCTTGCCACATATAAATTCCGTACGAGATCTTTCCCAGATAGCTAAGTGGCCGGATTTCGAGCGTTCTTACCAACAGGCTGCGTTGATTAAAATAAATCCACAGAATAATGAGCAGGAGACCGATGGAGCGGATATGAGCAGTGACGACGTTCTCGATAAACCATGAGCCCGTGCTGATATACAGTGAATTCGCAAAAAGCACCACGCCGAGTGCAAGAGATGTTCGCGTAGAAAAAATCCGCGATTTAAATTTCCAATCCGCCCCATCGGCAACAAGCAATGCGCCTATGCATCCAAGCGCGATGCTTGAGCCAGCGATGAACGACCACCGTGCGACAAAGTACTGCTCAGAAATCAACAGGTGAACCAGGAAAAAATGCAGAGCAATCGAGGACACGATGAACACGATCGACCCGATAATCAGGCGCAGTCTTCCATGTGCGAAGCTCATCGCGAATACAAATGGCCAGACCAGATAGAAGTGTTCTTCGACTGCGAGTGACCAAGTATGCCCCAGGAGTGCGACGTAATTCTGGACGGAAACGAAGTTATACGCATAAAAATATGCATAAGAAAGCGACTGCCAAGGAATGTTTTTATTTGAAAATAAAAAACTCAAGGTCGCGACAATGCAGAATAACAAATAGAGTGGGAAAATACGCAGCGAGCGCCGGATCATGAAATTCACGATCGACACTGTGCCGGTGGTTTGCCTTTCCTTGATCAAGAGAATAGTGATGAGAAATCCCGATAAGATGAAGAAGGCCTGAACGCCTGTGCCTCCGGATAAGAGTAATGACAATTTATCTCGAACGAATCCGGGCTGATCGGCTTGCGCCCAAACTCCTAAGTGTTGCAGCACAACGAACACAACCGCAAGTGCGCGAATGCCATCAAAGCCTGCAATTTTCTGATGAGGGAAAGTGTTTAGATTCATGGACAATATTTTCCGGCGTTCCCCGGAAAATTCCGTGGATAGGCACAAAGGAGCTGATGCGAGCTGCCGAATTCATACGAGAGCCGCCCGAGCGAACAACGATGAAACCTTAGCGCATCTGACTGATCGTTGCGAAAGGCAATTTAGGCGTGATTCCATTCTTGAGTTAAATATTTGGAAACGACGAGTGATGGAAAACGGTGGAACGTCGGCAAAGCTTGGTCGACCCGCCGCGAAAATCGTTGTGTGCGTTGCGGTTCATGAGGGGCCAAGGTCTGCATGGAGTTCTCGAAACATGTCAGAAAGGTGAAAATATACTGTCGCACAGGCGCGTAATTTACCAGCTGCGCAGCCAGTCGCGGGTCCAGCCTGACACCTGGTCTTGCCAGGGCCGGCGCGAGAAGGTGTGGTCGGCATGGTCGATCTGCTGGCGCGTAAAACGCGGCGCGCCCAGCAGACGCTGCCAGGCACCGGGACGCGCGGCCAGGCCGGCGAACTCCTGGGCCGTCAGGTCGGCCCCGCTCAGCACCACCAGCACGCGCCCGCCGAAACGGGTCAGCGCGCCCTGCATCCGTTCCGGCAGCGGGGCGGCGCCGCCCGGCGCGGCCGGGCCGGCGTCCGGCTTGGGACCGAAGGCCTGGCCGGCGGTGGCCCACAGCGAGCGCAGCGAGGCCTTGACGTCGAACTGGCCGCGTTTGACCTTGTTCCAGAAATCGGCGTCGAACAGGCGGTCCTTGTAATAATGCTTGATGGTGGCGCGCGCCGCGCCTTCCTCGGTGCGCACCCAGGGGTTCAGTAGCACCAGTCCGGCCACGCGCGGGTCCTGCGGCGCATACATCGCCGCGGCCGAGGCGCCGTCGCACAGGCCCCACAACACCACCTCGATCATGCCCGGCACTTCGGCAAAAAAACGGTCGAGCGCGGCGCGCACATCGTCGTCGACGTTCTCGAAGGTCTGGAACTCTCCCTCGCTGTCGCCCATGCCGCGGTAATCGAAACGCATGGCCGGGATGCCGCCGGCGGCCAGGTCGCGTGCGAGCAGGGTGAACTGGCGGTGGCTGCCGGCCCGGTACTGGGGGCCGCCGACGACGATCAGGACGCCGCGCGGCGGTGCTTGCGGCGTCGCGGGCAAGCTGTCGGGCAGGCTCAGGATGCCGTACAGCCAGGCGCCGCGGCAGGCGAAGGCAAGGGCACGTTCTTCAGGCATCGGGCGTCTCCAGGCAAGCCAGCGTGGCCGCCAGCAGGGCGGGGCAGTCGACCGTTTCGGGCGCGCTCCAGAATTGCGGACCGACGACTTGCTGGACGTCGACCCGGCTGCCCTGCAGGCGCCAGGTATCGGCCACGCGCACGGCGGCCGGCGGCAATGGCCGGCCGGCGGCGGCGGCCACCTCGAGCCAGTGGATCGGGCAGCGCGGCCCGAGGGCGCGCGCATCGGCCGCGTCGAGACCGGCGGCCAGTTGCGGGTTCAACGTGTAGCCGGCGATTTCCAGGCTTTCGCCGGCACCGAGCGCTTCGCGCAGAGCTTCGGTGCCGCCGCTGTCGCTGCCGCCGGCCAGCAGTTCGCCGGCCAGGCGCAGGCGCAGGAAGCCGTTCAGGTAACCCGAGCCGTTGGTGACCGGCTGCCACAGCAGCAGGCGTTGCGGCGCCACGCTGGCTTTCTGCGCGTGCAGCACCGCCAGCAGGGCGCCGACGCGCAAGCCCCACAAACCGGCAGTGCGTTGCAAGCGTTGTTCGATCCAGGCGCGGGCACAGGCGATATCGCGCAGCCAGCCGTCCCAGCTGGCGTCGCCGAAGTCGCCCGCGCTGTCGCCGCAGCCGTGCAGGTCGAGCAGCAGCACGCCGATGCCTTGCGCCGCCAGCGCGCGCGCCTGCAGCGCCGCCATGCGGCGCGAGCGGTTCATCTCTTCGGCGAACGGGTGGATGTACACCAGCGCGCCGCGGCACGGCCCGGCCGGGGCGTGGAACAGGCAAAAGCGCGCGCCGTCCGGGGTGTCGAGGAAGAACGCGTCGGCGCGCGCGTGGGCGGGGAGGTCCATTCAGGCGGCGCGCGCGGCCACGAACGCGGCCAGGCTGCCGAGGGTGGCGAAGGTGCTGGCGCTGATGTCGTCGTCGTCGACCATGATGCCGAAATGTTCTTCCAGCGCGCCGATCAGGGTGACCACGGCCATCGAATCGAGTTCCGCCAGGCTGCCCAGCAGCGGCGACTCGGCGTGCAGGGCGGTGCCCGCCGCGCCCAGGTTGAGCACGTCGATCAGGAGGGTTTTGACTTCTTCAAGGTACTTCATAGGCTCGCCGTCGTAGTGTGAGCTGGGTGGGCCGGCGCCTTGGCGCGCGCCGCGGTGCGTCGTGCATCGAGCAGCGTGTGCAGGCGGCCGATTCCCGGCCAGCGGTAATAATTGACATGGTACAGAGTGCGTACCTCTTCCGTCCAGCGGGTATGCCATTCCATCACGCGGCCGTAGAACTCGAGCCGCGCGAAGCGGCCCTCGTCGAACAGGCTGCGGCAGGCTTGCTCGCGCATCAGCAGGGTCGGCGACAGGTTGGCCGGCACGCGCTCGTCGTAGGCCGTTTTCAGCACCACGATGCTCTCGCCGTCTTCGACGCACAGGTCCATGGCGACCAGCTGGGCATCGAAATAATAGCGGTAAACGCTGGCGGCGCCACGCGCGGCCATCTGTTCGAGCATGGCGCGGTAATAGCGGCCCTGGGCATTCTCATGGCTCACGGCGGTGCCTTCGCCGCCCTTCCAGCCCGACGATTCAAGCCGGCCGTAGTCGGCCACCGCCTGCGCCATGGCCGATGGCAGGCGCTCGACGACCATGCGCGTGACAACGCCTTCGCGTTCCAGGCGCGTGCGCTGTTTTTTCAGGTTGGCGCGCAGGTTTTTTCCGCGCGCGTTCCAGTAATTGTCGAAGCCGCCGGCCAGGGTCACGCGCGCGGTGTCGATGTAGTCGAGGGCGCGCAGGCACGGCCCATCGAGCGGGCGCGCGATCAGCATCGGGTCCATCTGGGTCAGCGCCAGCAGCAGCGGGAAGCCGGGCAGGGCGTGCAGCAGGCCGCGCGCCAGGGTCGCGGTGTCGAGTTGCGGCTGTTGCAGCCACAGGCCGACCGGCGCCTGGGCCGGCTGGAAGGTGCTCCAGGCGCCGCGCCGGCTCGGGTGCACCAGCGCCATGGCGCGCACCGTGTTCCCATCGCGCAGGCAGGCCAGCAGTTCGTCGCCGCGCCCGAACTGGTCGATCAGCGGGGCGACGAATTCGGCCGCCAGCAGGCTCGATGCGTGGCGCGGCCCGAGCCCGGCGTGCAGGGTGTCCCAGTCGTGGCGCTGGCGCGCGAATTCGCGCGCCGCGGTCAGGTGCCATTTCATGCCGTGAGCGCCTCGCGCAAACAGGTAACGAGCCAGGCCATTTCGCGGTCGGTCAACTCCTGGTGGCAGGGCAGGGCCAGCACGTGCCGCGCCAGCAGCGCGCTGTTGGCGCAGGTGGCCGCATCGACCCCGGCCCATTGCGGCGTGCCGAAGCGCGTCAGCGGCACGCCCAGCGCCCGCAGGCGCGCAAACAGCGGTTCGGGGTCGTCCACCAGCAGCGGGAACACCCAGGGGCAGGCGCCGTCGGGCAGGCGCGGGTGCAGCGGGCGCACGCCGGAGACACCTTGCACCGCGGCGGCCAGGCGCGCGTAATGGCTGCGCCGGCGGGCCTGGATGCGGCCGGGCGAGGCGAGCTTCAGCATGGCGCGCGCGAACAGGGACGAGCGCTTGTCGATCCAGGTCGGGTCGAAATTGAAACTGCTGTCGGAGGAGTCGGGCGCCAGCGCCGGGGCGCCGCCGCGGCTGCGCTTGACCCGGCCCCAGAGCGCCGCCTTGGCGCGCAGCGGCAGCCACAAGGCGGCGCGTACGGCCGGCAGGCGGCCATAATCAAAGCCTTTTTCGAGCGAGTTGAGTGCGACCTTGGCTTCGAAGCCGGCGCCGGCCGAGCGCAGCACGACCCGATCGAGCCGGTGCCGCGCCGAGACCAGGGCGCCGCCTTCGTACACCGGCAGGAATTTCATGCTGCTGGCGATCGCATAATCGCCCCAGGCGCCGACCGGACGTCCGCCCTGTTCGCCGATAAAACAGTGGGCGCAGTCTTCGATGAGGGCGATGCCGCGCGCGTCGCACAGGGCACGGATCGGCGCCATTTCTTGCGGAAAGCCGAAATAATGGGTCACCATCACGGCGCGCGTGGCCGGACCGATCTTCGCGGCCAGGTCGGCCAGGTCGACCGCGGCATCGCGCCCGACGCGGTAGAACACGGGCGCCGCCCCGCGCCACAGCACGGGCGGGATCATCGAGGGGCTGTGGTAAGCCGGCACCAGCACTTGCTCGCCCGGGCCGACGCCGATCTCGCGCAGCGCCAGCGCGATGGCCACGCGCCCGCTGGTGACGAGGCGGTAGTTGCCGGCGTCGAGCACGGTGTGCACGCGGGCGCCGGCCGCGCGCCGGAACGAGGACGCCGACAGGATCGGCGCCAGCGGAATCAGGGGCCGGTCGGGGAGCGGGTTCGCGAGCATGCCCCCAGTATAAACCGGGGGTTAAAAAATTTGCCACGAAACATGCTTGAAGGCCATGGGCGCGGGTCCGCGCCGCGGCAAGCTGTTAAGATGGCGCGCTCCCGCACTGATCCCGCATCCGATCTGACCATGGCTGACCTGATCCACGATTTCCTGTTCGATTCCGCGCGCCGCACGCCCGCTGCAGAAGCCCTTGTGTACGGCGCCGTGCGCCTCGATTACGCCGCCCTGGCCGGCGCCGTGGAAAACGCCGCCGGCGCCCTGATCGGCGCCGGCGTGCAGCCGCGCGAGCGGGTCGCCGTGTTCCTCGAAAAACGCATCGAGAACGTGGCCGCGATGTATGGCGCCGCCGCGGCCGGCGCCGTCTTCGTGCCGGTCAACCCGCAACTCAAGCCGGAGCAGGTGGCCCATATCCTGGCCGACTGCAATGTGCGGGTGCTGGTGACCTCGCCGGAACGGCTGGCGCACTTGCACGCGGTGCTGGCCGGCTGCCCGGACTTGCGCACGGTCTTCGTGACCGGCACGGCGCAAGAGAGCGGCGCCTTCGCCGTGCGCGCCTGGGACGCGGCGCAGGCGCTGCCGGAGGCCGGCGTGCTGGCCGCGCGGCGCCCGATCGATGCCGACATGGCCGCGATCCTGTACACCTCGGGCAGCACCGGCAAGCCCAAGGGCGTGGTGCTGTCGCACCGGAACATGGTGGCGGGCGCGCACAGCGTCGCCGCCTACCTGGCGATCACCCCGCGCGAGCGCATCCTGGCGGTGCTGCCGCTGAGTTTCGATTACGGCCTGAGCCAGCTGAGCTGCGCCTTCCTGATGGGCGCCACCGCGGTCCTGATCAACCACCTGTTCGCCAAGGACATCCTGAAAGCCGTGCGCGAGGAAGGTATCACCGGGCTGGCGGCGGTGCCGCCGCTGTGGTTCCAGCTCGCCGGCCTGGACTGGCCGGCCGATTGTTCGCTGCGCTATCTGACCAATTCGGGCGGCGCGCTGCCCACCAGCACGGTCGCCGCCCTGCGCGCGGCCTTGCCCGGCGCCGCGCTGTTCCTGATGTATGGCCTGACCGAAGCCTTCCGCTCGACCTACCTGCCGCCGGCCGAACTGGCGCGCCGCCCCGATTCAATGGGGCGCGCGATCCCGAACGCGCAGGTGATGGTGGTGCGCCCGGACGGCACGCCCTGCGCGCCGGACGAGCCGGGCGAGCTGGTGCACCGCGGCGCCCTGGTCGCCCTCGGCTACTGGAACGATCCCGTCAAGACCGCCGAGCGCTTCAAGCCGGCGCCGGGCCAGGACCCGGCCCTGCCGCTGGTCGAGATGGCCGTCTGGTCGGGCGACACGGTGCGCATGGACGCCGAGGGTTACCTGTATTTCATCGGGCGCGGCGACGACATGATCAAGGTCTCCGGCTACCGGGTCAGCCCGACCGAGGTCGAAGAGGCGGTCTATGCCAGCGCCCTGGCGCGCGAGGCGGTCGCCTTCGGCGTGCCCCATCCCCAGCTGGGCCAGGCGATCGTGCTGCTGGCGCTGCCGCAAGAGGCGACCCTGACCGGCGCCGCCCTGCTCAAGGAATGCCAGCGCCGCCTGCCGGCCTGGATGGTGCCGGCCCATGTGGTGCTGCGCAGCGAACCCTTCCCGCGCAACCCGAACGGCAAGATCGACCGCAAGCTGCTGCAGCAATCCTTTATGACCCTGTTCGACAGTATGAAAGCCTCCTCATGAACGCGAAACCGGTCCACGCCGCCCAGACCCTGTTCCCGGTCGAAGGCGATTGCCTGCAAGTGGGCGGCATGCCGCTCACGCGCCTCGCGCAGCGCGTCGGCAGCACCCCCTTCTATGCCTACGAGCGGCGCCTGTTGTCCGAGCGCGTAGCGCAGGTGCGCGCGCACTTGCCGGCGGCGGTCGAACTGCATTTTTCGATGAAGGCCAACCCGATGCCGGCGCTGGTGCAGCACATGGCGCAGCTGGTGGACGGCATCGACGTCGCCTCAGGCGGCGAATTGAAGGTCGCGCTCGACACCGGCATCGAAGCGCGGCGCATCAGCTTTGCCGGTCCCGGCAAATCGGAGGCCGAACTGGCCTGCGCGGTGGCCGCCGGCGTCGTCGTGCATGCCGAATCCGAGCGCGAACTGCGGGTGCTGGCGCGCGTCGGCGAACAACTCGGTGTCGACCCGCTGCTGGTACTGCGCATCAATCCGGATTTCGAACTGAAGGGATCCGGCATGCGCATGGGCGGCGGCGCCAAGCAGTTCGGCATCGACGCCGAGGATGCGCCGCGCCTGTTGGCCCTGTGCGCCCAGCTCGGCCTGACGGTGCTCGGCTTTCACATCTTCAGCGGTTCGCAAAGCCTGAAGGCCGACGCGATCGTCGAGGCGCAGGCGCAGACCCTGGCGCTGGCACGCGAACTGGCCGCGCACATGCGCGACCCGCTGCGCATCCTGAACATCGGCGGCGGCTTCGGCATTCCGTATTTTCCCGGCGAAGCCGCGCTCGACCTGGCGCCGATCGGGGCCGCGCTCGCGGCGGCCCTGCCGCGCGTGCGGGACGACCTGCCCCAGGCCCAGCTGTCGATCGAGCTGGGGCGTTACCTGGTGGGCGAGGCCGGCGTGTATGTGGCGCGCGTGATCGACCGCAAGGTCTCGCGCGGCCAGGTCTTTCTCGTCACCGACGGCGGCCTGCACCACCACCTGGCCGCTTCCGGCAACTTCGGCCAGGTGATCCGCAAGAATTATCCGGTCGCGATCGGCAACCGGATGCATGCATCCGGTGCGCGCGAAAGCGTTTCGGTGGTCGGCCCCTTGTGCACCCCACTCGACCTGTTGGCCGACAAGATGGAACTGCCGCCGGCCGAGGTGGGCGACCTGGTGGTCGTGTTCCAGTCCGGCGCCTACGGCCGTTCGGCCAGTCCGCAAGGCTTTTTGAGCCATCCCGAGGTACCGGAAGTACTGGTCTGACACAATCGCTTTCCGTGCGATACTGAAGTCAATGCCTGTGCACCACGCCGGCGGGATTAACGCCAGCCAACTCGGACGTGTACACGATTGTTGCGTTTGTTGACACATCCGGTCGCTTGGTCTACTCTCGCCTGATTAATATTTCCCCTGATCAAAGCACAAGGTGCTCGGCACGATCAACCATGCCAGCGCTTGCGGAACCACGCAAGCCGCGGCTGCTTCGTGCACGACGCCGTGCCTTGCATCATCTCCTGGTGACCCGTCAACGGTCACAATCGCAGTAAAGGTAGTTAGTAAAGATGTCCCAGAAAACGAGTACCAGCATTACCGGCGGCGCAGTGATCATGATTGCGATGCGCTGGATCGATCGTGTCGTTGGCATCGTCAGCACTTTCATCCTCGCCCGTTTGCTTCTTCCCGACGATTTCGGGATCGTCGCCATGGCCTCGGTGGTCGTGGCCTTTGCCGATGTCATCTTTGACCTCGGCATCAACGTTGCCCTAATTCAGCGCAAGAACCCGAGCCAGGCTTACTACAACACGGCATGGACGCTGCGCATTCTGCAGACCGCAGCTGTCGCGACGGTATTGATCATTCTGGCGCCATTCGCCGCCGACTATTACAAGGATCCGAGGGTGACGGCGGCCGTGCAGCTGATGGCGCTGTCGATGATGATTGCATCGTTTGAGAACGTTGGCGTCATCACCTTCCAAAAGGAGTTGCGTTTCGCCGATGACGCGCGCCTGATGCTCTTCAAGCGCCTTGTCGGCTTCTTCATCACGATTGCGCTGACACTGATCCTCCAGAGTTACTGGGGAATGATCATCGGGGCGCTGTGCTCGCGCCTGGCCAGTACCGCACGCAGCTATATGGTGCATCCGATGCGGCCGAAGTTCTCGCTGGAGGAAATGGGTTCTATCTTTTCGATATCGCAGTGGGTCCTTGTCAAAAATATCAGCGTTTACCTGGACCGCAACCTGCACATCTTCCTCGTCGGGGGCATGGGCAAGACCGGCATCACCGGCGGCTACACGCTCGCCAACGAGATTGCCGACGTGCCGGGGGCCGACCTGCTGGCACCGATCAATCGAGTATTGTTTCCGGCCTTTGCGCGCGTCAAGGACAATCTCACTGAGTTGACGCGGCTGCTGGTCCGCGTCCAGGCGGTCCAGGTTATGGTCACCTTTCCAACATGCGTCGGCTTTGTCTTGACGGCGCACGAATTTGTCCCCGTGGCGCTTGGCGAGAAGTGGGTCTTTATCGTTCCCTTTGTGCAGATCCTGGCGCTGTCGAACATCATCCAGTCGATCAGCAGCAGCGCCAACTATGTCCTGACGGTGATCGGCAAGATGCGCCTGTTAGCATTGACGAGCTGGATCCAGATCACCATCTTCGGCCTTGGACTGACGGTGCTGCATAACAAGCTCGACCCCCAGCACATTGCCGCGGTTCGCATGACGGCGATTGTCCTGACCTTCGGGGTGTCTTACTGGCTGGTGATGCGCAACATTCCGGGGCTGACGGTCGCGATGCTGGCGCGAGGGACTGGCCGTCCGGTACTCGGCTGCCTGGCGATGGTGGTGGCGCTGATGCTGCTCCAGGCCGAAGTCACTGCGCCCCTGGCAGTGATGCTGGCCATGAAGGTGGTGCTCGGTGCAATCGTTTACATCGGAACCGTACTTGCGCTTTGGCACTTGTCCGGTCGTCCAGAGAGCGCTGAATCCTTCTTCATCGACAAGCTTAATCGGCGGCAGCCAGTCATTATCCCACCCAGCGAAGCAAAGTAAGTCCACTGTAGTCGCGGCGCGCCGTCGCGACCACTGTGGATAGAGACGATTTACAATTAGATTCTGGAGGGTATATGGCGCCTGTTAAACGTCCCGTCATCCTGTTTGTGCTGCCATGGTCATTGCGTTTCATTGGCGGTGTCAATCAAGTGGTCACGAATCTTGCGCTCCAAATGCGGGATGCGGGCCAATTCGAGCCGCTTGTTCTGATGGCCGATTGGGCTGCTCCCGTGCCGGTCTTCGAAGAAATCAATGGAGTGCGCACCGTGCGTTGGCGGGTACGTCCCTATCAGGGCGCGATGGGCGTCAAGGCACGCCTGGCTTATATTCTCTGGGAGCTAGGCTTTCGCAAGCGATTTGCCCGGTTCTGCCGCGAGCATGACGTCCAGGCGGTCAATGTGCATTATCCGGGCGGGATGGCGTTCACGCTCGAGCGCGTGTTAAAGGCCACCAAGTCCCGGGCGCCATTCTTGTTGTCCTTTCATGGCTCCGATGTCAGCAATCTTGCAAATTCGAGCGCCAGTGAAAAGGACGCGTGGCGTGGGTTGGTCAGAAACAGTGACGCGGTCGTGACCTGTTCGCTGGAATTGGCGAAACGGGTCGAAACCGCGCTCGCAATGGCAGTTCGTTACCATGTCATTTACAACGGGGTCGACGCCGACAAGTTTGCAGGCGGTGCAGGGGCGCAGGTTGCGGAGGAAAACAGCGTCATCCTCCACGTGGGTAAATTCGATTACAACAAAGGGCAGGACGTCCTGATCGAAGCCTTTGCACGGATTGCCGCGGATTTTCCGGGGACGATCTTGCATCTGGTCGGCAGCAGCGGTAGCCAACTGGATAATTTGCGTTTGCTTGCTGCAAACTTGGGACTGGCCGAACGTGTGCGGTTCTTCATTGATATCCCCTTTGCACAAATACCCGAATATTTTGCCGAGGCCAGCGTGTTTGCCTTTCCCAGCCGCCAGGAAGCCTTCGGCCTGGTATTGCTGGAGGCGGGCACTTGCAAGCTTCCAGTCGTGGCATCGCGGGTAGGGGGCATTCCGGAACTGATCCACGACCAGCTCACCGGGCTACTGGTCGAGCCGGACGACGTCGCATCCCTGGCGCAGGCGCTCCGTACGCTGTTAGGCGACCCGGCCTTTGCACACCAGTTGGGACGGCGCCTGTCTAAACGCGTAGCGGCCGATTTTTCTTGGGAAAACACCCGTGACCGCTACGAAAAGCTGATTTGCGACATCAGCCAGTCAGCGCTGCCAGCACAGACAGCAGCCTGAGCAGGCATCGCCGCAGGCAATGCCTACTTCCGCAGCAGGGTCCGAATCCGCTGTTGGGCATCCAGGGGGATCAAGGTTTTCGCCGAGAGTAGCAAGTCGCCATAGCAGCGCCGTACCATGAATACTTGCAGGCTGAGCGTGCGTGCTCGGCGCGCCTGGCCGCCGCGGTAACAATGATAAGCAAGCACGCTCCGGTAGTCAGCGATCTTGTGCCGGTACGCGCGCCGCTCATGCTCCGACATCCTTGCATGAACCCGTGCATAATTGTTCTCATGGAACAATAACGCCTGCTCGGCGAATAGCAGCGCCTTCTTGGTAATGCTGGTGGGATGCTGGCGGTAGCAGCTCAACACGCTGTCGAGGTATCCGAGGCGGCCTGCCAGCGCAAGCCGCAGCCAGAGATCGGTGTCCTCGCAGATGATGTAGTCTTCGTCGAAGCGCAGCAGGTCACGCCCGGCCTGATGTCGGTCAACGATGATCGATTGGGTATGCACCGCGGCATACAGCAGCGACATGAACACGAAGAAACGCTCGCCACAGTCGTACCAATCCTCGCCCAGCGCGCGCAAGTAGTCGGACGCCGCGTCCAGGAAGCGGCTGTTTTCCAGGTAGGTCGGGCCGAGCTTGGCGCCGGCGCTGTCGACCAGGTCGAGGTCGTGGAACACGGCAATCCATTCCGGATGGGCGCGCATGCCGGCAACGGTGCGCGCCAAGCGCTCCGGCAACCAGTAATCGTCGCTGTCGAGGAAACTCAGGTAGTCGCCGCTTGCATGGCCGATACCGATGTTGCGCGCGATGCTGGGTTTCCCGGAGTTGGAACACCGGATCACCTGGATGCGCGGATCCGTGGCGGCGTAGCCTTCGGCAATCGCGGCGGTCGCGTCCTGGGAGCCGTCGTCGACGACGATCAGCTGGAAGTGGGTGTAGGTCTGGTGCAGGACCGACTCGATCGATTCGGCGATGAACGCGGCGGCGTTGTAGGCCGGCATGATGATCGAGACGACAGGAGAATCAGCGGCCATGCGCGACCTTTCCCGCGGCGGCGGCGGCGATGACGTCGTCGAACAGCGCGGCCAGCTGGCGCGCGCGGTGCGCGCGCGAGGAGCGCTCGACCAAGTCAAGCGTCGCGACATGCGCCGTGTCCGCGCGCAGGCGCTCTAGGAAGCGTTCCAGCATGGCTGCGATCTCGGCAGCGTCGTCGATGAAGGCCATATCGTCGAAGCCGGCATCGCCGAGTACGCGCGCGGTCTCTCCCTTGTCATCGATCAGGCCGAAGATCGGCTTGCGTGCGCGGAAGTACTCGTACACCTTGGCCGGAATCTGGTTGTTGAACGGCGTCCCCTGGAACAGCAGCAGGCCGTCGGCCGCGCCCATTTCGGCCAGCGCCTCACGGTAGGGAACCGGATCGGCGGTGCTGGCGATGTCGGCTACGCCATGGCGTTCGATCAGTGCCGACACGCCGGCCGCATTGCCGGGTGCGCGCAGCAGTACGCGCAGCTTGCCCGCGTCGATCACGCCGCGCGCTTTCAATTGCGCCAGCGCGTCGAGAAAGGCGGACGGATCGCGGCCGGTGTCGTACAACAGGCCGCTGTGCACGAGCGTCAAGGGGCGGTGGGGGGCCGGCGCCGGCGTCGCGGCCGCCGGATCGAAGGCATCCTCCTCGTAGCCATTTTCGATCACGACGAACTTGTCGGGAGCAATGTCCGGAAAGCGCTGACGGTAGTTGTCCATCGCGCCCTGCGTCGTGAAGACTGCTTTCTGGCATCGCCGTATGGTCTGCTGTTCGATCCACGCGTACATGCGGCGCTGCGCCGGATTGGTCGGATAGGCCGGCTGCAGCATCGGATCGCGGAAATCGGCGACCCAGGGCAGGCCGCTGAGGCGGTGCAGGGCCAGGCCGATCAGGTGCGCGGTGGCGATCGGGAAGGTCGACCAGATCAGGCGCGGACGTTGCGCGCGGATCATCGCCAGGCCGGCGGGAATGGCGCCCACAGACCAGCTGACCCAGCGGTCGGGCAGGGCGCTGGCGTTCAGGTAGCGGCCGCGCCAGCCCAGGTGGCGCTTGGCGTCGAGCCCGAAGGCGCGGCGCACCGCCAGCTGGGCCGGAATGCTGGCCAGCTGGGAGGGATTCTGGGTTTCGTAGATGCTGGCCTTGGCCGTCAAGACCATTGGTTCCCAGCCGCTGGCGGGCAGGTGGCGCGAAAAGCTCAGGCTGCGCTGGATGCCGCTGCTGGCAGCCTGCGGTGGAAAATGAAATGCGATCAGTAACGCACGGTTGTGCATATTGTTATCCTTGTTGCTCATCGTGGTTGCTGGTTGCCGCGTGCGATCCAGCTCAGCAGGCGCAGGCCGAAGCGAAACGGCGTGCGATCCCAGGGCCGGCTGCGCGGCAACTGGAAACGGTCCTGGTCGCTGGTGATCGCACCCACGGCCGTGGTAAACGCGGCAAAGAAGCCGGCCTGGCGCACCATCTCGACATGGCGCGCGTCGTAGTCCTGGCCGACCTTTCCGTTGGGGTAGGCGAACAGGCGCACCGGTTTGCCGATCAAGGCTTCCAGCTGGCGCTTGCCGCTGGCGATTTCGATCCGGGCGCTGTCGTCGTCGAGGCTGGTCAGGATGGGGTGCGAGATCGTATGCGCGCCGATTTCCACCCGATTTCCTTCCAGCGTCGCGAGCATCTCTGCCGTCAGCATCAGGGCATCGTGGTGCGCGCCGCTCATGCGGTCGAGGCGTTCGACCAGGCTGTCGCGTTCAGCCGGCGGCAGGTATTTGCCCGCTTCGGTCAGGCGCAAGGCGCTCTGCTTGCGCTCCTCGAGCGAACCCAGGGGATAGTTCTCCAGGCCGATGCCGGTCAGGTCGAGGCTGCCCGGGGGAAGCGACTGTACCGCGTGGATGATGCGGTCGTTCCACATGTTGCCGGCGTCGCCGGCGAGGAAACCGCTGGTGACGAAGACCGTGGCCGGCAGCCGGTACTGGCGCAGGATCGGCAGCGCCAGGTCATGCACCGAACGGTAGCCGTCGTCGAAGGTGATGCAGACGGTGCGCGGCGGCAGGCGGCCTTCGTCGAGCGCGCGCAGGGCGTCGTGCAGCGGCATCACATTGAAACAGTCGGCCAGCAGCGCCATCTGCCAGTGGAAGGTGGCGACGTCGGGTTCGGTCTCGAGCAGCGGATCGGGCCGTGCCAGGACCCGGTGGTAGTTCACGACGGCCAGGCTGCCGCGGCGCGACAAGCGGCCGATGGCGCTGCCGGTGGCGCGCAGCAGGGCCGTGCCGAACCAGCCGAGCCGTGTCGAGCGGCCGGGGTCGCCGCTCCCGCTCTCGCCCGGGCCGGTCGGCTGCGCATTGCGTTGTTCTGTTCTTGAGCTAGCGATCATGGTGGCAAATATCTGGGGTCGGCACGGCAAGGGCGCGGCAGGTGCCCGGCCAGCGGCCTGGCAGGGTAGCCAACACAGCAGGAAGCGCAAATGATACACAGAAGCGCCGTCCACGGGACATACTGCTGAGTAAGTTGGCGACCTTCATGCGGCCAGCCTGTGCGGCGCCTGGAGCGGACTGGCCACCTGTGGCGCGACGACCGCCAGCACGCGTGTCTCGAGCACCACGATTAGTCCGATGATGGCGAAGGTCAGGTCGAAATACGCCAGGCTGAGCGCGGCGCCCCCCACCGCGAACGCGAAAATGCTCAGCTGCAGCATCGTCGCGATCGTCGGCACCCAGGCTGGGGCACCGAGCTTGCGCGCCTTGCGCGACACGCTGCCGGCCTTGAAGAAGGCGCTGGCCAGGCATCCCATGTACAAGCCCAGGCCGACGAAGCCATGGTCGCCTAGGACCTGGAAGTAAATACTGTGCGCAGCCCGGGGCAAACCCGGGTTGGGGAGTTCATGGCCGGTATAAAACCATGCGTAGCTAAAAAAGTCGTTGCACAGTGCGGACCAGACGGACAGATTTTCCAAGGCCTTGAAGCCGCCGCCGAAGAATGGATGTTGCATCGCCATGATAAAGCTGAGCTTCCACGCGATAACGCGACCCATGAATGAGGCATCCTGATCGGCGGTTGCAATCGTATCGATACGCGAGGTCCACTCCGAGGACACGATGTAGGACATGCCGATCCCGAGTGCGAGGATCAGGAATCCCAGCAGGAACTTGCGCTCGCTTTTCAGGAACAGGTAGCCAACCAGGATCGCCAATGCAACGAAGCCGCCGCGCGACTGCGTGCCGATCACGCCGATGACGAGCAGCGCCATCGTTCCCAGCAGTGCCAGGCCGACAAGACGCGACTGCTTGCCGTATTCGATCCACAGGTAATAGCAGATCGGAAGCACCATGACAAAGGCGAGCGACAGTTCATTGCGGTCGCCCAGCACGTGCCCGCTCATGCCGACAATACTGTGACCGCCGCCACTGGCGAGGAACTTGAGCGCTTCCAGGTCGGCATAAAAACCGACCGACAGGACGGCGCACCACAGGACGAAGTCGAGGTGCAGTTTGTCGACGATGACGAAAACGACAAAGATAAAGAGCGCGATCACCTTGGCAAAACGGCTCCAGAATTCCCAGGAAACGTTCGGGTTACCGATGGTGGTGATGGTGCTGATGATGGTCCAGCCGAAGAACAGCAGGACGGTCACGCCCAGTCCGGTCAGTTGTATTTTCGGCTTGTGCTTCCAGGCCAGGTAACCGAGGATGGCGACGGCGGCGAACAGGAGGTTGTAGCGCAGGGCGCCGGCAATCCCGTACACCCAGCCGTTCGGGAAGAACAGCGCGGTCCAGAGGCACATGCCGACCGCAATGAACGGACGCTGCGCCATCGTGTAGAGCAGGATAGGCAGCAGTGCGAGCAGGAGCAGGTCACGCATGCTTGTTCTCCTCGTCTTTCGATGTCTTTTCCTTGGCCTTCTCTTGTTTCAGCGCCCACACGCACAGGAAGACGACCGCGCCCAGATCGAGCGCCCACAATAGAGATTCCATTTCGTCAGTCCAGGTAAGTTAAGCCAGCGACAGCGCGCCGGCGCGGCCGGCGAGAACCTTGTCGAACAGATGCAACTGGCCGTTGGTGGTGTCGTCCCAGCTGAAGCGCTCGGCGTAGCGGCGGGTCGCGCCGCGGTCGGGGTAGTGCGCGCGCAGCGCATTGACGGCGTCGGCCACACCCTGGTAGCTGCGCTCGCCCATCAGCACGCCCGCTTCCGGCGCCGCCACCACTTCGGGCGTGCCGTAGACGCGGCTGGCGACGACCGGGGTGCCGCAGGCCATGGCTTCCAACAGCACGTTGGCCCAGCCTTCGCGGCTCGACGCCAGCACCAGCGCGTCGGCCGCGCCATAGTGGGTGCGCAACTGCGCCTGCGGCACCGCGCCCAGGAACGTGACGCGCTCGCTGACCTTCAGTTCGCGCGCCAGGTGTTCCAGTTTGCTGCGGTCCGGGCCGTCGCCGGCCAGCACCAGGCGCACGCCGGGCAGCAGGGGCAGGGCGCCGATGATCAGGTCCTGGGCCTTGACCGGCACCAGGTGGCCGACCGCCAGCAAGGTGAACATGGGGTTCGGCGTGCGTTCGGTCGGCTGGAACAGCGCGAGGTCGACGCCGTTGCGCAGCGAGACGACGCGCTCGCCATCGATTCCCATGCCCACCACTTCGTCGCGCAGCGCGTTGCAGACCGTGATCACGGCGTCGGCGCGTTTCGCCGCCCACATGATCATCCGGCGCGGCAGCGGGTACTGGGGGAACAGCGTGATGTCGGAGCCGCGCGCGGTGATCACCAGCGGCTTGTTGAAATACCGGCCCAGCATGGCGGCGGCGACGCCGTCGGGATAGAAATAATGGGCGTCGATCAGGTCGAAGTCATAGCCCTCGTCGAGCATGCGCGCGATCGTCGGTTTGGCCGCCTGCGCCAGCAGCAGCGGGGCCAGGTTCATGCCGATCTTCGGGATCACCGCATAGCGCGGGTGGGACACCGCGATCCCGTGCCGCACTTCCTGGCGCGGCGCCTTGGCGAAGCGCGCATAGCTACCGAAGCGCGGATTGGTCGACGGGAACCAGGGGATCGGCGCCACCACGCGCGCCTCGACCTGGCCGCTGGCGACCAGGTGACGCAGGCGCGTTTCGACAAAAATGCCGTGCCCCGGCTTCTCGCTGTTCGGGAACAGGGTACTGAAGGTCAGGATCTTCATGCCGCCTTCAAACCCGTCAGGCGGCCGTAGATGTTCTTGTAGCGGGCCACGCTGACCGGCCAGTTCCGTTCGTTTTCCACGTAGGCGCGGCCGGCCTGGCGCAAGGCCGGCCAGGTGGCGCGGGCGTCGAGCAGCTCGCCGACCTTCGCGGCCAGCGCGGCCGGGTCGTCCGGCGCGAACAGAATGCCGGTCTTGCCGTCGACGATCAGCTCGCGGTGGCCGCCGACGCTGGAGGCGGCCAGGATGCGGCCTTGCGCCATCGCTTCCAGCGGTTTCAATGGCGTGACCAGGTCGGTCAGGCGCATCGACAGGCGCGGATAGACCAGCACGTCGAGCAGGTCGTAGTACTTGGCCACCTGGTCGTGCGGCACGCGGCCGGTAAACACGACCTTGTCGCCGATGCCGAGCTCCTGGGCCAGCTGGCGCAGCTGGGCGTCCTGGGGACCGCCGCCGACGAGCAGCACGCGCAGGTCGGGCGCGCGCGCGGCCAGGGCCGGCACCGCGCGCAGCAGCACGTCCAGGCCTTCGTAGGCATAGAACGACCCGATGAAACCGATCAGGCGGTGGCCGTGCAGGCCGAGCTGGCGCTTCAAATCCTGGTCGGCTTCGCCGCCCACCGCGAATTTGTCGATGTCGACCGCGTTCGGGATCACCGTCACTTTCGCCGCCGGGATGCCGCGCTCGACGATGTCGCGGCGCAGGCCTTCGCAAATCGTGGTGACGGCGTCGGCCCGTTTCAGGGCGTGGGTTTCGAGGGCGCGCGTCAGCTTGTAGCGCAGGCCGTTCTCGCTGCTGGTGCCGTGGTCGACCGCGGCGTCTTCCCAGAAGGCGCGCACCTCATAGACCACCGGAATGCCGAACTTGCGGCCGGCGCGGATCGCGGCGATCCCGTTCAGGCAGGGCGAGTGGGCGTGCAGCACGTCCGGCTTGATCCGCGGGATGATCTCGGCCAGGCGCTTTTCCAGGCCCTGGATCACTTCCAGCTGGTTCAGGACCGGCAGTTTCGCCAGCGCGCCGGTCGATTTCGCGGTGCGGTAGAAATGCAGGCCGTCGGCGGTTTCCTCGGTCGCGTCGTTGCCGCCCTGGTGCTTGGAACCGGTGACATGGAAGGTTTCCCAGCCGAGCGCGCGCTGTTCGCGCAGGATCGAGGCGGTACGGAAGGTGTAGCCGCTGTGCAGCGGGATCGAATGGTCGAGGACGTGAAGGACACGCATAATATCTTTTACTAACTCCGTTAGGCGGCGGTGGCGATCAGCGAACCGCTCGCGCTGGTGGCGCCGTCGGCGCCGTTTTTACGCAGGAAGGCTTCGAACATCAGCACCGCCCACAGCGCGGTGCTGTGGTCCTTGGTGGCGGCCAGGTGTTCGTCGACCATCTGCTTGAGGAAAGCCGGGTTGAAGATGCCGGTATCTAACAGCATCGGGTTCAGGACCGCCGCCGTCATCGCCTCGCGCAGCGGGCCGCGCAGCCAGGACGCCAGCGGAATCGAGAAGCCCATCTTCTTGCGGTACAGGATGTCGTCGGACAGGTAGGGTTGCAAGGCCTTCTTGAAGATATGCTTGCCTTCTCCGTTGCGCAGTTTACTCGACGACGGCAGGCCCGAGACCCATTCGACGAATTTATGATCGAGCAGCGGCACCCGCACCTCCAGCGCGTGCGCCATGCTGGCGCGGTCGACCTTGGTCAGAATGTCGCCCGGCAGGTAGGTCTTCATGTCGATGTACTGGATCACCGACAGCGGGTCGTCGGTCGGGGCCTTGGCCGCGTGCGCGCGCATGACTTCGACCGCACGATACCCCTGCAGCTGGCTGCGGAAGCCTTGCGAGAACAACTGGTCGCGCACGCGGTCGACCAGGATCGACACGCCGTGGAAGTAGCCGTCGGTCAGGTCGCGCGCGAGCGCTTCGAAGGTGGTCTTGGCGCGGAACACGCGCGGCGCCCAGTCGGCCTTCGGATAGGCCTTGCCGAGGAAGCCGAACACCGGTTTGCGCAAGGCCAGCGGCAGCATCGAGCGCACCTGCTGCTCGCCCATCGCCATGCGGTGGCGGCGGTAGCCGGCGAAATTCTCGTCGCCGCCGTCGCCCGACAGCGCCACCGTCACCCGTTTGCGGGCCAGTTCGCACACGCGGTAGGTCGGAATGGCCGAGCTGTCGGCATACGGTTCGTCGTACAGGCCGGCCAGCAGGTCGACCAGGCCGTAATCGTCCTTGTCGACGGTTTCGCACTGGTGGTTGGTCTTGTACTGCTCGGCCACCTGGCGCGCATAGGTCGATTCGTCGAATGCGGCATCGTTGAAGGCGATCGAGCAGGTGTTGACCGGCTCCTTCGACAGGCCGGCCATCATCGCCACGATCGCGCTCGAGTCGACGCCGCCGGAGAGGAAGGCGCCGAGCGGCACTTCCGCTTCCAGGTGGCTCTCGACCGCTTCGCGCAGGCGCACCACCAGCTCTTCTTCCATCGCCTGCTCGGACATCGGCGCGTGCGGCGTGAACGGGACATCCCACCAGCGCACCGGCTTGCTGTTGGCCGCGGTCGAACCGGCGTGCAGGGTCAGCGAAAAGCCCGGCTCCAGTTTGAAGGCGTCCTTGAAGATGGTGCGCGGCTCCGGCACGTAGCCGTAGGCGAAATATTCCTCGACGGCGCGCGGTTCGATCACGCGCGCCAGTTCCGGGAACGACAGCAGGGATTTCAGCTCGGAGCCGAAGATGAAGGTCCCATCCGGCAGGAAGGCGTAGTGCAGCGGCTTGATGCCGAGGCGGTCGCGCGCGACGAAGAAGGAGCGCTTGTTGCGGTCCCAGATCGCGAAGGCGAACATGCCGCGCAGGCGATGCACGCACGCTTCACCCCACTCTTCCCAGGCGTGGACGATGACTTCCGTGTCCGAATAGGTGCGGAAGGCGTGGCCCAGGGTTTTCAGTTCCGCCATCAGCTCGCGGAAGTTATAGATCTCGCCGTTGAAGACGATGACCACACTGCGGTCTTCGTTGAACAAGGGCTGCTGGCCGGCCGCGATGTCGATGATCGACAGGCGGCGGTGGCCGAAGCCGACGCCCGGCTCGAGATAGACGTCGCCTTCGACTGGCCCGCGGTGAAACTGGGTCTGGTTCATCCGCTCGAGGACGGCGCGGTCGAACTGGGCGACGCCGCGCGGGTCAAAAATGCCTACGATTCCGCACATGGTTGGGTGATTTCTTTAAAAGTTGTCTTGGAGTTGCAGAGCTGGTCGTACAGGGCCGTATAGGCGCCGACCATGGCTGCAACGCTGTAATGGCGTTCGATGCGTTCGCGGGCGGCGCCGCCGTGCGCCGCGACCAGGGCCGGCGCGTCCACGTAGCGGGCCAGGGCAGCGGCCAGCGCCTGCGGATCGCTGGCCGCGACCAGGGCGCCGTTGACGCCGTCCTGCACCAGTTCCGGGATGCCGCCGACCCGGGTCGCCACCACCGGCACGCCGCAGGCCATGGCTTCCAACAGGGTCACCGGCGTGCCCTCGGCGATCGAGGACAGGGCGAACAGGTCGAAGCCGCGCATCAGTTGCGCGATGTCGTTGCGCGCGCCCGCGAACCAGACCAGGTCGGCGACGCCGGCTTGTTCGGCTTGTTGCGCCAGGCGTGCGCGCAGCGGGCCGTCGCCGACGATGGCCAGGCGCAGCCGGGCGCGCTCTTGCGGCCGCCGTGCGCACAGCAGGGCGAAGGCCGCGATCAGCGTGGCCTGGTCCTTGACGTCCTGCAGGCGGCCGACGGTGCCGATCACGAATGGTGTTTCGGGGGCGCCGGACCAGGGCATCGAGGCTGCCGCCAGCTGCGGCGTATAGCGCTCGGTGTCGACCCCGTTCATGATCAGTTCGAGCTTGGCGGGCGCGATCCCGACCACCTGTGTCAACCAGTTGGCGAGGTCCTGCGAGACCGGCACATAGCGGTCGATCCAGGGCGCCAGCGCGCGGCGCAGGAAATTGTGCTTGCGGTTCAAGCCCTGCGGGTCGCCGGCGTCGCGTCCGTGCTCGGCGTGGATGCGCACCGGCACGCCGGCGGCCCAGGCCGGAACGGCGTATTCGGCGCAGGCGAAATTATAGGTGTGCAGGATCGCCGGGCGCAGCCGGCGCAGCAGCTTGAACAGCGTGAGGTGGATCCCCAGGCCCAGGCCCGGCTGCTTGTGCAGCGCGTACAGCTCCACGCCGGGCCGCGTGATCTTGTCGGCGAAAGCCGTGTAGTCGGTCAGGCAGACGATCGCGTGGCGGTAGCGCTCGGGCGGCATGTGGTTGATGCAATCGACGAGCAGGGTCTCCAACCCGCCAAAATCGAGCCGGTAGATCAGGTGCACGACCAGCGCCTGCTGCGCTGGCCGGTTGTGCGTGACAGCCATGGTCTAGTGTTCCCGTGCTGCCTCGAGCGTTGCCTGCAGCGGTGCCAGGTTCGCTTCCAGGAATGCGCGCAAGGTGGCGCGCGCGCTGTCCGCGTTCTCGCCGACCGGGGTGGCGACCGACACGGCGGCGCCATCGTCGCCATGCATCATCAGCTTCGCTTGCGCCTGGCGCAGTTTGCCGAGGTAGTCGTTGGCGAGGAAGCGGCCGTCGATCCAGGTCCAGTGCCAGACCAGGTAGTTGCCCGCCGGGCCTTTGACGAGGGTCTCGCGCAAGGCCAGCTGCTGGCCGCGGATGTCCTCGACACGCCCGCTCGAACCGATCTGGCGGAAACCGGCATCGCGGTTGTCGACCCGGTTCACGGAGCTGATCAGGCGCTTGCCCGGTCCCTGGTTGCGGTAATACAGCAGGTTCAGGTCGACCGGCGCGCCGCCGGCCGTGTAACGGCCGCGCAGCGCGGCGTCGGAGGCCATGAACTCCGGCTGCCAGGCCGGTGCGGCCGCCGCCGTGCCCAGCCGCGCGCCGTCGAGCAGCACGGCCGCCGGATTGTGGGCCGCCTTGTCGCTGATGCCGCCGAGCAGGGGCCAGAGCGCGCAGACCAGCACCGCGCCGATGGCCACGCTGGCGATCGGCCGCGCAGGCAGCGCGCCTGGCGCTGGCGCCGCGGCGGGCACCGGGGCCGGGATCGCTTCATCCTCGCGCCAGTAGCTGCCGATCCAGAACATGATGAACATGACCAGGCCGAAGAACAGCCAGCCGTAGATCAGGTGGTCGACCCCGGTGGCCAGCTCCATGCCGCTCAGGTGGCCGATCATGACGATCATGTAGGCGCGCAGGCCGTTGGCGATGATCGGTACCAGCACCGACAGCGCGATGAACAGGGCGCGCCGCTTGGCCGAGCGGTAGCTCAGGTAGGCGTACAGGCAGCCCAGCGTGATCGACGAGATCAGGTAGCGCACCCCGCTGCAGGCTTCCACCACCGACCAGTTGCCGGTCGGGAGTTCGAACTGGGTACCGTTGCGCAGCACCGGAATGCCGGTGGCGCGCACCATGGCGACGGTGAAGTCGGCGGTGAAGTTGATCAGGGGCTGGACGAAGACTTCGCCGAAGGGTACCGCGAACAGCAGGAACATGAGCGGGAAGGCGAATGCGCCGGCCAGGCGGCGCCCCAGCAGGGCCAGCACGACCAGCGGCAGCATGGCGACGAAACAGTACTGCATCACGACCTGCACTTCGCCCGCGCGCGCCAGCAGCCAGCCGGCGCCGCACACGGCCAGGGCGCCCAGCGCCGGCCAGTACGGTTCGGCCGGGATGCGCGCGAATACTTCGCGCCGGCGCCACGCCAGCCACAGGCTGATCGGCAGGATGATGTAGCCGTGGGCGAAGGTCTCGGAACTGTTCCAGACCGAGACCATCGAGGCGGCGGTGCCCCAGTACAGCAGCAGCACCGCCACCAGGGCGGCGACAAGCACGGCGATCCGGGGCACCGACAGGCGGCCCGGCGCGGCGCCGGCAAACGCCGGGTGGTCGTTCATCAGCATTCGAACCTCGTTTCGATCTGGGACAGGTGGGCCGGCCAGCTGTAGTGGCGCTCGACACTGGCGCGCGCGGCCTGGCCCATCGTCGGATGGGGCGTGCGCAGCAGGGCGATCACGCTGTCGGCGTAATCGCCCGGGGCGTCGGCGACGATCAGTTCGTGCCCGTTGACGGCGTCGATGCCTTCAAAGGCCTGGGGCGAGGCGACCACCGGACGGGCCATCGCCATCGCCTCGAGCACCTTGTTCTGGATGCCGCGCGCGATGCGCAGCGGCGCCACGGCGGCGGCGCCATGGGCGAGATACGGACGCACGTCGGGCACGGTCCCGGTGACGACGATGGCCTCATTGGCCAGCGCCAGCACTTCGGGCGCCGGGCGCGAACCGACGATGTAGAAGCGCGCCGCCGGTACGGCCGCGCGCACGCGCGGCAGCACGTGTTCGGCGAACCATTTTACGGCGTCGATGTTCGGCCAGTAGTCCATCGCGCCGGTAAACACCAGCGCCTGTTCGCCTGCGGCAAACGGATTGTCGTAGCTGCGCGCCGGGCTGAAATACTCGGTGTCGACGCCATTGCTGAAATGGCCGATCTTGGCGCCGCTTTCCGGCGCCAGCGTGCGAAACAGCTCGGCCTCGGGCGCGGAGACGAACAGCGAGGCGTCGAAGGCTTGCGCGACCTTGCGCTCGTAGTCGAGCAGGCTGCGCGCTTCATGGCGGTACACCCAGCTCATCGGCCAGGTCTTTTTCTCGGCGTACTGGCGCCATTTGTCGGAGTCGACATCGCAGAAGTCGATCACGCGGCGCGCGGCCGGAAAATCGTCCGCATACTGCGCCATCACCGACGAGAACATCATCACGCGCGCGATGCCGCGCTCGCGCATGGTGCGCGCCACCCAGCGCTTCATGTCGGCGTCGCGGTAGTATTCCAGCGACAGCGATTTACCGCTCGCCAGCGCTTTGGCGCTGCGTATTTTCCCCCGCAGCGGATCGAGCTTGACGAAATGGCTGCTCGCGCACAGGGCCTCGACCGCCGGCACGTGCTGCCAGTCGTCGGCGTCGTCGACGAAGGTCGCCAGGTGCACCCGGTATTTCGTCGCCAGGTGCTTGAGCAGGTGGTAGGAGCGGATCTTGTCGCCCTTGTTGGGCGGGTAGGGGATGCGGTGCACCAGCAGCAGCAGGTCCGGCTTGGCCGCTTCGGCCGCAGCCAGTGTCTGGCGCTGGAGCGCGCCCTCGATGATCGAATTCATGGCTTGCTCAGGAAAATGCGGTCCATCCGGTCCCACGCGAAATCGCGGGCGAGGGCGGCGATGCGCCCTTCCATGCGCTCGATGTTGATGTAGTGGCGAAAGCGCGACTTGGCGCCCAGGCCCTCGGGACGCGGCTGGCCGGGGTCGAGTTCCCACGGGTGGAAGTAGAACAGCGCCGGCTCCTGGTCAGTCTCGTTGACGCGTTTCACCATCCAGCGCGACAGCGCGTAGGGCAGCAGGCGGAAATAGCCGCCGCCGCCGGCCGGCAGTTTTTTTCCGGCCAGCTGCACGGTGGTGATCGGCACTTCCAGCAAGCCGTCCGGGCCGTTCGGGTAGAATGCGAAGCGCGGCGCGTCCGGCATGCCGTAGTGGTCATGGCGGATCGGATAGATGCTCGAGCTGTAGCGGTAGCCCGCTTCGGTCAAGGCCTCGAGCGCCCACAGGTTGCCTTCGCCGATCGAGAAACTCGGGGCGCGGTAGCCGATCACGGCCTGGCCGCCGATGTCTTCCAGCAGGGCTTTGGCCGAGCGGATGTCGTTGTCGAATTCGGCGCGGCTCTGGTCCGAGGCGCGCTGGTGGTTGTAGCCGTGGCTGGCCAGTTCGTGGCCGGCGTCGACGATGCGGCGCACCATCTGCGGATAGCGTTCGGCGATCCAGCCGAGGGTGAAGAAGGTGCCCTTCACGTCGTTTTTTTCGAACAGCGCCAGGATGCGCTCGATATTCGCCTCGACCCGGCATTCGCGCGTCGGCCAGCTGTCGCGGCTGATGTAAGGGGCGAATGCCGAGACCTGGAAATAATCCTCGACATCGCAGGTCATCGCGTTGCGAATACGCTCGCCGGGCTGGCGCTGCGGCCGGGCGGCGGGAGTCTGCATCTTCATTCGGGGGTATCCACGGGTTGGTTCACTTGCACGCCGTTCTGCGGCGTGGCGACGATTTTCTTCAGGATCGACAGCACCGAGACGATCGATTTTTCGAGGCGCATCATGCGCTCGTCGAGCACTTCGGCGCTGGCGCGGCGTTCCGGCATGGTGCCCATGCCGTCGGCCAGCAGCTGGCCGTCGGCGCCGGCGGCGGCCTGCGCGCTCGGGGTGCGCATGACCTCGGGCAGCTGGAATTCCTCGCTGATGTCGCCGATCACGGTCTGGATATGCTCTTCGTTAAACTGGTGCAGCTCTTCCAGGTAGCCCATCAGGAGCACGCGGTCGAGCAGGGTATTGGTCTTGCGCGGGATGCCGCCGGTGTAGGCGAAGATGGCCGCGTGCGCGCCATCGTCGAAGGCCGGGTCGCCGTTCCAGCCGACCGTGTGCAGGCGGTGCTCGATATACGCGCGCGTCTCGAGCGCGTCCATCGGCCCCAGGTGGTAGCTGGCGATCACGCGCTGGCGCAACTGCTGCATGCCGGGGCTGTGCAGGGTGTTGCGAAATTCCGGCTGGCCGAGCAGGAAGGTCTGGAGCAGGGACTTGTCGTCGGTCTGGAAATTCGACAGCATGCGCAGTTCCTCGACCGTCTTCGGGTTCAGGTTCTGCGCTTCGTCGATCACGAGCAGGGCACGTTTGCCCTGGCGGTCGACGCTGTGCAGGAACTGTTCCAGACGGGTCAGCAGGTCGGTCTTGCTGGCGCCTTCGTAATGCAGTCCGAACGCGGACACCACCATGCGCAGCGTGTCGTCCGGGTCGAGGTGGGTGTTGACGATGTGGGCGGCGACGATCTGGCTCGATGGCAGCTTGTTGAACAGGTTGCGCACCAGCGTGGTCTTGCCGGCACCGACTTCGCCGGTCACGACGATGAAGCCTTCTCCCTGCGACAGGCCATATTCGAGATAGGCCATGGCGCGCTTGTGGCCTTTGCTGCCATAGAAGAAGTGCGGGTCGGGGCGCAGCTGGAAAGGCTTGGCTGTAAATCCATAATACGGTTCGTACATCGTGTCACTCCGCTTAAAGCTGGGCCGAAAGGGTGGCGCTGATTGCGTTTTCTTTGTAGTCCGCGCCGAATTGGCCGCGTTCGCCGCGCGTATGGCGCAGCTCGACCGAGCCGGACAGCTTGCGGCTGAAACGGCGCGTCAGGGCCAGGCGCAGGTTTTGCTGGTCCGATTCGATATTCGTCGTCAGCGAACGGTTGCGCGTCGCCAGCAGGGTCGCGGTGGCGCTGGTGCGCGCGTCGATCCGATAGCTGTGGGCGGCGCTGGCACCGAGCTGGCGTACGCTGTCGTTGAGCGCGAACAGCTGGCTGCCCAGCAGGTTGCTGTCGGCTTCGCCCGAGGACAGCGCGACGCGCTCGTTGGCGTAGGCCGACAGCACCAGGCCGTGGGCGCGCTTGCTGAAGGCGAACGAGACTTGCGCCAGTTTCTGGCGGAAGTAGCGGTTGGTCAGGTAGTTCACGTCTTCCGCCAGGAAGGGCGGCAGGCCGGTGGCCAGCAGATAGGCCTCGATCGCGCGCTGGCGGGCGACCGGATCGGGCACGCTGGCGGCGAACAGGGAATCCAGCAGCGAGGCGGTGTCGAGTGCCTGCGGCAGCGTGAACTGCGCGCGGGTGTTCGTCACCTCGTCCGAGTAGCTCATCTTCAGGACGCTGTGGCGGCTGCGGTGCGATACCTGCAAGGCGCCGGTGGTGCCGAAGAAATGGCGGCCGGCCGACATTTCGACGGCGGTGCGGGCCGACGGTTTCCAGTCGAAGCCGAGCGACCAGCTGCGTCCGGCCGTGCGGCCGCCCAGCGCGGCGTAATCGTAGCTGTCGTAGCCGCCGGTGGCGGTCAGTTTCAGCGTCCGGCTCAGCGCGTAGTTCAGGCCCAGCAGCGTATTTTTCGACGCCGTGTCGCCGAACTGGTCGGTATGGAGATCCTGGCGCGCGTAGCGCATGGTCCAGCCCAGATCGCGCCAGGCGCGCCCGCTGGCCAGGTCGAACATGATGCTGTCGGCGCTGCTGCTGCCGAATTGCGTCGCATCGGCGTCGGTGTTGTCGCGGGTGTAGCGCAGCGTGGCCACGGCCAGGTTGCCGAAACGCCGGGTCAGGTAAGGGCTGATGCTCCAGGTCGTGAGGTCGGTCGTGTTCTCGTTGCTGAAGCGGTTGCCGCCGTCGTCACGGATGCCGAAGGCCGAGACCGCGCGCGAGTCGCGGTGCGCGCGGGCGTCGACATACAGCAGCTCGTCGATGACCTTGACCCGGCCGTCGGCGTCGTACTGGGTGTTGTTGCTGCGGGTGCCGGGCGGCCTGCCGTCGCTGTACTTGTAGAAGGCCGCGCTGGCGCTGGCGTTGAGCTGCACGCGCGAATTCTGGCCGCGCACCGCGATGCCCGGGATCGCCTGGGTGACCCACTCGCTGCGCTTGTTGGCATCGCTTTGCAGGAGCACGTTGTCGGTGTAGGTCTCGGTCAGCGACAGCGTAGGCGTGACTTTCCACTGGGCCTGCGCCGGCAGCGCCACCATCAGCGCCGCCGCCAGCGGGGCCAGCCGCGGCAAACGTCCAAGGCTGCGTTTAGCCGTAGTGATAGTCATACGTCTCTTCGATCCCCGGGATGTCCCGCGCCTTGTTGTAGATGAGATTGACGTTGCTGCAGCCCTCAAGCTGGCGCAGCGCTTCCTTGACCGCATGCTGGGTCGTCCCCTGGGCCTCGACCACCATCACGATCTGGCCCATATGGCTGGCCAGGACGCGCGATTCGCTCGTCAGCAGCAGCGGCGGCGAATCGAAGATGACGACGCGGTCCGGATAGCGGTTCGCGATCTCGTTGACCAGGTTGCTCATGGTCGAACTGGCCAGCAGTTCGGTGGCGCGCGGCGTGCTGGTGCCGGCCGGCAGGATGCTCAGCGTATCGACGTTGGTGCGCAGCATGACGTCCGACAGGTCGAGCTTGTCGTCGACCAGGATGTCCATCAGGCCGCGCTGGGCCGGCAGGCCGAGCGTGCGCAGCACCGACGGGCGGGCCACGTCGGCGTCGACCAGCAGCACCGTGTGATCGAGTTCCATGGCGATGCTCATCGCCAGGTTGATCGCGGTATACGTCTTGCCTTCGCCCGGGAGCGAGCTGGTGATCATGATCAGGTTGTTCGGGCGGCCCGGCGACCCTTCGCTGAAGGCTTGCTTGAGCAGGGGACGCTTGATGACGCGGAAATCTTCGAGCAGGCTGGTACGGCCGCTGGCGGCGGTCACCATGCCGGCGTCGCGCATGCGCGCCAGATCGAGATCGACTTTGCGGGCACCCTGTTTCGAGGGCGTCTTGCGCGGCGTGGCGGCGCCCGGCGTGGCGACGCCCGGCGTAGCGACGCCCGGCACTTCAACACGCGGGGTTTCAACACGCGACGTGGCGGTCAGTTCGGCGTGCGCGACGGGCGCAGGCGCCGCGGCGCTCTGGAATGCCTCGGCCTCGGCCAGCGGCGGGTGGGATTCCAGGACGATGGTCTGTCCGTCAAATTCGACCACCGCCGGCGCCGGGGGCGCTGCGCGGGTGTGGTCAATGCGGCTTGCCGCTTTTTCGATAATGCTCACATTCGCTCCTAATAATGTTCCGGGGGCCGGGCGCTTACGCGCTGGCACGCACCAGCATGGCGGCCACGCCGGCGGCGTACGCGCCGAACAGCACCAGCACCGCGGCGCCGACGCCGAGCAGGCGGCGCTTGCGCAGCACTTTCTGGCCATCGGTCCAGTGCATGTTGATCGATCCCAGGACCGGTACGCCGGTCACCTCGCGCAGGGCGGCGTGGCTGAGGAAGGTCGGGCGCACTTGGCTCAGCAGGAAGGCGCTGACCAGGCCGGCCGCCAGGGCCAGGACGAACACACCGGAGAACAGCGCCAGGCGGTTCGGGCCGCTCGGTTTGCTGGCGGCCATCGGCGGCTCGACCGTACGGAAGGTCAGCATGTCGGTGGCCGAGGTCAGGTCACCGGACAGCCTGGCCTGATCGCGACGCTCGACCAGCTTCTGGTAGTTTTCGCGGTTGACCTGGTAGTCGCGGTTCAGCTGGGCCAGCTGGGCCTCGACTTCCGGTGCAGTCGCGCTCTGGCCGCGCAGGGTCGTCACCCGGCTCGCATATTCGTTGACCCGGGCACGCAGCGCGGCGACCCGCGATTCGGCATCCGACAGCGTCACGTTAAGCTGCTGCATCATCGGGCTGGCGGCGACGTTCGGATCCGGACGGCCCTTCTTCGCTTCTTCCTTCTTGCGCGCCAGCAGCTGGTCGACCAGGCGCTTGGTGGCAATGATGTCCGGATGTTCTTCGGTGTATTGCAGGCGCAGCGTATCGAGGCTCTTCTGGGCGGTGGCGATGCGCGCTTCGAGTTCCGGATCGACCATGCCGCCGCCGGCCGTGCCGCCGCCGGTCATGCGGCGCCGAATCGCATTACGCGACTGTTCCGCTTCGGCCAGTTCCAGGCGCGCCTGGCTCAGGGCGTCGTTGGCGGCGGCGACCTTGCTGCCGAAATCGGCACCTTCGCGCGGCAGCAAGCCCATGTTCTTGATCTTAAATTCCTTCAGCGAATTCTCGGCCGCGGCCAGCTTCTCTTCATACTGGCGAATCTGGTCGTCGATGAACTGGACCGCCTTGTCCGAATCCTGCTTCTTGCCGCCGAAGCTACCTTCGACGAAGATGGTCAGCAGCGACTGGACCACGTCCTTGCCCAGTTTCGGATCGGTCGAGGTATAGCTGATGGTGTAGATGTCGTCGCGTTCGGTACCGGCGATCTTGATCTTCGACATCAGATCGTCGATCATCTTCTCCTTCTCGCGGGCATCCTTCGCCTTGACGTCGAGGTCAGTGTCGCGCATGACTTTTTCGACGTTCGGGCGGCTGATCAGGGTCTGGCGCATGAACATCACCTGCTGGTCCAGATTCGGCATGCTCGTCATTCCCGAGAGCAGCGGTTTCAGGATGCTCTGGGTATCGACATACACGCGCGCCGAGGTGTCGTACTGATTCGGCAGGCGCAGGACGATGGCCCAGCCAATCAATGCCACCAGCCAGGCGATGCTCACGGCATGCCAGCGGTATTTACCGAGGGCCTTCAGGAAATTCAGGATTAGGGCTGTTATTTCTGCCATCTCGTCGGTCTCACCATGTACGCCCGGCAGGTCGCCAGGCACAAAGAATCACAAAAGAACACGCATCATCGCTTGTAGTATGTGCAATTGCAATTGCATGCTGGAAAATTGTGCTAATAAAAGCGGGGAAATAGGACCGCTTACAACACAAGTACCAAAGCGCAATGCCAAATTTCCCCGCTGTGCTTGCTCTTAGGCGGTATTATTGCCAACGAACAATTTAAAGTGGTGAAAAATGTTGCACTCCATCAAGAATGGGGTAAGGAGCAAGTCGTCGTCGTCAAGCGTGCCACGACAGCATTGCGTAACATCAAACCCTTGTATTGTAATGTTTAATTTGCAAAAAGGTCTGCACGATTGATTCCCGTCCGAAATAATGAATGTAACTTCACCAAGTTCTTGGTGCGCCGCAATTTGCTGGCCGCGGGCCTCGCCCTGGCGGCCTGGGGCGCGCTGACGCCGGCGCGTGCCGATGGCTTGGCGCGCAGCATCGTGGCGGTCAAGCCGGCTGTGGTCGGCGTCGGTAGTTTCCTGAAAACGCGCAGCCCCTCGGTCATGTTTTCGGGCACCGGTTTCGCCGTCGGCGACGGCTTGAGCATCATCACCAACGCCCATGTCGTGCCGAGCGCGCTCGACACCGAGCACATGGAAACGCTGGGTGTGGTGGTGGGCAGCGGCCAGGATTTTCGTTTTCGTCCGGCGCGCCTGGTGGCGCTCGACCGCGCCCACGATCTCGCCCATTTGCGCCTGATCGACGGTCCGCCGCTGCCGGCGCTGACGCTGGGCGATTCGCGCGCCGCCGTCGAAGGGCAGGCGCTGGCGTTTACCGGCTTTCCGCTGGGGATGGTGCTGGGCCTGAACCACGTCACCCACCGCGCGACATTGTCGGCGGTCACGCCGATCGTGATGCCGTCGATCAGTTCGCGCCGCCTCGATGCGCGTGCGATCACCCAGCTCCAGCGCGATCCCATGAAAATCTTCCAGCTCGACGGCACGGCTTATCCTGGTAACAGCGGCAGCCCGGTGTTCGACCCCGACAGCGGCGCGGTGCTGGGCGTGATTAACATGGTGTTCGTCAAGGGACTGAAGGAAACGGCAATCACCAGCCCGAGCGGTATTACCTATGCCGTGCCGGCCCACTATGTGCAAGAACTGTTGCAGCAAAAGTGAAAAGCAAGTATTTCAATCGTGTATCGCTTTCATGAGAGCATGATTGAGATACAATATGCGCAATTGATGGCTAAATAACAATTTTTAATTTGCAATAACAACAGTCTGGCCTTGCCGGTCGCTGCTGTCGTGAAGGGGAATGACGTGAGCAAGATCTCGACGAATTTGACGAAACTGGCCCTGGCCGCCGCCTGCGCCCTGACCATGTCCGGCTGCGCGCTGCTGAACAAGCCGGCCGCTCCGTCGGCCGCCGCGCTGGCGGGCGCGCCGCCGGCCGATTACCTGATCGGTCCGGGCGACGCCGTCAACATCATCGTCTGGCGCAATCCGGAAGTGTCAATGTCGGTGCCGGTGCGTCCGGACGGCAAGATCACGACCCCGCTGGTGGAAGACTTGCCGGCCGCCGGCAAGACCTCGACCGAACTGGCGCGCGATATCGAGAAGGCCCTGGCCAAGTTCATCCAGCAGCCGGTCGTCACCGTGGTCGTCACTGGCTTTGTCGGCAACTATGGCGAGCAGATCCGCGTGATCGGCCAGGCCGCCAAGCCGCAAGCTTTGCCATACCGCCGCGACATGTCGCTGATGGATGTCTTGATCGCCGTCGGCGGCGTGACCGAATTTGCTTCGGGCAACCGTGCCAGCGTGATCCGCAACGTGGAAGGCCGCCAGCAAAAACTCAACGTCCGCCTCGACGACCTGATCAAGGACGGCGATATCTCGGCGAATATGCCGATGCGCCCGGGCGACATCCTGGTGATTCCGGAAAGCTTCTTCTGACCTGAAGAACTGTCGGGTTTTCTTACAACGGCGCCCATGGGCGCCGTTCTCGTTTTGGCCCGACCGTACGCTGTCCGGGCTAAGTAGTTGATTCATTGTTGCATTTAGTCAACCGATCTTGCCTGGTACGGATATTGCTCACCTGAGAAATGCCCCGGTGCCTGCATGGGTATGGCATACTTTCGAGGACTCAGGAAACGTGTTTATGGATGATCTAGAAAAAAAACCCCCAATGTCGCCTGACACGCAGGCCGTACCCGTACCGCTCCTGGCCCCAAAAGGCGTGGCACGCCGCCGCTTCGCCCGCGTCGGCGCCGGCGCCACCGGTGTCATCCTGACGCTGCATAGCCAGCCCGGCATGGCAACATTCAGCAAGACGCTGTGCAAATCGCCGTCCGGCTATATGTCGATGCAGCCCGGCGCGAGCGCGAAACCGCAAGTGTCGTGCAGCTATAACCGTTCCCATGGTTACTGGAAGACCCACGCCAGCGAGTGGCGCACCCAGGCCAGCATCGATCCGAGCACCAAGTTCGGCAAGGTGTTCGTGGTCGGCAGCTTTACCGGGCTGGCCAACGTCACGCTGATGGGGATCATCGACCCCACTAAGACCGTCAAGGCGATCGACAAGAACAATGTCGCGATGCAGTGCGTGGCAGCGCTGCTCAATGCCCGCATGGCAAAATTTTCAGGCTTGCCGAGCGTGATGCCGGAAGAGCGCGTGCTCGATATGTGGAAACAGTACGCCACTCAGGGCTTTTATTCGCCCGGTGCGGGCTTGGCGCCATGGAGCGGCGCGGTCATCGCGGCCTATCTCGAGAGTACCTTCCGCTAGGACGGCTTGCCGTATTGGACGCATGACAAGTTCCCCGATCTGGCGCCTGGCCCCCGGCCAGCGCCTGCAGCACCGTTGCTGGGAAGGCGAATGCGTGCTCTACAACGACCTGTCGGGCGATACCCACCTGCTCGACGAATTCGCCCTGGCCGTGCTCCAGCAGCTCGCCGGCGCACCCCAGCCGGTCGCTGCCCTGGCGGCGGCGTTCGAGTCCGAGGGCGCCACGCCGGAGGACGACGCTGCGCTGTTCGACACCATCCTGGCCGACCTGGCCGCCCTGCACCTGATCGACACCCTGCCATGCTGACCGTCGCCGCCCTTGGCCAGCCAGCCGTGGCCGCGCGCCTGCGCGGGCGCGGCTTGCGCCTGCAGACCGGTCCCTTCATTACCTGCATCCGCAGCGCCTCGCCGGCCCTGGCCGCGGCGCTGGGACGCATGTACGCCGACTACCCGGTCATGGGCGAGGACATCTCCGCCGATTTCGACGTGCTGCTGCGCCGCCCGCGTGGCCTGCGGCGCCTGGTCAAGCCGCAAGTTTATTTTCATTACGACGGCATGGAACCCTTCCAGCCGCTGCCGCTGGCCCAGATCTACCCGATGTTCGAGTGGGCCATGAACTGGTGCGTCTCGAGCCATGCCCATTCCTGGCTCGTGATCCACGCCGCCGTGGTCGAGAAGGAGGGCGCGGCCGTGATCTTGCCGGCCCCGCCGGGTTCGGGCAAAAGTACCCTGTGCGCGGCGCTGGTGGCGCGCGGCTGGCGCCTGCTGTCGGACGAATTGACCCTGGTTCGCCTCGACGATGGCCGCATCGACCCGGTGCCGCGTCCGGTCAGCCTGAAAAACGGCTCGATCGACGTCATCCGCGCCTGGGCGCCGCACGCGCACCTGTCGCCGCCGGTCACCGATACGCTCAAGGGCACGGTCGCGCATATGCGTGCGCCGGCCGACAGCGTCGCGCGCGCGCGCGAACCGGCCACGCCGGCCTGGATCGTGTTTCCCCAATGGCGCGCCGGCGCGCCGGCCGAGATGGTGCCGGTGCCCCAGGCACGCGCCCACCTGCGCCTGGCCGAGAACGCGTTCAATTACAGCCTGCTCGGCGCCGCCGGGTTCGCCAGCGCGGCGCGCCTGATCGAGCAGACCCGCACCTTCGACTTCAGCTACGGCGCGCTCGACGATGCCATGGCCGTGTTCGAAGCCTTGCTGGCGCAGCGGCGATGAGGGCCTTGCCGCTGCTGACCAGGGTGCTGCGCGCGCCCGAATCGATGCGTACGCTGGACGCCGGCGCCTGGGAATTGCTGCTGCGCCAGGCGGGCGACGCCGACCTTGGCGCGACGCTGGCCTTGCTGGCCGACGAGCACGGCTTTCTGGCGCAGTTGGCGGCACCGGTACGGCGCCGCCTCGGCTGGGCGCGCACGGCCTGGGAACGCCACGCGCAAGCGGTGCGCTTCGAGGTGCAGCAAGTGCGGCGCGCGCTGGCGGGCACCGGCTTGCCGCTGATCCTGCTCAAGGGCACGGCCTATGTCGCGGCCGGACTGCCGGCGGCGGCGGGGCGCCTGTTTTCCGATATCGACATCCTGGTGCCGAAGACGGCGCTGGACGAGGTCGAAAGCCGCCTGATGCAGAACGGCTGGGCCTCGAACCACCACGACGCCTACGACCAGCGTTATTACCGCGAATGGATGCACGAACTGCCGCCGCTGCAGCATATGCGCCGCGCCACCGTGATCGACGTCCACCATGCGATCTTGCCGGAGACGGCCGCGGTCCGCCCCGATCCGGCGCGCCTGCGCGCGGCCGCGCGCGCGCTGCCCGGCGCGCCCGACCTGCAGGTGCTGGCCCCGTGCGACATGGTGCTGCACAGCGCCGTCCACCTGTTTTCCGAGGGCGAATACGACCACGGCCTGCGCGACTTGTTCGACCTGCACCGGCTGCTCTGCCATTTCGGCGCGACCGAGCCCGGTTTCTGGGCGGCCTTGCCGGCCCGCGCCGCGGAGCTCTCGCTGGGGCGGCCCCTGTTTTATGCCTTGCGTTATGCCATGCGTCTGCTGGGCACGCCGGTGCCGGGCGCCAGCCTGGCCGCGGCGCGGGCAGGGCGCCCGCCACGCGCGCTGCTGGCCCTGATGGACGCACTGTTCGACAGCGCCCTGCGCCCGCCCCATCCCAGCTGCGCCGGCGCCGTCGATCCCCTCTTCAAGGGCATGCTGTATATACGCGGCAACTGGTTGCGCATGCCGCCATTGATGCTGTCGCGCCACCTGTTCCATAAAGCCTTCATCACGCGTCGCGCCACAACGCAGGTCTGAGACCGGCCGTGCGTGCGCCGGCTTGGCGCTTCCCATAACAAGAAAGGCCCGTCGAGGAATCGACGGGCCTTTCTTGTTGCCTCACATCAGTCTTCCTGACCGCCGGAGCGGCCCGGAAGACAACACGATGTGGACTTAAGCCTTGTTGCGGCGACGCAGACCAGCCACGCCCAGCAGGCCGAGGCCGAACAGGGCCAGCGATGCTGGTTCTGGCACGGCATTCGTTTCCAACTTCAGCTGGCCACCATTCGAGACGAAGAAGTGGTCAGGCACGTTGTTTTGCGTCGATGGCGAGCCAGAAAGGGCTTGCTTCAGGACTGGGTCGACGTAGCCGATTTCCTGCGAAGCGTTGCTGGTCACGAAGCCGAAGGTGGTGCCGACCATCAGGTTCTTACCATTCTGGTCGAGCCACACACCGTTAGCGAAGAAAGTCGACACGAAACGCAGGGTCAGCTCGCCGTTGGCGGCTGGACTGCCGTCAGGCTTGATGTTGCCGTTGCCGCCGATCTGGCGGAACGAGGCAATCTTGGTGCCAGTGGCGGCGCCGTAACGGTTAGCGACGGTGGCAGCGCCGCCTGGTTCGGTATCGCCGTAAGCTTTGTTTGGATTGTAATAGATGTCCAGAATGCCGCCGGCATTGAACGTGATAGTGCCCGACGACAAACTACCGAAGCCCGACGCGTTGGTGAAGTCGGCGGTCAGTTGGCCCGAACGTGGAACGCCAGCACCCGAGTTCTTCGTGGTGATGTTGAACACGCCATTGTCGGTGAAGGTCAGGTTGTTATTGTTGGCAGCGAACGTGTTGTCGACAAAGGTCGTGCCGTTGAAGCCGAGCTGGCTGATGTTGGTGACAGTTTGGCCTGGCAGCACCAGTTTCCAGCCAGTCAGCTGTTCAGCTTGGGCCGCGAACGATGCTGCGACGAGGACGGTACCTGCGATGGTTTTATAGATTGCGTTCACTTGTTTCTCCTGGATAATCTCAGTGCCGTATTGCACTCGTTTCACCTATATAAGCATACTTCGTGCCAGCTATGCATGTCATTGTATTTAAAGGATATTATGGTCATCTTTAAATTTTTTTACAGCTGAGTGTAAAGAAATCCGACGGTGTTTGCGTTCACGAGTGTGCGCGTTGCTGCACCCATGAGAAAGGCCCCGGCGACGAATCGGCGGGGCCTTTCTGGTTGACGCTTACCTTGCCGTCAGCGCTTACCGCAGTAAGCAGGAAGGCAAGGCGGTCATTCGGATTTATGCCTTGTTACGACGACGCAGACCGGCGACGCCCAGCAGGCCCAGGCCGAACAGGGCCAGCGATGCTGGTTCTGGGACGGCATTGGTTTCCAGCTTCAGCTGACCGCCGTTCGAGACGAAGAAGTATTCAGGCACAGTGTTTTGTGTCGTCGACGAGCCGGACAGTGCTTGCTTCAGGACAGGGTCGATGTCGCCGATTTCCTGCGAAGCATTGCTGGTCACGAAGCCGAAGGTGGTACCGACCATCAGGTTATTGCCATTCTGGTCGAGCCAGACGTTGTCAGCGAAGAAGGTCGACACGAAACGCAGGGTCAGTTCGCCGTTGGCTGCCGGGGTGCCGTCCGGCTTGATGTTGCCGCTGCCCGAGATTTGGCTGAACGATGCGATCAGCGTGCCGCTGGTGGCGCCGTAGCGGTTAGCGACGGTGGCAGCGCCGCCTGGTTCGGTATCGCCGTAGTCTTTGGTCGGGCTGTAATAGATGTCCAGCATGCCGCCTGGATTGAACGAGATGGTGCCCCCCGACAGGCTACCAAAGCCTGACGCGTTGGTGAAGTTGGCCGTCAGCTGGCCGAAATTCGGAATGCTCGCACCCGAGTTTTTCGTGGTGATGTTGAACACGCCATTGTCGGTGAAGGTCAGGTTGTTATTGTCGGCAGCGAACGTGTTGTCGACAAAGGTCGTGCCGTTGAAGCCGAGCTGGCTGATGTTGGTGACAGTTTGACCTGGCAGCACCAGTTTCCAGCCGGTCAGCTGTTCAGCTTGGGCCGCGAACGACGCTGCGACGAGGACGGTACCTGCGATGGTTTTGTAGATTGCGTTCACTTGTTTCTCCTAGATATTTAGTGCTTTATTGCACTCGTTTATTATCTATTAGCATACTTCGTGCCAGCTATCTAAGTTATTGTATTTAAAGGGTATTATGGTCATCGTTAAATCTTATTACAGCTGAGTGTAAAGATTGCCGACGGCGTTTGCGTTCCCGATAGTGCGCGTTGCAGCGCCCATGAGAAAGGCCCCGGCGACGAATCGGCGGGGCCTTGCTGGTTGACGCCTACCTTGCCGTCACCGCTTACCGCAGTAAGCAGGAAGGCAAGGCGGTCATTCGAATTTATGCCTTGTTACGACGACGCAGACCGGCGACGCCCAGCAGGCCCAGGCCGAACAGGGCCAGCGATGCTGGTTCTGGCACGGCGTTGGTTTCCAGCTTCAGCTGACCGCCGTTCGAGACGAAGAAGTAGTCAGGCACAGTGTTTTGTGTCGCCGACGAGCCGGACAGCGCTTCCTTCAGGACGGGGTCGATGTCGCCGATTTCCTGCGAAGCATTGCTGGTCACGAAGCCGAAGGTGGTACCGACCATCAGGTTATTGCCATCCTGGTCGAGCCAGACATTGTTAGCGAAGAAGGTCGACACGAAACGCAGGGTCAGTTCGCCGTTGGCTGCCGGGGTGCCGTCCGGCTTGATGTTGCCGCTGCCCGAGATTTGGGTGAACGACGCGATCAGCGTGCCGGTGGTCGCGCCGTAGCGGTTAGCGACGGTGGCAGCGCCGCCTGGGTCGGTATCGCCGTAGTCTTTGGTCGGGCTGTAATAGATGTCCAGCACGCCGCCTGGATTGAACGTGATGGTGCCACCCGACAGGCTACCAAAGCCTGACGCGTTGGTGAAGTTGGCCGTCAGCTGGCCGAAATTCGGAATGCTCGCACCCGAGTTTTTCGTGGTGATGTTGAACACGCCATTGTCGGTGAAGGTCAGGTCGTTATTGTTGGCAGCGAACGTGTTGTCCACAAAGGTCGTGCCGTTGAAGCCGAGCTGGCTGACATTAGTGACCTGTTGGCCCGGCAGCACCAGTTTCCAGCCGGTCAGCTGCTCAGCTTGAGCGGCAAAAGATGCGGCGACGAGGACGGTGCCGGCGATGGTCTTGTAGATTGCGTTCACTTTATTCTCCTAATCATCTGTTGAGGGAGTCGCACTTGCTTGAGCGTTTGTTAGCATCTTCCGTGCCAGATTTTCAAGTATCTGATTTTAAAAGATTTAAATTTTGATATCAAAGTGCATCTAAAAGGAGTGTAAAAAAATCCGACACTTGCGACCGTTACCCCGTCGTTCTGCGCTCAGCGTTTGAGCAAGGCGTCGATGCTCAGGCGCTCGGAGCGAGCCGCGGGCGCCGGACCTGCGCCAAGCCGTCCCATATAGACCGGGAACAGTGCATCGTTGAACACCAGGGCTGCAGTCTGCTGCTGCAGGCGCTGGGCGGCGCGCTGCAGCTTGTCGCTGGCGGTGAAGCGCACGCCTTCGCGCACGTATTTCGAAAAGATCAGGGGCGTCATTTCCGGTTGCATGAACAGTCCCTGCTGGGTCAAGCTCAGCCAGAAGCGTTGCACGGCGCGTCCCGCCGCCACGTAATCGTCAATTGTGCGTGGCTGCTGTCGTGCTTTCAGGACGAAGTGGGCGGCGCAGGCCAGCCCCGGCACCAGGTCCATCTGCAGGCGCGGCGCCCAGGTGCCCATCAGGGTATTCATGGTCGACATGCGGCGCCAGCTGACCATCGCCCACTTCATCAGGACCAGGGTCGCCTTGTCGACGCCCAGCGCCTGGTCGGGAACCTTGTCCGGGCTGTGGGTGACGCCCCAGTCGATGATGCGGCGGTGCACCTCGAAGGCCTCGGGCATGGTCAGGCGCAGCTTGGCATTATTGAACATCAGACGCGCGGCGGCGAACTTGGGACCGAATCCTTCGATCCAGGTCACCGCATAGGCTGGGCCGACGGCCGCTTCCAATGCCTCCTTCTGGGCGGAACTGAGGGGCTGGGTGCTCATCGGCCGGCGCTGCACGCTGCGCAGCTTGATTGCGCCCAGCAGCGGGCTCGGTGTGATGGCGGCGTCGGCCACGAAACGCACGTCGAATTCGGGCCGCTCCGCCGCGCTGTCGGCGCGGCGCGTCATATCGGCGCGCAAGCCGTGCGCGCTGGCTGCAATCGCGATCGTCTCGAGCAGGGCGCCGAACGAAATCTGGCTCGGATGGCCGTCGAGGTCGTAGACGCAATCGGCGCGCGTATCGAAGCCATGCACGACCAGGTGGTCGGGGGCGACGATTTCGAAGCGCCAGGTCTGCATGTTGTCGCCACTGGGCGCCCAGCGCGCCAGGTCGAGGATCTGTTCGATGGTATCGGTCTTCATGTGTTCGCTCCAGCAGCGGCCAGATCCTTGGCTAGTTGTTTCTTGCCGATCTTGATCATCAGGCGGTGCAGGGGATTCCTGTTGCCGCCAGGGCGCCAGGTACGCACCAGCTTGTTACGGTAGGCATCGAACTGGATGCCCCAGGGCGCGGCCAGCACGCGTCCGCGGCCGAGCAGGATTTTCAAGGCTTCCGTACCCATCACGCCGGCACACAACTGGCAGGCCATGATGGTCGAGGGGCCGCGCCGCTCGACGAAATTGACCGCCTCCGGCACTACCAGGTAGGGGCGGTGCAGGCCGGCCGGCGCCAGGCCGACCACGAAGTGCACAGCCTTGTCCGTTTCCGGCAAGTCTCCCCACTGGAAATACTCTTCGAAGGTCATCTGGCCCGGCAGGAAATTCAGCAAGGCCGCGCCCATGCCCAGCGGCGCCACCGTGCTCGACGGAATGCCAAGCCTGGCGCACAGGGCGAAGGTTTTCTGGCGGATATCGAAGGCGAAAAAGTCGAGGGCGTCGACATACATGTCGACGCCGCCCAGGAAGGTGTCCAGGTTAGCGTCGTTGATGCCGTCCGCAAACACCTCGACCTCGCACTCGGGATTGATGTCGAGCAGCATGCGGCGGATGACATCGACCTTCGGCTGGTCCAGGGTCGAGACCATGGCGCCGACCTGGCGATTAAAGTTGGGCACGTCGAAGGTATCGAAATCGGCGATGCGAAACTTCGTGATCCCCAGGCGCGCCAGGGTCAGCGCATGGACCCCGCCGACGCCGCCGCCGCCGGCGATCGCCACCCGCTTGGTCCGCAATAGCGCCTGCTCCTCCCGTGTTACCCAGCCAATATTTCGGGAAAAAGCCTGCTCATAGCGGAATGGAGTGGTCATGTGAGAGAAGCGGTAAAACAGTGGACGGTGAATATCGGGATGGCGGCCGCTCGGCGCACCAGTTTGGTGCGCCGAGCGGCGCTGCTCGGGAAAGCAGTGCGCCAACCCGGGACGAATATCAGGCGGTCTGGTGACCGTCGATACGGCGCAGGCGGTTGATAATACCCTGCTCTTCGCGCGGGGAGAAGAAATACGGATAGAACGAGCGTTCGGTGGCCGCTTCGGTGGCTGATTCGCTGAACGTGCCGCCGTGTTTTTGAATCTGCTCGCTGACATACGCCAGTTCGATGCGCAGCAGGTAGGCCGGGGCATTCACGCGGGGATTGTCCTTCAAATCCCCTTCGCGCTTGAAGCCGAGCATATGCTCGTAAAAGCGGCGGTGACGCGGATTGACTTCGATAACGATATCGGTGCAATCGTGGATATCGCGGGCGTAAATGACCGCCAGGTGGAACAGATTGGCGAGCGAGGTTTTCGAGCGCACGGTGGGATCGAACGCAAGCTTGGTGAACTCGCACAGTTTCGCGCCACGGGCGCGGTGCGCGTCGAGTTCTTCCTTGAAAATCTGGTCGGCCATGAGGCCGATGGGCGAATCGATACCGAGCGTCAGGGTGCCTACGACCTCGCCCTTGTCCGTGGCGGTGAGGGTGATGCGATTGGGATCGTCGCTGAACTGGTGCGTGCCAGCATAGCCGCGCCACGCATACATTTTGTTGACCAGCATGCTGGCCGAATTGCGTCCTTTAGCCGTATCGGTAAGCCGGATTCCATATGAATCTTGGTTCACGATAACATCCTCTATTTCTGAGTTCGCTATCTTATCGCGATCCTCTGACACATGAGCGTTCGGTAGAAGTTCGACGGAACGTTCTTCACGCTCCTTCACCTCGTCGGGATTGGTCATCGCGAGACACCTTCGTTTTGTCGCGCCACCGCTGGGGTGACGCTTTTTGGGCGCTATGCCACGCTTCCCCCGTTAAGTGAGAGCGCGGTCCTGTTGATTTTTATTTAGTTCGAATAGTAGACGGTTATAAAGTTTTTAGCAACGAACGAGCTTCCTCCAACTGGGAGAAGGATTTGTTCTGCGCGAGCAGGGTTTCGAGCTCCTTGCGCGCACCCTGCTTGTCGCCGGATTTATTCAAGCCGACAGCCAGGTGGTAACGCATTTCCGGCGTCGTCGCGGGACCGGCAACGCTGGCCGCTTTTTGCAGCAAGGGCAGGCCGCGCTGGGTATTGCCTTGCTCCACCAGCATCCAGCCCAGGGTATCCATCACGGCCGGGCTGTCGGGCGCGGCCTTCAAGGCCTGTTCGGCGGTCGGCACGGCGCGCGGATCCTTTTCCATCTGGTAGGCGTAGGCCAGATTGTTGAGCATCCGGGCATTGCCGGGGTTAGTCTTCAAGGCCGACTCGAACAGGGCGATGGCCTGCTTCGACTGCTTGTTCGCCAGATAGTTGTCGGCCGCGTACATTGCCGCGAGCGCGTCGTCGGGATGCTGCTTGATCCAGTTGGCCAGCAGAGGCTCCACCTCCTTGTTACGGCCGAGCAGATTCATGGTCTCGGCCATCTTGATGACGATCTGCGGCACCGGCGCCACTTCCAGTCCCTTCCGGTACACGGCCAGCGCCGGCTCGTATTTCTTCTGGCTGACCAGAATATCGCCCTCGAACACGTGGCCCGCCGCCGAATTCTGATTCTGCTTTTGCAGGTCGCGTGCGATCGCGAGTGCCTCGTCGACCTTGCCTTGGCGCAGCGCCAACTGGATCTGGGCACCACGCACCTGCACCTGCGCCGGTTGCAGGTCGGCCGCCCGCTTGAGGCTGCCGGTTGCCGCCGTATCATTTTTCATCTGCGCATACACGGCGGCGAGGCGCAGCTCGGCCTCCGCCGATTTCGGCGCCATTTTAACGAGCTTGCTGTAGCTGTCGAGCGCGCCCTGATAATCCTTGTTCGCGATCTGGGCCCTGCCGAGCAGATCGAGCACGCCGGTGTCGAGCGGATGCGAGGTATACATGTTGCGCGCCAGCGTGAGTGCCTTCTGTTCGTGCTTGGTGCCGAGGTAGTGGTTGCCCAGCTTGATCACGGCCGGGATCGATTCCGGATTTTCAGCCTGCGCCTTCTCGAGCCAGGTGGTGGCCTCCTCGGGACGCTTGCCCAGCATGGCGAGGTCGGCCAGGGCGGCCATCGCCTTCAGGTTTTTCTTGTCCTTCGCGAGAATGTCTTCGAAGCGCTTGCGTGCCGCGTCGGGTTTTTTCTCGATCAGGTCGATGCGCGCCAGATTGGACGCGGCCTCGAAGTAGGTCGGGTCCGCCTGGGATGCTTTTTCCAATGCCGAACGGGTGGCCGCGAGGTCTCCACGCGCCGCGTAGACCGACGCTTTCAAGGTCAGGGTCGGGGCATCCTGGGGCCGTAGTTGTTCGAGCTTGGCAACGGCGGCCAGCGCTTTGTCGTAATGCTTCAAGCGTAGTTCAGCCTCGGCCAGCGCGACCAGGGCCGGTACCGATTTCGGGTCCAGTTCGGTGGCGCGTTCGAGCTCGCCGATGCCTTTGGCCACGTCACCTTGCTGCAGGCGCGACATACCCAGCGAGGTGCGCAGCACCGCGACGTTGGGCGCGAGCTTGGCCGCTTTTTCGAGGTAGGCCGTGGCCTGGTCGAAATTGCGTGCCTGCAGGTAGGACTCGCCGGCCAGCGCCAGCAGTTGTGGATCCTGCGATTGGTCCAGGCCGGGCGCCAGCGCCGCGGCGGCCTCGCCCGGCTTGGATCCTTTCAACAGCGCCTGCGCCAGCAATTTACGCGCATAGACATTGTTCGGATCGGCTTCCAGGTATTTACGCAGGTGCATCTGGGCTTGCTGCGGCGCATCGAGGTTGACTTCGACGGCGCCGGCCAGCAGGACGCTTGGCATGTGGTTCGGCGCGCTCTTGAGGATTTTTTGCAGCGACTCGCGCGCTTCCTTGTTCTTGCCTTCGCTGTAGTCGAGCAGGGCCTGGGCATAGGTCACGAGCAGGCCGTTCGGCGCCAGCTTGCGCGCGGCATCGATCTCGGCGCGGGCCTCGGCGAACTTGTTCTGGTTGATGCGGATGTAGGCTTTTTCGAGGTTCGCGTTATGGTCGCGCGGACGCAGGGCCAGCACCTTGTCGAAGGCCGCCAGGGCCTCGTCCTGCTTGTCCATGCCGCGCAACATACCGCCCTGGAACATCCAGACGTCCGGATTCTTGCTGTCTTTTGCGATCGCTTCGGCCGCGTAGCGCTCCGTCGCTTCCTTGTCCTTCGTGACCAGGCCGTGGCGCGCCAGGCCGATCATGGCCGCGCCACTGGCCGGATCGATCGCCAGCGCCGCCTGGTAGGCCGCCTTGGCGCCGTCCGTATCGCCCGTGGCGAGCAGGGCGTCGCCGCGCAGTGCCTGCAACTGCGCCGACTTCGCCGCCTGCTCGGGCTTGACCTCGGCCAGCAGTTGCTTGAACTGGCCCTGCATCATCATCGCTTGCGCCAGCAGCGGCAGCGTGCGCGCGGGCGCCATGCCGAGGCTGGCTGCCTTGCGCACTTCCTTGTCGGTCGAGACGGCGTCGCCGGTTTCCAGATACAGGGCGCCCAGTTGCAGGCGCGCTTCTGCGTCCTCCGGGCTCTTCGCCACCGCATTTTTCAGCTGGATCAAGGCGGCCTTCTGGTCGCCCTTTTGCTGGTATTGCTTGGCTTCGGCCAGCAGGGTCGCGGTTGACTGGTCACGGTTGCAGGCGCTCATGCCGCCAAGCAGCAGCGCGCCGGAGACCACGGCGGTGGTGAATTTCATCTTGTTTCGTGACATGACTTCCTCAAGTATTTGACAGTGCTGATGCGGAGCGGGCTGGGCCGGACGGCAAGTTTCCTAGTCAACAATAATACCTCAAGGAATAGATTAATTACCGCACAATCGACTTTCCGTTGTAGACAAACGATTGCCTGCCGACACTAAAGAGAAGCGTGCTCAATCGTCCTCGCGCTTGCGTAGCCGGCTGAGCAAGAGATCGACATCTTCGCCGACGGGCAAGCCGTGGCGCCGAAGTAACTGAACGTGCAGGACCAGGTTCTCGAGCACGAGCTTGGCCGACACCGCGAGCAGGGTCAGCAGGCGGTCTTCGGTGCTGAAATGGTCCATCGCGCCCGCCATCTCGCACAGGTGGGTCGCCACCAGCGTGCGCAGATCGTCGTCGGCGAAGGGCAGGTCGGCGAAGTCGATCGGGTCTTCGCGTTCGACTTCACGCATCAGGGCGGCAAGGTCTTGCGGCTGGATCGGCATGCATGGCTCCGGCAAGTGGGTCACGCTTGCATTCTAGAGCAGGCAAAAAAAAGGAGCGGCAAGCCGCTCCAAAGCCGGGTCTGACGGTATAGCTTAGAAGCGGTACAGGAGCGAGGCTTCCACCGCACGGCCGAAGATCGGACGGGCGTTGATCGGGCCGCTGCTCTGGGCGCCGGTCAGGCGCGAGTTGCCCTCGGTGAGGCCCAGTTCGTTAGTCAGATTGGTGGCCGCGACCCGCACTTCCCAATTCTTGCCGATCGAGGCCAGCGCGCCGAGGTCGACGCTCTGGTAGGAGGGCAGGTAAGACAGGTTCGCCTGGTCGGCCCAGCGGTCGCCGATGTGGGTGTAGGTGCCGTACAGTTTCACGGCGTTGTCACCCAGCGGGATGCGGTAGCTCGGCGAGAAGCGGAACTGCAGGTTCGGCTGGCGCTGCACTTCATTGCCGACGATCGCCGGGTTGTCGCGGTACTTCGATTTCTGGTAGTCGCCGCTGAGCGTGAATTGCAGGTTTTTCAGTGGACGCAGCGCCAGTTCGAACTCGACGCCATGGCCACGCGAGCCGCTGACCGAATTGAGGACGGCATTGGTCGTGATCTGCTGGAACGAAATACCGGTGAACTCGGTGTAGAACGCGTTGATGTAGGCGCTGTAGAGGGCGTTGGCGGTCTTGAAGCCCGCTTCATACTGGGTGACCTTCGGGTTCGGCACGCCGTTGCGGTCGTTCACCGCGGCTTGCGACCCGGCATTGCGCAGATCGTCGAAGTAAATGAAGGTGTGGCCCGTGTTGGCACGCACGAAGACGCTCGCATCCTTGTTCAGCTTGTACAGGCCGCCGACGGTGAAGGAGGTGGCGCTGTCGTCGCGTTCCAGGTGGGTGTAGGTGCCGGTGGCGATCGAGGTGCCGTTGTTGTAGACGGTCAGCGGGTTGTTGTCGGTGTCGCCCGAACGCAGGTTCGAGATCGATCCTTCCAGGCTCTGGCGCTCGCGGCGCACGCCGGCGTCGACGCGCAGGCTGTCGCTGATCTTCCATTCGTCGGCCAGGAACAGGGCCAGGTTGTTGCCCTTGTAATTGGCGATTGGCGCGTAGAAGACGTTGCCGTCGGTACCGTTGCGCGACACGATGGTGCCGTTGTTCAGGCTGACGTTGATCAGGCGGGCGTTCGGCGTTGCCGTCATCAGGTGGCTATTACCCAGGTACCACTCGTCGTCCGACTTGTAGTTGGCATAGTAGCCGCCGGCGGTCAGCGTATGGCCGGGCAAGACTTCGCGGCTCACCCGCAGTTCGTTGGTGAACGAGGTCAATTGTTTTTCAACCGACCAGAGGCCGGCCTGCACGACTTGCTGGTTCGGATCGACCGCGCCGCCGCCGTTGACATAGGTGATGCTGCCGGAAGCGGTGGCGGCGGTCGGGTTGTAGCTGCGGTTGGCCGCGGCCAGGTAGTCGGCGGCCGTGAGCGGGTTGTTACCGGTGAACATGGAAATCGTGTTCAAGTCGCCCTTGAAATAATTCGCCTTGTTCGACACGTCCCAGCCGGCGATGTTCTGCTCGTAGTTGGCGCCCCAGACGGCGGCCTTCATGCCGCGCCCGTCGGCCAGGTCGCGCTCGAGCGTCTTGCCCGGTGCGGCGTCGATCGTGAAGTGGCGCATTTCGTTGCTCATCAGGGTGCCGGTGAGCGGATCGAAGCCGGGGAATTCGCTGATGTCGCGGCCGTTGTTGCTCGAAATCAGGGGCACGCCCGTATAAAAGGCGTTTTTCTCCTTGGTGGCGCGCACGTAGACGGTCAGTTCGCCGCCGTCCAGCTTGCGCGTCAGGGTACCGGTGATCTGGCCACCGTCGTCGGCCTTGAACTGCGGATCGCGCACGCCCTGGCTCTGGCGGTAGAAGCCGCCCACGGTGCCGTACCAGCTGTCGGCCAGCTTGCCGCCAACAAACACGTCGGCGCGGCGCAGCTTGCCGGTGCCGGTGCTCAGGCGGATCGTGCGTTCGGCCACGTCTTCGCCCTTTTTCAAGATGAAGTTCATCGTCGCGCCCGGCTGGCCGACTGAATAAATCGTGCTCGGACCGCCGCGCAGCACTTCGACGCGCTCGATGGTGTCGTCCAGCCGGAAGGCCGAGGTGCCTTCGAAGAAGGACAGCACCGGCACCGGATACACCGGGTTGCCGTTCAACTGGACCGAGACGAAGGGCGAATCGCTGCCCGACGGGAAGCCGCGCACTTCGACGTTGGCGCCCGACTGGCCGCCGGTGGACTCGGCGTACACGCCCGGCACCAGTTTCAGGACGTCGGCGGTGCTGCTCGGCGAGGCCGCTTTCAGCTGTTCTTCGCTGGCGGTGGTGATGGAAAAGGCGGTGTCGATCTTGCGGGTGCCGCTGGCCGAGGCGGTGCCGGTGACGACGACTTGCTGCATTTCCTGGGCGACGGCGGCATTCGCGGCGTCTTGCGGGACCGCCTGGCCCGCGGCCTGGGCCTGGCCGACCAGGGTCAGCACGGCCAGTGCGACGCTCGACAGCACGAACTGCTTGGATTGGTTCATGTGATTGCTCTCTTTATTATGGTTCAAAAAATCCGTCTCCTGGACATGCGGGCCTTTGGCGGCCGCTGAACGCTGCTGTCACAGTCATGTTTGGTGCCATGTTTGACGGGTCCAGTCAGAATCTGAACACCTGTCAACGTTTGTCATTGAAACAAGGAATGATATCGATGTCAATAAGATTGTTATCGATGTCATTTGGTCTTCCGCGGTCATTTAAATCTGTCATAATTTGCCGCAGGGCTGTTTTTTTCATCACCGATCAGGCAATGGCAACCAACAAAATTACAAAACGCAGCAGCGACGCCGGCATGACGATGGAAGACCTGGCCGCCCTGGCCGGCGTGTCCACGATCACGGTCTCGCGCGCCCTGCGCAACAGCCCGCTCGTGACCGAGAAGACCCGGGATAAAGTGCGCCGCATCGCCGAAGAGCAGGGCTATCGCCTCAACATCAGCGCGCGCAACCTGCGCATGGGGCGCAGCAATTCGGTGGCCGTGGTGGTCGAAATGACGCCCGTCAAAGGGCGGCCGATGTCGGATCCGTATCCGCTGGCCCTGCTCGGCGGGATCACCGAAGAACTCACGAGCGCCGGCTACACCGTTGTATTAACGTCACGCCAGCTGCTCGACAGCGCCCCGGTGCGCGGCGCCGACGGCATGATCCTGCTGGGCCAGGGCTCGCACGGCGAGGCGGTCAAGGTGTTGCAGAAGGTCGGCCTGCCGCTGATCGTCTGGGGTGCCCCGGAAGCATCGGACTCGTATGTCGTCGTCGGCAGCGACAACCACGCCGGTGGCGCCAGCGCCGCGGCCCGGTTTATCGAACAGCGGCGCCGCAAGCTGGTGTTCCTGGGCGACGTCGACCACGCCGAAGTGCAGAGCCGCTGCGCCGGTTTCATCGAGGCCATGCGCGGCAACGGCAGCGCCCACATCCTGCGTCCGAAAGCGTTTACCTTCGAAGCCGGCTTCGAGAGCATGAGCGGCCACCTCAAGAAAAAGGGCGCGGGCGCCGTCGATGGCGTGTTCGCCGCCAGCGACTTGCTGGCCATGGGCGCGATCCGGGCCTTGGCCGAACACGGCCTGCGCGTGCCGGATGCGGTGTCGGTGATTGGCTACGACGATACGCCGGGCGCGGCCAGCTTCGTGCCGCCGCTGACCAGCGTGCACCAGGATTTACGCGACGGCGGCGTTCTGCTGGGACGCAAGATGCTGGCGCTGCTCAATGACGAGCCGGTCGCCTCCGAAGTGCTCCCGACCAGGTTGATCGTGCGCCAGACCTGACTGATTTGTTTCCGATTCATCCCTGACACCGGTGTCCGCGCGCGCGGCTACTTGACTTGTGTCGACTACCGTTTTTGAGGACTCGCCGTGCAGCAATCCGACAGCCCAAGCTATTCCCTTCCGCTCGATCCGTGGTGTATCCGCGAGAGCGCTTTCGACACCGCGTCGCACTTCCTGCGCGAGACCCTGTTCGCGCTCGGTAACGGCTACATCGGCCTGCGCGGCACCGGCGAAGAGGGCTATACCGGCCCGGCTGGCACCTCGCTCGACGGCACCTATTTGAATGGCTTCTACGAATCCGAGCCGATCGTCTATCCGGAAGCCGCGTTTGGCCTGGCCAAGACCAACCAGTTCATGCTCAACGTCCCGAACGCGAAGGGCATCGAGATCGAGATCGACGGCGAACGCTTCGATCCGCTGCGTGGCACCCTGGACCGGTACGAGCGCGCGCTCGACCTGCGCCAGGGCGTGCTGGTGCGCACCCTGGAATGGACCGCGCCGAATGGCAAGCGGATCGCCTTGCGCAGCCGGCGCGTGGTCGCGTTCGCGAATAAACACCTGTTCGCGATCGAGGTCGCGCTCACGCCGCTCAATTTCACGGGGCCGATCAGCATCAAATCGTTTGTCGATGGCGCCGTCAAAAACCAGGAAGCGGGCGACGATCCGCGCGTCGGTTCGGCGGTCTCCGGCCCGGCCCTGCAGACGCTTTCGAGCGAACAGGACGCGTCGTTCTCGGCCCTGGTCCAGCGCACCCACAACAGCGGTTTTCATCTGGTGAGCGCGATCGAGACGGAAGTCGAGGGCGTGGTCGCTACCGCCTGGCAGGAAGGCCAGCGCGTCGGCCAGAGCTTTGCCTGCGAGGCGCTCGAAGGCCAGGCCCTGCGGATCACCAAATACGGCAGCTACCACTCCTCGCGCGATTATCCGCAAGACGAATTGCCGGCGCGTGCGCGCGCCACGCTGGCGGACGCGCGCGCGGCCGGCTTCGAGTCCCTGTGCGCCTCGCAAGCGGCGTTTCTCGCCGACTTCTGGGCCGGCGCCGACGTCGAGATTTCTGGCGACGACGCGCTCCAGCAAGGCATCCGCTTCAACGAATACCACCTGCTGCAATCGGTCGGGCGCGACGGCCGCACGAATATCGCGGCCAAGGGCGTCACCGGAGAGGGCTATGAAGGCCACTACTTCTGGGATACCGAGATCTATATTTTCCCGTTCTTCCTGTACTCGAAGCCGGAGATCGCGCGCAAGCTGCTCGAGTACCGCTACGCCGGCCTGGAGCAAGCGCGCCAGCGCGCGCGCCAGATGGCGCATGCGCGCGGCGCCCTGTACCCGTGGCGCACCATCGCCGGCGGCGAGTGCTCGGCCTATTTCCCGGCCGGGACCGCGCAGTACCACATCAATGCCGACATCGCCTATTCGATCAAATCGTATTATGAGGCGACCGGCGACCTCGATTACATGGCCCAGGCCGGCCTCGAGATCGTGATGGAAACGGCGCGCATCTGGATCGGCATCGGCAGCGATGACCGCGAAGGGCGCTTCTGCATCAACGAAGTGACCGGTCCCGACGAATACACCGCGCTGGTCAACAACAATTACTACACCAACGCGATGGCGCGCATGCACCTGCGCTTTGCCGCCGACATGGCCGACCAGCTGGCCAGGGAACGCGCCGTCGACTTCGCCCGTGTGGCCGCCAGCACCGGCGTCGATGCCGCCGAAATCGCCGCCTGGCGCGATGCCGCCGCGCGCATGCACTTGCCGTATGACGGCAAGCTCGGCATCCACGAGCAGGACGACAGTTTTCTGTCGAAGAAGGTGTGGGACTTCGCGAATACGCCGCAGGAAAACTATCCGCTGCTGCTGAACTACCACCCGATGGTGATTTATCGCCACCAGGTCTGCAAGCAGGCCGACGTGGTGCTGGCCCTGCTGCTGCTGTCGAACGAATTCTCGATCCACGATAAACGGCGCGACTTCGACTATTACGAAGCCGTCACCACCCACGACTCCTCGCTCTCGTCCTGCATCTTCAGCATCATCGCCTCGGAAGTGGGCTACCACGACAAGGCCTACGATTACTTCATGGAGACGGCGCGCCTGGACCTGGACGACACCCACGGCAATACCCATTACGGCGTGCACACGGCGGCGATGGCCGGCACCTGGATGGGCGTGGCCAACGGCTTTGCCGGCATGCGCGTCTCGGACGGCGCCTTGCGCTTCGCGCCGACGCTGCCGAGACAGTGGCAGCACTACCAGTTCAAGGTCGCGCTGCACGGCGCCCAGCTGCAGGTGCGCGTCACGCGCGCGGCCACCGACTACACGCTGCTCGCCGGCGAGGCGTTGAACTTCACCCACCTCGGCCAAGAGGTGGCCCTGACCCGCGCGGCGCCAGGCGCCCGCATCCCGCTGGAGGTACAGGCATGAGCCAATTCAAGGCAGTCATTTTCGATCTCGACGGCGTCATCACCGACACCGCCCACTACCACTACCTGGCCTGGAAAGCGCTGGCCGAAGCGGAAGGCGTGCATTTCGATCACGCTTTCAATGAGAACCTGAAGGGCGTCGATCGCATGGGGTCGCTGAACCTGATCCTGGCCGGTTCCTCGAAAACCTATTCGATGGAACAAAAGCTGGCGCTGGCCGAGCGCAAGAACAACCAGTACGTGGAACTGATCGCGACCATGAGCCAGGCCGACCTGCTGCCGGGTGCGCTCGATGCGCTGGCGGCGGTGCGCGCGGCCGGCCTGAAAATCGGCCTGGCCTCGGTCAGCAAGAACGCCTTTACGGTGCTCGATCGCCTTGGAATTGGCGACCACTTCGACTACGTGGTCGACGCCGCGCTGATCGCCCACAGCAAGCCGCATCCGGAGATTTTCCTGAACGCGGCCGCCGCATTGGGCGTGGCCCCGGGCGACTGCCTGGGCGTGGAAGACGCGGTGGCCGGCGTGGCCTCGATCAAGTCGGCCGGGATGTTCGCGCTCGGCGTCGGCAGTCCGGAGGTCTTGACCCAGGCCGACCGGGTGATCCCGAGCCTGGCCCAGTTCAGGCTCGCCGACTACTGACACGCACCATCATAAAAACGGAGACAGCGTGAAAAACCAGCGTATTTTATTGGCCTTGTTCCTGATTTATTTCGTCTTCGCGATCCTGCTCAACAGCGTAGGCACGGTGATCCTGCAGGTCATCAGCAACTACGATGTGAGCAAATCCGGCGCCAGCATCCTGGAAGCCTTCAAGGACTTGCCGATCGCGCTGGTGTCCTTCCTGGTTGCCTCCTTCTTGCCGCGATTGGGCTACAAGAATGCGATGCTGGTCGCCCTGGCGATCGTCAGCGCCGCCTGCGTCGCGATGCCGCTGGTCCCGGCGTTCGCGACGGCGAAACTGCTGTTCCTGTGCGTGGGCGTCGCGTTTGCATTGGTAAAAGTGTCGGTGTATTCGACGCTGGGTCTGATCGCGACCAGCCGCAAGCACCACGCCAGCATCATGAATACCCTCGAGGGATTTTTCATGGTGGGCGTATTGAGCGCCTACTGGGTGTTCGCCTACTTCATCGATTCCGCCCACCCCAAGTCGCAGAGCTGGCTGCAGGTGTACTGGGTGCTGGGCGCGCTGTGCGTGGTCACCATCATCCTGCTGGCGACGACCCGGTTCGATGAAAGCGATGCGCAACTGCCGGCCGGTCGCAGCCGCTGGGACGACTTCTGCGCGATGGTCAAGCTGTTCCTGAAACCGCTGGTGTGCGTGTTCGTGCTGACCGCGTTCTTGTACGTGCTGATCGAGCAAAGCGTCGGTACCTGGCTGCCGACCTTTAACAATGAAATCTTGAACCTGCCGGCGGCAATGAGCGTACAGGTGGCCAGCATCTTTGCCGCCTGCCTGGCGCTCGGGCGCCTGTCGGCCGGCGTCGTGATGCGCAAGGTGCACTGGTACACGGTGATGAACGGCTGCGTGATCGGGATGGCGGCGATGGTGCTGCTGGCCCTGCCGCTGACGCGCGAGCTGGCCATCGACGCCAACGTCACCTGGGCGAGTGCGCCGCTGGCGACCTTCCTGTTCCCGCTGATCGGCCTGTTCATGGCGCCGATCTACCCGGGCATCAATTCGGTCATGCTCAGCTCCCTGCCGAAGAACCAGCATTCGAGCATGACGGGGCTATTGGTGATCTTCTCGGCGCTGGGCGGCACCACCGGCTCCTTCATCACCGGCTATGTGTTCGGCAATTTCAGCGGCCACTTCGCGTTTTATCTGACCCTGGTGCCGATCACGCTGGTGTTGATCACCCTGTACTTCTTCCGGCGCCAGGTGGAACGGAGCGGCGAGGCGGCGGCGCTGGCGGCGTGAGCGTGCCGGCCGTAGGGACGAAAAAAAAGCCGGCACTGCCGGCTTTTTGCGTCGCGCCGCTCAGGTCGAGCGCTTGCGGCTGGTGGCGGCCAGGCCGCCCAGGGCGATGGCGAACAGGGCCAGGCTGGCCGGTTCCGGGACGTCGTTGCGCTCCGCTGCGAACGTGAAGACTTCGAGGCCGCCGATCCGCCAATCGTTGTAGTAGGCACCGTTGCCCAGGATGTTGTTGGCGCCAGTGGTCGTTGCGTAAGACCAGAGATTGCTGTAGGCATAAGTCAGGTCGGCCGCCACATACAGATCGTGACCGCCACCGAAGGTTGGACCAACATAGCCTGCGTTGTAGGTCTGGTAGATACCCTGGTCGACCCAGTAATAGCTGTTGTCGGTTTTTTGCGTGAACACCGATGTCGTGCTCAAGTTGAACAGGAAGGCGCTGCGGTCAGCGACACCGTAGGAATAGTTGTAACCACTATAGCTCGACCAGGATTGCGGGTTGTAGCCACCGACCAGGCCGGTCACACCGGTATTGCGGTCCGTCGCTTGCATGACGAAAAAGGTCGCGCCCTGGCCATCCACGGCGGCGTGGAAATCGTAAGAAGTATTGCCAGATTGCTTGGTATAGATCTTGGTCAGGTCGACGCGTTGACCGAGCCACGTGCCCAGCTGGTCGACGTTGTCCTGATTTAGCAAGGCGGAGCCACCGGTAATGACGGCAGCCTGTGCCGAACCCGCGCTAAGAGCAACACCGGCCACCAGGGAGAGAATAATTTTTTTGAACATGATAAGTTTCTTTCAGGAATAAGTTATTTCCCTTAGCAAAGCAATTAGCATGCCAGTATCAGAAATGACCGTAAAATCAAGTGCTTATAATTTTTTATTGGAAATATTTATTAACGCATGTAAAGATTTCCGACAGTGTTTTGCGTGTACGCAGACAACCGCTTGAGCCTACTCACGGCTTCACGGTACGCAATCGGGATCGCCGCGCCGCTGGCGGCGCCCAAAAAAAAATCCCTGCGCACGGCCGGGAGCCTTGCGCAGGGATTGCGGGTCCGGCCGGCGCCGGCGGATTACATATTCCGGCGGTACTGCCCACCCACCTCGAACAGGGCGGTCGTGATCTGGCCCAGCGAGCAGACGCGCACGGCGTCCATCAGCTTGTCGAACACGTTCAGGTTGTCGATCGCCGCTTGCTGCAGGGCCGCCAGCGCGGCCGGTGCCTCGTTCGCGTGCTGCTGGTGGAAGGCGTCCAGGCGCGTCAGTTGCGACTGCTTTTCGTCGTCCGTGGAGCGGGCCAGTTCGATCGTGGCCGGGGCTTCCGCGCCTTTCGGATTGCGGAAGGTGTTCACGCCGATGATCGGCAGCGAGCCGTCGTGCTTCTTGTGCTCGTAGAGCATCGACTCTTCCTGGATCTTGCCGCGCTGGTAGCCGGTTTCCATCGCGCCCAGCACGCCGCCGCGTTCGGCGATGCGCTCGAATTCCTGCAGCACGGCTTCTTCGACCATGTCGGTCAGTTCGTCCATGATGAAGGAACCCTGGTTCGGGTTCTCGTTCTTGGCCAGGCCCCATTCGCGGTTGATGATCAGCTGGATCGCCAGTGCGCGCCGCACGGATTCGTCGGTCGGCGTGGTGATCGCTTCGTCGTAGGCGTTGGTGTGCAGCGAGTTGCAGTTGTCGTAGATCGCGATCAGCGCCTGCAGCGTGGTGCGGATATCGTTGAAATCGATTTCCTGCGCGTGCAGCGAGCGGCCCGAGGTCTGGATATGGTATTTCAGCTTCTGCGAGCGGTCGTTGGCGCCGTACTTGTCGCGCATGGCCACGGCCCAGATGCGGCGTGCGACGCGGCCCAGCACCGTGTATTCCGGGTCCATGCCGTTCGAGAAGAAGAACGACAGGTTCGGTGCGAAGTCGTCGATGTGCATGCCGCGCGCCAGGTAGGCTTCGACAAACGTGAAACCGTTCGACAGCGTGAAGGCCAGCTGCGAGATCGGGTTCGCACCGGCTTCGGCGATGTGGTAGCCCGAGATCGACACCGAGTAGAAATTGCGCACCTGGTGGTGCACGAAATACTCCTGGATGTCGCCCATGACTTTTAAAGAAAACTCGGTCGAGAAGATGCAGGTGTTCTGGCCCTGGTCTTCCTTCAGGATGTCGGCCTGCACGGTGCCGCGCACGTTGGCCAGCACCCATTCGCGGATTTTCTGCGCCTCGTCGGCGGTCGGCTGGCGACCGTTGTCGGCCACGAACTTGTCGATCTGCTGGTCGATGGCCGTGTTCATGAACATCGCCAGGATGGTCGGCGCCGGGCCGTTGATCGTCATCGACACCGAGGTCGATGGGCTGCACAAATCGAAACCGTCGTACAGCACCTTCATGTCGTCCAGGGTCGCGATCGAGACGCCCGAGTTGCCGACCTTGCCGTAGATGTCGGGACGCAGGGCCGGGTCGGCGCCATACAGCGTGACCGAATCGAAGGCCGTCGACAGGCGCTTGGCGTCCATCCCGGTCGAGACCAATTTAAACCGTTTATTCGTGCGGAAGGCATCGCCTTCGCCGGCGAACATGCGGGTCGGGTCTTCGCCCTCGCGTTTAAAGGCGAACACGCCGGCCGTGAACGGGAAGGAGCCCGGCACGTTTTCGAGCATCAGGAAACGCAGCACTTCGCCGTGGTCCTCGAAACGCGGCAGCGCGACCTTGCGGATGGGGGTGCCGGACAGGGTTTTTTGCACCAAAGTGGTGCGAATTTCCTTGTCGCGGATTTTGACGACGTAATCGTCGCCGGCATAGGCGGCCTGCATGTCCGGCCACATGGCGAGCAGTTTTTTGGCGCCGGCCTCCATGGCGTTGTCGCGCTCTTGGATCAAATCGTCGAGCACCACTTCGCGATTCGCGGCTGCCAACATGCGTTTCGTTTCACTGAGCTGCTGGCGTTCGCGCGCCAACTTCACCTGTTTTGCCGTGTTCTTGTGGTAGCCACGCACGGTGTCCGAGATTTCGGCCAGGTAGCGCGCGCGCGCCGGCGGCACGATCACGTTCTTGCCGCTCGAATGCTTTTGCGGCGGCACGGCCAGTTTCGATGGCGCGATGTGCAGGCCCAGTTCGGCCAGTTTCGGCAGCAGGCCGTGGTACAGCGCGGTCACGCCGTCGTCGTTGAAACGCGAGGCTTGGGTGCCGAAGACCGGCATCTGGTCCGGGCTCTGCGACCACAGTTCGCGGTTGCGCTGGTATTGTTTGGCGACGTCGCGCAGCGCGTCCTGCGCGCCCTTGCGGTCGAATTTATTGATCGCGATGAAATCGGCGAAATCGAGCATGTCGATTTTTTCGAGCTGCGAGGCGGCGCCGAATTCCGGCGTCATCACATACATCGAGGCGTCGACGTGCGGCACGATCGCCGCGTCGCCCTGGCCGATGCCCGAGGTCTCGACGATCACCAGGTCGAAGCCGGCGACTTTGCAGGCGGCGATCACGTCCGGCAGCGCATGCGAAATCTCGGAACCGGCTTCGCGCGTGGCGAGCGAGCGCATGAAGACGCGGCTGACGCCGTTCCACGGCGCGATCGCGTTCATGCGGATTCGGTCGCCGAGCAGGGCGCCGCCCGACTTGCGGCGCGACGGATCGATCGAGATCACGGCGATGTTGAGTTGGTCGTTCTGGTCGAGACGGATACGGCGTATCAGTTCGTCGGTCAGCGAGGATTTGCCGGCGCCGCCGGTGCCGGTGATGCCGAGCGCCGGCACTTGTAAGGTTTCGGCCGCGTCGACGATCTGCTTGCGCAGTTCCGGGTCGACTTTACCGTTTTCGAGGGCCGTGATCAGCTGGGCCAGCGGACGGTGGCGTTCGGCGATGTCGCCGTGTTGCAGGGCGTCGATCGTGGTCGGCGCATACGGCGACAAATCGATGTCGCAGGTTTCGATCATCGAGCGGATCATGCCGACCAAGCCCATGCGCTGGCCGTCTTCCGGGCTGAAGATGCGGGTTACGCCATAGGCGTGCAGTTCTTCGATTTCGGACGCGACGATCACGCCGCCGCCGCCGCCGAAGACTTTGATGTGCGCGCCGCCGCGCTGGCGCAGCAGGTCGATCATGTATTTGAAGTATTCGACGTGGCCACCCTGGTAGCTGGAGATGGCGATGCCTTGCACGTCTTCGGCCAGGGCCGCGGTGACGACGTCGTCGACCGAGCGGTTGTGGCCGAGGTGGATGACTTCGACGCCGTTCGACTGCAGGATGCGGCGCATGATGTTAATCGAGGCATCGTGGCCGTCGAACAGCGACGCGGCGGTGACGAAGCGGACCTTGTTGGCGAGCTTCGGCTGCTCCGGCAGCTCGAGCTTGGCGGCGGTGGTGATGTCGTTCATGGGGTTCCTTCTGGTCGGAAGCGGACGGGGTCGATTTGTACGGTATATGACGTTAACGTTAACGTCAAGTTCGGGATGCGGGAAGGGCGGACGGCGGCGCCGTCCACCCCCGAATTACGCGGCGCGCTTGATGACGTTGCCGGTGAGCAGCTCCGCCTTGCGCACGCGGAACTGTTCAACCGCCTTTTCCTTCACGTGGCCATAGCCGCGGATCTGTTCCGGCAGGTTCGCCAGCTCGACGGCGGTGGCATACGAGGCGCCATTCAAGGACGGCAGCAGCGCTTCGATCATCGCACGGTATTCGACGATCAAGGCGCGCTCCATCTTGCGCTCGGCGGTATGGCCGAACACGTCGAAGGCGCCGCCACGCAGGCCTTTCAGCTTGGCCAGTACCTTGAACGCACCCAGCATCCAGGCGCCGAATTCCTGCTTGACCAGGTTGCCCTTGGCGTCCTTCTTCGCCAACAGCGGCGGCGCCAGGTTGAACTTGAATTTGAAATCGCCTTCGAACTGGGATTTCACCTGCTCCAGGAAGCGGCCGTCGGTGTACAGGCGCGCCACTTCGTACTCGTCTTTATAGGCCATCAGCTTGAAGTAGTACTTCGCCACGGCCAGCGACAGCTTGTTGCCCAGGCCGGCCGCGGTTTCAGCGGCGCGCACCTTGTCCACCAGCGCGCTGTACAGGGCGGCGTACGACGCGTCCTGATAGGCGGTCAGCGTGTCGACCCGCTTCTTGATGACGGTCTCCAGGCTTTGCGGCATCTGCACCAGCACGGCCTGGGTCGGTGTCGCGACTTTTTCGACGCGCTTGAAGTCGAGCGCGGCGCGGCGGCCCCAGAGGAAGCTCTTCTTGTTCGAAGCAACCGCCACGCCATTGAGTTCGATCGCGCGCATCAGCGACGCCTCGGTGAGGGGAATGCGGCCCTTCTGCCAGGCGTACCCCATCAGGAACAAATTTGTCGCGATCGAGTCGCCCATCAGGGCGGTGGCCAGCTTGGTGGCATCGACGAAGTCGGCGCCATCCGCGCCGCCCACGGCTTCCACGATCAAGCCGCGCACGTCGTCGGCCGGGAACTGCCAGTCGGCGTTCTGGGCGAAGGTGCCGGTCGGCTGCTCGTGCAGGTTGACGATGGCCAGCGTGCGGCCCGGGCGCATCTTCGAGATGGCGTCGGCGGCGCCGGTGGTCAGCATGTCGCAGCCCAATACAAGATCCGCTTCGCCGGTGGCGATGCGCTGCGCGCGCAGGCGCTCGGGAGAGGCCGCGATTTTCACGTGCGAGGTGACGGAACCGTTCTTCTGGCTCATGCCGGTCATGTCCAGCACCGAGGCGCCCTTGGCTTCCAGGTGCGCGGCCATGCCCATCAGCGCGCCGACGGTGATCACGCCGGTGCCGCCGATGCCGTTGATCAGGATGTTGTACGGGTGCTCGATCGATGGCAGCAGCGGCTGCGGCAGCGCGCCCCAGCCGTCGTCAAGGTCGCCTTTGCTGACGCCGGCCTTGCTCTTTTTGAGCGTGCCGCCTTCGACCGTGACGAAGCTCGGGCAGAAACCCTTGGCGCACGAATAATCCTTGTTGCAGGACGACTGGTCGATGGTGCGCTTGCGGCCAAAATCGGTTTCCTTCGGCAGGATCGAGACGCAATTCGACTGGATGCCGCAATCGCCGCAGCCTTCGCAGACGGCTTCGTTGATGACCATGCGCTTGGGCAGGTCGGGGAACTCGCCGGCACGGGCTCCGTGCGCCCCTGCCTTGCGACGACGGCGCTTTTCGGCGGCGCAGGTCTGGTCGTAGATGATGACGGTGACGCCCGGCAGCGCGCGCAATTCGCGCTGGATGGCGTCCATCTCCTTGCGGTCGTGCAGGGTGACCAGGGCCGGCAGCGAAGAGCGGTCCGTATAGCGGGACAAATCTTCGGTGACGAGGGCGATGCGTTTCACGCCTTCGGCCGCCATCTGCTGGGCGATCATCGGTACCGAGGTCTGGCCGTCGACCGGCTGGCCGCCGGTCATCGCGACGGCGTCGTTGTACAGAATTTTATACGTGATGTTGACCTTGGCCGACACGGCCGCGCGCACGGCCAGGTAGCCCGAATGGAAATAGGTGCCGTCGCCCAGGTTCTGGAATACGTGCGGCACTTGGGAGAACGCGGCCTGGCCGATCCAGGGCGCGCCTTCTCCGCCCATGTGGGTGGTCAGCTTGTTCATCTCGGGGTAGATCGAGGTCGCCATCACGTGGCAGCCGATGCCGGCCAGCGCGAAGGAGCCGTCCGGCACCTTGGTCGAGGTGTTGTGCGGGCAGCCGGAGCAATAGAAGGCCGGGCGGAAGGGCGTGCTGATCGCCTTCTGCAAGACTGCGTCCTTGGCGTCGAGGAAGGCCAGGCGCGCCTTGATCAAATCGCGCGTCGCTTCGTCGGTGATCAGGCGCGTGATACGGCCGGCGATCACGCGCGCCACTTGCGCCACCGAGAAATCGGCTTTCGGCGGCAGCAGCCAGTCGCCGCGCGGCGCGACCCATTCTCCCTTGTCGTCGAACTTGCCGATGATGTGAGGACGCACGTCGTCGCGCCAGTTGTACAGCTGTTCCTTCAATTGGTATTCGACGACTTGGCGCTTTTCTTCGACCACCAGGATTTCGTCCAGGCCTTGCGCGAATTCGCGCACGCCTTCCGGTTCCAGCGGCCAGATCATGGCGACCTTGAACAGGCGCAGGCCGACCTTGGCGGCCATGGTTTCGTCGATGCCCAGTTCGTCCAGCGCTTCCAGCACGTCGAGGTAGGATTTGCCGGAGGCGATGATGCCCAGTTTCGCGTTCGGGCTGTCGATCGTCGTGTGATTGAGTTTGTTTTCGCGGGCATAGGCGAGCGCGGCGTAGATTTTATAGTCCTGCATCAGCGCTTCCTGGTTGCGCGCCTGCGCGCCCAGCGCAACCGACGACAGACGCGTATTCAGGCCGCCTTCGGGCATCGCGAAATCCTGCGGCAGCTTTACCTGCACGCGGTGCGGATCGGCGTCGACCGAGGCGCTCGATTCGACCGTGTCGGCCAGCGCCTTGAACGCGACCGCGCAGCCGGAAAAGCGCGACATCGCCCAGCCGTGCACGCCGAGATCCAGGTATTCCTGGACGTTGCACGGGTACAGGACCGGGATCATGCAGGCCGAGAAGATGTGATCCGACTGGTGCGGCAGGGTCGATGAATAGGCGCCGTGGTCGTCGCCGGCAACGAGCAGCACGCCGCCGTTTTTCGCGGTGCCCGCATGGTTCATGTGCTTGAAGACGTCGCCGCAGCGGTCGACGCCCGGGCCTTTGCCGTACCACATGGCGAACACGCCGTCGTATTTGGTCGGGCCGATCAGGTCGACCGTTTGCGTGCCCCAGACGGCGGTCGCGGCGAGGTCTTCGTTCACGCCCGGGACGAACTGGATATGGCTCGCTTCCAGGTGGGCTTTCGCTTTCCACAGCGTTTCGTCGAGGCCGCCCAGGGGCGAGCCGCGGTAGCCGGACACGAAGCCGGCCGTATTCAAGCCGGCGGCGCCGTCGCGCTCGCGCTGCATCATCGGCAGGCGCACCAAGGCCTGGATACCCGACAGGAAGATGTTGCCCGATTGCGCGGTGTATTTGTCATCCAGGGTGACGGTGGTGAGGCGGGACGAAACAGCATCCTGCGCGGCTTGCGGCGCGACGGTATCGGGCATACGGACTCCATGGGTGTCGAAGAACCCGCCGGTTCTGTCGTGCCGGGTAGGGACGGTGTGACGGCGGGGGTGGTCGCGGTAGGCGACGGGCGCGTGGAGTGTAGGGGCTTCCCGCTAGCAGGGGAAATAGGGAATGCGGATAGGGGTATAAGGAAAACTGATGGCAGTTATTCACGCAAACGCGCACCGGGCCAGCCGCCATTCGCGCACAGCGTTTCGGTGACTTGCCGCACCAGGCGGCTGATGGCGGCGGCCGCATTCGTCAGCGGGATATTGCGCGACGCGCACAGCGTGACGTTGCGCCGGATCGGTGGATTGTCGATCGGGGTCGCCGCCAGTAAACCGCCTTCGATCTCGGCGCGCAGCGGCGCCAGCGGCAGCAAGGTCGCGCCCATGTCGGCCAGCAGCGCCGATTTCAGGATCGCAATCGAGTTGATCTCGATCAGTTTGGTCAGCGCGAGGCCGGCGCTGCCCGCCGCCTGCTCGATCAGAGGGCGCACGCCGTGTTGGTGGGCCGGCAGGATCAGGGTGCTGCCGAGCGCGGCGCCGAGTGCGATCGACGCCCCGCGCGGCTTCAACGGCGAATCGGCGCGGCAGATATACATCAGGTCTTCCTCGACCAGGGGCAGGGCTGCGAAGCCGCCGAGCTGGCCGTCGTCGAACAGCACCGCCAGGTTCAGGCGTCCCGACTTCAGTTGTTCGATCAGGCTGCCCGAGATCTCCTCGGTCAGCTGCAGCGTGATTTCCGGATAGGTCGCGCGCGCGGCGGTCAGCAAGGGCAGGGCCAGCGCCCCGGAAATGCTGTGCGGCAGGCCGAGGCTGACGCTGCCGGAAGGACGCGTGGTCGACTGGGTAACGGCCGAGCGGGCGTCGGCCACTTGCTTGAGGATGGCTTGCGCGTGCTCATAAAAGACCTTGCCGGCATCGGTGCTGAGCACGCCGTGGGCCGAGCGATGCAGCAATTGCGCCCCGAGTTCTTCTTCGAGCTGGCGCAGTTGCTGGGTCAACGCCGGCTGCGCCACGTGCAGGACCAGGGCGGCCCGCGAAAGCGAACCGTGATCGACGATGGCGACGAAATAGCGGAGTTGTCTTAATTCCATTAAGAACTAATTTGTGCCTAGTTGCAACACATGGATGACAAAAAGTTTATGTGCGGAAACGGACTTGTTATACTTCATTACCCGTCGAGGTGGCGGAGATTAACATACGGCCGGACCATCGCAATGCTTAAGAAAATTGATTCCTCCCAGCTTCGCGTGGGCATGGCCATCCACGACCTCGACTGCGGCTGGATGGAACACCCCTTCGTCCGTGCCAAGTTCGTGCTCAGCACGGACGATGAAATTCGCAAAATCACCCGCGCCGGTATTCGCAACGTCATCATCGATTGCTCGAAAGGCATCGATGTCGAGGCGGCCCCGACGCTCGACGAAGCGCGCGCGAAAACCGAAGAAGAAATAACGGCGATCGCCAGCAAACCCGTGAAACAGGTGCGCACCTCGCTCGGCGACGAGATGCAGCGCGCGGTCGGTATCCGGCGCCAGGCGGTCAACGTGGTGCGCACGGTGATGCAGGATGCGCGCCTGGGCAAGGCGGTCGAAATGGAAAATGTGTCGCCGGTCGTGACGAACATTACCGATTCGATCCTGCGCAATAACGGCGCCTTGCTCAGCTTGATGCGCATCAAGACCAAGGACGACTACACTTTCCTCCATTCGGTCAGCGTGTGCACGTTGCTGGTCGCCTTCTGCCGTTCGCGCGGCATGGACGAGGAAACGATTTACGAGGCCGGCGTCGGTGGCTTGCTGCACGATACTGGCAAGGCGCTGGTGCCGGACAGCATCCTGAACAAGCCGGGGCGCCTGACCGACGAGGAATTCGCGATCATCAAGAAGCACCCGCGCGACGGGTACGACATCTTGCGCCAGACGCCGGAAATCGGCCAGATTCCACTCGACATCACCCTGCACCACCACGAGCGGCGCGATGGCAGCGGCTATCCGGAGATGCAAAACGAAGGCGAGATTTCGGAACTGGCGCAGATGGCGGCGATCGTCGACGTCTACGACGCGATTACCTCGGACCGCAGCTACCACAAGGGCATGCCGGCGGCCGAGGCCTTGCGCAAGATCTATGAGTGGAGCAAGTTCCACTTCAATCCGACCCTGACCCAGGAATTCATGCGCTGCGTCGGTATTTATCCGGTCGGCACGCTGGTGCTGTTGGAATCGGGACGGCTTGGGGTCGTGGTCGAACCGCACGAGACGAACCTGCTCACGCCCAAGGTCAATGTGTTCTTCAATACCAAGAGCCAGATGTACATCCGGCCGGAACTGCTCGACTTGTCGCGCGCGCTTGGTTTCGGCGGCGGCGACAAGATCGTGCGTCACGAGTCGCCGGACAAGTGGCGCGTCGATCCGAACAAGTTCTTGCTCGTCTCCTGAGGCGGGTCAGAAGAATTCGGCGGTGTCGTTCGACGTCATCGTCTGCAAGAGCCCGCGCTCGACCAGTTCGTTGTAGTGACACACCTGGTTGCGGCCGTGGGTCTTGGCGTAGTACAGGGCCTGGTCGGCATGGCCCAGCGTGACCACCGGCGAATCGTAGGGGCTGATGCTGACAAAGCCGATACTCACCGTCACCCGTCCCACCTGCGGGAAGTCATAGGCTTCGATATTGCAGCGGAAGCGGCCGATGATGCGGCGCGCATTCTCGAGCGTTGTCGCGCGCAGCAATACCACGAATTCCTCGCCGCCAAAGCGGAACACCCGGTCCTGGGCACGAAACGATGCCTGCAGCTGGTTGGCGATCAGGATCAGTACTTCATCCCCATACAAGTGCCCGAAGGTGTCGTTCACCATCTTGAAATGGTCGACATCGACCACGGCCAGCCATCCTCGTTCCTCGCCGTGATGGGAGCGCCGTTCCGGCAGGCCCGGTAGCGGCGCTTCCAGCTCGGACGGGCTGTGCAGCATGCGCGCGAGCTGGTCTTCGAAGGTCTTGCGGTTGAGCAGGCCGGTCAGCGAATCGCGTTCGCTGTAGTCGAGCAAATTCTGGAAATTGCGGTAGACGCCGACGATGCCGGCGATCATGTGGATGGTCGCGGCCGGGAAGGGCGCCTCGCGCACGATTTCGAGGCAAGTGTCGGCCTTGTCGCCAAACCAGATCGGTAGCCACAGCGTGCGGATACACCCCGGACCGCAAGCTTCGATGCTGGTGTCGTGGCGCGCCAGGCAAGTTGCCAGTTCCGGAAAGTCTTCCATCTGCAAGCCAGGCGTGCCCATGTCATGCAGGTCTTCGATCCGGGCCGGCGCACCGCTGCTGATGGTGGCACGGACACGCACATATTGGCGTGCGCCGATGGTGGCGATGGATAACACCCGCGTTTGCGCGGCGGCGGCCAGTTCCTGGACTGCCGCGACCACGGAGATGTCGAGCATCGCATGGTCGCGGTGGCCGGTCATGTCCACCATGTGTTTCAGAAGGGAATCCATGTCATTCTCAGAAATGTAGTCAGCCCACCACTGCTTCTCCTAGGGACGCGCCAAGTGCCGAATTTCCCGAGAGCAAGCGGAACAGCATAATCCCTTTTTGTTATCCGAGCAATATTTGTGCCGTTTTTTTTGGCGGTTTTAGCAACGCAAGGGATTCCATGCGAGCTGGATCAATGTTTTAAAGAGAAAAGTAATTCCTCATGGAAAGCTTGCCCTCAGTCAACTTGCCGTGCGGCATCATCCTTTATAGTTTATTTACTGCACCGGAAACGACAATGCGCAGTTAGCGGAGTCAAGGGAAGTTTCCTGCCGTTGCAGGGTTGTTCTTATAAACCACCATATGGAGTTTTTCATGAAAACGATCTCTACCGCTGTGCAGGCTTTCTTTGCTGACGAAGACGGTGTCACCGCCATCGAGTACGCCTTGATTGCTGCCCTGGTTGGCGTCGGTGTGGCGGTTGCCGCAAAAGCACTGGGTGGCGGAATCAGCGCTGCGTTCAACAACGTTGTTGCCCGTCTGTCTGCTGCTGTCGCGTAATTAGCCGGTTTGCCCTCCGGATTTACTCCGGAGGGCTTTTTTTTTATGGAAACTGATGGGAGTGAATCATGAAGACGATCTCTACCGCGGTGCAAGCATTTTTTGTCGACGAAGACGGTGTGACTGCCATCGAGTATGCCCTGATTGCCGCGCTGGTTGGCGTCGGTGTGGCCGTTGCGGCAAAAGCATTGGGTGTCGGAATCAGCGCCGCCTTTAACAACATCGTGTCGCGCCTCGCTGACGCTGTCGCTTAGCCGGCTTGGATGCCCTCGGACGTACAGTCCAGAGGGCAATTTTCATTGGAGACTGATCATGCCGATCCCGACCTGGCTCGACTTGTTGCTGATCATTCTAGTCGTCAGCGCCGCCGTGACCGACCTGGCGATACGTAAGATTCCGAATCTCTTTCTGCTGCTTGCCTGGTGCGGTGCGCTCGGCCTGCACCTTTGCGACAGCGCGCCGCTGGGCGGCATCCTGCATGGGCTCGGTGGCGCCGCCATCGGCCTGATTCTTTTTCTCCCGCTCTATGTGGTGCGCGGCATGGCCGCCGGCGACGTCAAGCTGATGGCAACCGTCGGTCTCTTCCTCGGTCCCGAAGACACGGCCCTGGCCTGCGTGCTGACCTGGTGCCTCGGTGGCGTGATGGCACTGGTGATGATCCTGTGCACGCGGCGCTGGGCGGACGCCGGCGCGAATCTGCGCAGTTTGCTGATGTCGCAGCTGCTGCGCCTTGGCCCACCCACGCCTGGCACGGCGATGGCCCGCCCGAGTGCGGGCTCGATGCCATATGGACTTGCCATCGCATTGAGCACGCTCTGGTTATTGGCACAAAGTCATCTTCCGTAAGAGTAACGGCTTGCTGCGCCTCAATGGCCTGAAGGACACGGTCGCTAGAATGAATTCACTATCCGTACGGAATGCGCCTACGCGAACCCAAGGAGAAAATGCCATGAGTGAAACGCTGTCCTTCGCAGCGTCCGGAGCGGTTTTCGGCACGGCGCCGCGTACCGCCGTGCCACCGGGAGAGTTTGACATTGCCGCGATCCTGCCGCGCCAACCGCGCACGCTCAGCGATACCGGACTCGACCCGCATCTGGTCGCCAAGCTTGTGCTCAAGACCTTGCAGTCGACGGGCCGCGCACCGCTGCCTTTGCTGGCTGGAAAACTTCGCTTGTCAATTAGTGTTCTGCGCGAAATCCTGGGCATCATGACGGTCGACCAGCAAGTCGAGGTCGGCTGGTCCGGCGAATCCGACATTGATGTCCAGTTTCAATTGACCCAGATCGGCCAGCGCGCCGCGCTCGCCTGTCTGGAAGCGTGTCGCTACGTCGGCCCGGCACCGGTCACGCTCGCGGCCTACCGCACCATGGTCGAACGCCAATCCCTGCGCCAGCCGATGCTGCGCCAGCCCGGGCACCAGGGCGCCGCGCCGGCGCCGGCGGCGCGCGGTCCGACAGCGGGCGACCTGGCGGCGACGCTGGCCGACGACGGGCTCGATCCGGCCCTGCGCGAGCTGCTCGGGGCCGCCCTTCATGCGCAACGCCCATTACTGTTGCATGGACCTAGCGGCTCCGGCAAGACCAGGCTGGCGCGCAAGCTCGCGCGCCTGTTGCCTGGCGCGGTGGCGGTACCGTATGCGATCCTGGTGGGCCAACATATCGTTCCGTTTCACGATCCGCTGCGCCACCCGGCGCCGCTGCCGCTGGGACGGCAGCAAGAGGAACGGCGCAGTTGCGACGCGCGCTGGACGATCTGCCAGCGCCCGCTGGTGCACGTGGGCGCCGAGCTCGATGCGGCCATGCTCAGCCTGCACCCCGACGCCGCAACGGGGGTTCATCACGCCCCGCTGCAACTACAGGCCAACAACGGCATCCTGGTCCTCGACGATCTGGGCCGCACGCGCAAGCCGGTCGCCGAGTTGCTTGCGGCCTGGCTCGGCATGCTCGACGGTACGCCGGCGCGCCTGGTCGCCGGCGGCCATGGCGAGACGATGCCGTTCGATGCGATGCTGGTGCTGGTCACGAATCTGGCGCCGGCCAGCGTGTTCGATGCCGCTTTCCTGCGCCGGATCGCGTATCGCGTCGGCCTCGGGCCGTTGGCCGAACCGGCCTATCGCGCGCTGCTGCGCCGTACCAGCCGGCTGCACGGCTTCGATTGCGACGACAGCGTGATCGACCATCTCGTGGTGCACCTGCACCGCGCCAGCGGCACGCCGCTGCTGGCCTGCTATCCGCACGAGCTGCTCGGCCGCGTGCTCGATTTCGCCGGTTTCGCCGGCACCGAACCTCGCCTGACGATCGCTGCCCTGGAGCAGGCGTGGAACAGCATCAGCACCAGCGGCAGCGTCCCGGCCTCGTGCCCCGTCGCAGGAATCGAACCATGAAAAACAAGCGCGCCCTCGTCGTGATGGCCATTGCCATCCTGTTCGGCCTGACCGCCGTGATCCTGGCTTCGCGCTGGTTGCTGCAGCAGCCTTCGAGCAGTGCCGGGCATATCGCCGTCGCCGCGACCGACATCAACCTCGGTCAGCGTCTGACGCCCGAAATGGTCAAGCTGGCCGACTGGCCCGCCGACAGCATGCCCAAGGGTGCCTTTACCGATCCGGCCAAGCTGGCAGGCCGGGTGCTCAAGAGCAGCGTGCTGGCCGGTGAACCGGTGAGCGAGGCGAAGCTGGCGCCCGCCGGCACGCTGGGCGGCCTGTCGGCCCTGATCACCGAAGGCAAGCGTGCGATCACGGTGCGCGTCAACGATGTGATTGGTGTCGCCGGCTTTACGCTGCCGGGCAATTACGTCGACATCATCGTCAGCACCGCCAAGGATCCTGGCCCCGAAGTGAACGCGCGCGAGCAAAGCATTTCGAAGATCGTGCTGGAACGGATCCTGGTGCTGGCGGTGGCACAGGAAGTCAATCGCGACGAGACCAAGCCGCGCGTGGTCAACGCCGTCACGCTCGAGGTCACGCCGGAACAGGCCGAAAAACTCGACCTCGCGCGCAGTGTCGGCACGCTGTCGCTGGCGCTGCGTAATCAGGTCGATCCGCAATCGGCCCAGACCGAGGGCGCCACCAAGCTCACTTTGCTGCCGGTCGCGGTAGCGGTCGTCAAGCCAGCGGCACCGAAGCCGGAAGCCGCGCCGCGCCGCGCCGAGAAGGCCGTCGTGCACCGCGTCTCGACGCCGCCGGTGCGGCGCAATTGCGTCACCGTCATCAACGGCCTGCATTCCTCGCAAGAGTGCCTCTGATCCCTTTACCGTGTCAGGTGAAATCATGAACACCAGTGCAAAACCGTCCGGTTACTCTTTTCATCCGCACGCCGGCTTGCGTTTCCTGCTGCGCAAGTGCGTGCTCGGCGGCGCGGCCCTGGCGCTGGCCGGCGCCGCCCAGGCCGCACGCCAGGGTCCCCAGGCCGATACCGCGGCCGCGGCCGGCGAACGTGCCGGGGCCGGGCCACGCTGCAGCGGCGAAGCGGCGCACCCGGCGCAAGTGGCGCTGCAGATGGGGAAATCGACCCTGATGCGCATGCCGGAAGCGGTCCAGAACCGCAGCGTCGGCAACCCCGAGGTGGTGCAGGCGATGCTGGTGTCGGCGGACACGATGTACATCGCCGGGGTCGATGTGGGGACGACCAACATGATCGTCCAGGGCCGCAGCGGTCTGTGCAGCGTGCTCGACATCACGGTATCGATGGACCCGAGCGCGTTCCAGGCCACGCTGGCCGCCGTCATGCCCGAGGAGAAAAATATCCGCGTGCTGGCCGCGGCCGATTCGCTGGTGCTCAGCGGGACCGTGTCCGACGCCTCGGCGGTGGCCCGCGCCGCCGAGCTGGCAAGCGCCTATGTGCGCCGTCCACTGCGTCCTTTGGGCGCTGTGCAGAAGGAGCTGGCGCCGAACGCCGGCGCTGCCGCGGCCAGCCCCGGCAGCGCCGGGCTGCGCCTGGTCAACCTGCTGGGTGTCGCGGCACCCCAGCAGGTGCAACTCGAAGTGAAGGTGGCCGAGGTGTCGAAGAGCCTGCTCGAACGGCTCGAAGGCAGCACCAACTGGAGTTTCGGTTCCGGCAGCTGGGCCGCCACGCTGGTGGCGAATTTCCTGAGCGGGACCGCGAAGGGCGGCCTGGCGGCCCAGCGTGCAAGCGGCAAACGCCTCGGTCTCGATGCCCAGACCCAGGACAGCCTGGTACGGGTGCTGGCCGAGCCGAACGTCATGGCGATCAGCGGGCAGGAAGGCAGTTTTCTGGCGGGCGGCAAGTTCTACATCCCCGTCGCCCAGGACAACAACCGGGTCACGCTGGAAGAAAAGGAATTCGGCGTCGGCCTGCGCTTTACCCCGACGGTGCTGGGTGGCGGCCGCATCAACCTGCGGGTCGCACCCGAAGTGTCCGAGCTGTCGCGCGAGGGGATCGGCTTGAACGCCGCCGGCATTTCGGGCAGCGCGATCCTGCCGGTCGTGACCACCCGCCGCGCCAGCACCACGGTGCAGCTCTACGATGGCCAGAGCTTCGTCATCGGTGGCCTGATCAAGAACAACCTGGTGACGAGCCTGAAAGGATTGCCTGTGCTGGGCGAGGTTCCCGTGCTGGGCGCGCTGTTTCGCAGCACCGACTTCCAGCAGGACCGCACCGAGCTTGTTTTCGTGATCACGGCGCGCCTGGTCAAGCCGCTGACGGCGACCGGCTACGCGCTGCCGACCGACGGCGTCGATGCGCCTTCGCGCGCCGCGCTGATGCTCGGCGGCCGGCTCGAAAGCCCGGGCCAGCCGCCTGCGCCCAGGGCACGCACGGGGCAGAGCGTCGATGGATTCGAACTCAAATAGGAGGCGGCAATGACAACCAGGACCATCGCAGCGATCGTGGCGCTGCTACTGCTGCAAGGCTGTGCGACCGCGCCGCGTTTCGAACGCGGTTTCGGCACGGCGGTGCGGGCCAATCTGGCAGCCCAGACCATCAATCCGCGCGCTGCCGCCAATACCAACCCGGCCGCGGGGATCGACGGGCCGGCGGCACGCGCCGCCCACCAGCGCTACGAGCAATCGTTCATCCAGCCCGACAGCACGGCGAATGCGCCGCTGCTCAACACGCTCGGCGGCGGGAAGTGAGTCCGATCGGCGCGCGACCGTAAGCGCTTCATTGTTTTTGATTCAGTGTATTCACGAGGATTGTCATGAAAGCCCTTTTGATCAGCCGCGACAGCCTGCTGTTTGCCGAGCTCGCCTCCCAAGGCGCGGCACGGGTGCCGCCGCTGAACGTGGCCAACAGCCGTGTCTCGATGCGCGAGGCACTCGACCGGCCACTGGGCGAGGCGCCGGGTCTGGTGATCGTCGACGCCGGCGACGGCGCGCCGGATGACGCCGACCTGCTCGAAAGGATGGCGCGCCAGTACCCGGAAGCGCAATTCATGCTGCTCACCAGTCAGCACCAGCCTGAATTCCTGATTCGCGCCATGCGTGCCGGCGTGCGTGAAGTGCTGCAGCTGCCGCTGGTGCACCGGGCCTTCCATGAGGCGATGGACCGCATCTCGACCGCCGCCGGCGTCGCCCAGCCACGTGAAGGCAAGGTGCTTGCCTTCATTGCGTGCAAAGGCGGCAGCGGCGCGACCTTCATCTCGACAAATTTCGGCTACGCGCTGGCCACGCTGGCTGAAAAGAAGGTGCTGCTGATCGACCTGCACGGCCAGTTCGGCGACGCCGCGCTGTACGTCTCGGACCAGAAGCCGGCCATGACGCTGTCCGACGTGTGCAAGCAGATCGCCCGCGTCGACGGGCCTTTTCTCGACTCCTGCCTGGTGCATGTCACGCGCGGTTTCGGTGTGCTGGCCGCGGCCGATGATCCGTCGCAGGCTAAAGAGGCCAAGCCCGAACATATCGACGCCATCCTGCGCGTGGCACGCCAGCACTACGATTACATCGTGCTTGATGTCGGGCGCCAGATCGACGCCGTCTCGCTGCGGGCGCTCGACAGCACCGACGTCATCTACCCGGTGCTGCAGCTGGCACTGCCCGACATCCGCGACGCGCGCCGCCTGCTCGATATCTTCCGTTCGCTCGGCTACCCGCTCGAGACGATCCGTCTGATCGTCAACCGCTATGAGAAGGGTGGCCGCCTGCGCTTGCCGGACCTGCATGCGGCGCTCGGCTGCGAAGTCGTGCATACGGTGCCGAACGATTACGTCGCCGTTACCGATTCGGTCAACCAGGGCGTCCCGGTACTCGAACTGTCGCGCGCGAGCGCGGCGGCGCGCAGCCTGGCCGACCTGGTGGAACTGGTCACCGCGCGCCGTGCGCCCGAGACCCGTGGCTTGCTCGACCGCCTGTTCGGCCGCGGCGACGCCGACGATTAATCTGCAAGGAGACGCTTATGTCGTTGCGCGAACGCCTTTCTGTCCTCGATGAAGACCGCAAGGCCGGTGTGTTGCCGGCGGAAGCCGGTAACGGCGCCTACCAGGAACTGAAAAAGATGATGCACCAGATGATCCTCGACCGGATCGATCTGGAACGTCTCAAACGCCTGACCGCCGAACAGTTCAAGCACGAACTGGCGCTGCTGATCCAGCGCATCATCGAAGAGGAGCGTATCGTCCTCAACCAGCATGAGCGCCATAACCTCGTGCTCGACATCCAGCACGAGATGCTCGGCTTCGGCCCGCTCGAGCCCTTGCTGAACGACCCGACCGTCTCCGACATCCTGGTCAACACGGCCAGCCGGGTCTACGTCGAGCGCCGCGGCAAGCTGGAAATGACCGACATCACCTTCCACGATAACGCGCACCTGATGAAGATCATCGAGAAGATTGTCTCGCGCGTCGGCCGCCGCGTCGACGAGTCGAGCCCGATGGTCGACGCGCGCCTGCCGGACGGTTCGCGCGTGAATGCGATCATTCCGCCACTGGCGATCGACGGACCGATCCTGTCGATCCGGCGCTTCGGTGCCACGCCGCTGACGGTGCAGAACCTGCTCGAGTACAAGAGCGTGACGCCGCCCATGGTCAAGGTGTTGCAGGGACTGGGCATCGCCAAGATCAACATCCTGATTTCGGGTGGCACCGGCAGCGGCAAGACCACGCTCCTCAATCTGCTGTCGGGTTTCATTCCCGCCAACGAGCGCATCGTCACGATCGAGGATGCGGCCGAGCTGCAGCTGCGCCAGCCGCACGTGGTGCGCCTCGAGACGCGCCCCCCTAATATCGAAGGCAAGGGCGAAGTCTCGCAGCGCGCACTGGTCAAGAATGCGCTGCGCATGCGCCCGGACCGCATCATCCTGGGCGAAGTGCGCGGCCCCGAGGCGCTCGACATGCTGCAGGCGATGAATACCGGCCACGAAGGCTCGCTGGCGACGATCCACTCGAATACGCCGCGCGACGCCTTGTCGCGCCTGGAAAACATGGTCGGCATGGCCGGCGTGAACCTGACGCCGCGTGCGATCCGCCAGCAGATTTGTTCGGCGGTGACGGTGGTGGTGCAGGCGTCGCGCCTGATCGACGGCGGCCGCAAACTGGTCAGCATCCAGGAAATCACGGGCATGGAAGGCGACATCATCTCGATGCAGGAGATCTTCCATTTCGAGCAGACCGGTGTCGACCGCGACGGCAAGGTTCTCGGCCATTTCTCCGCCACCGGCGTGCGGCCGCGCTTTGCCGACCGCCTCAAGATGTACGGCGTCGAGATCGGGGACGACACCTTCGATCCCGACCGCATTTTCCAATGAACCCGCAGGCCGTGCCTGCAGCGGAGCCGCGCCATGGACCTGCTTTTCTACAGCTTCACCGTGTTCCTGTTCGCCGCCGTGATCCTGTTGATCGAGGGCGTCTATTTATGGTGGTCTAGCACCCATGGCAAGGCCGCCAAACGCGTCGCCCGCCGGCTGCAGGTGATGTCCGGCGGCGCCGGACGGTCCGGCGAACGCATCTCGATTCTCAAGCAGCGCCGTTTCAGCGCCCATGACGGCGTCGATCGCCTGCTGCACCGGATCGCACCGCTGCAGCGGCTCGATACCTTGCTGGTCCAGGCCGGCAGCGCGCTGACGGTCGATCGCTTCCTCGGCTGCTCCCTGGCGGCCTTCCTGCTGGCCTGCGCGTTGGCCACGCACTCGCCGCTGCCGCTGGCGCTGCGCATCCTGCTGGCGCTGCCGGCGCTCGGCATCCCGTATTTCCTGGTGCGGCGCACCCGCAAGCGGCGCCTGTGCCGGATCGAATACCAGTTGCCCGATGCCGCGGACTTTATCGCACGCGCCCTGCGTGCCGGCCACTCGTTTACGAATGTGCTGCAAATCGTCGGCAACGAGCTGCCCGAGCCGCTGAGCAGCGAGTTTCGCATCGCGCGCGAAGAGATCAATTACGGCGTGCCGATGGGCGAAGCCCTGCACAACATGGCCGAGCGCATTCCGCTGACCGACCTGCGCTACCTGATCATCGCCGTCCTGATCCAGCGCGAGTCGGGCGGCAACCTGGCCGAGATCCTCGGCAACATCAGCATCATCATTCGCAGTCGCCTGAAGCTGCTGGCACAGGTGCGCGTGTTGTCGGCCGAGGGGCGTATGTCGGCCTGGATTCTCGGCTTGCTGCCACTTGCCGTGATGCTGACACTCACCTTGCTCAATCCGGACTACGTCAGCTTGCTGTGGACTGACCCGACCGGTATCCGTTTGCTGTGGTACGCGGCCGGCATGATCCTGTTCGGCGTTTTCTGGCTGCGTAAGCTGATCCGTATCCGCATTTGAGGAGCCGTCATGAATGCCGCACAATTAGCTTTCCTGTTGATCGTCTTCGGCATTGTCTGCGCCCTGGCCTGGCTGGCGATGATGCTGTTCGCACCGGTGGCGCTGCGGCTGCGCCTGCGCCGCTTCATCGGCAAGTCCGATACCACCCAACTGGAATCCGGCGGCTGGATCGAGCGGGTCGCCAAGGTGACCCAGCCGCTGACCAAGCTGTCGATCCCGGACGAGGGCTGGGAAAAATCGACGCTGCGCACCCGCTTCATGAATGCGGGCTGGCGCAATCCGCACGCGCCGACCTTGTTCTTCGCCGCGAAAACCGCGCTGGCCTTGCTCGGGCCGGCCGCGATCGGCGTGCTGGTCGCCGCCGCGGTGATCATGCTGCCGGGCGTGGAGCTGTTGCTGCTGCTGCTGTTGACGGCCTCGGTCGGTTACTACATGCCGAACATCGCCCTGAGCCGGATCGCGCGCCGGCGCCAGCGCGAGATTTTCGAGACCTTGCCCGATGCGCTGGACTTGCTCACCGTCTGCGTCGAGGCGGGGCTAAGCCTGGAGCGCGCGTTTGTGAAGGTCGCGGCCGAAATTCATATCAAGAGCGTGACACTGGCGCAGGAGCTACAGCTGGTCTTGATGGAAATGCGCGCCGGCTTCAGCAAGGACCGGGCCTTGCGCAATTTCGCCCTGCGCAGCGGCGTCGACGACATCGACACGCTGGTGGCCATGCTGATCCAATCCGAACGCTTCGGCACCAGCGTCGGCGATTCGCTGCGCGTGTATTCCGAAAACCTGCGCAACAAGCGGCGCATGCTGGCCGAGGAATGCGCCGCCAAGATCGGCCTGAAACTGCTGTTCCCGCTTATTTTCTGCATTTTCCCGACCTTGCTGATGGTCTTGCTGGGACCGGCCGGAATCCAGCTGAGCCGCACACTTGGCGCCGTCAACGGCGCCTCCTGAATCGAGGATAGCCCATGTCTACCCAGCGCCTGCTCAAGAAAATTTCCGTATTCTGCGCCGGTGCGCTCCTGCTCGCCTGCGCCGACGTCGCGCGCCAGCCGGCCGCGGCCCCGGGTGGCGACGCCGACCGCGCCTACGACCAGGGCCGTCAGCTCCACCTGGCCGGCCGCTACGAGGACGCGATCGCGGCGTATCGCCAGGCGCTGGCCGCCGCGCCGCGCCATGTACGCGCGCGCAATGCGTTGGCGGCAGCGCTGGCGCGCCAGGGCGACTTTGCGCAAGCCATTCCCCTCTGGCGTGCCCTCACCGACGAGGCGCTAGCGGGTACGGGACCGGACAGCGCCTACCTGTTTACCAATCTCGGCTATGCCTATCTGCTGGGTGGCGACGTCCAGAACGCCGTCGCCGCATTGGAAAAAGCCTGCGTCCTCGATCCACTCGACCATCGCGCCTGGCGTCACCTCGGCGAAAGCCTGCACCGGCTCGGCCAGCACGAGCGCGCCGCCCTGATGTTGCGCCAGGCCGAGGCCCTGCGCACCCATGATTTCCGGGGCGACTACGCAGCCGTGGGCGGGACGGCGGTGGCGGCGATCGAAGCGGCGGTGGCGCGCCCGGCGCGGCCCGACAGCGGCTGGGCGGCGACCGAGATACGCACGGCCGCCGACGGTACCCTCGAACTGCTGCGCCTGCCCGCGGCGCGCGTCGTGGCGCAGAGCGCGCCGGCCCCGCATCCCGCCCCGCCCGCGTCGCCGGCGCGGCCCGACCTCGTGTTACTGGAAATTCGCAATGGCAATGGGGTGGCCGGCATGGCGCGTGTCTTGTCGCGCCAGGTGGCGGGCGATGGCCTGCACGTCACCCGGCTGAGCAATGAAAAAGGGTTCCAGGTACGCCGTACCCGGATCGAACACCATGCCGACTTTCGCGCCGCCGCCGAACGGCTCGCCGCACGCCTGGGCGGGCGCTTCGATCCGGTCCAGATCGTCCAGGTCGACAACTGCAAGCCGAGCGATCTGCGCCTGGTGCTGGGCCGGGACTTTACACGCGGGCAACTGGTGCTGCGCCCGGCGCGACAGCGCGATGAGCATCTGGCGGCGGCGGCGGCGTCGGTGAAGGCGCCCTGAGCGCGCGCCATCCGGCACTTTTGTTCCGTATCAAACGCTGTCGGCACGGCCACCCGACAATGGGATGATCTTTTCATCTCACGGGAGCGTTGCCATGAGCATTGCACAGCGTTGCACCTCGATCTTCGTCGCCTTCATGGTGTTCTTGCTGGTGGGCTGCGCGCCCACCGGCACGCGTGAAGGCACGGGCGAATACATCGACGACACCGTCATCACCAGCAAGGTCAAGGCAGCGTTCGCCGCCGATCCCACCGTCAAGGCCACCGAAGTGAAGGTCGAAACCTTCAAGGGAATGGTGCAGCTGAGCGGCTTTGTCGAATCGCGCGAGAGCGCCCAGAAAGCGGTCGAGCTCGCGCGTCAGGTCAAGGGCGTGAAGGAAGTGCGCAACAACACTGTCCTGAAGTAGCGTCCCTAGCGCCAGTTCACCTTGCCCATGCCGTCGGTGGTCGCATTGCGCTGCGCCGGTTTGCCGTAGACAGTGGCCGAGCCCATGCCGCTCAGGTTCAGGTTGGCCGCCGTGCTGGCATACACGGTCGCGCCACCCAGGCCGCTCATGTCGAGCTTGACGGTGTCGGCGCGCAGCTTTTCCGCGTCGAGATGGCCGACGCCGGCAAGGGACGCATGCAGGGCACGGGTCTGGCCGGTGACGGCGAGCTGGCCGGCGCCGCGCAAGGCCAGGTCCATCCGCTCGGCCTTCGCGGCATCGATGGTCAAACTGCCGACGCCGCCGAGCCGGGCATCGACATTGCGGTAGCTGCCATTCATGGTGACGGCGCCGGCGCCATCGAGGGCAAGCACGATCTTATCGCCACTAAAACCGGTGACGGTACTGGCGCCCACGCCTTCCGACACGAACTCGGCCAGGTTCGGCACGATCAGCTCGGCGCGTAGCTTGGCGCGGTGGCCGTCGGTATAGTGATTGCGCCGCTCGGTGTCGATCTCCAGCGTGTCTCCTTGCTGGTGGGTGGTCACGCGCGCCACATCCGCGCGGTCGCCCGACACCACCAGCGAGGCCTTGGCACCCTGGCGCACGACGAGGTCGACCACGCCGTCGAGCTTGACGCGGGTGATACGCGCATCGACCGTACGGGTTTCGCGGACGATATCGGCCGCCAGCGCGCCGCTCGCGCTGAAGGCCAGGGCCGTCGCCATCAGGGTGGTTTTCAACATTGTATGCATGGTGGTCTCCGTCATCGAGTCGATGGATGCACTGTAGATGCGGGAGACCACCGTCGCGCGCGCCGTGCGACGGACTGCACAAAAGGCGGAATGAAATGCCGGAACCAGTCCGGATCAGCGCCGCAGCGCGCGCCGCACGAGCAAGGCGGCACCGCTCAAGGACAGCACCACCACGGCCAGCGCTACCCAGCCTTCATATTCATGGATCAAATGTGGCATGCCGGTCTCGTGGGCCTGGACAGGCGCCGCGGTCAGGGTGGCGGCGAGGATCGCGATCAGGATCGCGGCGATGGGGGCGAGGCGGCGCAGGAAGGGGGACATCGTGACTCCTTGATCAGATGGAAGAGGGGGCGGCATCGAGCAAGCCCTGGTGGCGGATGAAGGCGACGATCTCGTCGACGCCTGCGCCGCTGCGTAAATTGCTGAAAACGAAGGGGCGCACACCGCGCATGCGTACCGTATCGGCCCGCATGACGTCGAGATTGGCGCCGACGTAGGGGGCCAGGTCGGTCTTGTTGATGACGAGCAGGTCCGAGCGCGTGATGCCCGGCCCGCCCTTGCGCGGGATTTTTTCGCCGCCGGCCACGTCGATCACATAGATCGTCAGGTCCGACAGCTCGGGGCTGAAGGTGGCCGCCAGGTTGTCGCCGCCCGATTCGATCAGGATCAGGTCGAGCTCGGGAAAATCCGCGCTCATGCGGGCGATGGCTTCCAGGTTGATCGACGCATCCTCGCGAATCGCCGTGTGCGGACAGCCGCCCGTTTCCACGCCCATCAGGCGCTCGGCCGGCAGCGCCTCGGCGCGCAGCAGGATATCCATGTCTTCGCGTGTATAAATGTCGTTCGTGATGACCGCCATTTCGTAGCGCTCGCGCATTGCCTTGCACAGCATCTCGCACAAGGCCGTCTTGCCCGACCCGACCGGGCCGCCGATCCCGACCCGCAGCGGCGTCTTACGAATTGATTCCATCTGCATCTCCTTATGAGCGGTACAGCCGGCTGTATTGCACTTCGTGGCGCATCGACAGCAGCGACATCCCCGGCGCCCAGTTCGACAGTGCCGCATCGGGCAGCGCCTGCGCGTAGCGGGCCGCGTCCTCGACGGCGGGGGCCAGTGCGAGCAGCATCTTTTGGCCGGCTACCTGGCCCAGGGGGACGGTCTTGACGCACACGAGTACCTGGTTTTCGATCCACGAGAACAAGGCCCCGAGCAGGGCCGCCGGCGGCGCCACGCCCAGTGCGGTGGCGGCGCAGGCAAACGCCGCCGGCAGCGACAGCACCGTGGCATCGAGCAGGGCCAGCAGGCGGGTGTCGGCGTCCGGCACATCGTCCAGCAGCGCGACCAGCAGCTGGCGCAGCGAGTACCCCATCTGGACGGTCTCGGCGCGCAGCTCGGCCGTGTCGCGAGAGGCGAGCCAGCGTTCGCTCCAGTTGCAGACGGCGGCCCCATCGCGCTCGGAAAAAGCACATAACAGGCGCCATTGCAGGGGCGCGTCGAAGCGGGCGACGACCTCGATCAAGGCCGCGTGAATCCAGCCGCGCGCACTGGCCGCGTCGTGCACCAGGCCGGCGTCGATCGCGCTCTCCAGGCCCTGCGAATAGCTGTAGGCGCCGATCGGCAGCGATGGACTGGCCAGCTGCAACAGGCGCAACAGAGAGGCGTCGGCCATCATACGCGGTCCGATGGCCGGTGGATTTTCTGGCGCAACGGGACCGGTGCCAACGCATGCTCACCGTGGTGGTGGCCGCCGCCGTACGCGCCCGCTTCCGGCTCGAACGGCGCCAGCGCTTCGCGCACCTGCGCCCCCAGGCCGATCAGCATCTCTTTCAACACCGGATCGGCGCGGATACGCAGCCAGCCATCGCCCACCTGGGCCTGCGTATGCCGGTTCCCCAGGTGGAAAGCGCAGCGCACCAAGCCGGTCGCATCGCCATGCGCGACCGTGTACACGGCTTCGCTGTCGGCGACGACACGCACCACGCGCCCATCCTCGCCCTGCAGCAGGTCGCCCCCGCGCAGCACCGTGCCGCGCGGACGCAGCACTGCCACTTCCTCGCCGCTCGCCAGCGCCGCGCGCAGCCGGCTTTTCTCGCGCAAGTGATAGGGCAGCACCAGTTCGCCATCCACCGGCGCCGGGCCTTCGATCAGGGTATGCAGAGTCAGCATGCTCGCACCTTCTAAAACAAGAAATAGCGCTGCGCCAGCGGCAGTTCGGTCGCCGGCGCGCACTGCAACAGCACGCCGTCGGCGCGCACCTCATAGGTTTCGGGATCGACCTGCATGTGCGGCGTGGCGTCGTTGTGGACCATGTCGGCCTTCCCCAGGCGGCGCGTATCGCGCACCGCCATCAGCGGTTTGATCAAACCAAGCTGCGCGCCGATCCCCGCATCCAGCGCCGCTTGCGAGACAAAGGTGGTCGACTTCGTCAGCGCGCGTCCGAAGGCGCCGAACATGGGCCGCGCATGCACCGGCTGCGGCGTCGGGATCGATGCGTTCGGGTCGCCCATCTGGGCCGCCGCGATCATCCCGCCCTTGATCACCATCGACGGTTTCACGCCGAAGAAGGCCGGCTTCCACAGCACCAGGTCCGCGATCTTGCCCGCTTCGATCGAGCCGACGGCATGCGCGATGCCGTGCGTGATGGCCGGATTGATCGTGTACTTCGCGATATAGCGCTTTACGCGCGCGTTGTCGTGGCGCGCCGGATCGCCGGGCAGGGCGCCGCGTTGCACCTTCATCTTGTGCGCCGTCTGCCAGGTGCGCAGGATGGTCTCGCCGACGCGGCCCATGGCCTGCGAATCGGACGACATCATCGAGATGGCGCCCAGGTCGTGCAGGATGTCCTCGGCCGCGATCGTCTCGCGCCGGATGCGCGACTCGGCGAACGCGATGTCTTCGGCGATGGCCGCGTCGAGGTGGTGGCAGACCATCAGCATGTCGAGGTGTTCGTCGAGCGTGTTGACGGTGTACGGGCGCGTCGGATTGGTCGACGAGGGCAGCACGTTCGCTTCGCCGACCGCCTTGATGATGTCGGGCGCATGGCCGCCGCCCGCGCCTTCCGTGTGAAAAGTGTGGATCGTGCGGCCTTGAAAGGCGGCCAGCGTATGCTCGAGAAAACCGGCTTCGTTGAGGGTGTCGCTATGGATCGCGACCTGGATGTCCATGGCGTCGGCCACGCCCAGGCAGGTGTCGATCGCGCTTGGCGTCGTGCCCCAGTCCTCGTGCAGTTTCAGGCCGATCACGCCGGCCCGCACCTGTTCCAGCAAGGGTTCCGGCTGACTCGCGTTGCCCTTGCCAAAAAAGCCCAGGTTCATCGGAAAGGCCTCGGCCGCCATCAGCATCGAATGGATGTGCCAGGGTCCCGGTGTGCAGGTGGTGGCGGCGGTGCCGACCGCGGGCCCGGTGCCGCCGCCGAGCATGGTCGTGATCCCGCTAAACAGGGCTTCCTCGATCTGCTGCGGGCAAATGAAGTGAATGTGGCTGTCGACGCCGCCCGCGGTGACGATCATGCCTTCGCCGGCGACGATCTCGGTCGCCGCACCGATCACGATCGTCACGCCCGGCTGGATGTCCGGGTTGCCGGCCTTGCCGATGGCCGCGATCATGCCGTCTTTCAGGCCGATGTCGGCTTTCACGATGCCCCAGTGGTCGACGATAACGGCGTTCGTGATCACCGTGTCGGCCACCTGCGCGTGCACCCGCTGCGATTGTCCCATGCCGTCGCGGATCACCTTGCCGCCGCCGAATTTCACTTCTTCGCCGTAGATTGCGAAATCCCGTTCGATCTCGATGAACAGCGCCGTGTCGGCCAGGCGCAGGCGGTCGCCCACGGTCGGGCCATACATCTCGGCATAGGCCTGGCGCGCGATGCGGCTCATGGCGCCTCCTGCAATGGCCCGTTCACCTGCCCGCTAAAACCGAAGACGATGCGCTCGCCGGCCAGCGCGACCAGGGTCACGCTGCGCACCTGGCCCGGCTCGAAGCGCACCGCGGTACCGGCCGCGATATCGAGGCGCATGCCATACGCCAGCGCGCGCGCGAAGCGCAGCGCCGGATTGGTCTCGTAAAAGTGAAAATGCGAGCCGACCTGGATCGGCCGGTCGCCGCTATTGGCCACCTCGAGCACGACGGTGGGCCGGCCGGCATTGAGTTCCAGTTCGCCCGCTTCGACCAGCATTTCGCCTGGGATCACGATGGGCTCCTAGATGATCGGGTGGTGCACGGTGACGAGCTTGCTGCCGTCGGGGAAGGTGGCTTCGACCTGGACGTCGGGAATCATCTCCGGCACCCCGTCCATGACCTCGTCGCGCGACAGGATCGCCGTCCCCTCGCTCATCAGCTGCGCCACGCTCTTGCCGTCGCGCGCGCCCTCCATGATCGCGGCCGAGATATACGCGACCGCCTCCGGATAATTCAGTTTCAGCCCGCGCCCCTTGCGGCGCTCGGCCAGCAGGGCGGCGGAGAACAGCAGCAGCTTGTCTTTTTCGCGGGGAGTGAGTTCCATGCTGTCCTCTCAGGTGGTCCACAGGCGGGGGATGGCGGCCGGGCGGCCCAGCAGCAGCGGACGCAGGCGGTGCCAGGCGGCCAGCAGCACGGCTCGCGCAGTCTCGCTCGAGCCGCCCAGGTGGCGCACGACGACGATCTGCGGCAGCTGGGTGACGCCGCTGCCGGGCGCGACGGCATCCGTTTCCAGGCGCAGTTGCTGGAGTTCGCTGGCGCCGAGGGTGACACCGCAGGCGATCAGGGTGGCGCAGACCGTATTCCCGGCCAGCCCGAACGGGCTGCGCATGGCCGCGCCGGCGCCATCGATCCGGCCCGCTTCATGCCAGACCAGGCGGCCCGCGCGATGAATCGTGCTGGTCTGGTGCACGCTGCCTTCGGCGAAAACCTCGCCTGACGCCGTGCGCCCGAAACACAGGATCTCGCTGCCGATATAGCGCGCGTTATCGGCGAGCGTCACCGCATGGGTGAGGTTGACCTGGGCGTCCCGATACAACAGGGTTTCCTGGGGCAGCCATTCGAGGGCGGCGCCTGCCGCGATATCGATGCGCACGTCCTGGCGCGAGGCCCGGCCATTCGCGCGATACCATTTACCGGCGCCGGGCGTGGTCAAGAGCGCGTGCGTGCCAGCCCCGGCCAGGATGTCGATGGCGAGCGCATCGCCGCCAACGACGCCGCCGGGCGGATGGACGATCACGGCGTGGCACACTTGCGGGCCTTCCGGATACAGCGCCTTTTGTACGCGCAGGGGCCCCGCGTGGCGCCGTTCGACCAGCCGCGTCGCGCCCAGGTCGCGCGCGAAGCCGAGGCGCAGCGAGGCCTGCCAGCCGGCGGCGGCTTCTGGAAGGCAGGTGAGTTGGCGGGCATCGTTTTTCATCTACCAGGAGATGAGCAAAAACCATGCCGCTGTCGCTGCCCCGCGCGTACCCGTTGAGCGGGTGCGCGAATGCACCCCGATGGTGCGGCGACTCCCCCCGTGCGCCGCCGTGGACCGGCCCGCGGTTCCACTGGATCTAGCGAGCTGAACTAAGAAAGCAAAAAGCCCAACCGGTAAGGGCTGGGCTTTCGCAGGAGTCTGGTGCCGGCTGCCGGTTTCGAACTGGCCACCTGATGATTACAAATCACCACGTTGGCGGCCTGAGCCCGAAGTGTTCGTCGAAAAGTGTCCTCGTATATGGTCTGTGGCGCCAGAATAGCGTTGATCTAGCGCAGACTGTACTCAACAGTATTCAGTACGCTGGGTTACTGAATCGCCCCGGGTTTTGTAGAGGCTCCATTGTTTGAGAGAATGGAGCTATGAAAAAGCAACCCAAGTATTCCCCTGAAGTCATCGAGCGCGCCGTGCGCATGGTCAGCGAAGCCGGCAGCCAGTACGAGTCGCAGTGGGCCGCAATCACGTCGATCGCTGCCAAGATTGGCTGCACACCGGAGACACTGCGCCGTTGGGTACGCCAGCAGGAGCGTGATACCGGCCAGCGTCCCGGACCCACTACCGCCGAAGATGAGCGCGTCAAGGCGCTCGAGCGAGAAGTGCGCGAGCTACGCAAGGCAAATGAGATCCTGCGCTTGGCGAGTGCGTTTTTCGCCCAGGCGGAGCTCGGCCGCCACTTCAAGCCGTGAGGGCTTTCATCGACCGGTACCGCCATGCCTACGGTGTCGAGCCGATCTGCAAGGTGATGCAGGTCGCGCCGTCGGGCTACTGGCGCCACGCTGCGCGGCAACGCAATCCGTCACTGCGCTGTGCCCGTGTCCAGCGCGACGACGTGCTGAGCGTCGACATCGAGCGTGTCTGGCAGGCGAACCTGCAGGTCTACGGGGCCGACAAGGTTTGGCGCCAATTGCGACGTGAGGGAACTGACGTGGCCCGCTGCACCGTGGAGCGCCTGATGCGCAAGGCCGGGCTGCGTGGAGTCATGCGAGGGAAGGTCGTGCGTACGACTGTGGCCGATGCGAAGGCGCCATGTCCGCTCGACCGCGTCAACCGTCAGTTCAAGGCGCAGCGACCGAACCAGCTGTGGGTCTCGGACTTCACGTACGTCTCGACTTGGCAGGGTTTTGTCTACGTCGCCTTCGTCATCGACGTCTTCGCCCGGCGAATCGTCGGCTGGCGAGTCAGCAGTTCGATGCGGACCGACTTCGTGCTCGACGCACTGGAACAGGCGCTGTATGCGCGTCAGCCGGAACGAAACGAGCTCGTGCACCATAGCGACAGGGGCTCGCAATACGTGTCGATAAAGTACAGCGAGCGCTTGGCGGAAGCCGGCATTGAGCCCTCTGTGGGCAGCAAGGGGGACAGTTACGACAATGCCCTGGCTGAGACGATCAACGGGCTCTACAAGGCTGAGCTGATCCACCGCCGCGCTCCCTGGAAAACGCGCGAGGCCGTCGAACTGGCCACGCTCGAATGGGTGTCTTGGTTCAATCACCACCGCCTACTCGCACCGCTCGGCTATATACCGCCAGCCGAAGCTGAGGCAAACTATTACAAGCAACTGAGCAGTCAAGCCATTCCGGCCTGACTTACACTAACCGGCCTCCACGAAAGCCGGGGCGATTCA
>Ga0213836_100082_pt1 | contig 108527 bp, 101 predicted proteins | sample SWPATP03_FD_160578 | JGI IMG/M metagenome (GOLD analysis project Ga0213836, IMG submission 160578) | Coastal seawater microbial communities from Marineland, Florida, United States - SWPA TP0 #3 | ecosystem: Environmental > Aquatic > Marine > Coastal | place: USA: Florida | collected 2016-08-05
CCGCCCGTTCTTCGACGCGGATGCCTTCACCGCGGTCGCCGGACTGCTCAACCTCGTGGCGGCGGCAGAGGCCGTGCTCCACGAGGCGCAGCGCGACCACGAGGCGGCTTCGCGGGACGCGGCACCGGACGACCACGACGGCTGAGCGGATGGCGCGACACGCGCCTACCCACCGTCCGGCCAACCGGTCTACGGTGCTGGAATGAAGGACTCCCCAGCTGGGGTGAGCACCCACTCGGACGCGGACATCGACGCGATCCTGGCCGATCTCACCGCGAACGTGACCGAGCAGCAGCAGGTGCGCTCGTGGGCGAGCGAGTCCGGCATCCCCATGAAGCGCGCGGTCGCCACCGAGAACCTCACGTACGTCAGGCTCGCGGGCGTGGACGAGACGGGTGGCTACGTCGTGCTGATGCTGCTCGACGGGATGTGGGAGCGGGTGCTCTAGCTTCCCTCGGCCTGCCCGCGCGCAGCGCCCGGGATGTGCATCGTGCGATCCACGACGCCTCGCGCCACCTCGTGCAGCTTCAGGTTCTTCGTACGGGCGTGCTCGCGCAACACCCGGAACGCCTCCTCCATGTCGACGTCGATCGACGCGGCGAGGACCCCCTTCGCCTGCTCGATGAGCACCCGGCTGTCGAGCGCGCGCTGCAGCTGCTCGGCGATGATGCCGCGCTCGCGCAGGGCGCGCTCCTGCAGGATGCCGACCGTGGCGAGGTTCGCGAGCGCCTGGGCGACCGCGACGTCCCCGGGCGAGAGATCACCCGTGCTCGTGCGGTACAGCCCCATCGCCCCGACGACCTCCGAGCGCACCCGCAGGGGCACCCCCAGTGACGAGTGGAAGCCCTCGGCCAGCGCGGCCTCGCGGAACTCCACCCAGTCGTCGCTCGTCGCCGCGACGTCGCTGACCGTGATCTGCTCGCCGGTGCGCGCGCACTCCACGCACGGCCCGGCGTCGCCGTTGAGCTGCATCACCTCGACGAAGCTCGCGCCCTCGCTCGTCGAGGCGACGAGCTCGAGGTCGCCATGCCCGTTCTTCAGCAGCAGTCCGGCGGCCTGCGCGTCGACGAGCTCGATGCACTCGTTCACCACGGTGTGCAGCAGCTGCACGACGTCGTAGTCAGAGGTCAGCGCCTCGGCGAGCGTCGCCAACGCTCCACTGAGGCGCTCCTCCCTCGTCACCTGGGTCATGGCGCACATCCCTTGCATCTGGAGGTCATGGGGAGGATCACTCGGTCCCCCGTTCGTCGTGGAACGTCAATCGCCGCGCCACCACGTCGCGCGCGACGGCATCGAGGGAGGCCCCCGAGGCGAAGGCATGGGCGCGGAGCCGCGCGAACGCCTCGGTGGCCGACACGTCGAGCTGCACCACGAGGATCCCGGTCGCCTGGTGCACCACCCGCCGGAGCTCCGGTGCCGCGGCATGCACGCCGGACTGCTCCTGGATCGCCGAGGCGGAGGCGAGCCGCATCGCCGCCGACGACGCGACGAGCGCGAGCGATCGGGCCGCAGCGACATCCGCACCGCTCAGGTCGCCGGGTGCCGTTCGGTACAGGTCGACGACGCCGACGATCGCAGCCCCAAGGTGCAGCGGGAAGGCGAAGAGGGCACGGGCCGACAGCTCGCTCGCCGCCGCCGCGAAGACGGGCCACGCCGAGGTGTCCGTGCGCACGTCCGACACGAGCACGGCTCGCCCGCTCCGCAGCGCGCCCCAGTGCGGACCCTCGCCGAGCTCGAACTGCAGCTGCTCGAGCCTGGCCGCGACCGCATCGGTCGATCCGAGCGTGGAGTGACTGGGTCCGGATGCCACCGAGATCGACGCACCGGAGACCGGCAGCAGCTCGAGGAACGGAGCGAGCAGATCGGCGGCCGACTCGCGGAAGAGCGCACTGTCCTCGCCGGCCTCGGCCGACTCCTGATCCCTGGTGCCGTCGCTCATGCGCCTTCCTCAGCCGCGGCCGCCCGGCATCCCCTCCTGCGGCGGGGCGCGCAGCGCTCACGAGCACGGCCATTCCTTGCCCAGAGCGTACCCCGCCCCCTTTGGAACGGCGATCAGTGCGCGTCGTCAGAGGCATCCGCGGTTCGATCGACGGAGCCGAAGAAGTCGCGCATCTCGCGACGGGCGCGGTAGAAGTCGCGCTGCTCCTCCAGCTGCGACTTGATGGCGAAGATCTCGATCGCCTGGCTGAGTCCCGCGTGGTGGGCGAACACGAGCACCATGTGCTGCTGATCGTCGCCGCCGTAGGCGTCGATGCGATCGGCCAGGTCCAGGAGGGCGTCGCGCGCCGGGCCGTTCGGCATGCTCGTCGCGGCGAGGAGCCGCAGCGTCAGGTCACGCTTGCTCTCTGCGCCCATCGCGGATCACGACCCCGTGACGCGCGCTGCGGCGCGGGTGCTCGCCACTGCGCGATGCCGGCGCGAGCGGCAGCCGCACCATCCATGCGAGCAGGGAGGCCATGCTCTGAATCTACGCGCTCTCGCGACCGGCGCGGCGGCGGTTTCATCACGATGGTGCCCCTGGAGGGATTCGAACCCCCAACCAGCTCCTTAGGACGGAGATGCTCTTCCATTGAGCTACAGAGGCAAGGCGCGAACAGTCTACCGGCGGACGGCGAAGCGCCCGCCCCTCGGGAGGGACGGGCGCTCGGCGATGATCATGCAGCGCTGTCGGCTGCGCGGATCACGTGATGTCGATGAAGACCGGGGCCGAGCCGCCGATGTCGACGCTGGCGATCACCGTGGTGTTGCCGACCCAGCCGCCGTGCACCGCCTGGCCGCCGCCGATGTAGATCGCGATGTGCTTGCCACCCATGCCGTTGTAGGCGTAGTAGATGACGTCGCCCGGCGACGCCTGCGACATCGGGATGGTCGGGCCGAGGTTGAACAGCGAGCCCATGCCCGTGTAGGGCAGCCCTGCGACCGCGATCGACTTGCGGACGAGCTGGACGCAGTCCTGCGACACGCCGACCTGCGCGAGCGCCGCGTTGGCGATGGCGCTGCCGGAAGCGCCGACGGGTGCCTGCGCAGACTGCGGCGCCGGAGCCGCGGCAGCACCGCCAGCCGTCGCACCCCCCGCCGTCGCACCGCCGGCCGCAGCGGGGCTCGCAGCAGCGGCGGCGGCAGCCTCAGCCGCAGCGGCTTCCTGCTGTCGTCGCTCCTCGTCGGCCGCTGCCTGCAGCTCGGCTCGGATGGCCTCGAGCTCCTCTGGCGTCGTCGCCGTCACCTCCAGTCGCGAGCCGTCCAGGCGCTCGCCTGCGGTGACGACGCCCGCGATCGACTGCGAGTCCTGCGCGACGAGCGCGGACAGCGACTCCTGCGACCCAGCGTCCGAGCCGGTGGCGAAGGCCGGGAGGGCGAGCGGGGTGGCGAATGCCGCGGCGACGGCGATGACGCCGACCCGGCGAGCGCTGCGCACGAAGGAGGCGCGGCCGAAGCGCTTCCGATTGGTCGGCTCGGTGGCCGTCATCTCGGTCGAGGTCGTCACAGGCTGTTGCTCCAAAGCGTTCGTGGTCGTGATGGGCCGCCGGGGCGGCACTGCTTCCTACGTTACCAAATCGTTATCGATTTGTCACCAGGCACACAGGTCAGCCGAAGCGGCGCACCTGCGGGGTCCCGAACGCCGCGACCATGGCTGCGTAGTTCGAGTACTTGACGGGCTTGCCGCTCGTCGCGGAGTGGATGATCTGGTTGCCGCCGGCGTAGATGGCGACGTGACCGTCCCAGACCAGCAGGTCGCCCGCAGCGACGGCGGAGGCGGGAACCGGTGTGCCGTACCCCGCCTGGGCGTTCGACGAGTGGGGCAGGTAGTAGCCCGCCTGGCCGTAGACCCACAGCGTGAAGCCCGAGCAGTCGAACCCGGTCGAAGGACTCGTGCCGCCCCACACGTAGGGGACGCCGAGCTGCGACTGCGCGAGGCCCACGATGGAGCCGTCGGAGGGCACGTTCACGGAGGCGGGGGCTGCGACAGCCGCGGCCGCGCCCGCTGACGCCGTGGCGGTCACAGCGGCTGCCGCCTCGCGGGCCGCGGCGAGCTCGGCCTCGCGGGCCTCCTCTGCCGCACGCGCCTCGGCGCGGATCTGCTCGAGCTGCTCGACGGTGGTGCCGGCGAGGCCGTCGCGGGCGATGCGCTCGACCTGCGCGTCGGAGGCGACCGTGACGACCTGGGCGTTCTCGGCGACGACGCTCGCGAGCTGCGCCTCGGTGAACTGCTCGCCCTGCGGCCCGAAGGCGGCGGCCGGCAGCGAGAGCGCGCCGACGAGGGCGGCGGCGATGCAGACGACCCCCGCGCTCTTCGCGCCCCGGCGCAGCGAGCCGCCAGCAGGTCGCTCGGCCATCGGCGAGACGGCGATGGCCGTCGAGGGCTGCAGCTTCATGTGTCGGTGTTCTCCCGGATGTCCCGGCGCCCCGCCGTGCTGACGGGCCGCAGATCCTCGGGAAGACTAACCGACCGTTACCAATCTGTCACAATTCCTCACCAGCACGCGGCGAGCCTCTGAGCGGCCTGGACGCCTCCTGGACGGCGCTCGGTCGGATGCTGGACGTCAGGCCGTCAGGTAGACGTGCTGGGCGAGCTCGAGCGGCAGGTCGATCGCCGAGCCGCCGACGACGCCCACGCGGATCCGGCGCCCCATGTCGGTCACGTGCACGCGGGCGCCCGGCACGACGCCGACGGCCTGCAGCTCCGCGAGCCCCTCGATGTCGTCCTGGATCGGCTCGCCCAGCCGGCGCACGACGTGCTCGCCGCGCGCAGCGGTCGCGGGCACCACCCCGGCGAGGAAGGCCTCGGCGGGCGGCAGCCCCAGCTCGGCGAGCCCCGGGATGGGCGTGCCGTAGGGCGACTCGGTGGGATTGCCGAGCAGGGCGAGCAGCCGACGTTCGACCTGCTCACTCATGACGTGCTCCCACCGGCAGGCCTCGTCGTGGACGAGGCTCCAGTCGAGCCCGATCACGTCGGCGAGCAGCCGCTCGGCGAGGCGGTGCTTGCGCAGCACCTGCGTCGCGAGCCGGCGGCCCTCGTCGGTCAGCTCGAGGTGGCGGTCGGCGGCGACCACCACGAGGCCGTCGCGCTGCATCCGGTTGATGGTCTGCGACACCGTCGGCCCGGAGTGGTTCAGGCGCTCCGAGATGCGGGCGCGGAGGGGCGTGATGCCCTCCTCCTCGAGATCGAGGATGGTGCGGAGGTACATCTCAGTCGTGTCGACGAGATCTGTCACCCGCAGCTCCTGCTCTCCTGTGCTCCTGTGCTCGAGCCGGTGCGCGCGAGACGTCGCAACCGACTGGCCCCACCCTATTGGCCCCGCTCATAGGATCGTCTCCGTGAGCGACATCGTCATCCCCCGCGACCTCCTGCCCGCCGACGGCCGATTCGGGTGCGGCCCGTCGAAGGTCCGCCCCGAGCAGGTGGCGCGCCTGCAGTCGAGCCTCGACCTGCTCGGCACGAGCCACCGGCAGGCGCCGGTGAAGTCGCTCGTGCGCTCGGTGCGCGAGGGGCTCGCACAGCTCTTCTCCGTGCCCGAGGGCTATGAGGTGCTGCTCGGCAACGGCGGCTCGACGGCGTTCTGGGACGCGGCGGCCTTCGGCCTCATCGAGCGACGCTCGCACCACCTGACGTTCGGCGAGTTCGGCGCGAAGTTCGGCAAGGCAGCGGCCGCGCCCTGGCTCGAGGCGCCGAGCATCGCCTCGGCCGATCCCGGCTCGCGCCCGGAGCTCTCCGCGGTCGAGGGCGTCGACGTCGTCGCGTACCCGCACAACGAGACGTCGACCGGCGTCTTCCACCCGGTCGTGCGTGGCCAGGCGGACGCGCTGACGGTCGTCGACGCGACGAGCGCCGCGGGCGGGCTCGCGGTCGACGTCGCCGAGACCGACGTCTACTACTTCGCGCCGCAGAAGAACTTCGCCGCCGACGGCGGCCTGTGGCTCGCGGTCGTCTCCCCCGCCGCGATCGAGCGGATCGAGCGGATCGCCGCATCCGACCGCTACATCCCGGAGTTCCTGTCGCTGCAGCAGGCGGTGACGAACTCGCGCCTCGACCAGACGCTCAACACCCCCGCGCTCGCGACGCTGCTGCTGCTCGACGAGCAGGTGCAGTGGATGCTCGGGCAGGGCGGGCTCGACGCCATGGCGGCGCGCACGGCCGAGTCGGCGGCGACGCTCTACGACTGGGCAGAGGGCCGGGCCGAGGCGACGCCGTTCGTAGCGGACCCCGCGCACCGCTCGAACGTGGTCGTGACGATCGACTTCGACGAGTCGGTCGACGCCGCCGCGCTCGCGAAGGCGCTGCGGGCCAACGGCGTCGTCGACACCGAGCCCTACCGCAAGCTCGGCCGCAACCAGCTGCGGGTCGCGACCTTCGCGGCGATCGACCCGTCCGACGTCGTGCAGCTCACGCGGAGCCTCGACTTCCTGCTCGACCGGGCGTAGCCGCGCGCACGGGCTGTCGCAGGATCGTCCTGCGGCGCTCCGGCGGCACCCGGCGCGCGTCGCTCAGGTAGATCTCGTGGTGCCGGCCGGTCATCTCGAGCCCGCGCTCCGGGATCCACGCGTCGTGGAGGTGCGCGAGCGTCGGCGCTTCATCGTCGAAGGCGCCGATGTGGAGCGTCTGCGCGCAGCGGCCCTCCTCGAGCGCCTCGAGGCGGATGTCGTCGAGCCGGGCGGGCACGCCTCTCGCGGCGACCTGCCGCCGACCGGCCTCGAGCGCGTCCGCATCGATCCAATCGGGCACGACCATCAGCAGCGTCCAGTGCCACGCCGCCTTGTCGCGGGCGCTCGTGAAGGCACCCATGTCGTCCGCCCACCACAGGCCTTCGAGCGGCATGACGACGTAGTCGCGGTCGAGCTCGCGCTTGCTCGCGAGCTTGATCGCGTAGGCGAGCGGGTAGAGCGCCGCGATCGCGAGGGCGAAGGCCTCACCGTCGGGGTCGCCGCGGCCGTCGATCATGAGGTGCTGCAGTCGCGGCACCTCGACGAGCCGGATCCTGCCGACCTGCGCCCGGTAGCAGTCGAGGCTGCGGCGCAGGTCGAGCTTCTCGGGCATCGAGGGTCAGGACGGCTGCGGGCCGTCCGCTCCGTCGTGGTCGTCCCAGCCGTCGTCCTCGGCAGCGGCAGCGCCGGCCCCGTCGTCGTGGCCCATCGCGGCATCCGCGTCGAGGTCGACGTCGTCGAAGTCGTCGTCGAAGTCGTCCTCGAGGTCGGACTCGAGGTCGGACTCCAGTGCCTCGTCGTCCTCGTCGAGGTCGCCGTCGACGCCCGCGGCCTCCTTCGCCGCGAGGTAGTCGGCGAGCCGCTCCGACCAGGGCACCCACGCGGGTGCGAGCAGCGACGAGTCGCCGGGCAGCAGCGCCACCTCGAGCACGGTCGGACCGCCCTCGACGCCGCGCGACAGCAGCACCGTCCAGGTCCAGTCCGGGTAGCCGGGGAGCGCCGACGCGTGGCGGATCGCCAGCACCTGCGCCTGGCCGCCGTCCTCGAGCAGCGCGTCGAGCACGTCGCCGACGGCGCCGCGGGGCGTCACCTCGTGGAGCGCTGCGGCGGCGAGCTCGAGCTCCTCGGGCGTGGGCGTCGTGGGCACGGGCGGGGCGGATGCCGTGGCGGGCTCGGCGGGCGCGCCGACGTCGACGGGATCAGGCGTCGAGGTCATCGGCGACCTTCCGCAGCATCTGCGCGACCGTCGATCCGTGGGCGGCGCCGGGGTAGCGGCCGCGGCGCAGGTCGTTGCCGATGGTGTCGAGCAGGCGCACGAGGTCCTCGACGATGATCGCCATGTCCTCGGTGTCGCGGCGCTGCGCGCGCACGGCGGTCGGGCCGCCGACCATCCGGAGCGAGAGCGCCTGCGGGCCGCGGCGCCCCTCGGCGATGCCGTACTCGACCTTCGCGCCGGGCTTGATCTGCACGTCGTCGGGCACGGCCGAGGCGTGCAGGAACACCTCCACGCCGTCGTCCCCGGCGATGAAGCCGAACCCCTTCGCGTCGTCGAAGAACTTCACCCTGCCGGTCGGCATGGCACCCTCCAGCGCTGTGCATGGTGCGGCGCCCTGCCGCACGGACCCAGCGTAGTGTGCGGCATCCTGGGACCCCGACCCGCGATATCCTGGCCGGATGCCGAAGGCCAGCAAGAACCCGACGCAGCGACCGAAGCCGCGCGCGCGCTCCGCCGCTGCGGCGGAGCCCCGCACCGGGCGCGACGTCGCGGAGCGGATCCTCTCGGTCGCCGTCGTCGCGTTCGTCGCGCTGGCGGTGCTCGGCTTCGGCGCCACGATGGCGCACCTGGGCCTGCGCGACACGGTGCCGTTCTTCGCGTCCTCGCTGTGGCAGTTCTCCTACTGGCTGCCGCTCGTCGCCCTCCCGATCGCGATCGTGTGCCTCGTCGCCCTGGTGGCCGTGAGCGCGGCCGGCAAGGCGCGCAGGCGCTGATGGACGTCGTCGAGCTCGCGGCACGCATCCAGGCGATGCCGGACGACGCGCTCGACCGGCTCGTCGTCGAGCGCCACGCGCCCCCGCAGCTCGGCTCGACCTTCGACCTCGCCGAGCACCTGCTGACGGACGCCTCGATCGCCCAGGCGCTCCGGTGGCGGTCGGCCGACGAGCTCGTCGCGCTCGCCGCCGGCGCCTCGACGCCGCGGCTCGACGCGCTCCTGCTCGGCGTCGACGGCGTCGCGATGCCGCAGGTGCGGGTCATGGCGGCGGCGGCCGACGCCGTGCCGAGCGCGCCCGCCGAGGCGCCGGTCGAGAGCGCGATCGCCCCGCAGATGGCGATCGACGAGGCGATCAAGGTCTCGGAGCTGGTGCACCGCATCGCCGATGCGCCGATCACGCTCCGCAGCCGCGCCCAGCTGCCGGCCGCGACCGCCCGCGCCCTCGCCGCGGCGATCGACGCGGAGCCCGGCCAGCTCGAGGAGCGGCTCGAGCCGGCGGTGCTCGCCGGGCTCATCGACCGCCACGACGGCCGGCTGCGCGCCACCGTCGACGCCGACGCCTGGCTCGCCGCCCCCGTACCCGACCGCTGGTTCGCGCTGGCCAGCGCCTGGCTGGCCGCGACCCCGGATGCCGCCGCGGTCGCCGCGTGGTCGCGCGCGCAGTTCCCGCTCGCCGACGCGGCCGTGCTCGCCGAGCGCGAGCGGCAGCACCGCCAGGCCGAGCGGCTCGGCCTCGCGCACCGCGGCGCGCTGACGACGCTCGCCGCCGACCTGCAGCGCGACCTCGAGGCCGCACTGCCCGATGCCGTGCGGTCCGACGGCACGGGCGACTCCGGCGGCTCGGCCGAGCCCGGCGGCACCGCTCGCGCGGCGCTCGCTGCGCACGTGCCGCCCGCCACCGCATCCGTCTACCTGCAGCCCGACCTCTCCGCCGTCGCACCCGGCCCGCTCGAGGCGGCGGTCGAGACCCGGCTGCGCCGCATCGCCGCGCTCGAGCGCGCGGGCATCGCCTCGCAGTGGCGCGTGACGGCGCAGAGCGTCGCGACCGGGCTCGCGGCGGGCGAGACGGCGGACGGGCTGCTCGCCTTCCTCGGCGACGTCTCGCTCACGGGCCTGCCGCAGCCCGTCGCCTACCTCGTGCGCGACACCGCCGCCCGCTTCGGCGCGCTGCGCGTGCGCGCGATCGACCCGCTCGCCGAGGGCGGCGCCCGCGCGCAGGCGCGCAGCGACGACGCGCAGCTCATCCGCACGATCGCCGTCGACCGCGCGCTCGTGAGCGCCGGTCCGGTGCAGACCGGTCCGCATCGCATCACCTTCCGCACGAGCGCCGAGGAGGCCCTCCAGGCCCTGCTCGAGGAGCGCTACCCCGCGGTGCTCGAGGACGACGCCGGCGAGCTCGTCGTGCGCGTGCCCGAGCGCGCGCCCCGACGCGACCGCGAGCGCAACCGGCTCGTCGCGCGCCTGCGCGACGCCGGCTTCGAGGTCGGCGAGCACGAGCGGGCGTGGCTCGAGCGGCAGCTGCAGGCGGCCGTGCGCGAGCGCATGCCGGTGCGGCTCACCGTCATCACCTCCGGCGACCCGGCCGACATCGAGCTCGTGCCGCTCGCCGTCGCCAACGGCCGGCTGCGCGCCCGCGACGCGGGCCGGGACGTCGAGCGCACCCTGCCCCTCAGCGCCATCACGAAGGTCGCGGGGCTCGGCGTGTCGATGTAGCGCTGCGCCGGGGTCCGGCTCCCGCGCAGCGCAGCGCCGTATCGCCCGCGTGCCCGTGCAGCGCATCCATCCGCTACTGCAGCGATGCCTCGATGGCTTCCTCGATGTCGCTCAGCGACTGCAGGTCCAGCCGCTCCCCGCCGATGAAGATCGTCGGCGTGCGGTCGACGCCGAGCGCCGCTCCTGCCTGGAAGTCCTGCTCGACGCGGGCCATGGTCTCCGGCGCCGCGACCGCGGCGTCGTAGTCGGCCATGTCCAGCCCAAGCTCCTCCGCGTAGCCGCGGAACCGGGCGGCCTCCGACGCCTGCGCCTCTCCCCACTCCGACTGCGTCTCGAACATCCGCTGGTACATCGGCTCCAGGGCGCCCTGCTGCGCCGCCGCCTCGACCGCGACGGCCGCGTTGCGGGAGTTGGCATGGCCGGGCAGGGGGAAGTACCGGATCGCGAAGGTCACCCGGCCCTCGTACTGCGCCCGCAGCTCCTCCATCGTGGGGTAGACGGCTCCGCACGCCTCGCACTCGAAGTCGAGGAACTCGACGACGACGGGAGCGTCCGGACCGGCGTCGTCGAGGATGCGCGTCGACTCGTTCACCAGCGGGGGCAGCGCCCCCTCCGACGCCGGAGCATCGCTCGCTGCACCGCTCGCCGGCGCCGTGGTGCTGCCCTCCCACGGCCGGACGACGAGCAGCAGTGCGGCGATGACGATCGCGACGGCGAGGGCGACGATGGAGACGGCGATGACGGGACGTGTGCGCACCCGACCAAGGATACCGTGGCCCCGCCTGCACGCCGCGCAGCACCCGGTCGGTCGCCGACGGCATGCGGGTCTCAGCAGCGCGTGGCGGCAGCGCGAGCCCGCCCGGTGACCGGCGCGGCCCGCTCAGGGACCGGTGAGGACCAGCCAGAGCAGCACGCCGTTGAGCCCCGTCAGCGCTGCGGCAGCGACTCCGCCCGCGAGGGTCGTCCAGAGCCGGTTCACGTGCTGCCCCATGAGCGACCGGTCAGCCGTCAGGCGCACGAGCGGGATGAGGGCGAACGGGATGCCGAACGACAGGACCACCTGGCTCAGCACGAGCGCGAGGGTGGGATCGACGCCGAGGGCGAGCACGACGAGCGCGGGGATCAGCGTGACGAGCCGCCGCGTCACGAGCGGCACCCGGACCCGCAGCAGCCCCTGCATGATCTCTGCCCCCGCGTAGGCGCCCACCGAGGTGGAGGCGAGGCCGGAGGCGAGCAGTCCCACGGCGAAGAGGGTCGCCACGACCGGGCCGAGCGACGCACCGAGCGCCGCGTGGGCGCCCTCGAGCGTGTCGGTGCCCTCCACCCCGGCGAGGTTCGCCGCAGCGAGCAGCATCATCGCGATGTTCACGCCCCCCGCGATGACCATCGCGACGGAGACGTCGACCCGCGTCGCCCGCAGCAGCCGCGGCGTGCTGAGCCCCGCACGGTCGCGGAAGCGGTCCCGCGACAGGCTCGAGTGCGCGTAGATCGCGTGCGGCATGATCGTCGCGCCGAGCACGCTCACCGCGAGCAGGACCGAGTCCGTGCCCTGGAAGCGCGGGACGAGCCCGGCAGCGAATCCGGCCGGATCGGGCGGGGCGACGACGACCCCCCACGTGAAGCCGAGCACGATGATGGCGAGCAGCGCGATCACGACGCCCTCGAACGCGCGCGGTCCGCGCCGCGACTGCACCATGAGCAGCACCAGCGAGACCGTCCCGGTGACCACCCCGCCGACGAGGAGCGGGATGTCGAACAGGAGCCACAGGGCGACCGCGCCTCCGATGACCTCGGCCAGATCGGTGGCCATGGCGACACCCTCGGCCTGCACCCAGTAGGCGATCCGGCCGGCGCGGGAGCCGATGCGCTCTCCGCACAGCTCCGGGAGGCTCTTGCCCGTCACCACGCCGAGCTTCGCCGAGAGGTACTGGATCAGCCACGCGACCAGGTTCGCGCTCACGACCACCCAGATGAGCAGGTAGCCGTAGCGGGCTCCTGCCGTCACGTTCGAGGCCACGTTGCCGGGGTCGAGGTACGCGACGCCGGCGACGAGCGCCGGCCCCAGCAGCAGGAGCCAGTGCGGCCCGCGCACGATGCTGGGACCGGCCATCACGCGGCTGCTCATATCGCGAGCGTAGCCAAAGTTTCGGCGTACCGAAACCTTTTCCTCAGGGGTGCCGAATCGCAGCGGACTCCTGCTCCCGGATCTGCGCCGTCTCGATCTGGAACGTGGAGTGGTGCACCGAGACGCTGAAGTCCTCCTCGACGCAGCGCTGGATGTCCTGGAGCACCTCCGCGGCATGGCCGTCCGAGAAGCACCCGTCATCGACGACGACGTGCGCGCTGATCGTGGGCAGTCCCGTGGCGACCGTGGACGCGTGCAGGTCGTGGACGTCCTCGACGTGCTCCAGCTCCAGGATGTGGCGGCGGACCTCGTCGAGGTCGAGACCGCTCGGCGTGAACTCCATGAGCACGGACGCGGTCTCCTTCATCAGCATGAACGCCCGGGGCGCGATCAGCGCCGCGATGAAGAGTCCGGCGATGGCGTCGGCCTGCTGGAAGCCGGTGGTCGAGATCACGATCGCCGCGACGATCACGCCGAGCGAGCCGAGCGCGTCGTTCAGCACCTCGAGGAAGGCCGCTCGCATGTTGAAGTTCGCGCCGCGGCTCGACGACAGGATGACGATGGCGATGATGTTCATCACCAGGCCGATGATGCCGAAGACCACGAGCTCAGAAGCGGGGATGTCGGGCGGCTCGAAGAGCCGTCGGACGCCCTCGATGGCCGCGTAGACACCGACGCCGAGCAGCAGCGTCGCCTGGCCCAGCGCCGCGATCACCTCGATGCGGCGGAAGCCCCAGGTGCGCTTGGACGTCGGCGGCCGCAGGACCAGCGTCGCGGCGATGAGCGCGACGAGCAGGCCGGAGGCGTCCGCGAGCGCGTGCGCCGTGTCGGTGAGCAGGGCGAGGCTGCCCGTCAGCACCGATCCCACCGCCTGGGCGACCACCATCGTCGCGGTCAGCCCGAAGGCGATGCCGAGACGCACGCGGTAGTCGCTCGTCACCGCCCCGTCACCGGGTGATCCGTGGTCGTGTCCAGCTCCCATGGACATCCTCCTCTCCAGTAGCGCCGCCGCTCCGGGCGGCATCCGTCAGGTGTGCATGCAGCGCGTGCTGCGCGCCGCCAGCCTCGAGCAGCCGCTCGGCGTCCGTGACGAGGGCAGCGAGCAGGGCCGGTCGCGCGAGCGAATACCAGGTCGCGCGCCCCTCGGCGCGCGCATCGACGAGCCCGCACTCGACGAGGAACGCGACATGCTTGCTCACGGTCGACTGCGCGAGACCCAGGTGCTCGACGAGATCGCGCACCCGGTGCTCCCCGGACGCGAGGTGCTGCAGCACGGCGAGGCGCGAGGGATCCGAGAGCGCCTGGAACAGGTGGGCGAACGCGGTCGTCGCGGCCCGGTCGATGTGCACCGCCTGACCCATCGTCATGAGGCGATGTTATCGCGCTCGAGCGTTCTCCTGCAACGGACGCTCGCGCGGACCGGGCGGATGCCGCGTGCGAGGAGTACGCTCGAAGGTCATGTCACTCCCAGGTCCCCTCATCGTGCAGTCCGACCGCACCGTGCTGCTCGAGGTGGCGCATCCCGATGCCGCGACCGCGCGCCAAGCCCTGCAGGTCTTCGCCGAGCTCGAGCGCGCACCCGAGCACATCCACACGTACCGGGTGACCCGGCTGGGTCTGTGGAACGCCCGCGCGGCGGGCCACACGGCCGATGAGATCATCGGCACCCTCGACCAGCACGCGAAGTTCCCGGTGCCCGCGGGCGTCGCCCAGGACATCCGCGAGACGATCGGCCGCTACGGCCGGCTCGTCATCGAGCGAGACGACGAGGGGCTCGTGCTGCGCAGCCAGGACCGGCCCGTGCTCGAGGAGGTGCGGCGCTCGAAGAAGATCGCGCCGCTGCTCGCCGGCCCCACGACCGACAGGATCCGCGTCGTCGACTGGGCGCGCGGCGAGCTGAAGCAGGAGCTCGTGAAGCTCGGCTGGCCGGCCGAGGACCTCGCCGGCTACACGCCCGGCACACCGATGGAGATCGACCTCGTGGAGGACGGCTGGAGCATGCGGCCGTACCAGCAGGATGCGGTCGACCACTTCTCGAAGGCCGGCTCGGGCGTCGTCGTGCTCCCGTGCGGCGCGGGCAAGACGATCGTCGGCGCCGCGGCCATGGCCGCGACCGACACCACCACGCTCATCCTCGTGACGAACACGGTCTCGGCGCGGCAGTGGCGCAGAGAGCTGGTGGCGCGCACGAGCCTGCGGCCGGAGGACATCGGCGAGTACTCCGGGCACAGCAAGGAGATCAAGCCGGTCACGATCGCGACCTACCAGATCCTCACCGTCAAGCGCGCCGGCGAGTACGCGCACCTCGGCGTGCTCGACGCGCTCGACTGGGGCCTCATCGTCTACGACGAGGTGCACCTGCTGCCCGCGCCGGTCTTCAAGCTCACCGCCGACCTGCAGGCGCGCCGCCGACTCGGTCTCACCGCGACGCTCGTGCGCGAGGACGGCCGCGAGTCCGACGTCTTCAGCCTCATCGGCCCGAAGCGCTTCGACGCGCCGTGGAAGGAGATCGAGCGCCAGGGCTTCATCGCCCCCGCCGAGTGCTTCGAGGTGCGCATCACGCTCGACGAGGACGAGCGGCTCGAGTACGCGGCGTCCGGCGACCGGGACCGCTACCGCATCGCGGCGTCGAGCCCGCGGAAGATCCCGACGGTGCGGCGGATCCTCGAGGAGCACCCGGACGAGCCGACGCTCGTGATCGGGCAGTACCTCGACCAGCTCGACGAGCTGTCGGAGGCGCTCGACGCGCCGCTCATCACCGGCGAGACGCCGGTCTCGGAGCGCGAGGAGCTGTTCCAGGCGTTCCGCGACGGCACCGAGCGCGTGCTCGTGGTGTCGAAGGTGGCGAACTTCTCGGTCGACCTGCCGGACGCATCCCTCGCCGTGCAGGTGTCGGGCTCGTTCGGCTCGCGGCAGGAGGAGGCGCAGCGCCTCGGTCGGCTGCTGCGGCCGAAGGGCGGCCGCACCGCGAGCTTCTACACGATCGTGGCGCGCGACACCGTCGACCAGGAGTTCGCGCTCGGCCGCCAGCGGTTCCTCGCCGAGCAGGGCTACGCCTACACAATCCTCGACGAGCACGAGCTGGGCCTCGCGGACCACGCCGCGGCCAGCTGATGTGCTGGCGGCTGGCATTCAGGCACCGCACAGGCAACGATCAGAGACTGAGCGCATGACTGAGCCCAGCGCCAAGATCCTCGTGGTGGACGACGAGCCCCACATCCGCGACCTGCTCTCCACGAGCCTCCGCTTCGCCGGCTTCGACGTGCGCGCCGTCGGCGCGGGCGCCGCGGCCATCTCGGCGGTGCTGGAGGACGAGCCCGACCTCATCCTGCTCGACGTGATGCTGCCCGACATCAGCGGCTTCGGCGTCACCAAGCGGCTCCGCGCATCCGGCTTCACGTCGCCCATCCTCTTCCTCACCGCGAAGGACGACACCGACGACAAGATCACCGGCCTCACCGTCGGCGGCGACGACTACGTCACGAAGCCCTTCTCGCTCGACGAGATCATCGCGCGCATCAAGGCGATCCTCCGCCGCACGATGGCCGAGACCGACGACGCCACGATCCACGTCGGCGAGCTCGCGATGAACCAGGACACGCACGAGGTCACGGTGGGCGGCGAGGAGATCGAGCTCTCCCCCACCGAGTTCAAGCTGCTGCGCTACCTCATGCTCAACGCCAACCGCGTGCTGTCGAAGGCGCAGATCCTCGATCACGTGTGGGAGTACGACTTCAACGGCGACGTCGGCATCGTCGAGTCGTACATCTCCTACTTGCGGCGCAAGATCGACGACGGCGCCGCCGAGCCCATGATCGTCACGAAGCGCGGGTTCGGCTACATGCTGAAGTCGCCGAAGGCGTAGGTGCGGGGCGCGCTCGCCCGCCTGCTCGGCCGCACCACGCTGGCCGGGCGCATCAGCGCACTCACCGTCGTCGTCATGACCTTCGGGCTCGCGCTCGCGGGCATCGGCACGCTCAGCATCATCCGCGATGCGCAGGTGGCTGACGTCGACCGCGATCTCGAGCAGGCGATGAGCGCGTTCACGAGCGAGCCCATCACGCGCACCGACTCGCCCGAGCAATGCGACCTCGCGCAGCGCATGCCCAACACGTACTACCTGGGCGTCGCGGATGCGACGGGCACGGTGCTGTGCGACAACAAGCTCCCCGCACCCGACAACCCCGACCTCTCCGGTCTGACGATCGGCACGGCGGCCGAGCAGGACACCGCCTTCACGCAGCGCTCGATCGACGGCGAGTCGAGCTGGCGCACGCTCGTCGCGCCCAGCACGGTCGAGGGCACGGGCGAGCTGCTGGTCTCGGTCGTCGCGGTCGACTTGCAGTCGCTCGAGTCGACGACCGCCACCTTCATGATCGTCTTCGCCGGGTTCTCGCTGCTCGCGATCGTGCTCGGCGCCGCGCTCACGCGCATCCTCGCCGTCTCGACGCTGCGCGGGCTGCGGAAGGTCGCTGCGGAGGCGCAGCGGTTCGCCGACGGCGACTACGACACCCGCCTGACGGGCGAGAACCCGCGCACCGAGGTGGGCTCGCTGCAGCAGTCGCTCAACGCGATGCTCGACCGCATCGAGGCCGCGATCGAGCAGCGCGATGCGTCGGTCGCGCAGATGCGGCAGTTCGTCGGCGACGCGAGCCACGAGCTGCGCACCCCGCTCGTGTCGGTGCGCGGCTACGCCGAGCTGTACCGGATGGGCGCGATCTCACGACCCGAGGACGTCTCCAGCGCCATGGACCGCATCGAGGGCGAGGCGAAGCGCATGGCCCGGCTCGTCGAGGACCTGCTGCAGCTCGCGCGGCTCGACGAGCGCCGGCCGCTCGACCTGCAGCCGCTCGACCTCGTCCCGCTCGTGAACGACGCAGCGAGCGACACCCGCGTCGGCGCGACCGACCGGCACGTGGCGGTGCTGCCGATCGCCGCCGACGAGATGGGACCGGTGGCAGGCGCCGTCGACGACGCGCCCTCGAGCGGCGTCTTCACGCCGCCGCCGCTGACGCCGCCCGCGATCGTGATGGGCGACGAGCACACGCTGCGGCAGGTGATCTCCAACCTCATCGGCAACGCGCTGCGCTACACGCCGGAGGGCACGCCGATCGAGCTCGGCGTGGGCGTCTCGACCCGGCGCCGCGAGGCGGTCGTGCTCGTGATCGACCACGGCGAGGGCGTGCCGGAGGAGCTGCGCGAGCGCATCTTCCAGCGCTTCTTCCGCGCCGAGAGCTCGCGCGCCCGCGAGCTGGGCGGCTCGGGCCTCGGCCTCGCGATCGTCGCGGGCATCGTGCGGGCGCACCGCGGGCGCGTCGACGTCGTCGAGACGCCGGGCGGCGGCGCGACGTTCCGCATCGCCATCCCGCTCGCCGACGACTCCGCGGTGATGGCGCTGTCGCAGCGGCTCCGGCCCGAGACCTCCACGACGGGCGATCCACAGAGCGTCCTCCGCGGCCTCGCCTGACCGGCGCATCCGCCTACCTTCTCCCGTGAGCGCGGATGCGCCGCGCGGGATCGAGGGGATCATGAGCAGGTACGGATCATGAGCAGGTACGGCGTCGATGCCGATGCGCTCCACGGCGCGCACGTCGGCGTGCGGGGCACCGGGTCGCGGGTGCAGTCGGAGGTCGCGGCGATGCTCACGCAGCTGCAGGCGCTGCAGGAGTCGTGGACGGGCCAGGCGTCCGTCGCCTTCCAGGCGCTCCTGCAGGAGTGGCGCGCGACCCAGCAGCGGGTGGACGAGTCGCTCGCGAACATCAACGAGGCGCTCGCAGCGGCTGGCCGCCAGTACGACGAGGTGGAGGCGGGGAACGCGCGCCTGTTCGGCGGCTGACACGTCAGCCAGCTCGACCTGTTCCCTCCGACTCGACCCGTTGCACCGGGTCGGGTCGGCGAGAAGGGGTCCGGTCGGCGGGCAGAGCGGTCCGGGGCCGCCCACCCGCTGGTCGAGGAGCGCGCGGCGCAGCCGCGCGCGCATCAAGACCACCCGGGTACGGCGAAGGGCCCCAGCACTGCTGCTGGGGCCCTTCGTTGTGGTGGAGCTCTTGGGTCTCGATGCGCGGCCGCCTCCGGCGGCTGCTCCTCGACCTCGAGTCCTCCGGCTTCAGGCCCGCTGCGCGGACCTGAAGCCTCCGGACTCAGAAGTCCATGCCACCCGTTGGGTCTGCCGGCATGGCCGACGCCTTCTCGGGCTTGTCGGCGACGACGACCTCGGTCGTGAGGAAGAGGCCGGCGATCGACGCGGCGTTGGCGAGCGCGGAGCGCGTCACCTTGACCGGGTCGGAGATGCCCGCGGCGAGCATGTCGACGTACTCGCCCGTGGCGGCGTTGAGGCCGTGGCCCACCGGGAGGTTGCGGACCTTCTCGACCACGACGCCCGGCTCGAGGCCGGCGTTGAGGGCGATCTGCTTGAGCGGAGCGTCGACCGCGACGCGGACGATGTTCGCGCCCGTCGCCTCGTCGCCCGTGAGGTCGAGGCCGTCGAACGCGGTCTTCGCAGCCTGGATGAGCGCGACGCCACCACCGGCGACGATGCCCTCCTCGACGGCAGCCTTCGCGTTGCGGACGGCGTCCTCGATGCGGTGCTTGCGCTCCTTGAGCTCGACCTCGGTCGCGGCACCCGACTTGATGACGGCGACGCCACCGGCGAGCTTCGCGAGGCGCTCCTGGAGCTTCTCGCGGTCGTAGTCGCTGTCGGTCGCCTCGATCTCCTGGCGGATCTGGCGCACGCGGCCGGCGATGGCGTCAGCCTCGCCCGCACCCTCGACGATCGTCGTCTCGTCCTTCGTGATGACGACCTTGCGCGCACGGCCCAGCATGTCGAGCGTCGTGTTCTCGAGCTTGAGGCCGACCTCCTCGGAGATGACCTGGCCGCCCGTGAGGATGCCCATGTCGGCGAGCATCGCCTTGCGGCGGTCGCCGAAGCCCGGAGCCTTGACGGCGACGGACTTGAAGATGCCGCGGATCTTGTTCACGACGAGCGTCGCGAGCGCCTCGCCCTCGACGTCCTCGGCGATGATGACGAGCTGCTTGCCCGCCTGGATCACCTTGTCGACGACCGGGAGCAGGTCCTTGATGTTCGAGATCTTCGAGTTGACGATCAGGATGTACGGGTCCTCGAAGACCGTCTCCTGGCGCTCGGGGTCCGTGACGAAGTACTGCGACAGGAAGCCCTTGTCGAAGCGCATGCCCTCGGTCAGCTCGAGCTCGGTGCCGAAGGTGTTCGACTCCTCGACGGTGACGACGCCCTCCTTGCCGACCTTGTCGATGGCCTCGGCGATCAGCGCGCCGATCTCCTCGTCCGCAGCCGAGATCGATGCCGTCGCGGCGATCTCCGCCTTGGTCTCGACCTCCTTGGCGTTCTTCAGCAGCTGTGCGGTGACAGCGGCCGTTGCCTTCTCGATGCCGCGCTTGAGCGTGATCGGGTCGGCGCCTGCGGCGACGTTGCGGAGGCCCTCGCGGACCAGCGCCTGCGCCAGCACGGTGGCCGTCGTCGTGCCGTCACCGGCGACGTCGTCGGTCTTCTTGGCGACCTCCTTGACCAGCTCGGCGCCGATCTTCTCGTAGGGGTCCTCGAGCTCGATCTCCTTGGCGATCGAGACACCGTCGTTCGTGATGGTGGGGGCGCCCCACTTCTTCTCGAGCACGACGTTGCGGCCACGCGGGCCGAGGGTCACCTTCACCGCGTCGGCGAGCGTGTTGAGTCCACGCTCCAGCCCGCGGCGGGCCTCCTCGTTGAATGCGATCATCTTTGCCATTGCAGTCTCGTCCCTCCTGGACGCTGTGGACGTTCAACTGGCACTCCAACCGGGCGAGTGCCAAGGCCCAAGTCTGGCACTCGGCACCTTCGAGTGCAAGCCAGGCGCGCGCGGCCTCCGAGACCGGCCGTCGGCGCAGGACCGGCCGGGGCTACGGAGCGGTCGGCGTCGGCGCGTGGTCGACGTCGCCGTCCTCGCTCGGGGCGACGCTCGGCACCGTGCCGGGCGCATCCGTGCCGAGCACGATCGTGATCGGCGAGCCGGAGATGCGGCCGTCCGACTGCAGCGCCTGGCCGACGCCCAGCTGCTGCGCCAGGCCGCGCGCGATGGGCTCGAGCGCGGGGGCGTCGAACCAGACGACCGTGCGGTCGCCCACCTCGGTGGCGGATGCGGTCGCGACGACCGACCAGCCGGCGTCGGAGAGCGCCTGGCCCGCACCTGCGGCGACACCTCGCTCCCCCGTGCCGTCGAGCACCGTGATCGACGCGTCGATGGTCGGATCGATCTGCGACGGGTCGGCGATCACGAGCGGCTCCTCCGTCGCCACCGGCTCGGGCACCGGCTCGATGCGCAGGCGGTCGAGCAAGAAGAGGCCGACCGCGGTGAGCACGACGGCCACCGCGAGCGCGGCGAGCAGGATCGCCCAGCGCGGCCAGCGGGTGTCGCCGGTGCTGCGGTGCGCGCCGACGCGGTGCGTGCGGCTCATGCGCCGTCGCGCAGTCGCAGCAGCCGGCGCACGAGCATCGGATCGTGGTGGAGCGCCTGCGGCGTCTCGATCGCCGCGTCGAGCACCTGGTAGTAGCGCGTGGTCGACCAGCCGAACTCGGTCCGGATGGCCCGAGCCTTCGCGCCGCCGTGGCTCGACCAGCCGGCCTCGAAGTCGAGCACCGCGCGGATGCGCTCCTCCCGTGCCCGTGCGAGGTCGTCCGCTGCCGCGCCGGGAGTGGCCGGCGCATCCGTCGCCCCGCCGATGCCGACCTGCTCGGGCCGGGCTGCGTCGGCGGCCGCGAACGCGAGGGCCGCCGCCTCGTCGGCAGTGCCCTTCGAGCGATGACGCGGCTCGGTCGACATGGAGTCGATCCTAGGTGTGGCGCCGCGTTCTGCCCGCCGCGAAACGCGCTCCGCCGCGGCGTAGCATCGAGGCATGACCGATCGAATCGAACGCTCCGACTCCGAGTGGCGTGAGGCCCTCGCCCCCGACGCCTACCGCGTGCTGCGCCAGGCCGGCACGGAGCGCCCCTGGACCGGTGCACTGCTCGACGAGCAGCGCCAGGGCGTCTACGCGTGCGGCGCGTGCGGCAACGAGCTCTTCGACGACCAGACGAAGTTCGACGCCGGCTGCGGCTGGCCGAGCTTCTACGAGGCCCGCGAGGACGCCGTCGAGCTCATCGAGGACCGCTCGCTCGGCATGGTGCGCACGGAGGTGCGGTGCGCGAAGTGCGGCAGCCACCTCGGCCACCTCTTCGACGACGCCCCGCAGACGCCGACGGGCGACCGGTTCTGCATGAACTCGCTCGCGATGACCTTCACGCCCGAGTCCTGACCGCGCGGCTGCGAGCTCGATCGGTCTGAGCGCGGACGCAGGCGGCCCACGCCGCCGGCTGTGCGCTCAGACCGATCGAGCCGCCGTGCGCGCCGGGCGGCGGATGGCCGAGACGCCGACCGCCGCGATCGTGAGCGCCGCGCCGAGCAGCGACCAGGTCGTGACGGGGTGGCCGGCGGGGAAGACGACGTCGAGCAGCACCGACGTCACCACCTGCCCGCAGATGACGCCGAGGCCCATCGTGAGCACACCCAGGTGGTGGACGGCGACCGACATGAGCGCGATGAAGACGATGCCGAGCAGTCCGCCGATGTAGAGCCACGGCTCCGTCGGCAGCGGTGCCGCGCGCACGCCCAGGGCGGTCTGCACGAGCACGAACAGCGCGAGCGCGATGGTGCCGACGACGAAGTTCGACACCGTCTGCGCGATCGCCGACTGCGCGTGCCGCTGCACGAGCCCGCCCATCGCCTGCTGCAGCGACTGCAGCAGGCCGGCGAGGAACGGCAGCACGATGAGCCACGCGCCCTCGAGCTCGCCGGTGCCGACGAGGGCGAGGCCCACGGCGACGAGCGCGAGCACCGCGCCGACGACGCGCGGCGGGGTGATGGCCTTCCTCGCCAGGCCACCGAGGCCCATCCGGTCCACCGCGAGCCCGCTCATCGTCTGACCGGCGACCACGCCGACCGTGTAGAGCGCGACGCCGAGCGTGCCGACGACGATGCCCTGGGTCGCGACGAGGAAGGCGCCGAGCAGACCGGTCGTCGCGTACCACCACGGCATCGACCCGTCCCGGATCACGCCGATGAGGCGACGCACGCCCGCTCGGGCGCCCGGCCAGACGACGAGCAGGAGGGCGAGCACCGCTGTGCCGATGCCGAACGAGATGAGGGCCGCGAGCATGCCGTGCTCGAGGCGGGCGCCGAGCTCGCCGTTCATGCGGCTCTGCAGCGCGAGGCCGGTGCCGGCACCGATCGATGCGAGCAGCCACAGGAAGGCGGTCATGCGAGCTCCAGCGGGGTGAGGTCGGGACGGGGATCGGTCGCGAGCCGCGCGAGCCGGACGACGTCGAAGCGCTCGTCGCGGCCATGCTCGTCGACGTAGCGCAGCCGCTCCCGCTCGAGGCCCTCGCGCACGAACCCGGCACGCTCCGCGACCGCGACGGACGCCGGGTTGTCGCTCCTCGCACCGAGCTCGAGGCGGTGGAAGCCGTCGGCGAAGAGGCTGCGGGAGCGCGAGTCGAGCGCCCGCGCCGCGAGCCCGCGTCCGCGAGCGGCAGGCGCGAGCCAGTACGACATCCAGGCGGTGCCGTGGCGGGGGTCGCGATCGGCGGCCGAGACGCAGCCGACCGCGATGCCGTCGACGTCGATCGCGAGCGCGTCGTCGGCGATGTCGGCGAGGTGCGCGGCCGCCTCGTCGAGCGTGCGGATGCGCGGCGCCTGGCGGTGCAGATCCTCGGATGCCGCGAACGCGGCGAGCACGGCCGCCGCGTCGCGCTCGGGGTTCCAGGGACGCAGGCGGCTCACTGGGCAAGCCTAGAATGGCTGACGGTCCCGGGCGAACCGGGCCGCGCCTCCTTAGCTCAGTGGTAGAGCAACGCTCTTGTAAAGCGTAGGTCGTCAGTTCGATCCTGACAGGGGGCTCCACTCCGCAGGCGGTCTGCCGGCGCGGCGTTCGCGCGCCGTGGTCACGACGCGCCGTGTGCGTCGCGTGGAGTGGTCACGACGCGCCGCGGCGCCACGTCCCGCACGGCGCGTCGTGACCACCCCCGCCGACGAGCGGCCGGCAGCGATGGCTACGAGCGCGGCGCCTGCGCCGCGACGAACGCCGCCAGGGCGGCCGGATCGCTCACGTCGCCCCCGAAGGTCACGCCGTCGACGAGGATCGTCGGCACGCCGCGCAGCGGCTCGACGCCCTGCAGCGGCTCCTCGATCGCCCGCACGGTCGCCTGCCGGACCCACCACGCGAACGGGGCCGACGCGATGCAGTCGCCGACCTCCGCGCCCTGCTCGGCCGCGAGCGCCGTCACCTCGGCGGCGTCGAAGCGCGTCGTCTGCAGGTGCGCGAGCAGCGCGCTCTGGAAGGGCCGGTAGGCGTCGGGGGCGCTGTCGGCGACGCACGCGAGCGCGTTCGCGCCGAGCGTCGACGCGTAGCCGTTGGCGATCTCGTCACCGAGCGACACCGGCAGGTAGGCGACGCGCGCCTCCCCGTCGTCCGCGAGCCGCTCGAGCTCCTCGCCGCTCGCCGTGAGCGCCCGCGCGCAGTACTCGCAGGACGGGTCGACGACGACGAGGATGTCGTGGATGCCGGACGGCGGCTCGACCGCCGCGGGCTCGCCATCGGCGGGCACGGGGTCGGTCTCCTCGACGCCGTCGGCGTCGAAGGCGATGGCGTCGGCCATGTTCGCCGGGCCGTCGGCAGGCGCGAGCCGCACGATCTGGCCGCCGAGCGACTGCTGGATGGTCTCGAGCGCCGGGTCGCGGATGACCCAGCGATCCGCGACGAGCACGGTCTGCTCCTGCAGCTGCCGCTCGGTCGCGATCGCCTGTGCCTCGTCGGCGTCCGCGGCGAGCACGAGCTCCGTGTCGTTGCCGCAGGCCGCGACCACCGGATCCGTCTCCGCCGCGCGGTACTGCTCGACGAGGTCGCTGCACTCGCCGCCCGCCTCGAGGTAGGCGGCGCCCAGCTCACCGATCGTGGTGATCGGGGCGGGCGGGGTGGCGGCGCACCCGGCCAGCAGGGCGATCGCGGCGATCGCGAGCCCTGCCGGCCAGGCGCGCCGGCGCATCAGCCCTCGCTCGGCGCGGGCGTCTCGCTCGGCGCCGGCGTCTCCGTCGCCTCGGGCGTCTCGGACTCGCCGGTCAGCTGGCCGGCGGTCGCCGTCACGAACGCCTGGAACCCGGCGGCGTCGTTGGGCGCGCCCTCGTACTTCTGGCCGTTCACGAGCACCGTCGGGGTGCGGTCGGCGACGACGCCGTCGGTGCCGGGCAGCGGCTGCGAACCGGCGCGGATCGTGGCAGCCTCCGCCCAGCTCATGAAGCGGCCCTCTCGGATGCAGTCGGCGACGCCGGTCGACGGGTCGATGCCCGCGCCCTCGGCGAGGCCCACCATCTCATCGTTCGTGAGGCCCGCGGTCTGCTCCTCCGGCTGGTTGTCGTACATCGCGGAGTTGAACGCCCAGAACTGGTCGGGCGCGAACTCGGCGACGCAGGCGGCGGCGGACGCGGAGCGCGTGGAGAACTTCGTGCCGAGCGAGAACCGGTCGAGGATCGCGATCGGGTGCACCTCGACGGTCGCGGCGCCGGTGTCCAGCAGCTGCTCGAGCGTTGCGCGGTTCGCCTCGTCGAAGGCACCGCACACGGGGCACATGTAGTCCTGGTAGATCTCGATCTGGATGATGTCCTCGCGCGGCTCGGTGGGCGTCGGCTCGCCCTCGGCGGGCGTCGCGGCCGTCCGCTCGGCGACGAAGTCCTGCCCGACGACGATGCCGTTGCTCGCCATGTTCTCGGGGCCGGGGCCGGCGGGACGGATGCTGTTCACGATCACGACCGCGACGATCGCGACGATCGCGACGGCTGCGAGGATGATGCCGCCGATCGTCAGGCCGCGGCGCATCCGCTCCCGGCGACGCCGCCGCTCCTGCATCGCGCGTGCCTGCTCGCGCGCCTGCGCTCGGCGCTCGTTCTTCGTCAGCTTGTCGCTCATGCGTTCCTGTCCTGCTCGACCGGGATCCGGTGGCGCGCTCAGAGCACACGCCAGTTCCTAGGGTACCGGGCACTTCCCGTGCCAGGATGTTCCCGCGGGCAGTGCTGCCCGTACCGACCACTACGGATCGTCCGGCACGTACCTGCCGGTGGAAGGAAGACGACCATGGCGTCTGTGACGTTCGACAAGGCAACCCGTCTCTACCCGGGGAGCACGAAGCCCGCGGTCGACTCGATCGACCTGGAGATCGCCGATGGCGAGTTCCTCGTCCTCGTCGGCCCCTCCGGCTGCGGCAAGTCCACCACCCTGCGCATGCTCGCGGGCCTCGAAGAGGTCAACGACGGCAAGATCATGATCGGCGACCGCGACGTCACCGACATGCCGCCGAAGGACCGCGACATCGCGATGGTGTTCCAGAACTACGCCCTCTACCCCCACATGACGGTGGCCGAGAACATGGGCTTCGCGCTCAAGATCGCCGGCATCGCCAAGGAGGAGCGCGCGAAGCGCGTCGAGGAGGCCGCGAAGCTGCTCGACCTCGAGCCCTACCTCGGTCGCAAGCCGAAGGCGCTCTCCGGCGGTCAGCGCCAGCGCGTCGCCATGGGCCGCGCGATCGTGCGCCAGCCGCAGGTGTTCCTCATGGACGAGCCGCTGTCCAACCTCGACGCCAAGCTGCGCGTGCAGACGCGCACGCAGATCGCGTCGCTGCAGCGCCGCCTGGGCGTCACCACGGTCTACGTCACGCACGACCAGACCGAGGCGCTCACGATGGGCGACCGCATCGCGGTGCTCAAGGACGGCATCCTGCAGCAGGTCGGCACCCCGCGCGACCTGTACGCGAACCCGGCCAACGTGTTCGTCGCCGGCTTCATCGGCAGCCCCGCCATGAACCTGATGCAGCTGCAGACGAGCGATCAGGGCGTGCACTTCGGTCAGCACCTCACCCCGATCTCCCGCGAGCAGCTCGCGTCGGCGAAGGGCGGCCTGGTCGTCGGCGTGCGGCCCGAGGACATCTCGGTCGCCGAGCAGGGCGACGGACTGCCCGTGCTCGTCGACCTCGTCGAGGAGCTCGGCGCCGACGGCTACCTCTACGGCCACGCGGACGTCGAGGGCAAGCGCGTCGACATCGTCGCGCGCGTCGATGGCCGCACGCACGCGTCGCTCGGCGACACGGTCTACATCACGCCGGACCCGTCGCACCTGCACCTGTTCGACAACGAGTCGGGCCTGCGCCTCTGAGGCGACGCAGCAGCAGCATCCGAAGGGCCTCCGCTGACGGCGGGGGCCCTTCGGCCTAGCATGGCGACATGCGCTCCGATCTGCGCATCACCTCCGCGGTGATGGATGCGACCCTGCTCGACCTGCCCTGGGAGGTGCCGCTCGAGGAGTGGACCGAGGAGGACGTCGTCCAGCTGCCCAAGGGCATCTCGCGGCACCTCGTGCGGTTCGCGCGCCTCGGCGGCCGCGTCGTCGCCATCAAGGAGACGACCGAGGAGATGGCCTCTCGCGAGTACGCGATGCTGCGGCGGCTGCAGCGGCTCGACGTGCCGTGCGTCGAGCCGCTCGCCGTCATCTCGGGCCGCACCGGGGCCGACGGGGAGGAGCTCGACTCGGTGCTCGTCACCCGCCACCTGCGCTTCTCGCTCCCCTACCGCGCGCTCTACTCGTCGTCGATGAAGCGCGACACCGCCCAGCGGCTCGTCGACGCGCTCGCGGGCCTGCTCGTGCGACTCCACCTCGTGGGCTTCTACTGGGGCGACGTGTCGCTCTCGAACACGCTCTTCCGTCGCGACGCGGGCGCCTTCGCCGCCTACCTCGTCGACGCCGAGACCGGCACGCTCGAGCCCAGCGGGCTCTCGACCGGCCGCCGCGAGGACGACCTCGAGGTCGCGCGCGTCAACATCGCCGGCGAGCTGCTGGACCTCGCCGCCGGCGGCCGGCTGGACGAGTCGATCGATCCGGTCGCGGTCGCCGCCTCGATCGTCGAGCAGTACCGGTCGCTCTGGCACGAGCTCATGAGCGACGAGGTGATCGACGCCTCCGAGCGCTGGCGCATCAGCGCGCGCATCGAGCGGCTCAACGCGCTCGGCTACGACATCGAGGAGCTCGCGATCCGCACCGGCGACGGCGGCACGACCGTGCGCATCCAGCCCAAGGTCGTCGACCCCGGGCACCACCACCGACGGCTGCAGGGCCTCACGGGCATCGACGCCGAGGAGAACCAGGCGCGGCGGATGCTGAACGACCTCGACCAGTACGTGGCGCTGCAGCACGACCTGCGCCCGACCGTCGGCGACGAGGCGCTCGCCAACGAGTGGTTCGAGCGGGTCTTCGCGCCCATCGTCGAGTCGGTGCCGCTCGAGCTGCGCGGCAAGCTCGAGGGGCCCGAGGTCTTCCACGAGGTGCTCGAGCACCGCTGGTACCTGTCCGAGCAGCGTCAGTGCGAGGTGCCGCTCGAGGAGGCGGCGGCGAGCTACATCGAGACGCAGCTCTCCTTCCGCCGCGACGAGGCGGCGCTGCTCGGCGTGCCCGTCACGACGGCGATCTCGGTCGTGCCGATCGAGACCGGCGCCATCCTGCTCGAGGATGAGGACGACGACCCCGACTGGCGCGACAAGGTCTGATTCTCAACGTCGCGGGTGGTAGCTGGACGGGCTATCGCCGTCGTGCGACCACCGGCGACGTTGAGGATCAGCGGCGGGTGCGGGAGCCGCGCAGCTTCGCGACCTCGTACAGCGTGATCGACGCCGCGATGCCGGCGTTCAGCGACTCGGTGGCCGCGCCGATCGGGATCGAGACGATCGCGTCGCACGTCTCGGCGACGAGGCGCGACAGCCCCTTGCCCTCGCTGCCGACCACGATCACGAGCGGCCCTGCGGCGAGCTCGAGCTCGTGGAGCGACACGTCGCCGTCGCCGTCCAGGCCGATGACGAAGCATCCCTGCGACTTCAGCTCCTTGAGCGTGGCCGTCAGGTTGGAGGCCATCGCGACCGGCACGCGCGCCGCCGCGCCCGCGCTCGTCTTCCAGGCGCTCGCCGTCACGCCGACCGAGCGACGCTGCGGCACGATGACGCCCTGCGCGCCGAACGCGCCGGCCGAGCGGATGATCGCACCGAGGTTGCGCGGGTCGGTGATGCCGTCGAGCGCGACGAAGAGCGGCGTCTGGTGCCGGTCGAGCACCTGCTCGAGCAGGTCGACGGGGTGCGCGTACTGGTACGGCGGCACCTTGAGCGCGACGCCCTGGTGCACGGCGTCGTGGCCGGAGATGCGGTCGAGCTCCGGCCGCATCACCTCGAGCACGGGCACGCCGCGCTTCGTGGCGATCGACAGGATCTCCTTGACGCGGTCGTCCATCTCGAGCCGCGAGGCGAGGATGAGCGAGGTCGCGGGGATCCTGGCGCGCAGCGCCTCGAGCACCGAGTTGCGGCCGGTCACCATCTCGGAGTCGTCCTTCGCGGACGACGGCTTGCGGTGCCGCGGCGGCTGCGCCGGGCGGCCCTTCGCCGAGGCGGCCTCGAAGCGCTCGCGCGACGCCTTCCGCTTGCCCGCGGGGTGCCAGGATCGGTCCTCTGCCTTCGGGGTCGGGCCCTTGCCCTCGAGCGCCCTGCGGCCGAGGCCGCCGGTGCCCTTCGAGGGGCCCTTCTTCCGCGGCGATCGCTGCGGCTTCGTCATGAGGTGCTCCAGGTGGTCGTGTGCTTGCCGTCCTCGACGAGGATGCCGGCGGCCGCGAGCGTGTCGCGGATGCGGTCGGATGCGGCGAAGTCCTTGTTCGCGCGAGCCTCGCGGCGCTCCGCGAGGAGCGTCTCGACGAGGCTCGACAGCGCATGGCTCTCGGCCGAGGGTACAGCCTGCCACGCCTCGTCTGCAGGATCGAGCCCCAGCGCCCGCAGCATCGCGAGCGCCTCGCCGGCTCGCGCGAGCGCCGCGGCGTCGTCGCCGGCGTCGAGCGCGGCGTTCGCCGCACGGGTGGTGTCGTGCAGCACGGCGACCGCCTGCGGGGTCGAGAGGTCGTCGTCCATGGCTGCGCCGAACGCATCCGGCACCGCCGACTCCGGCAGCTCGCCGACGCGCGCGGCGCGCTCGAGCATCGACTCGATGCGGCCGAACGCCGCCTCCGCCTCAGCGAGCGAGCCGCCCTCGAGGCTGCCGTCGGCGGTGCGCAGGTCGATCGTCGAGCGGTAGTGCGGCGCGACGAGGAAGTAGCGCGCGACGATCGGGCGCACGGACGAGAGCAGGTCGGCGGCGAAGATGGAGTTGCCGAGCGACTTCGACATCTTCTCGCCATCGACGTGCACGAGGCCGTTGTGGCTCCACACGCTCGCGAAGCCGAGGCCCGCGGCGGTCGACTGCGCGAGCTCGTTCTCGTGGTGCGGGAACCGCAGGTCGAGCCCGCCGCCGTGGATGTCGAAGCTGTCGCCGAGGTAGCGGCGCGCCATGGCCGAGCACTCGATGTGCCAGCCCGGACGGCCGTCGCCCCACGGCGAGGCCCACGAGGCCGAGGCTGGCTCCTCCGGCTTCGACGCCTTCCAGAGCGCGAAGTCGCGCGGGTCGCGCTTGCCGCGCGGATCGGCGTCGGCGGCCGGCTCCATCTTGTCGATCGACTGGCGCGTGAGGGCGCCGTACTCGCCCCACGAGCGCACGTCGAAGTAGACGTCGGCCGAGCCGTCGAGCGCGGGATAGGCGTGCCCGCGCTCGATGAGCAGCTGGATGAGCTCGTGCATGCCGGGCACGGATGCCGTCGCGCGCGGCTCGTACGTCGGCGCGAGCACGCCGACGGTGCGGTAGGCCGCGGTGAACTCGAGCTCGATCCGGTAGGCGAGCGCCCACCACGGCTCGTCGACCGCGTTGACGAGCACCTTGTCGTCGATGTCGGTGACGTTGCGCACGAACGTGACGCGCAGCCCGCGGTGCGCGAGCCAGCGGCGCCAGACGTCGTAGGCGACGGCGCTGCGCACGTGGCCGATGTGCGGCGACGACTGCACGGTCGGCCCGCACACGTACATCGACACCTCGCCCGCACGGAGCGGCTCGAGGTCGACGACGGCCTGCCGCCGGGAGTCGTAGATGCGCACGGTCACGGTCCCCAAGGCTACTGGCGTCCAGCGCTCCGGTCGCGGGTCAGCGGCGGATGAGCGCGGTCGCGATCGCCTGCACGCCCTCGCCGCGGCCGAGGGCGCCGAGCCCGTCGGTCGTGGTGCCCGAGACGCTCACGGGTGCGCCGACCATCGCGCTGAGCGCGCGCTGCGCCTCGTCGCGGCGGGTGCCGATGCGCGGCCGCACGCCGAGCACCTGCACCGCGACGTTCACCGGCCGCCAGCCGTGCTCCGCGAGCCGCGCGACGGCGGCGCGCACGAACACCTCGCCGTGGGCGCCCGCGTGCTGCGGGTCGTCGACCCCCACGAGCCCGCCGATGTCGCCGAGCCCGGCGGCGCCGAGCAGCGCGTCGACGATCGCGTGGCACACGGCGTCGCCGTCGGAGTGGCCCTCGAGCCCCTGCCCCTCCCACTCGAGGCCGGCGAGGCGCAGCGGGCCGTCACCGCCGAACCCGTGCACGTCGGCACCGACGCCCACCCGGATCCCCGGGCCGAGCAGCGACTCGGCGCGGTCGGCGTCGGCGGATGTCGTGATCTTGAAGGCGAGCTCGTCGCCGCGCACGGCCGCGACCGGGAGGCCGAGCGCCTGCACGAGCTGGGCGTCGTCGGTCGACGCGCCCCGCGCATCCGCCTCGGCGTAGGCGCGGCGCAGCAGCGTCGCGTCGAAGCCCTGCGGCGTCTGCATCGCGCGCAGCTCGGCGCGGTCGACGATCGGGCCGAGCTCGTCGGGCTCCGCGACCGCTGAGGGCTCGAGCGACGCGGAGGTGACCGCGCGGATGGTGTCGACGACCGGGAGCACCGGCACGACCGCGGATGCGCCTGCCCGCAGCGCCGCGATGACGCGCTCGGCCTGCGCGGCCGGCGTGAGGGCGCGCGCCGCGTCGTGCACGAGCACCCAGCGCGCATCGCCAGCGGCGTCGAGGCCAGCGGCGACGGAGTCGGCGCGCGTCTCCCCGCCGACGACCACCCGCGCGGCGACGCCGGCGCGCGCGGCGATCGACGCGGCATCCGCCTCGAAGCCCGTGGGGACGACCACGACGAGCGCCGCGTCGACGGCGGCGAGGCCCCGCAGCGCGTGCTCGAGGATCGGGGCGCCCGCCACCTCCGCGAAGGCCTTGGGGACGCCGCGGCCGAGCCGGGTGCCGCTGCCCGCGGCGACGACGATGAGGGCGGTGTCGGTCACGCGCTCAGCCTAGACAACCGCGCGGACGCTCCCTGCGGGCATGAGAGAGGCGCCCGACCTTGGGGATCGGGCGCCTCGGCTCGGTGCGTGAGACGCGTGCGTGGGACGCGTGCGTCTCGAGCGGGTCAGACCGCGGGTGCGAGCGCCTCGTCGAGGCGGGCTGCTGCCGCGTCCTCGTCGGTGTGCTCCGCGAGCGCCAGCTCGGAGACCAGGATCTGCCGGGCCTTCGCGAGCATGCGCTTCTCGCCGGCCGAGAGGCCGCGGTCCTGGTCGCGGCGCGAGAGGTCGCGCACGACCTCGCTCACCTTGATGACGTCGCCCGACGCCAGCTTCTCGACGTTCGCCTTGTAGCGGCGCGCCCAGTTCGTGGGCTCCTCGGTGAAGTCCGCGCGCAGCACCTCGAACACGCGGTCGAGGCCCTCCTCGCCGATGACGTCGCGAACGCCCACCATGTCGACGTTCTGCGCGGGGACCTCGATCGTGAGACCGCCCTGCGCGACGTTGAGCTTGAGGTAGGTGGTCTCGACGCCCTTGATCTTGCGGACCTTGACCTCGGTGATCGTCGCGGCACCGTGGTGGGGGTAGACGACCGTCTCTCCGACCTCAAAGTTCATCGAATGCTCCTCGTCATAGCCAGAACCTTGATTTTATCACAGCGTGTCGCTCGCGGGCGCCGGGGCAGGCGTGGTTGGATCACGCTCCGCCGCGGCCCGGACCAGGTCCACACGCCCGGATCCGCCCGGCGCCGGGGTCGCGGCGCAGTGCCGTCGAGCCCTTGCCCCGGGCCGCGCCGCGCTAGACTCGCTTGCGACCGCGAGCGCACCCTCCAGCGCCCTCGGCCACCGTCGAAAGGGTCCTCGTGCAGCCTCGCACCGTCGCCGCAGCAGCCGCAGCAGTCGTCGTCGCCTTCGCCGCGACCGGATGCAACATCCTGACGCCGCAGGCGACGCAGATCCAGTACGACGCATCCGACGGCATCTCGGGCCAGACCGGCACCGTCGCGTTCCACAACGCGATGCTCATCGGCGAGCCCGAGGGCGACGCGCTCAACCTGTCGGTGACCTTCACGAACCCGGGCGAGGCCACCTTCCTCGAGGTCCGCGTCGGCGACGAGGTGCAGGAGGTGCGCGTGGCCACCGGCGTCACCACCTACGGCTTCCCGGAGCAGCAGCTCGTCTTCGCTGCCGACGAGATCGCCTACGGCGGTCACCGCAACGTCTCGTTCCAGGCCGACGGCGCAGAGCCGACCGGCGTCGAGGTGCAGATGATCTCGACCGAGTTCGTCGGCTACGAGACGCTCGCCCCGGTCGAGCCCGCCGCCGGCTGACCCGCAGCGCCCGAGCGCGCCGGGTCAGCGCTCGAAGCGGTACCCCAGGCCCCGCAGCGTGACGACGCACGTCGGGTTCGACGGGTCCTCCTCGATCTTCGCCCGCAGCCGCTTGATGTGCACGTCGAGCGTCTTCGTGTCGCCGAAGTAGTCGCTGCCCCAGACCCGATCGATGAGCTGGCCGCGCGTCAGCACCCTGCCCGCGTTGCGCATGAGGTACTCGAGCAGCTCGAACTCGCGCAGCGGCATCGCCGTCTCCCGTCCCTCGACCGTCACGGTGTGGCTGTCGGCGTCGAGCCGCACCCGGCCGATCTCGACGACCGCGTCGTCCTCCTCCTCGTCCTCGACGGCGCGGCGGCGCAGCACCGCGCGGATGCGCGCGACGAGCTCCCGGGTCGAGTAGGGCTTGGTGACGTAGTCGTCGGCGCCCAGCTCGAGCCCGACGATCGTGTCGACCTCGCTGTCCTTGGCGGTGAGCATGATGATCGGCACCTGCGACGTCTGGCGGATGTGCCGGCACACCTCGGTGCCGCTGCGCCCCGGCAGCATGAGGTCGAGCAGGATGAGGTCGGCGCCCTCGGTCTCGTACATCCGCACGGCCGCATCGCCGTCGGCGGCGTGCGCGGTCTCGTAGCCCTCGAGCTCGAGCAGGTAGGCGAGCGGCTCGGCGAGCGCGGTCTCGTCCTCGACGATCAGGATGCGCGTCATGCGATCTCCTTCGGGGCGGTGGCGGTGGCGCCCGCGACGGGCAGCCGGAGCGTGAACGTGGAGCCCTGACCCGGGCGCGACCACACGGTGACCTCGCCGCCGTGGCTGCCGGCGACGTGCTTCACGATGCTGAGGCCGAGGCCGGTGCCGCCGGTCACGCGGCTGCGCGCCGGGTCGACGCGGTAGAAGCGCTCGAAGACGCGCTCCAGGTCCTCGTGGCCGATGCCGACGCCCTTGTCGGTGACGGAGATCTCGACGACGCCGTCGGTCACGCGCACGCCGACGCCCACGTGGGTCGCCTCCGGCGAGTACTGCAGCGCGTTCGCGACGAGGTTCTGCACCGCCATGGTGATGAGGTCCTCGGAACCCAGCACGTCGGCCTCGTCGAGCACGCGCGGGATGACGCGCATCCGCTTGGAGTCGGCGAGCACGCGGTTGCGGTCCACCGCGACCTCGACCACGCGACCGATCGGCACGCGCTCGGCGTGGTCGAGCGGGTCATCGGACTGGATGCGCGACAGGTCGATGAGCGCCTTCGTCATGCGCGCGAGGCGGTCGGCCTCGAGCTGCATGCGCTGCGCGAACGAGCGCACCCGGTCGGGGTCCTCCGCCGCCGCCTCGATCGCCTCGGCGAGCACGCTCACCGCGCCGATCGGCGTCTTGAGCTCGTGGCTCACGTTCGCGACGAAGTCACGGCGCACGCCGGCGAGCCGCAGCTCCTCGGTGCGGTCGGCCGCGAGCACGAGCATGAACCGGTTGCCGAGCGGCGCGACCCGCACGCGCAGGTGCACGTCCATGCCGGCGCCGATGCGGCCGCGGCGGTGGACGAGCTCGAGCACCTCCTGCTCGCCCGTGCGCCAGACGCGGCGCACGGCGGCGAGGATGTCGTGCGAGCGCAGCGCCCTGCCCTCGACGAGGTCGAGCGCGAGCGCGCCGGGCGACGAGAGGATCACCTGGTTCGAGCCGTCGAGCACGACGCCGGCGGACTCCAGCACGTGCACCATCGCGGCGATGCCGTCAGGGACGGGCTCGCTCGCGATGGCCATCACCTGGCGGCCGCGATGCGCGGCGATGCCGAGGAGGTGCACGGAGACCGCCCCGATCGCGAATCCCAGCAGGAGCGCGATGAGCACGTACCACGACGCATCCACCCTGTCAGCGTAGTCGGCGGCCACCTGCCGTTCGCCGCAGGGGCCCGTCACCGCCGAGGGTTCAGCCACTGGACACCCCCCGGTAACCTGGGGCCAGAACACTGGGTGACAGGTCCGTGCCGTGCTCGACGCAGCGACGGCGCGCCGCACAAACGAGAGCAGGAGCCATGCGCGACGTATTCCAGCAGGAGCTGAGCGAGGTGCAGGAGCGCCTCGTCGACATCGCCAACCACGTCGTCGTCTCGATCGAGGCCGCCGTGCGGGCCTTCGGCGACTCGAACGTGCAGCTCGCGGAGCAGGTGATCGCGACCGACCCGATCATCGACGACAAGGCCGCGTCGCTCGACGAGCTCGCGATCGACATCATCGCGCGCCAGTCGCCGGTCGCCCGCGACCTGCGCATCGTCGTCTCGGCGCTGCGCATCTCGGCGTCGCTCGAGCGCATGGGCGACCTCGCGCGCCACATCGCGCTGCTCGCGCGCTACCGCTTCCCGATGCAGGTGGTGCCGGAGTCGCTGCAGCCGACGTTCGCCGAGATGGGCGCGAGCGACATCGAGATCGCGAAGATGCTGCGCGACCTGCTCGAGTCGCAGGACCTCACGCTCGCCGACCGCCTCGAGACCGCCGACGCGCACGTCGACAAGCTGCACCGCGACGTCTTCGCGCACGTGCTCGGCACGACCTGGGAGGGTGCGGCGCACACGACGGTCGACGCCACGCTCGCGAGCCGCTACCACGAGCGCTTCGCCGACCACGCGGTCGGCATCGCCAAGAAGGTCAAGTACCTCGCCACCGGCGACTGGACCGGCGACGACGACGCCCGCGCCGAGATGGCGCCCGAGCCGGTGCGCGCGCAGCCCGCACCCGAGTGACCCCGCGGCGCGCGAGCGCCGCACACGACGAAGGGCCCCGCATGGCGCGGGGCCCTTCGTCGTGCCGGGCGGCTAGTGCTTGCTGCCCTGGCTCGCCACGGCGGCCGCGCCGGCCGCTGCCGCCTCGGGGTCGAGGTACTCCCCCGGGCCGAGCGGCATGTTGTCGTCGCCCAGGCGGTAGACGAGCGGGATGCCGGTCGGGATGTTGAGGGCCGCGATGTCGTCGTCGGAGATGCCGTCGAGGTGCTTCACGAGCGCGCGCAGCGAGTTGCCGTGCGCCGTGACGAGCACCGTGCGGCCGGCCTCGAGGTCCTTGGTGATCGTCGACTCCCAGTAGGGCAGGAAGCGGTCGATGACGTCCTTGAGGCACTCGGTCGCGGGCACGTCGCCGTCGATGCCGGCGTAGCGGAGGTCACCCGCCTGCGAGAACTCGTTGTCGTCGGCGATCGCCGGCGGCGGGGTGTCGAACGAGCGGCGCCACAGCATGAACTGCTCCTCGCCGTACTGCTCGAGCGTCTCGGCCTTGTCCTTGCCCTGCAGGTCGCCGTAGTGGCGCTCGTTGAGCCGCCACGAGCGCGTCACCGGGATCCACGCGCGGTCGGCCGCGTCGAGGGCGATGTTCGCGGTCTGGATCGCGCGCGTGAGCAGCGACGTGTAGAGCACGTCGGGCAGCAGGTCGCGCTCGCACAGCAGCTCGCCGCCGCGCTTCGCCTCCTCGGCGCCCTTGGCGGTGAGGCGGACGTCGACCCAGCCGGTGAACAGGTTCTTCTCGTTCCAGGTCGACTGGCCGTGGCGGAGCAGGATCAGGGTGCGCTCGGTCATGCCGCAAGCCTAGTTGGGATGCATGCGGCGTCGCGTGCGGGCCGCCCGCGGTGCGCGCCCGCCGCGCAGCCGTCAGTCCGGGCCCCGACGGCCGAGGATCGGGCCGACGACGACGAGCACGAGCGGCACCGCCGAGGCGACCATGAGCGCGGTGCCGAGCTCGGGGTCGTCCGGTCGCAGCAGCGCACCCGCGAGCAGCAGCCCGGCGAAGAGCATCGCCGTGGCGAGCCGTCCGACCGCGCGCTCGAGTCGCGCGACCCGGCGGTCGAGGCGCGGCGTGCTGATGGCGAGGCGACCCTCCTCGGCGCGCGTGATGAGCGCATCCACCCGCCTCGGCAGCCGAGCGACGACCCCGGCGGTCGCGAGCACCTCCTGCGCGATGTCGCGCACGGCGCTGCCGCGCTCGTCGCGCACCAGCCGGCCGGCGTAGGGCTCGACCGAGTCCCAGAGGTTGAACGCGGGGTCGAGGTTGCTGGCGACGCCCGACGTGAGCGACATCGCGCGGATGATGAGCAGGAAGTCCTCGGGCAGCTGGAACGGCAGCGAGCGCATGAGCTCGCCGAACTCCACGGCGAAGTCGCGGAACTCGCGCGGGTCGACGTCGCGCAGCTCGGCGAACCCCATGCCGCCGAAGCGGGCGAACGCGTGGCTCATCGCGCGCTCGAGCTCCGCGGTGTCGGCCGTGGGCAGCAGCGCGCCGAGCTCCTGGATGGCCTCGACGAGGCCCTTGCCGTCGCGCGCGGCCGCCGCGATGAGCATCCGCCGGAGCCCGCGCCGGGTGCCGCTCGGCACCTCGCCCATCATGCCGAAGTCGACGAACGTGAGCCGCCAGTCCGGGCCGGGCGCATCCGCGCCGCCTGTCGCGCCCGGCACGACGGCGACCGGCGTGACGAACAGGTTGCCCGGGTGCGGGTCGGCGTGGAAGAAGCCGAGCGAGAAGAGCTGGTCGAACATGACCGCGGCGAACGTCGAGGCGACCTCGGAGGGATCGATGCCCGCGGCGCGGAGGCCGTCGACGTCGTTGATCTTGATCGCCGAGACGTCGGAGAGGGTCAGCACCCGGCGGCTCGTGCGCTCCCAGACGATCTCGGGCGTCCGCACGCGGGCGTCACCGGCGAAGGCGGCGGTGAACCGCTCGGCGTTCGATGCCTCGTGGAGGTAGTCGACCTCGAGCAGGCTCGTGACGGCGAACTCCTCGACGAGCGCCGGCGCGTCGACGCGGTCGGCGACGATCCGCACGCGCCGCAGCCAGCCGCCTACGCGCCGGAGCGCCGCGAGGTCGACGTCGACGATCGCCTCGATGCCGGGCCGCTGCACCTTCACGACCGCGTCGGTGATGCCGGTGTCGGCGGCGTCGAGCGCCGACAGGCGCGCGCGGTGGGCCTGGCCGAGCGACGCGGCGGCGATCGGCGTCTCGTCGATCCACGCGAAGGCGCGGTCGAGCGGCATGCCGAACTCCTGCTCGGCGAGCGCTCGCACCTGCGCGAACGGCACGGCCGGCGCCTCGTCCTGCAGCCCCTCGAGCTCGCGGGTCATCTCGGGCGGCAGCACGTCGAGCCTCGACGACAGGAACTGGCCGACCTTGATCATGAGGCCGCCGAGCTCGACGGCGAGCGCGTGGAAGCGGCGGGCGAAGCGCGTCATCCGGCGGCTCCGGCCGCGCGCCGCGAGGCGGCCGAGCCCGATCCGCGGCAGGAACAGCTCGAACCACCACATGATCGCGAGGTGCCGGGCGGCGAAGCGCAGGATGCGGCGGTAGCGGGCGCGCGTGCTCCCGGCGTCGGGCATCGTCCCTCCTAGCGCCCGACGTGGGGTCGGCACCCGGGTTCAGTCCTGAGCGAGGATGGAGTAGAGCCTACGACGCGCCTCGTCGAGCGCGGCCACCGCCTGCTGCACCTGCTCGGGCGTGCCCGTGCGACCCACTTGCGCGGCAGCCTGCGCGAGCTCCATGCCGGCCTTCGGCAGCGCCGAGAACCCGCTCTCCCGCTCGCTCGTCGCGAGCCAGGGCGCCTGCCGGTCGGCGGCATCCGCCTCGGCCCTGCCGCCCTCGGTGAGCGCGTAGGTCTTGCGACCGTTCGCCTCCTCGGCGCTGATGAGCCCCTCGTCGGCGAGCAGCTGCAGCGTCGGGTAGACCGAGCCGGGGCTCGGCTTCCAGGCGCCGCCGCTGCGCTCCTCGATCTCCTGGATGATCTGGTAGCCGTGCATCGGGCGCTCGGCGAGCAGCGCGAGCACGGCCGCGCGCACGTCGCCGCGACCCATCCGGGTGCCGCCGCGCCGCTCGAACGCGGTGCGCAGCTGCTCCATCGCCTCCCACACGCCGGCGCCCGGCCGGCCGTCGCCGAAGCCCCGAGGGCCGGCGTAGCCTCCGCCTGCGAATGAACCGTGCATGATGTCCTCCTCGCACCGTCGCGTCTCGACGATACGCAACGATATATCGCTCACGCGCGTCGCGGAAGGGTGCAGAACCTATGAGAATGGATGCGTGGCCAAGCCGACGGGGCGCATCACGCGCGGGAAGACGGGCGTCAACCGACTGCGCCGCGTCGACCGCTGGATCGCCGCGCAGCCCGCGGCGCGCGCGCCGGGCGCGCTCGTCGTCGACCTCGGCTACGGCGCGAGCGCCACGACGAGCCTCGAGCTGCACGAGCGCCTCGCGCGCGGCAACCCGGGGGTCGAGGTGCTGGGCCTCGAGATCGATCCGGCGCGCGTCGCCCTCGCGACCGCAGAGCTCGCGCTCGCCCGCGAGGCCGGGCCGACGCGCTACGGCCGCGCGATCGCGCCGGATGCCCGGGTGTCGTTCGCGCTCGGCGGCTTCGAGGTGCCCGCGCCGCGGGCGCCCCGGGTCATCCGGGCCATGAACGTGCTGCGGCAGTACGACGAGCACGAGGTGGCGGGGCACTGGGCGACCATGCGGGCAAGGCTCGCGCCGGGCGGGCTGCTCGTCGAGGGCACCTCGAACGAGCTCGGCCGCGTCTGCGCGTGGGTCGCGCTCGACGCGACGGGGCCGAGGTCGCTCACGATCGCGCTCAAGGTCGACGAGCTCGGCACCGACGCGATGCCCGCGCCGTCGGTCGTCGCCGAGCGGCTGCCGAAGGCGCTCATCCACCGCAACGTCCCGGGCGAGCGCGTGCACGCGCTGCTCGTGGAGCTCGACCGGGCGTGGGCGAGCGATGCGCCGCTCGCCGACTTCGGGGCCGGGCAGCGGTGGCAGTCGACGGTGCGGCGGATGCGCGACGCCGGCTGGCCGGTCGCCGGCGGGCCGTCGCGCTGGCGCCTCGGCGAGCTCACCGTCGCCTGGGACGCCGTCGCCCCGCTCCCCTGACCGGCTCCCGCCCATCCGCACCCCCACTGAGGCCCGTGCCCCGGGGAACCCAGCCGGGTGGTCACGACACGCCGTCAGCGTGCGCGCTCACACGGCGCGTCGTGACCACCCCGCGGTACTCGCGCGGCGCGTCGTGACCACCCGGGCTAGCGGGTGGGGCGCTGCACCGCGCCGAGGCGCGGGAGGCGGGGCGGGCGGTGCGCGTGGCCGGCCGTGGGCGGCACGAGCACCTGCTGGCCGGCCGCGACCGCGATGCCCTCGGCGCTGCGCACCGCGAGGTCCTGGTCGGTCGGGGTGCCGCGCTTCACGACCGCGAGCGCGATCGGGCCGAGCTCGTCGTGCATCGCCGAGGAGGTCACCGCCCCGACCTCCGCGTCTCCGCGCAGCACGACGTCGCCCGGTGCGACGGGCGCGTTCTGGCTGCCGTCGAGGTGCAGCAGCACCACGCGGCGCGGCGGGGCGCCGAGGTTGTGCACCTTCGCGACCGTCTCCTGGCCGCGGTAGCAGCCCTTCGAGAGGTGGACGGCCGTGGTCAGCCAGTCGAGCTCGTGCGGGATCGTGCGCTCGTCGACCTCGGCGAGCGCCGGACGTCCGGCGGCGATGCGGAGCGCATCCGCCGCGAGCGTGCCGACGAAGCGCGCCGGGTCGAGCGCATCCGCCTCGGCCGGCGTCAGGATCGCCTCCGACCAGCGCCAGGGCTCCCCCGTGGGCTCGCCGTAGCGCACGCCGCCGGGCGCGACCTCTGGCCAGCCGTCGAGCCAGGCGACCTCGCCCGCGGGCTCCCCCGCGGCACCGACGACGACCGCCTCTGGCCGCTCGATGCCCACCTCCTTGAAGAAGCGCATCCGCGTCAGCCAGGCCTCGAGAGCGTCACCGGCACCGGCGTCGACGACGATCCAGAGCGCGTCGCCCGTCTCTCGCAGCCGCAGCGCGTGCTCGATGCGGCCTTCGGGCGAGAGCACGAGCGTCTCGGCGGAGGCGCCGGCGGGCAGTCGGTCGACGGCCTGCGAGGTGATGGAGTCGAGCCACGGCAGCCGGTCGGGGCCGGTGAGCCGCAGCACGTCGCGCGGCAGCAGCACGAGCGCGTCGCGGCGCAGCCGGCGCTGCTCGGCGACCGGGTTGCCGACGTGCAGCGGCAGCCCGTCGGGGCCGAGCACGGCTCCGGCGATCCGGCTCGCGAGCGCCGCGGCGGCGGTCATTGCTCGTTCGCCTCGCCGGGCACGACGCGCGTCAGGCGCGCTGACGCGTGGCTCTCGAGCCCCCGCCCGAGCGCCGCGAGGTCCCACGCCCACAGCAGGTGCTGGTCGACGAGCCCGAGCATGCGGGTGGATGCGGTGTGCTCCTTCGCGCCCGCGCCGCGCAGCACGGCGTCGGTCGCGAGGTCGATGCGCGGCCCGGCGATGGTGCCGAGGTAGAGCTCGGCGACGCCCGTCGGATGCGAGATGAGGGCCTGCAGGTCGAAGGCGCCGTCGGGTCGGCGGAGCGCCTCGACCGCGGAGGCGTCGGGGTAGGCGGGTTCACCCTCGGGCGGGAGCATGCCGGGGCCGGCGTCCGAGTCGGCCGACGGCCGGGCGAGGCGCCAGAAGCCGCTCTCGGCGGCGAGCGGCGTCAGCTGGTCGTCGAGCATCCACGCGTACGCCTCGTAGGCGAGGTAGGGGTGGCCGTGGTGCGCGAACGAGACGCGCTGGGCGAACTCGTGCTCGACGGTGCGGTCGCCGACGGGGAACGACAGGACGCCGGTCCCCTCCCAGGTGCCGATGAGCCACTGCAGCGGCCCCAGCTCGGCCGGCAGCGTGGGATCGAGGTCGAGCATCGGCTAGCGCTGGCCCCTGAAGAGGTTGCGGATCACGACGAAGGAGATGCCGAAGATCGCGAGCATCGCCAAGCCGAGCAGGCCGAGGTAGAAGATCTCGAGCGCGACGATGGGGATTTCTGCCATGGCTCGATCCTAGCCGACCTCGCCCGATGGGACCGGGTGGTCAGAGGTGGGTCAGCGGCACCAGGATCGCGCTCGCCACGGCGAGGATGATCACCGAGCCGAGCACGGCCTCCGCGAGCCGGCCGACGATGCCCGGCACCGTCGGGCCGCCGAGCTGGATCGCGAACGCGGTGAGCGTGCAGGCCCCGAGCACGATCGGCATCCAGACGATGCCGTCGGTCGGCTGCAGCACGCCGACGAGCACGGCGCCGACGACGGCCAACGCCCACACCGGCCACACGCTCGCCCATCGCCACGACACGCGCCCATCATCCCCCACCGCGGCTGGACAGCAAGGACCGCACCGCATCCGCGCCGATTCGGGACCCGCCGCCGCGACCCGTAGGATCGAGCGCAGGCAGGGGGCTGGATGGCGCACGTCGTGATCTTCACCCGCCGCGACCGGGGTGTGCTGCCGGGTCTCGAGCTCCTCGAGCACCGCGTGACCATGCTGCCCGGCACGGCGGAGGCGGTCGCGCACGCCCCCGACGCGGACGTCGTGGTGGTCGACGGCGCAGCAGAGCTCGCGGCCGCGAAGCAGCTGTGCCGGCTGCTCGAGCGCGACGCGGCGCCGCTGCTGCTCGTGCTCGCCGAGGGCGGCTTCGCCGCGGTGACCGCCGAGTGGGGCGTCACCGACATCGTGCTCGACTCCGCCGGTCCCGCCGAGCTCGAGGCGCGCATCCGCCTCGCCATCACGGGCGCGAAGACGAGCGGCCCGATCGTGGCGAGCGGCCTCTCGATCGACGAGGCGAGCTACCAGGCGAAGATCGACGGCCGCCCGATCGACCTCACCTACAAGGAGTTCGAGCTGCTGCGCTTCCTCGCGTCGCACCCGGCCCGCGTCTTCACGCGCGAGCAGCTGCTGAGCGAGGTGTGGGGCTACGACTACTTCGGCGGCACCCGCACGGTCGACGTGCACGTGCGCCGCCTGCGCGCCAAGCTCGGCGACCTCGAGGGCGTCATCGGCACGGTGCGCGGCGTGGGCTATCGCTTCGAGCTGGCCGACGAGTGAGCGCGATCGAGCTGGCGCGCGCGCTCGCCGAGGCCTGCGCCGCGCACGACGGCGTGCCGCCGTTCAACGACCAGGCACTGGTCGAGCTCGAGCGCGGCGAGCGCCGCACGATCGGCGACGCGGATGCGCTCGCCGTCATCAGCGACCGTGACCGGGAGGTCGAGCTCGCCGTCGCGCCCGACGCGCGCGGGCAGGGCCGCGGCGGCGACCTCGCGCGCCGGGTCGCGGCCGAGCTCGGCGCCTTCGACGCCTGGTCGCACGGCGACCTGGCCTCGGCGCGCGCGATCGCCGCGTCGCTCGGCATGGAGCGCGTGCGCACGCTGCTGCAGCTGCGCGCGCCCGTGCCGGCAGCGGATGCCGCCGACGACCCGCTGCCCGACGGCGTGCGCGCGTTCGAGCCGGCCGACGCATCCGCCCTGCTCTCCCTCAACGCCGCCGCCTTCGCCGACCACCCCGAGCAGGGCCGCATGTCGGCCGACGACCTCGCCGCGCGCATGGCCGAGCCGTGGCACGACGACGCGAACCTCGTGGTCGCCGACGGCGCCGACCCCTCGACGCCCGGCGCCCTCGACGCCTTCGCCTGGGTGAAGCCCGACGGCGACGTCGCCGAGCTCTACGTGCTGGGCGTCTCGCCCGCGCGGCAGGGCGCGGGGCTCGGCCGGCGGATGCTCGCGGCCGCCTTCGTGCGGATGCGCGCGCTCGGCGCGACGACCGCGCACCTCTACGTCGAGGGCGACAACGCCGCCGCGCTCGCGCTGTACGAGCGCGCGGGCTTCGACCGCTGGGCCATCGACGTGCGATGGAAGCACGCGCCGTTCACCGATGGTTGACATGATTGGCGCATGACCGACGGCATCGCGACAGACACCGGCCTCTCCGGCGACGAGCCCCGGCTCGACCGCAGGCGCACCGCGCGCACGCTCGAGGACGAGCAGAGCTTCCACGACGCGAACGCCGCCGACTTCGACGACTACGACGCCGAGCTCGACTGGTCCGCCGAGCTGCAGGGCGGCGAGACGGACGACGGCCTGCCCGCCGACCGCTTCCTCGACCGCGAGCTCTCGTGGCTCGCGTTCAACGAGCGCGTGCTCGAGATGGCAGAGGACCCGCGCACGCCGCTGCTCGAGCGCGCCAACTTCCTGGCGATCTTCGCGTCGAACATGGACGAGTTCTTCATGGTGCGCGTCGCCGGCCTCAAGCGGCGCATCGCGACCGGCCTCGCCGTGCCGACGAACGTGGGCATCGCCCCCGCCGAGCTGCTCGCGCAGATCGTGCAGCGCGCCCACGAGCTGCAGCTGCGCCACGCGCGCGCTGCCCGGGGCTCGTTCGAGCCCGAGCTCGACGCTGCCGGCATCAGCGTCGTCGCCTGGCACCAGCTCACGCCCGAGGAGCAGGAGGCGATGTCGGCGCGCTTCGAGGCCGAGATCTTCCCGGTGCTCATGCCGCTCGCGGTCGACCCCGCGCATCCCTTCCCCTACATCTCCGGCCTCTCGCTCAACCTGGCCGTGCGGGTGCGCGTGCCGGGCGAGCCCGAGGACCAGTTCGCGCGCCTCAAGGTGCCCGCGGTGCTGCCGCGCTTCGTCGAGCTGCCCCGCTCCGGCCAGTCCCAGCGCTTCCTCACGCTCGAGGAGCTCATCGCGAACAACCTCGACGAGGTGTTCTCGGGGATGGAGATCGTCGAGCACCACGCCTTCCGCGTCACGCGCAACGAGGACGTGACGATCGACGAGGACGACACCGAGAACCTCATCAAGGCCCTCGAGCACGAGCTCTCGCGCCGCAAGTTCGGCCCGCCGATCCGCCTCGAGGTATCGGAGGACATCGACGACGACACCTACGCGCTGCTCGTCGACGAGCTCGGCATCACCGAGCGCGAGGTCTACAAGTTGCCGGGCCTGCTCGACCTGAGCGGGCTCTTCCAGCTCGCGGGGCTCGACCGGCCCGACCTCCACTACACGAAGCGCGTGCCGGTGACCGCGGCCGCCTTCCTGCCGACCGACCAGGATGAGCGGGCCGACTTCTTCCAGGCCATCACGCGCAAGGACGTGCTCGTCCACCACCCGTACGAGTCGTTCGCGACGAGCGTGCAGGCGCTGCTCGAGCAGGCCGCCGACGACCCCGACGTGCTCGCGATCAAGCAGACGCTCTACCGCACCTCCGGCGACTCCCCCGTGGTCGCGGCGCTCATCCGCGCCGCCGCCGCCGGCAAGCAGGTGCTGGCGCTCGTCGAGGTGAAGGCGCGCTTCGACGAGCAGGCGAACATCCGCTGGGCGCGCCAGCTCGAGCGCGCGGGCGTGCACGTGGTGTACGGCATCGTCGGCCTCAAGACGCACTGCAAGCTCATGATGATCGTGCGGCGCGAGAACGGCCGGCTGCGCAACTACTGCCACATCGGCACCGGCAACTACAACCCGAAGACGAGCCGCATCTACGAGGACTTCGGCCTCTTCACCGACAACGACCAGGTCGGCCGCGACATCACCCGGCTGTTCAACGAGCTCTCCGGCTACGCGAAGGAGAAGTCCTTCCAGCGCCTGCTCGTCGCTCCGCGCCACCTGCGCAAGGGGCTGCTGCAGCGCATCGAGCGCGAGACGCGGGCGGCGCGCGACGGCCGCCCCGCGCGCATCCGGCTCAAGGTCAACTCGATCGTGGACGAGCAGCTGATCGACGCGCTCTACCGCGCGAGCCGCGCCGGCGTCGACGTCGAGATCTGGGTGCGCGGCATCTGCTCGATCAAGCCGGGCGTGCCCGGGCTCAGCGAGCGCATCACGATCCGCTCGATCGTCGGCCGCTACCTCGAGCACTCGCGCGTGTTCGCGTTCTGGAACGATGGCGACGAGGAGGTGTTCATCGGCTCGGCCGACATGATGCACCGCAACCTCGACCGCCGCGTCGAGACGCTCATCCAGCTCACCTCGAGCGAGCACAAGCGCGACATCCAGCAGCACTTCGACAAGGCGATGTCGCCCGAGACCGCCTCGTGGTGGGCGGAGGCCGACGGCACCTGGACGCGGAGGTTCTACCGCGAGGACGGCACGGCGCTCGACGACCTGCACCGCGACCGGATGATGCAGATCCAGCGGCGCAAGCGCTCAGGCCGATGACGGCCCAGCTGCCGGTGCTCGCCGCCGGCGCGCTCGTGTGGCGCGAGACGGAGGGCGAGGTGCGCGTGCTGCTCGTCGAGCGCACGCAGCACCGCGACCACTCGCTGCCGAAGGGCAAGCTCGACCCGGGCGAGACGCTGCCGCAGTGCGCGGCGCGCGAGATCGAGGAGGAGACGGGCGTCCGGATCGCGCTCGGGGCGCCGCTCGGCACGACCGAGTACCGGCTCCCGGACGGCCGCGACAAGGTCGTCTACTACTGGCAGGCGTTCGTCGACGAGGAGGAGGCGGAGCGCGCCCCCTTCGAGCCGAACGACGAGATCCTCGAGCTCCTGTGGCTGCCGCTCGCGGCGGCGAAGGCGCGCTGCACCTACGAGCACGACGTGGACGTCATCGAGCGCTTCGAGGAGCGGCTCGCCGCCGGCCACGCGCACACGTTCCCGATCATCGCGCTGCGCCACGCGAAGGCCGCGAACCCCTTCAGCTGGGAGGGCGACGACGCGTCGCGCCCGCTCACCGAGCGCGGCGAGCGGCAGTCGCGCGGCGTCGCGCCGGGCGTCGCGGCCTTCGGCCCGCGGCGGATCGTCACGTCGAGCGCCGTGCGCTGCCGGCAGACGGTCGCGCCGCTCGCCGCGCTCACCGGGATCGCGCCGCGCGCGACCGCCGAGATCAGCCAGGAGTCGAGCGTCGACCCGCGCGCTGCGCTCGAGGCCCGGATCGCGAAGGCGGTGCGCAAGCGCCGCGGCACCGTGCTCTGCTCGCACGCGCCGATCATCCCCGAGATCGTCACCGCCGTCGTGCACGCGGCGAACGGGCTGGAGTCGGAGCGCACGCACCGCGCGTCGATGCTCCACACGGCGGAGTTCACGGTGCTGCACGTCAGCGCCGGCGACACGCCCGCGCTCGTCGCGCTCGAGACGCACGCCCCCGCCGAGCCCTGACGCAGTCGCCCGAGTCGGGCGGGTCAGGGGCGAGCCAGGGGCGCAGAGTCGCGCTGCTGCGCGAGTGTCGCGACACCGCGACAGCGTCCCGACACTCGCCGCCGAGCGCGTCAGCCGAGCGCGTCAGTCGGACGCCGCCTCGAAGCCCGTCATGCGGATGAGCCTGGCCGGCACCCCGGCGACGATGCCGTTCGCGGGCACATCCTTGGTCACGACCGCGCCGGCGCCCACGATCGCGCCGTCGCCGATCGTCACGCCCGGCACGACGGTCACGGAGGCGCCGAGCCACACGCTGCGGCCCAGCACGACCGGCGCCGGCTGCATGTCGCCGCGGTGCGCGGGGTCGACGCCGTGGTCCAGCGTCGTCAGCGTGCTGCCGTGGCCGATCAGCGAGCCGTCGCCGATCGTGATGCCGCCGGTGTCCTGGAAGCGGCAGCCCATGTTGATGAAGACGTCCTTGCCGAGGTGCAGGTTCTTGCCGAACTCGCTCGAGAAGGGCGGGAAGACCGTCACGGACGAGTCGACCTCGGTGCCGGTCAGCTCGGACAGCAGGGCGCGCACCTCCTCGGGCGTGCGGTAGCCGCCGTTCAGCTCGGCGACGACGCGCAGCGCATCCTGGGCGGCTCCGTGCATGAAGGCGTGCTCGGGAGAGCCCGCCTCGATCAGGGCGCCGCTTCGCACATGGGCGAGGAACTCCTGCAGGGTGATCATCGCCACCACGCTACGCCCGCCCCGCGGCCCCGGATCTCAACGTCGCCAGTGGTCCGTCAGCGCCGAATAGCGGATGAGGCACCACAGGCGACGTTGAGAATCGCGGATCAGCCGAAGCGGCCGGAGACGTAGTCCTCGGTGGCCTGCACGGTGGGGTTCGAGAAGATCTTCGTCGTCTCGCCGAACTCGATGAGCTTGCCCGGCTTGCCGGTGCCGGCGATGTTGAAGAACGCCGTCTTGTCGCTCACGCGGCTCGCCTGCTGCATGTTGTGGGTCACGATCACGATCGTGTACTCCTGCTTGAGCTCCTCGATGAGGTCCTCGATCGCGAGCGTCGAGATCGGGTCGAGGGCCGAGCAGGGCTCGTCCATCAGCAGCACGTCGGGGCTGACGGCGATCGCGCGCGCGATGCAGAGGCGCTGCTGCTGACCGCCCGAGAGGCCGGAGCCCGGCAGCCCGAGGCGGTCCTTGACCTCGTTCCAGAGGTTGGCGCCGCGCAGCGAGCGCTCGACGAGCTCGTCCTGGTCGCCCTTCGACATCCGCCGGTTGTTGAGCATCACGCCGGCCAGCACGTTCTCGCGGATCGTCATCGTCGGGAACGGGTTCGGGCGCTGGAACACCATGCCGATCTGCCGGCGCACGTTCACCGGGTCGACGCCCGGGCCGTACAGGTTGGCGCCGTCGAGCAGCACCTCGCCGTCGACCCATGCGCCAGAGATGACCTCGTGCATGCGGTTGAGCGTCCGGAGCACGGTCGACTTGCCGCAGCCCGAGGGGCCGATGAAGGCGGTGACGCTGCGGGGCTCGATCTCGACCGACACCCCCTCCACGGCCTTGAAGTCGCCGTAGTAGACGTCGAGGTCGTTGATCTCGATGCGCTTGGACATGTTCCTTACCTTCCGGACTTCGGCGCGAAGAAGTGCGCGATGAGGCGCGCGCCGATGTTGAGCAGCATGACGATGAGGATGAGCACGAGCGCGGCCGTCCACGCACGGTCGAAGTAGGCCTGCTCCTGCACGCCTGGGCTGACGTACTGGTTGAACGCGAACACCGGCAGCGTCATCATGCGGCCGTCGAACACGTTGTAGTTCATGTTCGTGGTGAAGCCGGCGATGATGAGCAGCGGCGCGGTCTCGCCGATGACGCGGGCGATGGCGAGCGTGACGCCGGTGACGATGCCGGCGAGCGCCGTCGGCAGCACGACCTTCGCGATCGTCAGCCACTTCGGCACGCCGAGCGCGAGCGACGCCTCGCGCAGGTCGTTCGGGACGAGCTTGAGCATCTCCTCCGTCGACCGCACGACGGTCGGGATCATCAGCAGGCTGAGCGCCACCGCGCCGCCGAAGCCGCTGCGCACGCCCTCCCCCGCGAACAGCGCGAAGAGGGCGTAGGCGAACAGGCCCGCGACGATCGAGGGGATGCCGGTCATGACGTCGACGAAGAACGTGATGGCCTGCGAGAGGCGGCCGCGGCCGTACTCGACGAGGTAGATGGCGGTGAAGATGCCGACCGGCACCGAGATGACCGCTGCCAGCAGCGTCACGAGCACCGTGCCGACGATCGCGTGCAGCACGCCGCCGCCCTCGCCGACCACGTTGCGCATCGTGTACGTGAAGAACTCGATGTCGAAGCGCGCGAGGCCGTTCACGAGCACGGTGGAGATCAGCGAGACGAGCGGCACGAGCGCGAGCAGGAAGGCGCCGAGCACGATGCCCGTGACGAGCCGGTCGGTGGCCTTGCGTCCGCCCTCGATGAGCTGGCTCACCACGGTGATCGCGACCAGGTACAGCACGAAGCCGATGACGACGGTCGAGACCAGGCTGAAGCCGGTGCCGCTCGCGCCGGCGACGAGCGCCGAGACGGCCGCGCCGACCACGAGCGCGACGCCGAGCAGGGCCCACGGGCCCCACTTCGGCAGCTGCCCGGCGGTGAGCGGGTTGTTCGCCTCGCGGCGGGGGGCGGTGATCGTGGTGGTCATGGTCTACCTGCCTCCGTCCACGGTCGTCTTCGCGATGATCCACCGCGAGACGCCGTTGACGACGAGCGTGATCGCGAACAGCACGAGGCCGGACCCGATCAGCATGTTGACGGTGATGCCGTGCGCCTCGGGGAACCGCAGGGCGATGTTCGCCGCGATCGTCGAGGGGTTCTGCGAGCCGACCACCACGAAGGTGACGGCGCCGGCCGACGCGAGCACCATCGCGACGGCCATCGTCTCGCCGAGCGCGCGGCCGAGGCCGAGGATCGAGGAGGCGATGATGCCGGAGCGGCCGTGCGGCAGCACCGCCATCGTGATCATCTCCCAGCGCGTCGCGCCGAGCGCGAGCGCCGCCTCCTCGTTGAGGCGCGGCGTCTGCAGGAAGATCTCGCGGCAGAGCGCGGTGATGATCGGCAGCACCATCACCGCGAGCACGATGGCGGCGGTGAAGATCGTGCGACCGGTGCCGGAGGCGGGCGGCGTGAAGAGCGGGATCCACGCGAGGTTCTCGGACAGCCAGGTGTACGCCGGCTGCATGAAGGGCGCGAGCACCGTGATGCCCCACAGGCCGTAGATGACCGACGGGATGGCCGCCAGCAGGTCGATGAGGTAGCCGAGTCCCTGCGCGAGGCGGCGGGGCGCGAAGTGCGTGATGAACAGCGCGATCGCGATGGCGAGCGGCACGGCCATGAGCATGGCGAGGAACGCCGACCACAGGGTGCCGAAGGTGAGCGGCCAGACCCAGGCGAGGAAGCTGTCGTCGTCCGGCAGCGGGCCGATGATGGCGGGCACGGCCTGCGCGACGAGGAAGATCGCGACCCCGGCGAGCGCGACGAGGATGAGCACGCCCGCGGTCGTCGAGATCGACTTGAAGATGATGTCGGCGGGTCGCTTCGGAGCTGCGGCGCGAGGCGCGGCCGGTGCTGCGGTGGTCATGGGGCTCCCAGTGGCTTCGGGAAGGGGCCGGGCAGAGCGTCCGGCCGGGGCGATGGAGCGCCCCGGCCGGACGGGTGCAGCGCGAGCGCTGCGGAGATCAGTCTGTCCTACTGGATCGTGTCGACGACCGCGAGGATCTCCTCGCGGAGCTCGTCGGAGATCGGCGCGTTGCCGGCGTTGGCCTGGCCGGCCTCCTGGCCCTCCGCCGACGCGATGTAGCTCAGGTAGCCCTTGACGAGCTCGGCCTCGGCGTCGTCCGCGTAGTCGGTGCAGGCGATCGCGTAGGAGATGAGCACGAGCGGGTAGACCCCGGCCTCGGTCGACGTGCGGTCGAGCTCGACCGCGATGTCACCCTCGTGACGGCCCTCGACGCGCGGCGACACGTCGACCGCGGCGGCAGCGGCGTCGGCCGTGAACGGCACGTACTCCTCGCCGACCTGCAGCGCGACCGTGCCGAGCTCGCCGGCGCGCGATGCGTCGGCGTAGCCGATCGTGTTGGTGCCGTTGGTGACGGCGTCGACGACGCCCGAGGTGCCCTGCGCGCCCTCGCCGCCGTAGGAGGCGGGCCACGTCTCGAACTCACCCTCGGTCCAGTCGGACTCGGCGGTCGCCGTGAGGTACTGCGTGAAGTTCTCGGTGGTGCCCGAGTCGTCCGAGCGGTGCACGGCCGTGATGGTCGCGTCCGGCAGCGTGACGCCCTCGTTCTGCGACGCGATCGCCTCGTCGTTCCAGTTCGTGATCTGGCCCGAGAAGATCTTCGCGATGGTCGACGCGTCCATGTTGAGCGAGTCGACGCCCTCGACGTTGAAGATCACGGCGATCGGGGAGATGTAGACCGGCAGGTCGACCGGGAGCGTGTCGGGCACGCACGCGGCGAACTCGCCGGCGAGCTCCTCGTCGTCCAGGTAGGCGTCCGAGCCGGCGAACGAGACGCCGCCCGCGATGAACTGCTCGCGGCCCGCGCCGGAGCCGGCGGGGTCGTACGTGATGTTGACGTCCTCGTTCTCGCCCTGGAAGCCGGCGATCCAGGCCTCCTGCGCTGCGCCCATCGACGACGCGCCGGCACCGGCGAGGTCGCCCGAGAGCGTCGACTCGGCGGGGGCGTCGGAGCCATCGGCAGGCGCGTTCGGCGCCGGCTCGTTGGCAGCGCAGGAGCTGAGCAGGATGGCGCCAGCTGCTGCGACGACCGCAGCGCGGCCGAGCTTCGTGAACTTCACGGTGTTCCCTTTCGGAATGCGGTTCGGTGCAGGGACTGGAGCGCCCTGGGACTGGCGCACGCTTGCGCACCGCTGATCACGGTAGGCAGGCAGGGTGGCGGCCAGGCCCCGCGCAGGTGAACAGCCGGTGAACGGGGGCGCATGAGCGGCTCAAGGCGACGTCGACGGCTCCGGACATGCGAAGGCCGGGCCGCGAAACGCCTCTCGGCGGAAGGCCGCTCGCAGCGGCGAATATTGGAGCCCGGGGTTACGCGGCCCGGCTCGTCCAGGGTAGCGACCGAGGGCGCGACATGCAGCCCTCTGCGCTCAGCGCGAACGATCCCCGCCGGGCGCGTCGCCCACGCATGCGACAGGGCGCCCGGGTCTCCCCGGGCGCCCTGGATGCTGCGACGCGGCGGTCACTCCACTGGTCACTCCACGTCGATGACCGTCTCGGGGACCTCCGGGTAGCCGTAGGCCGAGCGCAGGATGACCTGCGCGGGCTCGACGCCCTCCGGCAGCTGCACGACCGCGCGGGCCTGCGTGAAGCCAGCCTCGTCGGCGTAGAACACGTCGTTCTCCGCGGTGACCGCGATGGTGTCGCGCCAGTCGTACTCGACCCCGTCGCTGCCCACGACGAAGATGTCGAACGAGCTGCTGAAGCCGAACGATCCCTCGAGGTGCTCGGCGTCGAAGAGGATGCCGACGAAGTAGGTCCCGGCCTCCGGCTCGCCCGACTGCATCGGCGGGTCCTCCTCGAGCGACGTGACGCTGAACGACCAGACGTCGCCCGCACCGTCGTCGACCGTGAAGTCGTACGCGCCGGGGGCGGGCTCCGACGGCTCCTCCGAGGAGCCGGTCTCGCTCGGCTCGGCGGGCTCGGTCGCCTCGGTGGTGTCGACGGGGTCGGCCGGCTCGATGGGCGAGCCCGTGGGCGCCGCGGGGATCGCGGGCGGCATCGGGATGCAGCCGGTGAGGGCGAGAGCGCTCGCGCCCAGGACGAGCGCAGCGGCGAGGGGGCGGCGTGCCATGTCGGTCTCCTTGTCGGTGCCGACCGGGTGCGCGGCCGACGAGCCGAGCCTACGGCGGAGCGGCGACGACCTGCCTCAGCACACGCTCAGACCAGGCTCTCCGATCGCCACATCCGCGCGCACACGCGCAGGTCGCCGGCGATGTCGGTGAGCGACGCCGCCAGTCGCGTGCGCTCACCGGCGCGCTCCGGATGCACCGGCTCGTCGACGTGCGCTGCCTCGACCGCGCCCGCGGCGGTCACCGTCGCGAACGCGGCCGCGCGCTCGAGCGCGAGCGCGAAGTCGCCCGAGAAGACGCCGCGCAGGATCGTCTCCGAGAGCGAGCGGAGCTCGTCGGGCGTCGCCGGGGCGGGCACGCCCGCGACCACCGGCGCGGCCGTCGGCAGCGCATCCGCCCCCTGCTGGTAGAGCAGCGCCGCCTCGTCGGCACGCTGCGTCACGAGCGCGTGCAACAGGTTGACGCGCCACAGCGCGCCCGGCAGCGAGTGGGGCCGCGCGTGCGACCAGAGCTCGGCGACCGTGTCGATGCCGTCGTCCTTCGCGACGCGCAGGATGCGCTCGACGACGTCGGGGTCGGCACCGGAGCGGACGCGCGCGAGCAGCGCCTGCGCGGTCTCGCTCGCGAGCTGCAGCCGCACGGCAGGGTCGACGTCGCCCTCGATGCGGGAGAACCAGTCGTTCGAGAAGCGGGTGGGGCGCTTGAAGTGCTCAGCCATCGCGACCATCATCCCGGATGCTCGCGGCAGCCGGGATGGCGGGCCCGCCTCAGCGGGAGAAGTCCCAGACCCCGCCCTGGTCCGTCGTCACGCGCACGTGGTCGATGCCGAGGCTCGCCGGCACGTGGAAGATGCCGACGCCGTCGGTGATCGACGGCTCCTGCCCGGTCGTGAAGAGGTCACCCTCGGCGTAGAACGAGCTCGCGGTGCTGAGCCCGTACTCGTCGCCGGTCGCGTCGTCGACGATGTAGATGTGGAAGGCGCGGTAGAAGTCGGGCTCGCCCGCGAGGAGCTCTGCGTTCACGAGCACCTCGACGAGCTGGAACCCGGGCTCCGCCGCCTGGCCGCCCGAGTCCGTCTCCACGACGCGGCTGTCGGTGATCTCGAAGCTCCACACCGAGCCGTCCTGCCCCTCGGCGGTGATCTCGTACGGACCCTCGGTCGCGGCAGCGGTCTCGCTGGGCTCGGTCGGCTCGGCGCTCTCGGTGCTCTCGGTGGGCGCGGGCTCCGGTGCGGTGGTCGACCCGGTGGTCCCGGTCGGCGCGGCGGGCAGCGGCGGCGCCGTGATGACGCATCCGGCGGTCAGGGTGACGACGGCGGCCCCGACGAGCAGTGCTGTCGCGGAACGGCGGGATGCGGGGGTCATGGGGCTCCTCGTGACGGTCTGGCACCAGCGTAGGTTCCGCGCCGCGGCGACGCACGCATCCCTCCGCCACCGCCCCGCGCGTGTCGCCGGCAGCCCGCGGGGCGGGTGCGCGGCTCAGGCGTCGGCGACGAGCGCCGGCGGCAGCTTGGGCGCCATCCGGTGCCACACCTCGATGAGCGCGCTGCCGGCCAGGCCGATGCCGATCGATGCGAGCAGCAGCGGCGCCTCGGGCAGCTGGAACTGGAAGAAGTCGCGCACGATCGGCACGAGCACCGCGACGACGAGCGCGACGACCATGAGCGCGACGATGCCCGCCCGCACGAGCGTGAACGGGCGGCACGCGATGCCGAGCACCCAGAGCCCGCAGACGGTGAGCGTGATGACCGCGGCCGTCTGCACCTGGCGCTCGTCGACCTCCGCGCCGCGGCCGATGAGCGTGATCGTGAGCACCGCGAGCGCCACCGTGACGCCGGCGGGGATCGTGAACCGCAGGCTGCGGCCGAGGAAGCCCGGCACGTACCGGGTCGCTGCGGGCATGAGGGCGAGCACGAAGGCCGGGATGCCGATCGTGAGGCCGTCGGTCGCCGAGAGCTGACGGGGCAGGAACGGGTACTGCACGAGGAGCGCCCCGAAGAGCAGCGCGAGGGCGAACGCGTAGGTCGTCTTCGTGAGGAAGATGCGCGAGACGCGCTCGATGTTGGCGATCACCTGCCGCCCCTCGGCGACCACCTGCGGCAGGTGCGAGAAGCGCCCGTCGAGCAGCACGAGCCTGGCGACGGCCTTGGTCGCGGCGGCGCCCTCCCCCATCGCGATGCCGAGGTCGGCGGTCTTCAGCGCGAGCGCGTCGTTCACGCCGTCGCCGGTCATCGCGACGGTGCGGCCCATCGCCTGCAGCGCCTCGACGATGCCGCGCTTCTGGCCCGGCGAGACCCGGCCGAGCACGTGGTGGTCGGCGAGCACGGCCTCGAGCTCCTCGGGGTCCGTCGGCAGGTGCCGTGCGTCGTAGGCGTCGCCCTCGAGCGGGATGCCGACCTGGCGGGCCACGGCGCCGACCGTGCGCGGGTGGTCGCCCGACATGACGCGCACCTCGACCCCCTGCGCGCGGAAGTAGTCGAGCGTCGCGGCAGCGTCGTCGCGCACTCGCTCGCCGAACGCCAGCACCGCCATCGGGCGCAGCGGCGGCAGCTCGAGCCGCTCGCACTCGCCCTGATCGATCGGATGCGGCGCGTGCGCGAGCACGAGCGCGCGACGCCCGGCGGCCGCGATCTCGAGCGCGCGCTGCGCGACCGCGCTGCCGCCGTCGCCGTCGCCGAGCACCGACTCCGGCGCGCCGAGCACCCAGGTGCCGCGGGCGGCACCCTCCGCGAAGGCGACCGCGCTCATGCGGCGGGCCGACGAGAAGCCGATGACGGCGCTGGGCACGAGCCCGGGCGCGTCGAGCGCCGGCCGGATGGCTCGCGCGGTGGGGTTCGCATCCTCGTCGTGGCCGAACCAGGCGAGCGCGGCCGGCCACGCGGGCGTGGCGGGCTGCACGTCGACCGCGCGCAGCGCATCCGCCCGCACCGCCGCCCGCGCGGTGCCGTCGTCGTCGACCGGCGTCACGTCGAGCAGCTCGAGGTCGCCCTCGGTGAGCGTGCCCGTCTTGTCGAGGCAGATGACGTCGACGCGCGCGAGGCCCTCGACCGCGGCGAGCTCCTGCACGAGCACCTGGCTGCGCGCGAGCTTGACCGCGGCGACCGCGAAGGCGATCGAGGTCATGAGGATGAGCCCTTGCGGCACGGAGGCCGAGATCGCGGCGGTCGAGAGCACGACCGCGTCCTGCCACTCGCCGCTCGCGATCGCCGCGGCCCATCCGCCGCGCGCCTGCATCTGGCCGTTGAGCACGATCGCGATGAGCGGCACGAGCGCGATCGAGATCCAGGTGACGACGCGGTTGAGCGCGACCCGCAGCTCGGAGTGCACGAGCGAGAAGCGGCGCGCCTCGGCGGTGAGGCGGGCGGCGAAGGAGTCGCTGCCGACGCTCGTGAGCTGCACCGAGGCCGAGCCGGCCGAGACCGCGGAGCCTGAGAGCACGCCGCCGCCGACGTGCTTGAGCTGCGGCTCCGACTCCCCCGTGAGCAGCGACTCGTCGAGGTCGACGCCGTCGGTCGCCACGATCACCCCGTCGGCCGGCACCTGGTCGCCGCGGCGCAGCAGCAGGATGTCGTCCTGCACGAGCTCGCCCATCGCGACGTCGCGTCGCTCGCCGTCGCGCACGACCGTCGAGCGCTGCACGTGCAGCAGCGCGAGCCCGTCGAGCTTGCGCTTGGCGCTGTGCTCCTGCACGACGCCGATCACGACGTTCGAGATCGCCGCGAACGAGAAGAGGGCGTCCTGCCAGCGCCCGAGCACGACGAGCACGGCCGTGCAGACCGCGATCACGAGGTTGAAGAGCGTGAAGAGGTTGACGCGCAGGATGGACAGCAGGGTGCGGCTCGACGCGTTGGCGAGCCGGTTCACGCGGCCGTCCGCGACGCGCGCCGCCACCTCGGCGGCGGTCAGGCCGGTCGCGGGGTCGGTGGTCGTCAGGATGCGCTGGTGGTCGACGTGACCGGCCGCTGGCGCGCCCGTGGGGTCGGCCGGCGCCGGCGTGCGGGCGGGGGTCTGAGCAGACATGCGGCTTCCTGGCAGGCGACGGATCCGGGGACGGCGGATCCGGGGACCACTCTGTCCGCTCACTGCCGCGCACGGTAGGGAGGATCGCCCGAATCATCCGGAGGGTTGACCCCCGGGTGCGCGACCGCGCGGCCAGTCCGTGCCCGCGAGGGCACGCCCGCGAGGCACGCCCGCCGCCGCGGCTACCCTGGAGCAGCGGGCCTGTAGCTCAGTCGGTAGAGCGTCGGACTTTTAATCCGCTGGTCGTGGGTTCGAGCCCCACCGGGCCCACCGCATCCGGCCGTCTGCTCCGCATGCGGCGTGGCGCGCCGCTCCTGCCGCGACGGGTGGGGCAGCCCCCGAGAGGTGGCCCTGCAGCCCCACCGATCGGCCGCGCGCCCACCTCTCGGCGAAAGGTCGTCGTGCGGGCGCTGCGTGGCGCCGCTCGCGCCGTAGGGTCAGGGGCATGCGGGTGCTGATGCTCGGCGACTCCCACCTCGCTCGTCTCGAGGAGGGTGACCTCGAGCGCATGCGAAGCCGCCTGGGTGCGGAGGTCGAGAACGCCGCGGCCGGGGGCGCTTGGTCCGGCGATCTTCACCGGCAGGTCGGCGCACGGGATCTCACGCGATATGACGCGGTCGTGCTGTCGATCGGCACCAACGATGCCCATCCGTCGACCAGCAGCTCGCCCCGGGCCTTGCGAGCGAACGTCGCCGAACTGCTCACCGCCGCTCCGCCCGCGACGCTGCTGCGCTCACCCGGCATGCGACGCGCACCTGTCCCCTTCGACACAGAAGCCGTGAACGTCGCGATCTCGAGCTGCATGGATGCCGCGGCCGACGCTGTGAGGTCCCACGGCGGCCGGCTGCTCCCCACCCTGCCCATCCTCGCGCGCCTGGGAGATGCCGCGTGGGCCGCGGATGGGATGCATCTCTCCCGGCCAGCGAACGCGCTGGTGATCGCCGCCCTCGTCGCGGCGCTGCTGCCACCCGGCGTCAGGGTCCCGCTCGCGTAGGTCTCACCCGCGACGGCGGATGGACCCGCGTCGGGCGCGCGCCGAGCGGTAGCGCCCCGCTCGAGGGGTGCCCGCGCGCCGCTACCCCTCGAGCGCGGGGCTACCTGCGGCGTGGACGAGCGGCGACGGCTTGCCATGATGGGCGGATGCGTCAGGGAGCGGTCGGTCACGTGCGTGCGGTGGAGCGCGGCGGGCGAGCGCTCGTCGAGAAGCGGCTGCGCGATCCGCGGCGCCACGACGCGGAGGCGCTCGCCCTGAGGGCTGTCGCAGGCAGCGGCATCCCCGTGCCCGAGCTCGTCGACGTGCAGCAGGGCTCCATCCTCATGACGCGCATGCCCGGTGAGCGGCTCGACGACGTCGCGCCCGACGTCCGGATCGACGGGCTGCGGGCGTCGGCCGCGCTGCTGCGCCGGCTGCACGAGCTCGAGCCGCCGCCTGGCCTGCCCGCGGCGCCCGACGACGCGGCGATCATCCGCCGCTACCGCGACTCGGGTGGGCCGCCGCTGCCACTCGTCGTGCCGGCGGCCGCACCGCCGGTGTTCTGCCACGGCGACTGGGGCGACGGCAACCTGCTGTGGGCGCCCGGCCGCATCACCGCCGTGCTCGACTGGGAGAAGGCGCACCTCGGCGATCCGCTGCGCGAGGTGGCCCGCGCCGCGTGGGGTGCCGCGCGGAAGGATCCGCGCTCGTTCGCGGCGATCGCGACCGGGTACGGCACCGATCCGGATGCCCTGCGGCCGTGGCTGCCCATCCACGCGGCCGAGCTCTGGCTGTGGTTCGCCGAGGCCGGGCCGCCCGAGTACCTCGACCAGCTGACGGCCGAGCTGCGCGCCTGGCCCGCCTGACCGGCGCCGTCGCGGGCGGGTGCCCCGACGGGTGGGGCTGCGAACGACCGGTGGGGCGGCCACCGAGAGGTGGGCCCGCAGGCCCACCTCCCAGCCGCCCGCCCACCTCTCGGCGACGGGGCGGTCACCGGCTCGGCGCTAGTCGCCCTTCACGTTCACGAGCTGGCGCAGCGTGTGCCGGATCCGCACGAGGTCGCCGGCGTCGGCCATGACCTCGTCGATCGGCTTGTACGCCTGCGGGATCTCGTCGATGAACGCGTCGGTGTCGCGGTACTCGATGCCGACCATCGCCTCCCGCAGCTCGTCGCGCGAGAACGTGCGCCGGGCGGCGTTCCGCGACAGCCTCCGCCCCGCGCCGTGCGGCGCGGAGTTGAGCGCGAGCGGGTTGCCGAGCCCCTCGACGACGTACGACGCGGTGCCCATCGACCCGGGGATGAGCCCGGGACGGCCCTCGTCCGCCTGGATCGCGCCCTTGCGCGACACCCACACCCGCTTCCCGAAGTGCGTCTCCGACTCCGTGAAGTTGTGGTGGCAGTTGATGCGCTCGAGCTCGTCGACGCCGGTGCCGACGAAGCGGCCCAGCTGGTCGGCGACGCGGTCCATCATCTCCTCGCGATTGAGCAGCGCGAAGCGCTGCGCCCACCGCAGCTCCGCGATGTACCGGTCGAACTCGCGCGTGCCCTCCACGAGGTAGGCGAGATCGGGGTCGGGCAGCTCGATCCACCACTGCTTCGCGAGCCGCTGGGCGATCGCGATGTGCCGCTGCGCGATCTTGTTGCCCACGCCGCGCGAGCCGGAGTGCAGGAACATCCACACCGCATCCGTCTCGTCGACCGAGACCTCGATGAAGTGGTTGCCGCTGCCCAGCGACCCGAGCTGCAGCCGCCAGTGCTTCGCGTAGCTCTCGGGGTCGAAGCCGCTGCGCTCCGCGAGCTGCTCGAGCTCGGCGACGCGCGGCTCGGCCGTCGGCCGCACCGTGCGGTTGTCGCGGCCCGCCGACAGCGGGATGCTGCGCTCGATCTGCTCGCGCAGCTCGGACAGCTCGCGAGCGACGAGGTCGTCGCGGTGCAGCTGGGTGCGGACGGCGATCATGCCGCAGCCGATGTCGACGCCGACCGCGGCGGGCATGATCGCGCCGAGCGTCGGGATGACCGAGCCGACGGTCGCGCCGCGACCGAGGTGCGCGTCGGGCATGAGCGCGAGGTGCGGGTGGATGAACGGCATGCCGGACGCGGTGCGAGCCTGCTCGAGGGTGGAGTCCTCGAGGATGCTCGCCCACGACAGCAGCCGCTTGGAGAGGGTCTCCATGGTGCCTTTCCTTCTGTGGGTGCGCTGGAGAGCGCGGTGGGGGCTGCCACAGGGTGCGGGCAGTCCCCCTCGCCGTGGAAGGGGCGTCCCGGACCCTGTCGGTCTCGGGACGCGCGGAGCTGGTGGGCTACGCGGCCGGGGCCGGAGAGCATGGCTGCTGGAGGTCTGCGGGGTAGACCCGGACCTCTGCTCGTTCGCGCTGCGCGCTCACGATCGCCACCTCTCGACGTGCCTGCCGTGCGGGATGCACAGCCTTGCGACCGTACGGCACGCGTGCGCCGGCGTCAATGGCGGATCAGAAGCCGACCGGCGAGATGCCCCAGTGGCCCCGCCACGACTCCCCCGGCTCGAGCCACACGAGGCCCTGGCCGGAGTTCAGCGCGTTCGCGGGCGCGCTCATCGGCTCGACCGCCGCTGCCTGCTTCGGCCCGCTCGCGGCGGGGAAGTCGCGCGGCGTGAAGACGACGACGTACGGGAAGGCGTCGTCCTGCCACAGCTCCGCGCCGCGGCCGGTGTCGTCGAGCAGCGACGAGGTCGCCACGCCGCCCACGAACTCGAGCCCGGCGTAGTTGTGGTCAACGTCGAGCTCGGTGAGGCGGCGGCCGGCGCGCAGGTCGGGCGCCGACGCATCCATCGCGTCGACGAGCGTCTCCTCGGTCGGGATGAGGTCGACGGCGTTGAAGACGCGTGCGGCCGGCACGGTGAGGGTCAGGCGCTCGGGCGCGGTGTCGCCGACCGCGAGGTAGGGATGCGCGCCGCACGCCCACGGGGCGCGCTCGGTGCCGACGTTGGTCGCCTCCTGCGTGACGAGCAGCCCGTCGTCGGTGAGCTCATAGGTGATCGCCGTGTCGACGAGGAAGGGCCAGCCGCCCTGCGGGTGGATCGTGGCCTGCAGCACGACGCGCGACGCCGAGTGCTCGAGCACCCGGTAGGGCGCGAAGCGCAGCAGCCCGTGGCTCGCGTTGCCCTTGTCGCGCTCGGTGATCGGCAGCCGCTGCGTCGCGCCGTCGAGCTGCCAGTCGCCGCCCGCGACACGGCCGCCCCACGGCGCGAGCACGATGCCCTGGCCCTTCGCGGGCCGCGCGTGCTCGGGGAACGGCTCGACGAGGTCGACGCCGTCGATCGTGAGCTCGCGCAGCGTCGCCGCGACCTCGGTGATCGTGGCGCGCAGCTCTGAGCCGTCGACCGTGCGCGAGATCGTGAACTGCTGTCCTGTTGGCGGCCGCATGCCGCGAGCCTAGCGAGCGTGCGGGCGGTGCCCCCGCTGGGGTTCGAACCCAGACTGGGCGGAGTTCAAGTCCGGAGGCAGCCTTCTACCCACCTAGACGGAGCCGGACCGGCGCCGGCCATTCTGCCGTGAGATTCCGGGCGACTTGCACCCTTTGGAGCCGGTCAGCTCGGTCCGCTTCGGCGCACTCCGAATGCCCTCGGAGTGGCGCGGCTGGAGGGGTTCTCAGCGGGGGTCATTAGGAAGCGCGCCGTCACGTCGACCCCGAGCTTCTCAGCGATCTTGACGCCCACCAGGGTCGCGTTCACGTGCGCGGAGAAGCGCCCCACGCCCTCCAATTCAGCGACAGGCACTTCCCGCGCCCACGTGACCTCGTAGGTTTCCCAGTCAAGTGCGAGATAGAGCATGTAGTCGAAGTCCCAGGATCGCAGCTGCGAGAACACCGCACCGGCTCTCATGCCGGGCCTGATTGTGCGAGCCTTAACCTGGTAGCGGGTGCCGTCCGGTGTGGTCATGTCGTAGGACTTGACGGAGTTCGGCGCGAGCGTGGCACCGTAGACCTGCGCCGCCAGATACTCGGCGTAATCGCCCAACGGTGCATTGCGCGTGCGAATAACCCCGCGGCGCTCCAGCTCCGTCAGGATCGCGCCGTAGCGCGCCAAGAGCCCCTTCGTCGGCACCTCAGCAAGGTCGTTCATAGTCGCAGCGTAGCGGCGGGCGGTGACGCGGCTGCCGGCCATGCGCTTCCACGACCTCCGGCACACGGCGGCGTCCCTCTGGCTCGCGGCGGGCTACTCCCCCAGCGAGGTCTCCCGCTGGCTCGGTCACGCCAACGCGTTCATCACGAACACCGTGTACTCCCACCTCTACCCGCGCGCCGAGCGGCCAAGAGCGCACCCGGTTCGATGCGCTCGCGAAGCAGGCGGTCTAGAACTCCGGCAGGCTCAGGAGATTGTTGTTCCACTTCCCATCGGCATAGGTGCGGAGGTACGGCCGCCCGTTGTCAGGCCGCACCACACCCACCTCTGCACGCGCAGCTCCGCTGCCGACGTGAGCCTTGCCGTCGTCGTCCATCCACGCGACCAGCTTCGCCTTGCTGGAACTACCGGTGTTGCCGTCCGACGGGTTGACCCAGCGGTAGTCGGTGATCGCCTCGTGAAGCTTCCGCGCCCCCGAGAGGCGGATGTGAGTGATGCGAATGGCCATGATGGCTCCTCCCTGCAAAGCCACCGTGGCTCCCGCTTCAGTGTGCGTGAGACCTCTGACACGATGACCCCCGCGCGCCGGAGCTCTCCACAACGGAGGGCCCAGCGGGGTTGTTCGTCACGGAGAGCCACACCGACGTGGCCCTGTGGACAGATCGCTCGCGCGTCAGTCGCCGCACGTAACCTCCAGCAGCGACGGCATGTCGCATCTACCAAGGTGGTAGCGTGACGTCTAGACGTCAGACTGGAGAAGACATGAGACGCTCACCGGGGCAGGTGCGGGACGCGATCACGGCGTACCTGCAGACGCGAGGTAAGGACGGCGCGACCGTTGGGGAGATCCACGGTGCCGCTCAGGAGTCCATCGGTGAGCATGTCGCGTCGTCCTCCATCCGGTCCTACCTCAACATCAATACGCCTGAGCGCTTCGAGCGCATAGCGCGCGGCACCTACCGCCTCCGTTGAGCGCCATGGCAGAAGCCGTCTTGGCGCCGGAGCCCGAAGACGAGCCGTTCTACCGATACAAGAACTCCCGGCTGTACTTGGGCGACTCGCTGGAGTGGATCGCCACCCAGGAGGACAACTCGTTTCACGCGGTCGTCACAGACCCGCCGTATGGGCTGGTTGAGTACACGCCGCCGCAGCTAGCGAAACTCCGCGCGGGCAAGGGTGGCAACTGGCGCATCCCACCCTCTTTCGACGGCAACACGCGCTCACCGCTTCCCCGCTTCACAACGCTGACCGAGCCCGAACTGGCGCAGCTGGAGCGGTTCTTCACGCGGCTCGGCACGGTGCTCCTGCCCAAGCTCGTCCCTGGCGCGCACGTCCTGGTCGCGGCCAACCCTCTGGTGAGTCACCTGGTCTCGTACTCCTTTGGCAAGGCTGGGCTTGAGCGCCGGGGCGAGATCGTTCGGCTCGTCACCACCATGCGGGGCGGTGACCGACCCAAGAACGCACACAAAGAGTTCCCGCAGGTCTCGGTCATGCCGCGTTCCCATTGGGAGCCTTGGCTGCTGTTCCGGCGTCCGGTTCCCGGCACCATCGCGGCAAACCTCCGCGAGTGGGGCACCGGCGGGCTTCGACGCCTTTCGGAAGAACAGCCGTTCGGCGATGTCATCCGCTCCGCGCCGACGCACTCGAAGGAGCGCGCCATAGCCAATCACCCGTCACTGAAGCCTCAGGCGTTCCTGCGCCAGGTGGTCCGAGCCGTTCTGCCTCTCGGGACGGGCACGATCCTGGATCCCTTCGCAGGGTCCGGTTCGACCTTGGCGGCGGCGGCGAACCTCGGTCTGGACGCAGTCGGCGTCGAGCTAGATGAGCAGTACGCGAAGCTGGCAGCCGAGGCTATTCCACGGCTCGCAGCCCTCGACGTGAATCCCTTGTGACGAGCGGCTTGTCCAGGTAGACCCAGTTCTCTCGGAGCTTGGCGATGCCGTCGCGGTCCAACGTTGACGTGCGAGTTCCGAGATCGCCCCGCTCGTTCCGGCGGAAGTCGTCGGCGCTGACCTTGCCGAGATAGACCTCGGTGAACTTCAGCGGGGCACGGTCGTCAACAGGTTGCGTGACGTTGTCGGTCTCGTAGACGAACACGCACATCCACTGATTGCGACCGCCGTGAGTGTCTACCGCCCCGCCTGCCTTGCGGGTTGTCTTGACCTCCACGCCCTCATCGCCGGACTTGATCTTGTTGTCGGGGAAGCGCCCATCCGGCACCAGATCCGGGTGGCCGTTGAAGTAGGCGTTCACCCTGAGCGACCGGGAGTGCTTGGCGACCGATTCGGTCAACATGTCCGAGAGCGTGCCGGAGAGGATCGCGGGACGGAGCATGTCTTCCATACGCGAGAGATCGCGTCCTCGCAGGTGCAGGTTCACGTCGTAGAAGTAGTCGTAGACGTCCTGCATCGCCAGCTGGAAGTCCGCGCGGCGAAGGTTGTAGGGCAGCACCGAAGCCGGATTGAACTTGTCGAGGTAGACCTCTTGCGGGGTGATCACATGGCGACGCTATCGAGTGCGCGGGGTTCGCGAGGGGTTCTCAGTTCGGCATGTCGCGCGGACGGGCCATCTCGCGAGTACATTCCTAGTGCCCCCGCTGGGGTTCGAACCCAGACTGGGCGGAGTTTAAGTCCGCTGCCTCTGCCGGTTGGGCTACGGGGGCCGGGCCCGTCGGCCCGCCTCCAAACCTAGAGCGCCCCCGATCGGTTCCGTCGAACCTGGAGAAGCGCTTCTAGGTCGGGGTACAGGTTCGATGTACGGTCAGCCCAAGGCCGACGCAGGCTGCGTGTGGCCATCCGACATGAGGAGACCGACGTGAGAGCACGTGCTGGCGCAGCAGGCGCCATCGCAGCAGCGCTGCTGCTGACCGGATGCGGAGGCGCTGCAGGCAACGCCGAAGCCGACTTCGAAGCGGACCCGACCGGCGCGCTGAGCGGCTGGGGCTTCGAGAACACCGACGACGTGGGCCAGGCCCGCCTCGACCACGCCGCCGCGCAGCTCGAGGGCGTCGAGATCACGCTCGACCAGACCGCCTTCGACGCGCAGAAGTTCACGACGCTCGCGGCGTCGGGCTCGATGCCCGACGTGGTGCAGATCGACCGCCAGTTCGTGGCGACCTACGCAGCGCAGGGGCTGCTCATGCCGCTCGACGCGTGCTTCGCGGCGAACGACGTCGACCCGCAGCAGCGCTGGTACCCGCAGGTGGTGCAGGACGTCACCTGGGAGGACCAGGTGTGGGCGGTGCCGCAGTTCTACCAGCCGCCGCTCATCCTCACGAACGCCCGCGTCATGGCGGAGGCGGGCGTCGCGGCTGAGGACCTCGACCCGAGCGACCCCGTCGGCCTCATCGATGCCGCCGAGGCCATGACGGCCACCGAGGGCGGCTCGATCTCGCGCGTCGGCTTCGACCCCCAGGGCGTCTCGAAGGCGGCGATGTGGATGCTGTCGTTCGGCGGCGGCATCGTCGACGAGTCGGGTGCTCCGACGCTCGACCGCGCCGAGAACGTCGAGGCCGCCACGTTCCTGCAGCAGCTGTACGACGCGCAGGGCGGCTTCGCCGAGGTCTCGAGCCTCGTCGACTCGTTCGACCTCTTCGGCGACGAGAACCCGTACGTGACCGACCAGGTCGGCGCGGCCGTGTTCGACCAGTGGTACGTCAACGTGCTCACGCCCTACGCGGAGCAGGTCGAGATCGGCGCCGTGCCGCTGCGGAACCAGGAGGGCGAGGACTTCACCGCAGCCGGCGGCTCGTCGTTCGTCATCCCGGCAGGCGCCGCCAACCCGTCGGCCGCGTGCGCGTGGGCGCTCCAGCTCACCTCGCCCGAGGCCTGGCAGGCCGCGGCCGAGGCGCGCGCGACGACGACCGAGGAGGAGCCCGAGCGGCTCGGCATCAACGCCGGCCTCTTCACCGGCTCGCCCGAGAGCGACACGGCGATCCGCGAGAACTTCGCGTCGGCCGAGGGCTTCCCCGGCTTCCAGGGCGCGATCGACTCGTACTACGACGTCGCCGCTGAGGGCACGTCGCTCGGCGGCTCCCCCGCCGGCCAGCAGATCCAGACGGAGCTGCAGAACGCGATGCAGTCGATCCTGCTCGGCGACAGCTCGGCGGAGGATGCGCTCACCGCTGCCCAGGAGGCCGCGCAGCGCGCCTACGACCAGGTGTCCACCGAGTAGCCGACCGGCAGACGGATGAGGGCGGGAGCGGCGATGCCGCTCCCGCCCTCACTGCGTGTGCTCCGCACCGGCCGTCAGCCCTTGCGGCCGGAGGTCGCGAGTCCCTCGATGAACGAGCGCTGCCCGAAGGCGAAGAGGATGAGCATCGGCAGCGTGACGATGAGCGCCGCGACCATGACGTACTGGTAGTCGCCGTGGCCGCCGGTGGACGGGTCGTACTTCGTCATCGCGCTCGCGATGCCGAGCGGCACGGTGTAGCCCTCCGCCGAGCCGACGTTGAGGTAGATGAGCGCGCCCTGCAGGTTGTTCCAGCTGGCCTGGAACTCGAAGAGGAAGACGATCACGAAGGACGGCACCGACAGCGGGAAGGCGATGCGCCAGAACTGGCCCCACGCGTTCAGCCCGTCGATCCGCGCCGCCTCGAACAGCTCCTTCGGCAGGCCGAGGAAGAACTGGCGCTGCAGGAAGATGTAGAACGCGGAGCCGAACAGGTTCGCGCCCCACAGCGGCACGTTCGTGCCCACGAGCCCCAGCTGGTTCCAGATGAGGAACGACGGCACGAGCGTCACCGCGCCGGGCAGCATCATGGTCGCGAGCACCACGCCGAACAGCACCTTGCGGCCCGGGAATCGGTAGTACGCGAAGCCGAAGGCGACGAGCGAGCTCGACACCGTGACGAGCCCCGCCGCCAGGATCGCGACCAGCAGGCTGTTGCCGAGCCAGCTGAGCAGCGGCAGCTCCTGGAAGATCTGCACGTAGTTCTCGGGCACCCACGTCTGCGGGATGAGCCGGTTGTCGAACACCTCGCCGCGCGGCTTGAAGCTCGCCGCGAGCAGCCACGCGAACGGGTAGAGGAAGAGGGCGCTGCAGATGAGCAGCAGCACCCAGCGGACCACCTCGAGGACGCGGCCGAGCGGGCTGAGCGCCGGACCGCGCTCGCGGCGACGCCGAGGGCGCGACTTCCCAGCGGGCGGCGGCGGCGTCGCACCGTCGGTGCGCTCGACCTCCTCAGCCTGCTCGGGCGTCAGGACGTACGCCTCCTGGATCCGGCCGGGCTGGATGGGCGAGCTCATCGCGCCTCCTCGCTCTCGTAGTAGACGAACCGGTTGCCCACGCGCATCTGGATGAGCGAGATGACCAGGATGATGACGAACAGGAGCCACGCCATGGCGGCGGCGAAGCCGAAGTTGAACTGCCGGAACGCCTGGTCGAACAGGTAGATCGCGTAGAACAGCGATGCATCCGACGTCCCGGCCCCCGTCTGCCGATGGAAGAGCAGGAAGGCCTGGTCGAAGATCTGGAACGCCGCGATCGTGAGCACCAGCACGTTGAAGAAGATCGCCGGCGAGATCATCGGCACGGTGACGTTCCAGAAGCGCCGGCCGGCGCCCGCGCCGTCGAGCGACGCCGCCTCGTAGAGGTCCTTCGGCACGTTCTGCAGCGCGGCGAGGAAGATCACCATCGTGCCGGCGACGCCCCACAGCGTCATGAGGACGATCGACGGCTTGACCCACGCCGGGTCGAGCAGCCACTGCGGGCCCTGGATGCCGATGGCTGCGAGCCCGCGGTTGATGGCGCCCTGGCTGCCGTTCAGCAGCAGCAGGAAGACGGATGCCGTGGCCACCGCGGGCGTCATCTTCGGCAGGTAGAAGATGGTGCGGAAGATGCCCGCACCGCGGCGCGCGCTGTTGAGCAGCAGCGCGAGGCCGAGCGCCAGGACGATCTCGAGCGGCACCGCGAGCACCGCGTAGTACAGCGTGTTCGCGAGCGCGATGCCGATCTTGGGGTCCTCGAAGAGCGCCTCGTAGTTCGCGAGCCCGACGGGGCGGGCCGTGTCGGTCGCCAGCTGGTAGCGGCTGAACGAGATCACGAGGCTGTAGACCATCGCGCCGAGCGTGAAGACGAGGAAGCCGACGATCCACGGCGAGATGAAGAGGTAGCCCGTGAGCGCCTCTCGCCGCTGGCTCTTGGTCATCGGCGCCCTGGGCGTGCGCTTGCGCCGCGCGCGGCGATCGCCCGGCGGATCGCCGGGGAGCGTGGCGTCGGGAGCTGCGGTCGTCGTCGACACGGTGCCTCCTGGGGTCAGGCGGCCGGGTGGGAACCGCACTCCATGTAGTACCCCACTTCTCCGAGAAGCGCATCAGGTTCTCGAAGAAGCGATGGGGTACGTCGTCCCCCGCGGTGCGGTCAGCCGCGCTCGAGCACCGCCAGGAACCGTTCGGGCAGCACGACGTTCCCGGGCGCCCCGCGGAAGAGCGGCGCGATCTGCTCGGGCGTGTAGCCGGCGATGCCGCAGCCGATCTCCGTCACCAGCAGCTCGAGCTCGGGCTGCTCGGCGGCGAAGGCGAGGAACGCCTGCACCTCGCGCTCGATGGTGGGCAGGCCGCTCATCGTGTCGATCGCGTAGGACTGGCCGTGCAGCCCGTGCCCCTCGCCCCAGACGGCGCCGAAGCGCTCGTGCGCCATCCGCGCGGCGCCCGCGCCGTGGTGCCCCGACGCGTTCGATCCGAACACGAACACCTGGTGCGGCTCCAGCGCCTCGATCCTCATGCCGCGAGGATACGCCGGGGCTACCCTGGCGCCATGACCGTCCACGAGCGCGCCACGATCATCCCGCTGCCGGGCCACGCCCCGCACCTGCCCAAGTCGGCGCTCGTCATGCCCGGCGCCGTCATCGCAGGGGCCGTGTCGCTCGGCGAGCGGGTGGGCATCTGGCCGGGGGCGAGCCTGCGCGCCGAGGAGGAGCCGATCACGATCGGCGACGACAGCAACGTGCAGGACTCCTGCTCGCTCCACGTCGACCACGGCTCGCCGCTGCGCATCGGCGCCCGCGTCTCGATCGGCCACAACGCGGTCGTGCACGGCTGCACCGTCGAGGACGACGTGCTCATCGGCATGCACGCGACCGTCATGAACGGCGCGGTGATCGGCACCGGCTCGATCATCGCCGCCGGCGCGCTCGTCACCGAGGGCACCGTCATCCCGGAGCACTCGCTCGTCGCGGGCGTTCCGGGCAACGTGCGCCGCGAGACGACGGACGACGAGCGACGCGGCATCGCGCGCAACGCCGACGTCTACAGCACGCGCATCCGCCTCTACGCCGACGCGATCCACACGCACTGACGCTCGGGGCCGCGGCGCGCGCCGGCGGCCCTGGCGCTGTGGCGGGGCGGATGCGTAGGCTCGGCCGCAGCGGAGGGAGCGAGATGGCGATCGCACGCACAGGCACGGTCACCGAGCACGGCGAGTCGGCGGAGCTCACGCTCGAGCGCAGGGTCGCGGCCGACGCGATCGCGGTCTGGCCGTTCCTGACGGAGTCGCGCGAGCTCGGGATGTGGTTCGGCACGTACGCGGGCGACCCCGACTCTGGCGAGGTCGTCATGAGCATGACCGCCGAGGAGGGCGACGCGACGACCGCGGTCGAGATCCTCGACTGCCACGCGCCCGAGCACCTCGCGGTGCTCACCACCGACGAGCACGGCTCGTGGAGCCTCGAGGTCGAGGTGCTCGACGGCGGGCACGACGCCGGTTCGGGCGCCACGATCCGCTTCACCCACCACGACGTCGCGCTCTCGGCGCTGCCCGACATCGGCGCCGGCTGGGAGTGGTACCTCGACCGGCTGGTCGCCGCGCTCGCGGGGCAGCCGATGCCCGACTGGGACGACTACTACCCCGCGCTGCGCGACGCCTACGCCGCCTGACGGCCGGTCAGCGGGAGCGGACGGCCTTCTCCGCCATCTGCACGACGTTGTCGAGCAGCATGACGCGCGTCATCGGGCCGACGCCGCCGGGGACCGGCGACACCCATCCGGCGACCTCGCGCACACCGGGGTCGACGTCGCCGAGCAGCTTGACGCGGCCCGTCTCGGCCGAGAGCCCGCGCGTGATGCCCACGTCGAGCACCGCCGCGCCCGGCTTCACCCAGTCCGCCTTGATGAGCCCCGGCACGCCGACCGCCGCGACGACGATGTCGGCCTCTCGCACCTGCGCGGCGAGGTCGGGCGTGCGCGAGTGGCAGAGCGTCACGGTCGCGTCGATGCCCTTGCGGGTCAGCAGCAGGCCGAGGGGCCGGCCCACGGTGAGCCCGCGGCCGACGACCGCGACGGTCGCGCCGGCGATCTCGATGTCGTGGTGCCGCAGCATCCGCACGATGCCCGCCGGCGTGCAGGGCAGCGGCGAGTCGATCGGGCCGTCGACGCCGAGCACGAGCCTGCCCAGGTTGACCGGGTGCAGGCCGTCGGCATCCTTCGCCGGGTCCATGAGCTCGAGCATCGCGTGCTCGTCGTGCCCGGGCGGCAGCGGCAGCTGCACGATGTAGCCCGTCACCTCGCGCGCCTCGTTGAGGTCGCGGATGGCGGCGCGCACGTCGGCGGTCGACGCGCCGTGCGGCAGGTCAACGCGGATCGACGTGATGCCGACGTCGGCGCAGTCGCGGTGCTTGCCCTTGACGTAGGACTGGCTCGCCGGGTCGTCGCCCACCAGGAGGGTGCCGAGCCCGGGCGTGAGGCCCTTCGCCCGCAGCCCCGTGACGCGGTCGCGGAGCTCCTCCTTGATCGCGGCGGCGGTGCGGTTGCCGTCGAGGATCTGCGCGGTCATCGCTCGACGCTCGATCCGAGCTCGTGCACCACCTCGGGCTGGCCGCTCGGGCCGACGCCGGGGTAGAGCGGCAGCGCCTGGGCGAGCGCCTGCACGCGCGTGCGGAGCGCGGGCAGGTCGGCGCCCGGCTGCAGCGCGAGCGCGATGACGTCGGCCACCTCGGTGAACTCCTCGTCGCCGAAGCCGCGGGTCGCGAGCGCCGGCGTGCCGATGCGGAGGCCGCTCGTCACCATCGGCGGGCGCGGGTCGTTCGGCACCGCGTTGCGGTTGACCGTGATCTGGATCTCGTGCAGGAGGTCCTCGGCCTGCTTGCCGTCGATCGCGGCCTCGCGGAGGTCGACGAGCACGAGGTGCACGTCGGTGCCGTTCGAGCGCACCGAGATGCCGGCATCCGCCACGTCCTGCTGCATGAGCCGCTCGGCGAGGATCTGCGCGCCGCGGATCGTGCGCTCCTGGCGCTCCTTGAACTCGTCGCTCGCGGCGAGCTTGAACGCCGTGGCCTTCGCGGCGATGACGTGCATGAGCGGGCCGCCCTGCTGCCCCGGGAAGACGGCCGAGTTGATCTTCTTCGCGATGTCGGCGTCGTTGGTGAGGATGAAGCCCGAGCGGGGGCCGCCGATGGTCTTGTGCACGGTCGACGAGACGACGTGCGCGTGCTCGACGGGGTTCGGGTGCAGCCCGGCGGCGACGAGGCCGGCGAAGTGCGCCATGTCGACCCAGAGCAGCGCGCCGACCTCGTCGGCGATCGCGCGGAACGCGGCGAAGTCGAGCTGGCGCGGGTAGGCCGACCAGCCGGCGATGATGACCTTCGGCTTGTGCTCGACGGCGAGGCGGCGCACCTCCTCCATGTCGACGCGGCTCGTCTCGGGGTCGACGCCGTAGGCGACGATGTCGTAGAGCCGGCCGGAGAAGTTGATCTTCATGCCGTGCGTGAGGTGGCCGCCGTGGTCGAGCGAGAGGCCGAGGATCGTGTCGCCGGGGCGGGCGATCGCGTGCAGCACGGCGGCGTTCGCCGTCGCGCCCGAGTGCGGCTGCACGTTGGCGAACGCGGCGCCGAAGAGCGACTTCGCGCGCTCGATCGCGAGCGACTCGGCGATGTCGACGGCCTCGCAGCCGCCGTAGTAGCGGCGGCCCGGGTAGCCCTCGGCGTACTTGTTCGTGAGCACGCTGCCGGCGGCCTCGAGCACGGCGACGGGCACGAAGTTCTCGCTCGCGATCATCTCGAGGTAGTCGCGCTGGCGGTCGAGCTCCTGCTGCAGCACGGCGGCGATCTCGGGATCGACCTCGAGCAGCGGGCTGTTGAAGGACGAGGGGAGGCGGTCGGACACGATGGCTCCTTCGGGCTCTGCGGCGCACGGGACGCCCGGCTTCTTGCACGCAATGCTGCGTGGCCCAGGCGCGCGGCCGAATGTTCGCCGCTTCCCGGTGGTGCTCCACCTGTGCGCCAGTCGCGGCGCCTCCATCGTAGCCAACGGGCGCGTGCCGGTGGGTGCCGTGCGGACTTCCTCGCTGCGGCGCCGGCTGCCGCCGACCACGCCTACCGCCGACCACGCCAGCGCGGACCCGATTCCGGATGGTGGACCCGAGATCTGGGGTCCACCATCCGGAATCGGGTCCAGGGAGCGGCGTGCGCGCGTGCTTGGATCGGCGCATGGCCGACGACCGCTCCCGCACGCTGCTGCTCGGGGCGCTCGACGCGCAGCGGCGCCACATCCTCGACGCGGTCGAGGGGCTGACGGATGCGCAGCTGCGCGCGCCCGCGCTGCCGTCCGGCTGGTCGCCGATCGGCCTCGTGCGGCACCTGACGCTGGGCGGCGAGCGCTACTGGTTCCACACGGTGATGGCGGGCGAGCCGCTCGACTACTGGCCGGCGGACCGGCCCGACATCGACGAGAGCAGGCCCGCCGACTGGCGCGTGGAGCCGGTCGAATCGACGGAGGCGGTGCCGCAGCAGTACCGCGACGCGATCGCGCGCGCCGACGAGGTCATCGCGGGGCTGCCGCTCGACGCGTCGCCTGCTCGGCCCGAGCCAGACTGGCCGGAGGGACGGTTCGCCGACCTCCAGGCGGTGCTCCTGCACGTGATCCTCGACACCGCCACGCACGCCGGCCACCTCGACGCTGCGCGCGAGCTCATCGACGGCCGGCAGCACCTCGTGCTCTGACCCGAAGGGGCCGGCTGTCGACGGCAGCCGCTGCGAGCGGCGGCCGCGACGAGCCCCCTCGCGACTCGACCCCTCCTCGTCGACTCGACCTGCTGCAGCGGGTCGAGTCGGCGAGAAGGGGTCGGGTCGGCGCGCGAGCGGCCAGTTGGCGCGAGCCCCGTCGGCTAGATGAGGCCGTCCGTGAGGTGGTTCGGCGTGCCGAAGCGGTGCGCCGTGATGGCGACCGCCTGCTCCCGCAGGAAGGGCAGCAGCTCGAGCCGCCCGGACTCGGTCACCGCGTGGGCGATGATCGCCAGGTCAGGGCGGCCGTCGACGGCCTCGGCGAGCGCGCGCACGCCGCCCGCGACCGCGTCGTCCGCGGCGAGGTAGCGGATGCGTCCCTGCTCGAGGCGCGCGGCCGAGCGCCCGAAGGCGGCGTCGTCCTCGACCGTCACCGGGATGCTCGCGGAGGCGAGCGCCGCCCGCACCGCCGGCGCGGGCTCGATCGCGGTCGACACCCGCACCTCGGCGCCGGCGCGCAGCGCCGCGGCGACGGTGCGCGCGAGCTGCGCGACGCGGCCGCCCTCCGCGAGGCGGATGACGACGCCCGGCATCGGCAGGTGGCGCAGGATGTCGCGCTCGGCGGAGAGCCGCTGCACGTCGATCGCGACGCCGAGCTCGGTCGCCCAGACGTGCTGGTCGCTGCCGGCCGCGCGCCGGAGCGCGGCAGCCTCGTCCGCGGTGACCGACGCATCCGCCGACCGCGCGAGCGTGTCGACCGCGTCGACGATCGCCTGCACCGCGGGCAGCTCGATCGCCTCGACCTGCCGCGCCTCGGCCGTGCGCCAGTCGACGAGCGGCATGAGGTAGCTCGGACCGCCCGCCTTCGTGGTCGGGCCGACGACCGAGCGCTTCCAGCCGCCGAACGGCTGCCGCTGCACGATCGCGCCGGTGATGCCGCGGTTGACGTAGAGGTTGCCCGCCTCGATCGTGTCGAGCCAGGTGCCGATCTCGTCGACGTCGAGCGAGTGGATGCCCGAGGTGAGGCCGTAGTCGACCTCGTTCACGACCGCGATCGCCTCCTCGAGCGTCTCGACGCGCATGATGCCGAGGATGGGGCCGAAGTACTCGGTGCGGTGGTACTCGCTGCCGCGGCGCACGCCGGCGCGCACGCCGGGGCTCCAGAGCCTCCCGTCGTCGTCGAGCCGCTTCGGCTCGATGACCCACGACTCGCCCTCGCCGAGGGTGGTCAGCCCCTCGAGCAGCTTGCCCTCGGCCGGCGCGATGATCGGGCCCATCTGCGCGGTCGGCTCCCACGGCATACCGATCGTGAGCGAGCGCACGCCGTCGACGAGCTGGTTGTGCAGGCGCTTCGAGCGGCCCGCCTGCCCGACGAGGATGGCGAGCGACGCGGCCGAGCACTTCTGGCCGGCGTGGCCGAACGCGCTCGCGACGATGTCCTTCGCCGCGAGGTCGTAATCGGCCGAGGGCGTGACGATGATCGCGTTCTTGCCGCTCGTCTCGGCGAGCAGCTGCAGGTCGGGGCGGATGCGCCGGAAGCCCTGCGCGGTCTCGAACCCGCCCGTGAGGATGACGCGGTCCACCCGCGGGTCGCCGATGAGCGCGTCGCCCAGCTCGCGAGCGCCGAGCTGCACGAGCTGCAGCACGTCCTTCGGCACCCCCGCCGCCCAGAGCGCCTCGACCATCGCGGCGCCGGTGCGGGCGGTGGCGCGCGCGGGCTTGACGATGACGGATGCGCCGGAGGCGAGGGCCGCGAGCGTCGAGCCCGCGGGGATCGCGATCGGGAAGTTCCACGGCGGGGTGACCGCGATGAGCCGTGCCGGCACCGCGACGGCGCCGTCGACGCGGTCGAGGTCGCGGGCGCGCTCCGCGTAGTAGTGCGCGAAGTCGATCGCCTCGGAGACCTCGGGGTCGGACTGGTCGAGCGTCTTGCCCGCCTCGGCCGCCGCGACCTCCATGAGCTCGGCCCTGCGCGCCTCGAGCTCGGCGCCCGCCCGGTGCAGGATCGCGGCGCGCTCGTCGCCCGAGAGCGCGCGCCAGCCGGCGTTCGCGGCGATCGCGGTCTCGATGGTCGACTCGAGCGCGGCCGCGTCGCGGAGCGTGGCGGCCTCGACGAGGTCGATGCCGATCCGCGAGTCGCGGGCCCGCTCGCGGATGCCCGCGGCCCAGGCCTGGTTGGCGGGCAGCGACGGGTCGGTGTCGGGGGCGTTGCGGAAGCCGTGCTCGGCGACCTGCGTGGGCGCGTCCGTGCGGTCCTGGATGCGGTGCGTGGCGGGCGCATCGGCGGCGAGCCCCTCGAGCGAGGCGAGGAAGCGGTCGCGCTCGCGCTCGAAGAGGTGCTCGTCCTTCGCGAGCTCGAACACGGCCGACATGAAGTTCTCGCGGCTCGCGCCCTCCTCGAGGCGGCGGATCAGGTAGGCGATCGCGACGTCGAACTCGGCCGGGTGCACGACCGGGGTGTAGAGGAGCAGGCCGCCGACGTCGCGGCGGACGACCTCGGCCTGGCCCTGCGCCATGCCGAGCAGCATCTCGAACTCGAGGCCGGCCTCCACGCCGCGCTGCTTCGCGAGCAGCCACGCGAAGGCGACGTCGAAGAGGTTGTGGCCGGCGACGCCGAGCCGCACGGCGCGCACGCGCTCGGGCGTGAGCGCCCAGGCGAGCACGCGCTTGTAGTGGGTGTCGCTGTCCTGCTTCGTGTGCCAGGTCGCGAGCGGCCAGTCGTGCAGCGACGACTCGACCCGCTCCATCGGCAGGTTCGCGCCCTTGACGAGGCGCACCTTCACGGGCGCGCCGCCGTTCGCGATGCGCTCGGCCGCCCAGGTCTGCAGCCGCTCCATCGCGGGCAGCGCGTCGGGCAGGTAGGCCTGCAGCACGATGCCGCCCTCGTAGGCCTCGAGCCCCGGCTCCTCGAGGATCCGCGTGAAGACCGCCATGGTCGTCTCGAGGTCCTTGTACTCCTCCATGTCGAGGTTGATGAAGGTGCCGGTCGCGGCCGCGCGACGGTAGAGCGGCAGCAGGCGCTCGATGACGTGCTCGACTGCGGCGTCGAACGCCCAGGGCTGGTGCGGCGCGGTCGTCGCCGACACCTTGATCGAGACGTAGTCGACGTCCGGACGCTCGATGAGCGCGCGGGTGCCCTCGATGCGACGCTCCGCCTCGCGGTCGCCGAGCACTGCCTCGCCGAGCAGGTTCACGTTCAGCCGGGCGCCGGTGCCGCGGATGCGCGCGATCGCCGCGCCGAGGCGGGCGTCCGTCGCGTCGATGATGAGGTGGCCGACCATCTCGCGGAGGACGCGCCGCGCGATGGGCACGACGATGTGCGGGGCGAGCGGGGCCACGCCGCCGCCCAGCTTGAGCGCCTGGCGCATCGGCCAGGGCAGGAACGCCGGAGCCTTGCCGGCGATCTCGCGGAGGGTCTGCGCGGCGACGTGCACGTCCTCCGGACGCACGACGCCGTCGACGAAGCGCACCGCGAACTCGAGGCCCGCGGGGTCGCGGAGCACGCCGGCGAGCTGCTCGGCGCTCGCGTCGGCGGGGATCTGCTCGGCCTGCTCGAGCCACGTGCGCACCTGCGCGACGATCGCCGGAGCGAGGGCCCGGAGGCTCTCGAGCTCGGCGTGCGCCGGGGTCACCTGCTGGGCGGTGCCCCGCGGCTCCGACCCGCGCGCGTCGTCGCGCTGCGGCTCGGCGCCCTGCTCGGTCTTCTGCTCGGTGCTGTGCTCGGTGGCGGCTGCGCCCATGCGGCTGCCCTCTCTCGATCGGACTGCGGACGCGCCGGCGCGCGCCGCGCCAAGTCTGCACCCGGCAACCATTCAGGTACAGTGACGGTTCGCGACGGATTCCCGTCACCATCGACGATGCATCCGGAGGCCCTGTTGCTCGACGTCCGACGCCTGCGACTGCTGCGCGAGCTGCGGCTCCGGGGCACGATCGCCGCGGTGGCCGCCGCGCTCGCCTACGCGCCGAGCGCCGTCTCGCAGCAGCTCTCGGCGCTCGAGCGCGAGGTCGGCGTGCCGCTCACCCGCAAGCACGGCCGCAGGCTCGCGCTCACGCCCCAGGGCGAGCTGCTCGCGCAGCACGCGGAGGGCATCCTCGCCGCCCTCGAGTCGGCGGAGCGCGCCGTTGCAGCGTCGCTCGGCCGCCCCGTCGGCACCGTGCGCGTCGCCGTCTTCCAGTCGGCCGCGCTCGGGCTCGTGCCGCAGATGCTGCGGATCCTCGCCGAGACGGCGCCCGAGGTGCGGGTCGAGATGGTGCAGCGGGAGCCGGAGACCGCGCTCTACGACACCTTCGTCGGCGACTTCGACCTCGTGGTCGCCGAGCAGTACCCGGGCCACGCGGCGCCGCAGCACCCGGGCCTCGACCGGCAGCTGCTCATGACGGATGCGCTGCGGCTCGCGGTGCCGCCCGACAGCCCCGTCGAGCGCCTCGCCGACGCCGCCCACCTCGCGTGGGTGATGGAGCCGGTGGGCGCGGCATCCCGCCACTTCGGCGAGCAGCAGTGCCGGGTCGCGGGCTTCGAGCCCGACGTGCGGTTCGCGACCGCCGACCTGCAGGCGCAGATGCGGCTGATCGAGACGGGCCACGCGGTCGGGATCATGAACGACCTGACGTGGGCCGGCGCCGAGGTCGGCTTCCGCGCGCTCGACCTGCCCGGCGCACCGCGCCGCGAGGTCTTCACGGCAGCGCGCACCGCATCCGAGAGCAGTCCCGCGATCGCGGCCGTGCGCGACGCGCTCGCCGCAGCGGTCCCGGCCGGTCTCTGACCCGTGACCGGCGCCGCATCGGGGTCGGTGCGGCGGTCCCTCTCAGCCGATGGCGCTGCCGCGGAAGCACGTGGTCGTGGCCCCGCCGACCCACACCGTGCCGTCCGCATCGACGTCGATGACGATCTCCCCCGCGCGGCCGAGGCGCCGTCCCTGCGAGACGACGTAGGAGCCCGACACGGCGCCCGTCGCGGCGAGCCACTGGGCGACCGAGGCGTTCATGCTGCCGCAGACCGGATCCTCGGGGACGCCGATGCGCGGCGCGAACGAGCGCATCTCGTACGCGTGCGGCGAGCCCTCCGGGTAGGCGCCGATCGCGCCGACCATCGCCGTCGGGATCTGCGAGAGGTCCGGCTCGAGGTCGAGCACCTCCTGCGCGGTCGCGAGCTGGAGCACGCACCAGCCAGGGCCGTTGTCGACCCACTGGTGGGCGAGCACCTGCGAGCGCTCGATGCCGAGCGCGGCCACGATCTGCGCGAGGTACACGTCGCCGATGGCGCCGGTGCGGCGCAGCGGCGGGGCGGCGAACGAGAGCACGGCACCGCGCCGGATGGGGATGAGCCCGGCCTCGCACTCCTGCACGATGACGTCGCTCGAGCGCGGCATGCCCCCGTGCTCGAGCCACGCGTGCGCGGAGCCGAGCGTCGGATGGCCGGCGAACGGCAGCTCGCCGCCAGGGGTGAAGATCCGCACGCGGTAGTCGGCCTCGGGCGCCGTGGCCGGCGAGACGAACGTGGTCTCGGAGAGGTTCGTCCAGCGCGCGATGCGCTGCATGCGCTCGTCGTCGATCCCCTCCGCGTCCAGCACGACGGCGACGGGATTGCCGAGGTACGGGGTGGTCGAGAACACGTCGATCTGTGCGAAGTCGTGCACCTGGGTCATCGCGGACCTCCTCTTCGACGACAGGCTGGCACAGCGGGCCGGGCTGGTGCCCGTCCACTCGGCGCGAACTGGTCGGCACGCGCTCGGCGAGCCGAGCGACGGACGACGTAGCATGGCATCGTCGACAATCCGACGATCGGCTCGGAGCGCGACCTCGAACGGGAAGCGGTGGAGCATGGCGGCACTCGAGACGGACGTCGTGGTCGTGGGGGTCGGCTCCGTCGGGAGCATGGCGGCCTGGCAGGCCGCGTCCCGCGGGCTCCGCGTCATCGGCGTCGACCGCTTCTCGATCCCGGGGCCCTTCTCGGCCTACGCGGGCGAGTCGCGGCTCTTCCGCAAGGTCTACGCGGAGGGCGGGCACTACACGCCGCTGCTGCAGCGCTCGCAGGACCTCTGGCGCGAGCTCGAGCGACGCAGCGGCACGTCGCTGCTGCGCACCGCCGGCGGCGCCGTCACGTTCTACGACGAGCACAACCCGGTGCTCGCCCGGTACCTGGCGGCCGCGCGGGACCAGGGCCTCGCCCACGAGCTGCTGCGCGGCGACGAGGCGCGGTCGCGCTTCCCCGAGCACGTCGTCCGCGATGGTGACGTCGCGGTGTTCGACCCGGAGGGCGGCTACCTGAAGTCGGAGCGGGCCGTGGTGGCCGCGCTCGCCGAGGCGACGCGGCTCGGCGCGCGGTTCCTGGGCGGCCGCAGCGCCCACGCCGTCGAGGCGCGCGGCGATCGGTACGTCGTCAGGACCGATCAGGAGGAGATCGTCGCCAGCCGCGTCATCATCGCCCAGGGCACGGGCGCGGGGGCGGTCGGGAGGGAGCTCGGGGTCCACCTCGCCGTGCTCCCGCAGGTGCTGACCTGGTTCCCGACGGTCGAGCCGCAGTCGTTCAGCCGCGAGGACCTCCCGGTCTTCCTCCGCCGGGCGGAGGAGCACGGGCGCTCCGACAGCGCGAAGCTGTACGGGTTCCCGAGCGCCGACGGCTGGACCGTCAAGGTCGCCGGCAGCGTCTACATGGACGAGGTCGAGTCGATGGAGCGGCCGCCGTCGTGGGACCCCTCGTACCTCGACCCGATCCGTGCATGGGTGCGCGAGTTCCTCCCCGGGCTCATCCCCGAGCCCGTGAGGGTGGCGCTCTGCGCGGACGGCTACACGCCCGACGACACCGGCCTGCTGGGCACGGTGCCCGGCATGGAGGGCGTCGCCGTGGCGGTCGGCTTCTCGGGGCACGGCTTCAAGATGGCGTCGGCGATCGGCGCCGTCGCGACCGAGCTCGCCGTCGACGGGACGACCGCGACCGACGTCGGCTTCATGGCCGCCGACCGCTTCCTCGCACCGGGCACCCGGCTCTCGGGGCTCGCGCTGCGCTGAGTCGCGAGCAGCGGGTCAGCGGCGCGCGAGGTCGCGCCGGTGCAGCAGCGCATCGGTGCCCACGAGCACCAGCGCGATCGCGAGCCCGACGAAGAGCAGCCACGGCAGGGCGGCGACCCCGAGCGACTCGAGCACGAGGCCGCCGAGCAGCGCCCCCGCGCCGATGCCCACGTTGAAGCCGGTGGTGTACCAGGCCGACGCCTGCTGCAGGATGCGCTCGGAGGCCGCCTGCAGCTGCCGCGTCTGCAGCAGCGCCGGCAGCGCCCCGAGCGCGAACGCCCACACCATCACCGCCACGACCGTCAGCACCACCTGCTGCGAGAGGCCCAGCACGAGCATCGCCAACAGGCCGGTCGCCATCATCGCGAGCGTCGACGCGGTGGGCCGCCGCCCCAGCCAGAGCGCGATCGCGACGACGGCGACGATCCCGACGATGCCGTAGGCGAGCAGCGCGCCGGAGAGCCACGACTCCGGGATGCCGGCGTGATCGACGAGGAACGGCGAGACGTAGGTGTAGAGCGCGTAGTGGCCGAGCATCACGACCATCGTCGACAGGATCGACAGGGCGACGCCGCGCACGCTCTTGCCCGGCTCCGGGATCGGCACCGCGACCGAGCCCGTCGAAGTGGTCGCGGTGTCGCGCAGGTGGTCGACCGCCGGCAGCAGCCGCCAGACGGCGACCGCGACCACGAGGCAGACGACGCCGAAGAGCGCGAACGACCAGCGCCATCCGATGAGCTGCCCGAGCAGCGTCGCGAGCGGCAGGCCGAGCACGTAGGCGAACGACCCGCCCGTCGAGGTGATGGCGACGGCGCGCGCGAGCTGCTGCGGCTGCACGAGGTAGGCGGCGTAGGCGCCGACGACGGTCCAGAAGATGCCGTGCACGATGCCGCCGATGACGCGGGAGGCGACCGACCAGGCGTAGTCGGGCGCGAGCGCCGAGCCGAAGCAGCTCGCCGCGAAGACGACGAGCACCGTGATCACGAGCAGGTGCCGCGGCACGCGACGCGTGAGGCGGATGAGGGTGGTCGAGGATGCGACGACCGTGAACGCGAAGATCGTCACGAGCAGGCCGATCGCGCCCTCCCCCACGCCGAGCTCGCGGCTCATCGGCAGCAGCAGGCCCATCGGGAGCATCTCGACGGTGATGTTGGTGAACACCGCGAGCGCCAGCACCAGCAGCGCCGCCGTCGGGAAGGCGTCCTGGGTGCTCCCCTGCGCCGTCGCCCGCTCGCTCACGACCGGCAAGCCTACGGGCACCGGGCGGCGTCGTTCGCGTCGCTGCCATGCCCACCGCATCCGACATCGCCGCTGCGCGCCCACGAATCGAGCGCTGCCGCGGGCGCCTGACGAGCAGCCGTTGTACCCCGGCCCGGTACGGTGGCAGGGTGTTCACCGCCGATGACGTGCTCGCGCTCACGTTCCCGACCGGGAACTCCTTCGTCTCGGGCTATGCCGTCGACGCGGTCGACCGCTGGCTCGGGCGGGTGGCTGCGACGCTCCGCGCCTACGAGGGACAGCCCGACGGCGAGCCCCTCATGCGGGCCGCCGACGCGCGCGCGGTGCGGTTCCCGGAGCGGCGCGGCGCGGCCTCCTACGAGCCGATGCCGGTCGACGACGCGATCGACATCATCGCCGCGACGCTCGCGATGCACGAAGCCGCAGCGCGGCGCTGACGACCCGGGCGAGGGCGGGGCACCTCGTAGGATCTCGAGGTGACCTCGAACCACTGGATCCTGTCGTTCGTCTGCGACGACCGCCCCGGCATCGTCCACGCGATCTCCGGCGCGATCGTGGCGTGCGGCGGCAACATCACCGAGTCCCAGCAGTTCTCGTCGGCCGACACCGATCGCTTCTTCATGCGGCTGCAGGTCGAGGCGGAGGCCGAGCGCGCCGACTTCGAGGCGTCGCTCGCGCCGGTGGTCGAGCGCTACGGGATGCAGTGGCAGCTCGACGACGTCGGCCGCCCGCTGCGCACGCTCGTGCTGGTCTCGAAGGCCGCCCACTGCCTCAACGACATGCTCTTCCGCCAGCGCGCCGGGCAGCTGTCGGTCGACATCCCGCTCGTGATGGCGAACCACCCCGACCTCGGCGCGCTCGCCGCGTTCTACGACGTGCCGTTCGAGCACGCGCCGGTCGTCGACGCTGCGTCGAAGGCGGCGTTCGAGCGCCGCATACTCGAGGTCGTCGAGCAGGAGGGCATCGAGCTCGTCGTGCTCGCCCGCTACATGCAGATCCTCTCCCCCGAGCTGTGCGCGGCGCTCGAGGGCAGGCTCATCAACATCCACCACTCCTTCCTGCCCGGCTTCAAGGGCGCGAACCCCTACCGGCAGGCGCACGCGCGCGGCGTGAAGCTCATCGGCGCGACCGCCCACTTCGTCACCGCCGACCTCGATGAGGGCCCGATCATCGAGCAGGAGGTCGTGCGCGTCGACCACGCCCACACCCCCGCGCAGCTCGTCGCGATCGGCCAGGACGAGGAGTCGCGCACGCTCTCGCGCGCCGTGCAGTGGTTCGCCGAGGACCGGGTGCTGCTCGACGGGCAGCGGACGATCATCTTCCGCTGACCGCTCGCGCGGGCGTCACCCGTTGTTCACGCGAAAGTCGGGCGCGGCGTCACCGGTGCTGGCTATGTTGACGGTGTCCCTGCACCTCAACGGAGTGGATCCATGCGCGCACGCACCCTGCTCGGCACCTCGACGGTCGCCGCGCTCGCCCTCACGGGCCTCGTCGCCGTCCCGGCGCACGCGGCCGAGCACCCGGTCATCAACGAGTTCTCGGCCGATGTCAGCAGCACCGACGGCGGTGCGGAGTACGTGGAGGTGCTGGGCACCCCCGGCGCCGACCTGAGCTCGACGCACTCCGTGCTCATCGTCAAGGGCGACAACCCGCACGATCAGGCGGGCGAGGTGCTGCAGTCGAACCCGGCGCCGGTGCTCGACGGCGCGGGCCTCGGGCTCGTCAGCTACCCCGAGAACGGCATCCAGAACGGCTCCGTGTCGATCCTCCTCGTCGAGGGGACCGCGACCGTCGGCCAGGTGGTCGACGCCGACCTCGACGGCACGATCGACGCGGGCGTCGGCTTCACGGTCGTCGACGGCGTGGGCGTGCACGACGGCGGTGCCGACGACCTCACGTGGGGCACGCGCCTCGGCGTCGCGTTCGACGGCGCCGCGTTCGATCCGGGTGGCGCGAGCCGCGTCCCCGACGGCACCGACACGGAGGCCGCGACCGACTGGGTGCGCAACGCCTTCAGCGGCGCGGGCATCACCGGCCGCACCGGCACGCCGGCACCCGGTGAGGCATGGAACACCCCCGGTGCGCCGAACCGCGTGGCCGAGGTCGAGGAGCCCCCGGTCGACGCGACCTGCGGCTCGGACGCCGTGATCGCGATCGGCGCCGTGCAGGGCTCGGGCGACGCGACCGCCATGGGCGGCCAGGGCGTCACCGTCGAGGGCGTCGTCACCCGCACGTTCCAGGGCTCGTCCGCCGTCGCGGGCTTCACGCTCCAGGACGCCGGCGACCGCGACGTCGCGACGAGCGACGCCATCTACGTCGCCGCATCCGGCGCCGCCGTCGCCGAGGGCGACGTCGTGCAGGTCTCCGGCACGGCAGAGGAGAGCTCCGGCCTCACCCGCCTGACGAACGCGACCCTGCTCGACTGCGGCGAGGGCACGCTGCCGGCATCCGTCGCCGTGACGCTGCCGCTCGACGACGCCGAGTCGACCGAGTCGATGCTCGTCACCCTCACGCAGGAGCTCACGATCCTCGAGTACTTCAACTTCGGCCGCTTCGGCGAGGTCGTCGTCGGCACCGAGCGCCAGGTCCAGCCCACCGCGATCGCCGCCCCGGGCTCCGCCGAGGCAGCAGCGGTGCGGGCGGCGAACGCCGCGAACCGCATCACGATCGACGACGGCCGTTCCGCCCAGAACGCCGACCCCGCGATCCATCCCGGCAACCTGCAGCCGCTGAGCCTCGAGAACCGCTTCCGCGGCGGCGACACCATCACCGGCATCACGGGCGTGCTCGACTACGCCTTCGGCCTGTGGCGACTGCAGCCGACCGAGGCGGGCACCTTCGCGTCGGAGAACCCCCGCGAGGCGGCTCCCCAGATCGAGGGCGCGACGCTCGAGGTCGCGACGTTGAACGTGCTCAACTACTTCACGACGCTCGACAGCCGCGGCGCCGTCACGCAGGAGGAGTTCGAGCGGCAGGAGGCGAAGATCGTCGCCGCCATCGGCGAGCTCGACTCCGCGATCGTCGGTCTGCTCGAGATCGAGAACAACGACGGGCTCGCGCTCGAGACCCTCGTCGCCGCGCTCAACGAGGCCGCCGGGCCGAACGCCGACGGCAGCGCGCGCTGGGCCGGCATCGACACCGGCACGCTCGGCACCGACGTGATCACCACGGCGCTCATCTACCAGCCGGCGCTCGTCGCGCCAGAGGGCGACCACGCCGTGCTCGACGCCTCGGTCGACCCGCGCTTCGACACCTCGCTCAACCGGCCCGCGCTCGCGCAGTCGTTCCGCGACCTCGCGACCGACCGCGTCGTCACCGTCGCGGTGAACCACCTGAAGTCGAAGGGATCGGCCTGCGAGGGCGACACCGGCACCCCGGAGCAGGGCAACTGCAACGCGGTGCGCACGCTCGCCGCTGACGCGCTCTCCGACTGGCTCGCGATGGACCCGACCGGCGTCGAGACCGACGGCTCGCTCATCATCGGCGACCTGAACTCCTACGACGACGAGGACCCGATCACGACGCTCGAGGCGGCCGGCTACACCGACCTGCTCGAGGCGTTCCAGGGCGAGGATGCGTACACCTACGTCTTCGACGGCCTGCTCGGCTACCTCGACTACGGCCTCGCGGACGCCGCGCTCCTGCCCTCCGTGGTCGGCGCCGACGCGTGGCACGCGAACGCCGACGAGCCGAGCGTCTTCGACTACACGATGGCGTTCAAGGCACCGGCGCAGGACGCGCTCTTCGCACCGGACCCCTACCGCGCGAGCGACCACGACGCCGTCGTGGTCGGCCTCGCGCTCGAGGCGGCCCCGCCGGTCGAGACCGTCGTCGAGACCTACGCGGGCGACGACCGCTACGCCACGAACGTCGAGACGTCCGAGGCGCTGTTCGAGCCGGGCACCGACGTGCTCATCGCCTCCGGGCAGGTCTTCGCCGACGCGCTCGCCGCCGGCCCCGCGGCGGCGCGCGCCGACGCGAGCCTGCTGCTGACGCCGACCGACGGCCTGCTGCCGGTCACGGTGGCGGAGCTCGAGCGCCTGCAGCCGGCCACGGTCACGATCGTCGGCGGCACGCCCTCGGTCTCGAGCGCGACCGCCGCGCAGATCACCGAGGTCGTCCCGAGCGCCGCCATCTCCCGCATCGCGGGTGCCGACCGGTACCAGACGGCGGCGCTGGTCGCCGAGCGGTACTTCGGCGACGCGACCGAGGTGCTGCTCGCGAGCGGCGAGCAGTTCGCCGACGCGGTGTCGGCGAGCGGCGTGGCCTCGGCCGTCGGCGACCTACCGGTGCTGCTGACGCCGCGCGCCACGGCGAGCGAGCACACGATCGACGCCATCGAGTCGCTCGGCGCCGGCACGGCGGTCGTGCTCGGCTCGAGCGCGACCGTGACGGACGCCACCGTGCGCGCCTACCGCGCCGAGGGCTTCACCGTGCCGCGCGTCGCCGGGGCCGACCGGTACGCGACGAACGCGCTGCTCGTCGAGCGCCTCGTCACGCCGACCGAGAGCCAAGCGATCGCGATCGCATCCGGCACCAACTACCCCGACGCGCTCTCCGCGTCGATGGTGGCGGGCGCGCACAGCGCTCCGGTGCTGCTGGCGGCGAGCACGTGCGTCACGCTCGACGTCGAGGAGCGGATCGCGGCGCTCGCGCCGACGACGGTGTACAACGTCGGCGGCCTGCCGACGCTCGCGTCGAACGCGTGGCGCACCGGCTGCTGACCCGGCCCTGCACCTGTCGAGGGTTTGCGTCCGAGTTGCCCTGCACTCGGACGCAAACCCTCGACTGGTCTCAGCGGAAGTCGCGCGAGCCGCTCGTCGGCACCTCGAAGCGGTCGAGCTTGTCGGCGAGCAGCGCGATCACGCCCTCCGGTGTGCGCTGCAGCATCCCGCGCACGATGAGCGCCGGCGCGTGCCGCGCGACCTGCCGCGAGTGCGCCCACAGGCCCTTCGAGCAGATGACGTTGAGCATCCCCGTCTCGTCCTCGAGGTTCATGAACGTCACGCCCTGCGCCGTGCTCGGCCGCTGCCGATGCGTGACGATGCCGGCCGCCTGCACGCGGCGGCCCGGCTCGGCCGTCGCGAGCGCCGTGATCGGCAGCACGCCGCGCTCCTCGAGCATCGCCCGCGCGTACCGCACCGGGTGATCGTCGGGCGCGACGCCGGTCGACCAGATGTCGAGGGCCACCTGCTCCTCGGCCGACAGCATCGGCAGCAGCGGCGGCTGCAGGCTCACCTGCGAGCCCTCGAGCTGGTCCTCGCGCTCGGTCGATGCCGGGCCGGCGAGCCACAGCCCCTCCCGGCGGCCGATGCCGAGGCCGTCGAGCGCGCCGGCGGTCGCGAGCGCCTCGAGCTCGCCGCGGTCGAGGTCGGCGCGGCGCGCGAGGTCGTGGATGTCGCGCAGCGGCGACGCCTCGCGGGCGGCGACGATGCGCGCGGCGGCGGCCTCCCCCATCCCCGTGACGCTCGACAGGCCCATCCGCACCGAGAACGCGCCGTCGCGGCGGTGCCGGGCGCGCGCCGAGAGCGACTCCGAGGCCTTCGGCGGCACCGGCGGCTGGTCGCGCTGCAGGCACGCGTCGTCGCCGCGCGGCACCGGCCGCCCGTGCAGCTCGAGGCCCGCGTCGACGGCCGAGTGCACGACGTCGGGCCGCAGCGTCTCGACGCCGTGCCGCAGCGCATCCGCCACGAGCGTCTGCGGCGACCAGAAGCCCATCGGCTGGCTGCGCAGCAGGCCGGCGAGGAACGCCGCCGGGTAGTGCAGCCGCATCCACGACGAGGCGTAGACGAGCTTCGCGAAGGCGAGCGAGTGCGACTCGGCGAAGCCGAAGCCCGCGAACGCCTCGATCTTGCGGTAGATCGACTCGGCGACGTCGGGCTCGACGCCGTTCGCCGCCATCCCAGCGAAGAGCTTCGCCTTGAGCGCCTCGATGCGCTCGAGCGAGCGCTTCGAGCCGATCGCGCGCCGCAGCTGGTCGGCCTCGCCCGCGTCGAAGCCGCCCACCGCGACCGACATCTGCATGAGCTGCTCCTGGAACAGCGGCACCCCGAGCGTGCGCTCGAGCACCGGGATGAGCAGCGGGTGCGGGTAGCTGATCGCCTCTGCCCCCGTGCGGCGGCGGATGTAGGGGTGCACGGCCCCGCCCTGGATGGGCCCGGGGCGGATGAGCGCGATCTCGACCACGAGGTCGTAGAAGCAGCGCGGCTTGAGCCGCGGCAGCGTCGCCATCTGCGCGCGCGACTCCACCTGGAACACGCCGACCGCATCCCCCTCGCAGAGCATGTCGTAGACGCCGGCCTCCTCCGCCGGGATCGACGCGAGCGTCCACCGCTCCCCCACGAGCTCGGCCGCGAGCTCCATCGTGTGCGAGAGCGCGCCGAGCATGCCGAGGCCCAGCAGGTCGAACTTGACGAGGCCCATCCACTCGCAGTCGTCCTTGTCCCACTGCAGCACCGTGCGGCCGGGCATGCGGGCCGGCTCGATCGGGCAGACCGAGCCGACCGGCTCCTGCGTGAGCACCATGCCGCCGGAGTGGATGCCGAGGTGCCGCGGCGCGTGCAGGAACTCGCCCGCGAGCTCGGTGACGGCGGCCGGGATGCCCGGGGCGTCGGGGCTCGAGTACGACTCGACCGACTTCGACCAGGCGTTCTGCTGGCCGACCGCGTAGCCGAGCGCCTTCGCGGCGTCGCGCACCGCCGACTTCGGGCGGTAGGTGATGACGTTCGCGACCTGGGCGGCGTTGCGGCGGCCGTACCGCTCGTAGACGTGCTGGATGACCTCCTCGCGGCGGCCCGCGTCGAAGTCGATGTCGATGTCGGGCTCCTCCTCGCGCATCATCGAGATGAAGCGCTCGAACGGCAGCCGGTAGCGGATCGGGTCGACGGCGGTGATGCCGAGGATGAAGCACACGGCGCTCGCCACCGCGCTGCCGCGGCCCTGGCAGAGGATGCCCTGCGAGTGCGCGAAGTCGGCGATCTCGAACACGATGAGGAAGTAGCCGGCGAAGCCCTTCTGCTCGATGAGCCCCATCTCGTGGTCGAGGCGGGCGGCGACCTCCGGGGTCGGGCGGCCATCGGCGGTCGTGTCGTAGACGCGCGGCAGCCGCTCGTCGACGAGCGCGCGCAGCCAGCTGATGGGCGTGTGCCCATCCGGCACCGGGAAGTCGGGGAGCCGAGGGGACGCGGCACGCAGGTCGAACGCGAGGGCGCGGCCGAGCGCGGCGGCCGTGTCGACCGCACCGGGGAACGCGCGGAAGCGCCGCGCCATCACGGCACCGCTGCGCAGCGACGGCACCCCGCCGGCCGGCAGCCAGGCGTCGAGCTCGTCGATCGAGCGGCGCGCGCGCACCGCGGCGACCGCGTCGCCGAGATGCTGCTTCGCGGGGCTCGCGACGTGCGCGTTCGTGGTGGCGATGAGCGGCAGCCCGCGCCGCTCGGCGAGGTCGGCGAGCACCCGGTTGCGCTCGAAGTCGCGCGGGTCGCCGATGTCGCTGAGCTCGACCACGACGCGGTCGCGACCGAAGATCGACATGAGGCGGTCGAGCTCGAGGCCGGCGGCATCCGCCCCCTCCGCCGATCCGCCGTGCCGCTCGAGCGCCTGCCGCACGCCGCCCTTGCGGCAGCCGGAGAGCACCATCCACTCGCCGCCCGCCGTCTCGGCGAGCCGCTCGAGCTCGAAGACCGGCCTGCCCTTCTCGCCGGGGGCGCCGCGCGCGTCGGTGGTCAGGTACCCGTCGGTGAGCGCCGTCGCGAGCGCCGTGTAGCCGGCAGGGCCGGTCGCGAGCGCCACCAGGTGACTGCCGTCGGGGTCGGGGATGCCGTTCTGCGGCGCGTCGAGGCCGAGCGTGAACTCGGTGCCGAAGACCGTCGGCAGCCCCGCCTCTGCGGCAGCCTCGGCGAACCGCACCGCGCCGTAGAGCCCGTCGTGGTCGACGAGGGCGAGCGCCTCGAGGCCGAGTGCGCGCGCCTCGTTGACGAGCTCGGCCGGGCTCGAGGCGCCGTCGAGGAACGAGTAGTGCGAGTGGGCGTGCAGCTCGGCGTAGGGGGTGGTGGCGCCGGGGGCGGGCACGCCGATCCGCGGGCGGCGCGCCTCGTCGAGCTCGGCGGGATGCGGCCGGCCGCTGCCGACGTCGCGGTCGGAGAGGATGCCCTCGAGCTCGCGCCAGGGCATCGACGGGTTGTTCCACCCGGCCATCGCTCCCCTCCCCTCCCCTGCTTCTCAACGTCGCCAGTGGTCGCTCAAGCGCCTGAGCGGCTCGTGCTACCACCCGCGACGTTGAGAAGGTCAGGCATAGCGGCCCTCGGCGAGCCAGAGGCCGTCGGCCTGCAGCAGCACCCACGCCTCGCCCTCGCCGTCGAGGATCTGCACCCGGTGCACGACGTCGCCGAGATCGCGCCGGCGGATGGGCCACGGCCCTGCCCAGGCGACGACGCGGCGGCGGGCGGATGCGGGCGGCGAGAACGACACCGGCGCCCCCTCCCGCACGTCGAGCGCCGCGGCCTCGACCTGCGCACCTGCGGCGTCGAGCAGCCGCACCGGCAGCGGCGGCCGGAACACGACCGTCGGCCGCGGCGGCGGCAGCGCGCCCGGCCACGGCCCCGCGGCGGGGGCGGGTGCCGCATCGCCCCAGGGCGTCAGCACGCCGCGCTCGGCGAGCAGCCTGCCGCCGCCCGGCGCAGCCGTCAGCACCGCCTCGCGGCCGAGCATCCCTTGCAGGCGCTCGAGCGCGTGCTTCGTGCGGTCGTCGATGTCGCCGCCGCCCCACAGGCCCGGCATGTGCGCGGCATCCGCGTCGAGCCGCTCGGGGAGCGCCTGCACCTCGACGAGCGGCGAGCCGAGCTCGCTCTCGGTCAGCTGCCAGCGCATCCGGTCGACGATGTCGCCCGCGCGCAGGAAGCCCGGCTGGCGCCAGAGCCGCTCGCTGACGTGCCCCTCCTCGCCGCGCAGCACGATGCGGATCTCGCTGCACACGAGCCGCTGCTCGGCGAGCTGGCGCACGAAGCGCTCGACCGGCTCCCGCACGGCGAGCGCGAGCTCGTGCACCCCCTCGATGCCCGGCTCGAACGCGAGCCGCAGCACGCGCTCCTCCCCCAGCCCGTCGGCGTCGACGCGTCGGTCGTCCTCGCCGCGCGCTCGAGCGAGCGCGACGAGCCCCGCCTCGCCGAAGCGGTCGCGGATGCTGTCGTCGGGCAGCTTCGCGAAGCCGCCGAGGGTGTGCACGCCGAGCCGGTGCAGCATGCCCGGCAGCTCGTCGTCGCCGAGCACCCCCACCGGCAGCCCCTCGAGGAACATGCGGCTGCGGCCGGGCGGCACGATCGTCTCGCCCCTGCCGCCCGCGGCGAGCTCCGCGGCGAAGCGGTCGTCGGCGACGCCGAAGCTCGCCGTCAGCCCGAGCGGTGCGAGCGCGGCACGGACGGCCTCGATCGCCCGCGGCTCCGAGCCGTAGAACCTGCTGGCGCCGCGCATCCGGAACGCGAGCGCCCCATCGCCGATCGGCTGCGCTGCCGGCACGACGGCGAGCACGGCGCGCACGACGCGCTCGAAGGCGAGCGCCTCGCCCACCGGGTCGGAGGGGGCGAGCGCGAGCAGCGGCGAGGCGGCCTGCGCGTCGCGCACCCGCATGCCGGTGCGCACGCCGTCGGCGCGGGCGCCCTCGTCGCACGCGACGATCCGCATGGCGTGCACGACGGCACCCGGCGAGCCCTGCTCGCCGCCACCGGGCAGCGCACCGGTCTGGCGCGCGACGACGATCGGCCAGTCGGGCACCCGCAGCACGCCGATGCGGCTGCCGCGCAGGCGCACCGGGTGCGGCGCCGCAGCGCTGCTGGTCGTCTCGATCCCCACACCTCATGATCGAACATACGTTCGATCAGCGTCAAGCCGGTGCGGCGTGGCGCGTCGGGCGAGCTGCGCGTGATCGCTCCTGCGGCAGCATCTGGCAGCCGCCGCTCGCGGACCCCATTCCGGATGGTGGACCCCAGATCTCGGGTCTGCCATCCGGGATCGGGTCCGTGCGGCGCGTGCCGCTCGGCAGGTGGCGCGACGGAGCGCGGGACGCGCTGCACGCGTCCCGCGCCCGTCGACTGTCAGCGCGTCGCTCGGACGCGGCGCGCGCCCACCACCAGCAGCAGGCCGAGCGCCAGCATCGCGAGCGCCAGCGGCAGGATGCCGGGCTGGTCGAGACCGGTCCGCGGCAGCTGAGCCGCCGAGGCGCCCGAGCTCTGCAGATCGGCGCGGCTGTCGCCGCCATCGCGCACGGCGTCATCGCCCGGCAGCACCGGGTCCTTCTCGACCTCGGTGCCGTCGCCCGACCCACCGGTGTCGATGGGGGCCGGATCCGTCGGCTCGCCCGGAACCGTCGGCTCGGTCGGGACCGTCGGGACCGTCGGCTCGGTCGGCTCCGTCGGAACCGTCGGCTCCGTCGGCTCCGTCGGGACCGTCGGCTCCGTCGGCTCCGTCGGGACCGTGGGGACCGTCGGCGAGGTCGTCGTCGAGCCGGTGCTCGTCGCGTCGCCCACGACGCCGACCGCGTTGCCGCCGATCGTCACGGGAGCGAGGACGTCGAGGTCGATGATCGAGCCGGAGAGCAGCCCGTCGTCGCCCGAGCTGCTGGGCGCATCCGCCGCGCCGCCGGTCTCCGACGTGGTCGTCGAGCCCTCACTGACGGCATCGCCCACCACGCCGATCGCGTTGCCGCCGATCGTCACGGGAGCGACCGCGTCGAGGTCGATGATCGAGCCCGAGAGCAGGCCATCCTCACCCGACGTCGTCGCGCCGTCCGAGCCGGCAGCGGTGCCCGACTCGGTCGTCGCACCCTCGCTCGACGCGTCGCCCAGCACAGCCACCGCGTTGCCGCCCACCGTGATCGGCGCGAGCACGTCCGCGACCACCTGCGAGCCGGACAGCACGCCGTCGTCACCCGAGGTCGTCGCGCCGTCCGAGCCGGCAGCGGTGCTCGACTCGGTCGTCGAGCCCTCGCTCGACGCGTCGCCCAGCACAGCCACCGCGTTGCCGCCCGCCGTGATCGGCGCGACCACGTCGGCGACGACCTGCGAGCCGGACAGCTCGCCGTCGTCACCCGAGGTCGCCGCACCATCCGAGCCGGCAGCGGTGCTCGACTCGGTCGTCGAGCCCTCGCTCGACGCGTCGCCCAGCACGGCCACCGCGTTGCCGCCCGCCGTGATCGGCGCGAGCACGTCGGCGACCACCTGCGAGCCGGACAGCACGCCGTCCTCACCGGAGGTCGTGGCACCATCCGAGCCACCCGCCGTCGTGGCAGACGACGCGACCGTCGAGTGCTCCGACGACGCGTCGGCGAGGATGCCGATGGCGTTGCCGCCGATCGTCACGGGTGCGGTGACGTCGGCGAGCGCCTGGGTGCCCGAGAGCAGCCCATCCTCGCCAGAGGTCGTCGCCCCGGACCCACCCGAACCGGCGGTGGTGCTCGTCGCCGTCGAGCTGTCGCTCGACGCGTCGCCGAGGACGCCGACGGCGTTGCCGGCGACCGTCACCGGCACGTCGACCGCGACGACGGCAGCCGTGCCCGCGAGCACGCCCTCGAGGCCGGCGGTGCTGACGCCGGCGGACGGCGCCGCGGTGTTCGACGACGTGGATGCGTCGGTCGTCTCCGCGTCGCCGAGCAGGCCGATCGCGTTGCCGCCGATGGTGATGGGCGCCGAGAGCGAGATCGCGGCCTCGGTGCCGGATCCGATGCCGTCCGAGCCGTCGGTCCCTGTCGCACTGGCGACGCCGGTGCCCGCGGCCCAGAGGCCGCCTGCGAGCGCTGCGGTCAGCAGCGCGCGCTTCGTGAAGTCGTGCATGGTCATGCCTTCCCTGTTCGAGTGATCAGCCGTCCCGCTCCGGGACGACGGCGTGCCGTGCGCGATGCACGGCCTCGATCGCTCAATCAGGGCTGGCGGTGTGCTCCTCGACCGGGGATGCGGGGGCGCGGTCGAGCTCGATCGCACCGACCTGGCCGGCCGCGAGGACCGGCAGCAGGACGTCGTGGGTGATCGCCGAGGGCGACGCGGAGCCGCCCGGGCTGCCGCTCGAGCCCGACGGCGCGACGCCGTCGCCGGCGGGCGTGCGCGCGGGCGCGTCGCCGTCCCGGCCGGCGGCCGAGGACGACGCGGCGGTGCCCTCGAGCACCGCTGCGGCCGCGGCGCCATCGCCCGGGCTCACCGATCGCAGGACAGCGGCGAGGCGATCGGATGCGGATGCTCGGCCGGCTGCATCGGACGCGTCGGCCTCGGCCTCGGCGCCATCGGCGTCGAGTGCGGGGCCGCCAGGGAGCTCGACGACCGGCGCGAGGCCGGGATCGACGACCGGATCGACGCCTGGCTCGGGTCCGACGCCAGGTCCGACGCCGGGATCGGCACCCGGTCCTGCGCCCGGCGCGAGCGGGTCGCGGACGGTGTCCACGATCGGCTCGACGACCTCGTCGACGACGCCGGCGACCGGCGCCTCGCCGAGCAGCTCGTCGACGACCGGCAGGGCACCGAGTGCGCCGTCGACGGTGTCGACGACCGGCTCAGCGACGGGCGCCACGACGTCGTCGAGGACGACGCCGATCACCCGATCGACGGGCTCGAGCACGGGCTGCAGCGGCTGCAGCACCGGGTCGAGCGCACCGGTGACGGGGGCGACGGCGTCGCGGACGGTCTCGGCCGCGGCGCCCGGCGCCTGCACGACCGGCCGCACGATCGTGGCCACGGGCTCGACGATCGGCGTCGTGATGGGCTGGACGGCCGCCTCGACGGGGCGGAGCACGGCCTCGACCTCGCCGACGAGGGCGTCGACCGGGTCGGTCGCGGTCTCGACGACGCCGCCGACCGCGCCGCCGAGCCCGCCCAGGAGCCCTGCGTCCTGCTCCGAGGCGGTCGCGGCCGATCCGCCGACGAGGAGGGAGATGGCGACGGCGCCGATCGATGCAGCACTCGCGGACAGGCCCAGGCGCAGCCAGCGGGACGGTGTCCTCGCGCTGCTCGCCTGCATCGGCGCCTCCGAAGTCGTGACCTTCTTGCGATGACGGTAGGCCTGGTGTGCGGTTTCGGCAAGATTTCTCAGGACCTTCTCAGCGAGCGGCCGGAGACGAGGTCAGGCGGCCGGCTGCTCCTCGAGCTCCGGCTCGCGCTCGGGCATCCCCTCGCCGGCGATCGGGATCCGCGCGAGCCTCGGCGCCCCGCCCGATGCCGCTTCGACGACGAGGCTGCCCGCCGCGATCCTGCCGTCGCCGTCGGCGAGCCCCTGCCACTCGGCGCGGACCTGCCGCACGACGGTCGCCGCGTTCGGCCACGGCCCCTCGATCAGCAGCGTCGACGACGCCTGCCGCAGCCGGGCCGCGAGCCGGGCCGCCTCGGTCGGCGCCACCCGGCCTGGCGAGACGGCGAGCACGACCGGCATCGCCTCTGCGAGGCTCGCGACCACGTCGAGCCACGAGCGCCCCGGATGCGGCACGAGCGCCACGCGATCCATGGGCACGCCGAGGTCGCGGGCGGCCTCGAGCCCCAGGTCGGGCATCCCGACGATGGCGCCCCACGCCCCGCGCGGCATCGCCGCGCCGAGGCACGCGAGCGCGAGGCTCCGCGACTCGATGCTGTGCGCGGCGCCGGAGCGGAGCCGGCGCACGACCTCGTCGAGCCCCGCGGGGATGGGCTCGACGAGGTCGGGCGCGGTGTGCTGGGGCGCGGTCTGCTGCATGCTGCGCAGCCGCTCGCGGAGCGCGTCGACGGTGGCCGTGCGGTCGTCGCCCGCCCGGCGTTCGAGCCTCGTCGACGCCATCCTCATCCTCCTATCTTCGAACATGTGTTCGAACAGGGCAAGCCTGCCCGGCGTGTCGACGGACGTCCCGCGTGGGATGATCGAGCCGCCCCGATCCGATCGGGATCGACCGCGACGAGGAGGCACCATCGTGACCAGCGCCGATGCCCGAAGCGTCGCACGCACCGCTGACGCGCCCGACGCATCCCCCTTCCTCTGCGTCACCACGAACCCCGCGATCGACATCACCTACACGATCGACGAGCTGCGGATCGGCACGAGCCACCGCGTGCCCACGGGCCTCGCCCGCGCGGGCGGCAAGGGCGTCAACGTCGCCCGCGTGCTGCACCAGCGGCACGAGCCGGCCATCGTCATCGCCCCCATCGGCGGACCCGTGCACGCGCTGTTCGTGCATGACCTCGACCGCGCGGGCATCCCCCACCGCCTCATCGAGGTCGACGCCCACACCCGTCGCACCACGGCGATCGTCACGCCCGCGGGCACGACCAACCTCAACGAGCACGGCGCGGCGATCGGCGCCGCCGACTGGGAGCGGCTGCTCGACATCGTGCGCGACGAGGTGGCCGGCGCGCGCGTCGTGGTCTCCTCCGGCTCGCTGCCTCCCGAGACGCCGCAGGGGTTCTGTGCGAGCGTCGTCGAGATCGCGAGGGCCGCAGGCACCCCCGTGCTCGTCGACGTCGGCGGCGAGCAGCTGCCGGTCGCCGTCGCGGCCGGTGCGACGGCGGTCAAGCCCAACCGCCACGAGCTCTTCGACGCGATGGGCGGCACCGACCCGCTCGACGCCGCCCGCCGCCTCGCGGCCCTCGGCACCGGCACCGTCTTCGCGTCGCTCGACGTCGAGGGGATGCTCGCGGTGCTGCCCGACGGCCGCGCCTGGCACGCCGCGCTCGACCTCGTGCTCGAGGGCAACCCCACCGGCGCCGGCGACGCCGCCGTCGCCGCGATCGCGCAGGCGATCACCGAGGGCGCGACGCTCGAGGAGCAGCTCGCGCGGGCGACCGCCTGGTCGGCGGCCGCGGTGCTCGCCGCGCAGGCGGGGTCGATCGCCGACCCCGACGACCTCGGCGGGCGCATCCGCATCACCCCGATCGGCTGACCGCCGTTCATCCAACCGCCACATCGGCGTCGGCATGCCGCTGGTACGGTGTCGCCATGGAGACTCTGCGCCTCGAAGAGCTGTCAGCGGCCAACATCGTCGCGGCCAACGGCATGACCCTCAAGCGGGGCCAAGAGGCGTTCCTGGCGCCGAACGCGCGGCTCGAGGAGTTCGTGAACACCCAGAGCGCGTGGCAGCGGGTCGTCTTCGACGGCGACGAGCCGGTCGCCTTCGTGATGGCGAACTTCGACCCAGAGGTCGACCGCGAGGAGTACCGCTCGAGCGTGCTGCGGATGTACGTGGCCGGCACCTCGCAGCGCAAGGGCGTGGGCAGCTACACCGTCGAGCAGGTCGCCGACGAGGCCCGCCGCCAGGGCTTCGACAGCCTCTACGCCGTCTGGGAAGAAGGCGACCAGGGTCCCGGCAAGTTCTTCCAGGCCGTCGGCTTCGAGCCGATCGGCGAGAACGAGTACGGCGAGGTCATCGGGCGCAAGACGCTCTGACGCGAGGCCCTGCGATGCGCGCTGGCGTGCGGCGTCGCACGATCGCCGCGATGAGCGTCGCGGCGATGCTCGCGAAGGCGCACAGGCCCGTCGAGAGTTTGTGTCCGAGTGGAGCGCAACTCGGACGCAAACCCTCGACCGGCTGGATCAGACCAGCGACTCGCGCCAGGCGCGGTGCAGCGACGCGAACTTGCCGCCAGCGGCGATGAGCTCCGCGGGGCTGCCGTCCTCGATGATGCGCCCGTGCTCCATCACGAGCACCCGGTCGGCGATCGCGACGGTCGAGAGCCGGTGGGCGATGATGATCGCCGTCCGGTCGTCGAGCAGGGTCGTGAGGCCCTCCTGCACGAGCCGCTCCGACGGGATGTCGAGCGACGCCGTGGCCTCGTCGAGGATCAGCACGCGCGGGTCAGCGAGGAAGGCGCGGGCGAACGACAGCAGCTGCCGCTGGCCGGCGCTCACGCGGCCGCCTCGCTTGTTCACGTCGGTGCCGTAGCCGTCGGGCAGCGCCATGATGAACCCGTGCGCGCCGACCGCGCGCGCGGCCGCCTCGATCTCCTCGTCGCTCGCGCCCGGCTTGCCGAGCGCGATGTTGTCGGCGACGGTGCCCGAGAACAGGTACGCCTCCTGGGTCACCATCACGACCGCGCGCCGCAGGTCGTCGTTCGAGAGCTCGCGCAGGTCGACGCCGTCGAGCTGCACCGAGCCCTCGGTCGGGTCGTAGAAGCGCGAGACGAGCTTCGCGAGCGTCGACTTGCCGGCGCCCGTGGTGCCGACGAGCGCGATCGTCTGCCCCGAGGGGATGTGCAGGTCGAAGTCGGGCAGCACGACCTTGCCGCTGCTGTACGAGAACTCGACCGCGTCGAAGTCGATCTGGCCGCGCGACTCCGGCAGCGCCTTGGGCGCACCGGGCTCCCGCACCGTCGGCTCCTCCTCGAGCATGCCGGAGATCTTCTCGAGCGCCGCCGATGCCGACTGGTAGGCGTTGAAGAACATGCCGATGCCCTGGATGGGCTGGAAGAAGTTGCGAGCGTACAGCGCGATCGCGAGCAGCACGCCGATCTGCAGCGACCCCTCCGCGACCCGCAGTCCGCCGACGAGCACGAGCGTCGCGATCGTGACCGCGCCGATCGCCATGATGCCGGGCTCGTAGATGCCGAAGATGTTGATCGTGCGGTAGTTGGCGTCGCGGTAGTCGTCGACCCGCTCGTCGAACTCGCGCTGGTTCGCGGGCTCCTTGCGGAAGGCCTTGACGGCGCGGATGCCCGTCATGGTCTCGACGAAGTGCACGATCATGCGCGCGCTCGTCGTGCGCGTCTCGCGGAACAGCAGCGTCGAGCGCACCTGGAACCAGCGGGTGAGGATGATCGCCGGGATGAGCGCGATGCCGATGATGAGGCCCGACAGCGGGTCGAGCACGGTCATCGCGACGCCGGTGAACGCCATGAAGAGCACACCGCGCACGAGCTCGTTGAGCCCCTCGTCGAGCAGGTCGCGGATCGCCTCGAGGTCGCTCGTCTGGCGCGCGATGATGCGGCCCGACGTGTAGGACTCGTGGAACTCGAGGCTGAGCCGCTGCGCGTGCGCGAAGAGCCGTCGGCGCAGGTCGAACAGCACCGTCTGGCTGATGCGCGCGATGCCCACCGTGTAGAAGTACATGAGCACGCCGGCGAGCACCGCCGCGACGATGTAGGCGATCGTGGCGACCCACAGCGGCATCCAGTCCGCGCGCTCCATGATCGACGGCAGGCCGGTGTCGATGCCGTAGGCGATGAGCATCGGGCCGGCGATGTTCGCCGCGACCGCGACGACCACGAGCACCATCGTGACGACGACGCGCCACAGGTGCGGGCGCAGCAGCGTGCCGAGCAGCTTCCGCGAGCGCGCGCGGATGGCCTTCGACTCGGCCTTCGTGTAGTCGGTGCGGTCCTCGCCCTGCACGCCGTAGACGCTCATCGCGACACCTCCTCGTCCTGCTCCTGCTCGAGCTCGCGCTCGAGCGCATCCACGTCGATCACCTGCATCGAGCCGGTGACGGCGTCGATGCTCCTGCGGCCCCGCTCGGCCTCCTCGAGGCTCGAGATCACGTAGCGGTAGTGCTCGCTGCGCGCGAGCAGCTCCGAGTGCGTGCCGACGTCGTCGATGCGGCCGTCGCGCATGAGCGCGACCCGGTCCGCGAGCTGCACGGTGCTCGGGCGGTGGGCGACGATGAGCGCGGTGGTGCGATCGAGCACGCTGCGCAGCGCCTCCTCGACCTGCGCCTCGGTCTCGACGTCGAGCGCCGAGAGCGGGTCGTCGAGCACGAGCACCGCCGGGTCGGCGGCGACGGCGCGCGCGAGCGCGAGGCGCTGGCGCTGGCCGCCAGAGAGCGAGAGTCCCTCCTCGCCGATCTGCGTGTCGAGGCCGTCGGGCAGGTCGCGGACGAACCCGGCCTGCGCGATGTCGAGCGCGCGGTCGAGCACGTCGTCCGACGCATCCGGCACGCCCATCAGCACGTTCTCGCGCACGGTGGCCGAGAAGAGCGTCGCGTCCTCGAACGCCATCGCGACGTGCGTGCGCAGCTCCGAGAGCGACAGGTCGCGCACGTCGACGCCGTCGAGCAGCACGCGGCCGCCGGTGACGTCGTAGAGGCGCGCGGGCAGCGCGGTGAGCGTCGTCTTGCCGGAGCCGGTGATGCCGATGAGCGCCATCGTCTCGCCCGGCTCGAGCGTGAGCGTCGCGCCGTCGACGAGGTCGCGCTCGTGCGGCTGCGCGTCCTGGTAGCGGAAGTGCACGTCGTCGAACACGAGCCGGCCGCGCGGCTGCGCGATGGTCGTCGGCGCCTCCGGGTCGACGATCGTGTTCTCGCTGTCGACGATCTCGTGGAAGCGGCGCGAGGCGTTCGACGCGTCGATGAGGAAGGCGAAGAGGAAGCCGATCGACTCGATGGGCCAGTTGAGCACCATCGCCACGGCGAAGAACGCGAAGAGCGTGCCCACCGAGAGCTGCCCGGTCGCGGCGAGCCAGACACCCAGGAAGAGGCAGACGGCGTACGAGACGTACGGCACGATCGTCAGCCACATCCACAGGTGCCCGTCCATGCGGGCCTTGTCGATCTCGGTCTCGCGCAGGTTCGACGCCTGGTCGGTGAAGCCCTCGAGCGCGTGGCGGCCGCGGCCGAACGCCTTGAGCACGCGGATGCCGTGGATCGACTGCTCGACGGTGGTCGCGAGGTCGCCCGCCTGGTCCTGCGCCGAGCGCGAGATCGTGAAGTAGCGGCGCTCGAAGCGCAGCGCGACGAAGACGATCGGCGCGGAGAGCACGACGAAGGCGCCCGCGAGCACCGGGCTCCAGAAGAAGAGGATGACGATGCCGACGACGAGCGTGATCGCGTTCACGACGAGCAGCGGCATGCCGAACGCGATGAAGCGGCGGATCATGCCGAGGTCCTGCACGGCTCGGCTCAGCAGCTGGCCGGACTGCCAGCGGTCGTGGAAGGCGACCGGCAGCGCCTGCAGCTGGCCGTAGAGCGAGCGGCGCATCGCCGCCTCGATCTGCGTCGAGGGCAGTGTCACGAGGATGCGGCGCATGTAGACGAAGAACGCCTCACCGAGCGCGAGCAGCAGGATCGCGAGCGCGACCGGCCACACCGCGGATGCGTCGGACTGCGCGAGCGGGCCGTCGACGAGCGCGCGCATGGCGATCGGTGTCGCGAGGCTCAGGAGCGCCGAGACGAGCGCGGCGACCGTGCCGAGCACCAGGCGCGGCAGCACCGGGCGCAGGAACGGCAGCAGCCGGGCGAGCGCGGACAGGTGGCTCGCGGTCTCGAGCTGCGCAGCCGGCTGCTCGGTCGGAGGCTGCGCGGGCGGGGACTGCTCGGGCGGGGGCGTCGAGGACATGAGGGCGATCCTTCGCGGTCGCGGGCGTCGTGGGCCCGCGGTGCTGGTGCGACCGGTGGGTCGCGGTGATGGTGCTGCGTCCGACCTCTGCGGTCGACGCGTGCGAGCGAGGCTCGCGACGGGCTGCGAGGCCCTCCTGCTACCGGCGTCCGCCGACGTCGGTGCGGGCGAGGAGGGCGCGGGCGGCAGCGATCGGAGCGTTCGTCGTCGTGCTCATGGCATCCTCCTCGGTCGGCCGCGTCGGGGTGGCGCGGACAGCCTTCCATCCTAAGCAGTCCCTGCGCGACGCGTCTAGCCCCACGGCCGCGAGTCGCCTGTCAGAGCGACGCGAGCAGTCGGTCGGCGTCGCGCGGGCGGGCCAGCAGCAGCACGGGCGGCGCTGACGCGTCCGCGTGCCACGCGCGCATCCGCATCCGCTTGGCGCGCCACGACCGGACGTGCCACACGATGATCGAGTGCCGCGACAGCGCCCTCGACAGCGTCTCGACGTTGCCGTTGCAGATGCGCTCGCGCGTGCGGATGCGCCCGAGCGTGCGGCGGAGCAGCCGCGCGAGCGAGACGTGCCGGTCGTAGTCGAGCGCCACGATCGCGTCGATCCGATGCCAGGCGTGCGACGCGTGCGACGACCAGAGCGTGTCGAGCACCCACGCGTCCTGCGCGATCACCGGCAGCACGCGCCGCAGCTGCTCGTCGTTCGGCACAGGCGTCCACTGCGGGTCCCAGCAGAGGTCGTCGACGAGCGTGACGGGCAGCCCGAGCCGCTCCCCCAGCGCGATCGCGAGCGTCGACTTGCCCGAGCCGGTCACGCCGACGCAGAGGATGCGGCGCGCACGGCGGACGTCGTCGACGGTGCCTGCGCTCACGGCAGCCAGGCTAGCGATGCGGGCCGTCGCGCGGTGGCGGGGTCCCGCGCCGGGTGGCGCCGCCCGCGACGGGTGGGGCTGCCCGCGACGGGTGGGCCCGCTCCGCCACCGCTCGCGGGCCGGCCCACCTGTCGGCGAGCAGCGGCCGTCAATGCGCGAAGTGGCGCTCGCCCGTGAAGTACATCGTGATGCCGGCCGCGTTCGCCGCGGCGATGACCTCCTCGTCGCGCACCGAGCCGCCCGGCTGGACGACCGCGGTGACGCCCGCGTCGAGGAGGATCTGCAGACCGTCGGCGAACGGGAAGAACGCATCCGACGCCGCGACCGATCCGGCCGCGCGGTCGCCGGCGCGCTCGACGGCGAGCTTGCACGAGTCGACCCGGTTCACCTGTCCCATGCCGACGCCGACGGATGCGAGTCCCGACGCGAGCAGGATCGCGTTCGACTTCACCGACCGGCAGGCGCGCCAGGCGAACTCGAGGTCGGCGAGCACGGCATCCGACACGTGCGACCCGCTCACGCGGCGCCAGGTGTGCGACGAGAACCCCTCGAACGTGTCGGGCTGCTGCACGAGCACGCCGCCAGAGACCTGGCGCAGCTCGGAGCCCTCGCGCGCGTAGCCCTCGGGCAGGCGCAGCAGGCGGATGTTCTTCTTGGCCGTCAGCAGCTCGAGCGCTTCGGGCTCGAAGTCGGGGGCGACGACGACCTCGGTGAAGATGTCCTTCACCGTCTCGGCCATCGCGCGCGTGACGGTGCGGTTCGCCGCGATCACGCCGCCGAAGGCCGAGACCGGGTCGCACGCGTGAGCGCGCTCGTGCGCCGACGCGATCGGGTCGGCGGCGCCGGCCGCGGCGACCGCGATGCCGCAGGGGTTCGCGTGCTTGATGATCGCGACCGCGGGCTCCGAGAAGTCGAAGGCTGCGCGGAGTGCCGCGTCCGCGTCGACGTAGTTGTTGAACGACATCGGCTTGCCGTGGAGCAGCTCGGCCTGTGTGATGCCCGCGCCGCCGGGCAGCGCGAAGATGCCCGCCTGCTGGTGGCTGTTCTCGCCGTAGCGGAGGCCCGAGACGAGCGTCGCGGCGCCGACCGCCTTGAGGAGGCCCGTGGCGCTCGACGTGTCGGGCGCTGCGGATGCCTCGGGCGCGGCCGATGCCGGCGCGGCCTGCGCTGCGGGTGCCGCAGCGGCCTGCGCGGCGGCCGGCTCGACCGGCTCGGCCTTGGGCGCGGCCGGCGCTGCGGGCGCCTCGACCGGCTCGCCCGCGAACCAGCGCGCCACGGCGCCGTCGTAGGCGGCGGTGTGCGCGAACGCGTCGCGCGCGAGCGCCCGCCGCTGCAGCAGCGTGAGGCCCGTGCTCGCGGCCTTCGCGATCAGCGGGTAGATGCGCGGGTCGGTGACGATCGCGACGTTGGCGTGGTTCTTCGCCGACGCGCGCACCATCGCAGGGCCGCCGATGTCGATCTGCTCGACCACGTCGGCGTCGGCCGCGCCGGAGCGGACCGTCTCGACGAACGGGTAGAGGTTGACGACCACGAGCTCGAACGGTGCGATGCCGAGCTCGGCGAGCTGCGCCTCGTGATGCTCGAGCCGCAGGTCGGCGAGCAGGCCAGCGTGGATCGCGGGGTGCAGCGTCTTCACGCGGCCGTCGAGCGCCTCCTGGAACCCGGTGACCTGTGCCACCTCGGTGACCGGGAGGCCGGCATCCGCCAGCATCTTGGCGGTCGAGCCGGTCGAGACGAGCTCGACGCCCGCCTCGGCGAGCGCGCGGCCGAGCTCGACGACGCCGCTCTTGTCGCTCACCGAGAGCAGCGCGCGCCGGAAGGGCACCAGGTCGCGCTCCCGGTAGAGGCTCGGGTCGTGCTGGGGTCCGCTCACTGTCTCTCCTCCGTGTCGCTCGCCGCTCGGCGTCGCTCGAGGCCGTGGTCGGCCAGGTCGCACGTGCCGTCGGCGATGTCGATGATCACGCTCGCGAGCAGGTCGCGCTCCACGAGCTTGATGCGGTCGTGCAGGGTGTCCTGCGTGTCGTCGGGCAGCACGGGCACGCGCTGCTGCGCCAGGACGGGACCGGTGTCGACGCCGCTGTCGACGATGATCACGGATGCGCCGGTCTGCGCCACGCCGGCCGCGATCGCGTCGCGCACCCCGTGCGCGCCGGGGAACTCGGGCAGGTAGGCCGGATGCGTGTTGAGGATCGCGGGCTCGAAGCGCGCGACCGCGCGCGCCGACAGCAGCCGCATGAAGCCGGAGAGCACGACGACGTCGGGCTCGAACGCCGCGATGCGGTCGGCGATGCGGTCCGACCACGCCTCGCGCGGTGCCGTGAACGGCTCGACGAACGTCGGGATCCGGGCGGCGCGGGCGATGTCGAGGCCGGCGCACTCGCGGTCGGCGCCGACGGCGATGATCTCGGCCGGGACGCGGCCGGCGCGGGTGCGCTCGAGCAGATCCGCGAAGTTGGTGCCGCTGCCGGAGACGAGGACGACGAGGCGCAGCACGTGCCCCATCCTACGGCCCCGCTGATTCACCCGATCGGGTGGTCGCCCTCCGGGTCGCGCGCCCGGTCGCGCGTGCGCTCGTGCTCCGGATGCGCCGCCTCGGTCGCGTCGTCGTCCGCCGGATGCCGCGCTGCCGCGTCGGACGGGGCGGAGTCGCGCGTCGGCATCGGCCTGGGCGTGGGCGTGGGCATCGGCATCGGCATCGGCTCGACCGCGGCCGTCTCCTGCTCGTCGGGGTCGACGATGCGCCCGTCCGTCACCGGCGCATCCGCATCGCGGTCGGCCACGTCATCCGCGCCATCCGCGTCGTCCACGCCATCCGCATCGTCCACCGGCTCGTCGCGGCTGCGGCCGAGTCCGAGCACGTCGAGCATCGAGGTGCCCGCGCCCTCCTTGGCGAGCGCGCTCGCGCCGCGGCCGCCGGCGAGCATGCCGATGAGGAGCCCGACGCCCACCTCGAGCGCGCCCCACGCGGCCACCTGCACGGCGTCCGGACCGGTGAGCGACAGCCGGCCGGGCCCCGCGGCGCCCGTCGCGAGCATCGCCGCGACGCCGAGCAGCGCGCCGGCGAGCACGCCGCCGCCGAGCGCGGCCGCCGCGAGCTCCCACCAGTGCACCGGCCGATCGGCGCTGCCGGCGAGCGTGGTCTGGCGCGCGAGCGCGCCCACCACGACGGCGGCGAGCACCGGGAGCGCGACGACGACGAGCATCCACGACTGGGTGTCCGGGTCGATCGCCGTCAGCATGGGCAGCGAGGGCACGGGGCCGAGGTCGGTGCCGAGGGGTGAGACGCTCGAGCCGCGCCCCAGCATGAAGCCCGGGCCGATCGCCCACGCCGCGCCCCACACGATCGCGACCGGCGCGAGCGCGAGCTGCAGGAGGAAGAGCACGCCCGCGCCGAGGTGCGTCACCTCGAGCGACTCCATGAGCAGCAGGCCGTCGGTGAAGCGCAGCAGCAGGCCGGCACCGACGAGCAGCGCGCCGACGCCGAGCACGCCGACCGCGCCGCCGATCCCCGCGCGCAGCGCCGCGCGCACCGGTCGCAGCCAGCCGTCCTCGATGGTGAGCGCGCGCGCGAGCGCGTGCAGCCAGTCGTGGCCGCGCGCCGCGAGCACGGCGCCCACCATGCCGACGAGCGCGACGAGCGCCGGGAGCGCGAACGCCTGGCCGAGGTTGGGCGCGGCGCTCGGATGCTGCGCGCTCACGCCCGCGAGCAGGCCGACGGCGCCGGTCGCGAGCGCGCCGGCGACGACCGCGATGCCGGTCTCGAGGGGCGGCAGCTCGGCGAGCCGGCGGCCGCTGCGCCAGTGCAGCCAGAGGGTGACGAGCCCGATGCCCCACGCGCCCAGCGTGAGCACGAACGAACGCCCCGCTTCCTCGAGGCCGATCGCGAGCACCGCGTCGGGCGCGAGCGTGATGCCGACGTCGACGCCGTGGCCGAGCATCCACGCGTCGACCGCGATGCGCCACTGCAGCAGCGGGTCGCCGCCGAAGCCCTGGTCGATGCCCCAGACGGCGAGCAGCACGAGCGCGCACAGGACGAGGCCCACCGCCGCGATGGCGGCGGACTCGACAGCCTGGCCGATCCCGGCCCACACGCGACGCACGGCTGGCAACCCTACCGACGATCCGCTCGCCGGCCGTCTCCCCCGCCGCGCGCCGCCAGAGCCCGGTCGCGGTAGGTTGGAGGCGCATGGCGCGGCCGGCGCGAAGCGCTCGTGGCCGCCGTTCTACACGACCGCGAGGGGTTCGAGCCGCATGGCCAAGATCATCTACACGTACACCGACGAGGCGCCCATGCTCGCGACGCACTCGCTGCTGCCGATCGTGCGCGCGTTCGCCGCCGCGGCCGACGTCGAGGTCGAGAGCCGCGACATCTCGCTCGCGGGCCGCATCGTCGCGGCGTTCGCCGACCGCCTGCCGGCCGACCAGCAGGAGTCGGACGCGCTCGCCGAGCTGGGCGAGCTGGCGAAGTCGCCCGACGCCAACATCATCAAGCTGCCCAACATCTCGGCATCGGTGCCGCAGCTGAAGGCGGCCATCGCCGAGCTGCAGGGCAAGGGCATCGCCCTGCCCGACTACCCCGACGAGGTCTCGACCGACGAGGACCGCGACATCCGCGCCCGCTACGACGCGATCAAGGGCTCGGCCGTCAACCCGGTGCTCCGCGAGGGCAACTCCGACCGCCGCGCCCCGCGCTCGGTGAAGGAGTACGCGCGCAAGCACCCGCACTCGATGGGCGCCTGGCTGCCCGACTCGAAGACGGCCGTCGCGACGATGGGCGCCGGCGACTTCCGCGCCAACGAGCAGTCGGTGACGATGCCGGCCGACGACACGCTGCAGATCCGCCTCGTCACCGAGGGCGGCATCACCGTGCTCAAGGACGGCCTGCGCGTGCTCGAGGGCGAGATCGTCGACGCGACCTTCATGAGCGCGAAGGCGCTCGACGCGTTCCTCGTGGAGCAGGTGCAGCGCGCCCGCGACGAGCACGTGCTGTTCTCCGCCCACCTCAAGGCGACGATGATGAAGGTCTCCGACCCGATCATCTTCGGCCACGTCGTGCGCGCCTTCCTGCCGACGGTCTTCGAGCGCTACGGCGCCGCCCTCGACGAGGCGGGCCTCTCGCCCGAGAACGGCCTCGCCGCGATCCTCTCCGGGCTCGGCGAGCTCGACGAGTCGACCGCAGCCGGCGTCCGCCAGGCGATCGAGGACGGCCTCGCCGACGGCCCGCGCCTCGCGATGGTCAACTCCGACCGCGGCATCACCAACCTGCACGTGCCGTCCGACGTCATCGTCGACGCGTCGATGCCCGCGATGATCCGCCAGTCCGGCCACATGTGGGGCCCGGACGGCGAGGAGGCCGACACGCTCGCCGTGATCCCCGACTCGTCGTACGCCGGCATCTACCAGGTCGTCATCGACGACTGCCGCGCCAACGGCGCCTTCGACCCGACCACGATGGGCTCCGTGCCCAACGTGGGCCTGATGGCGCAGAAGGCCGAGGAGTACGGCTCGCACGACAAGACGTTCCGCGTCGAGCAGGCCGGCCGCATCGAGGTCGTGAACGCCGCGGGCGAGGTGCTGCTCGGGCACGACGTCGAGGCCGGCGACATCTGGCGCGCGTGCCAGACGAAGGATGTCGCGGTGCGCGACTGGGTCAAGCTCGCGGTCACGCGCGCCCGCGCATCCGCCACCCCCGCGGTGTTCTGGCTCGACAAGGGCCGCGCGCACGATGCGCAGCTGATCGCGAAGGTCGAGGAGGAGCTCGGCACGCACGACACCGAGGGCCTCGAGATCGCGATCATGAGCCCCGTCGACGCGACGAAGCACGCGATCGAGCGCATCCGCCGCGGCGAGGACACCATCTCGGTGACCGGCAACGTGCTGCGCGACTACAACACCGACCTCTTCCCGATCCTCGAGCTCGGCACGAGCGCGAAGATGCTGTCGGTGGTGCCGCTGCTGAACGGCGGCGGGCTCTTCGAGACCGGCGCAGGCGGCTCCGCCCCGAAGCACGTGCAGCAGCTCGTCGAGGAGAACCACCTGCGCTGGGACTCGCTCGGCGAGTTCATGGCGCTCGCCGAGTCGTTCCGGCACCTGTCGGAGTCGACCGGCAACGCCCGCGCGGGCGTGCTGGCCGAGACGCTCGACGCCGCGACCGGCTCGTTCCTCAACGAGAACAAGTCGCCGTCGCGGAAGACCGGCGAGCTCGACAACCGCGGCAGCCACTTCTGGCTCGCGCGCTACTGGGCGGAGGAGCTCGCGGCGCAGACCGACGACGCAGACCTCGCGCGGACGTTCGCGCCGGTCGCCGAGGCGATGGTCTCGCAGACCGAGGCGATCGAGCGCGAGCTCGTCGCGGTGCAGGGCAGCCCGGTCGACCTGGGCGGCTACTACCGCGTCGACACCGAGCTGGCCGACGCCGCGATGCGTCCGAGCACGTCGCTGAACGCGATCCTCGCGCCGCTGCGCTGATCCGCACCGACGAGGGGCCCGGCTCCGGCCGGGCCCTTCGCCGTTCCCCCAAACATGTGCAGCGGAGCGGACTGCCGAGTGGATAGTCCATCCGGCGGTCCGCTCAACTGCGCATCTTTCGGACGCGCGGCCGGCGGTGATCGCCACGGCGCACGATCGCGAGGATGTCCGCCGCGATCCGTGGCCAGTCGTCGTGGATCTGGCGGTAGGTGAGGCGCAGCGGCAGGTACCCGAGCGCCGCCAGCTCGCGATCCCGCGCGCGGTCCTGCTGCTGCTGATCCCAGTCGGCGTGGTGCTCCCTGCTGTCGCACTCGATGACGAGCCGATCGCCGATGAGCAGGTCGACCCGCATGCCCTCCCAGATCGACACCTGCGTGCGCACCGCGATCCCGAGCGCACGCAGCCGGAGCCGCACCATCGTCTCGGTCCCGGACTCCGCGACATCGACCTTGTCGAGCAGGCGGCGCACGCGTGCCGGCGCGTCCTCGGCCCAGCGGGTCAGCTCCGCCCGCGTCGCCCTCCGCAGGTGCAGCAGCGAGTCAGCCACGACCACGACGTCCTCCGCCGATCCGCACCGCAGCAGGCAGCGGAACGCGGTCTCCACGTCGTCGACGGCGCTCGCCACCGCATGGCTCCCACCGAACGGCGAGCAACCGGACTTCCCGGCCCGCCGCGGGAACCGCACATGCCCCCGGCCGAGCCCCTCCGGCACCCAGACGCCGCGGGCGCGCAAGGCGCTCGCGCACGCGAGGCACCCGCCCTGCCGCACCGCCGACACGACGCTCGCGCTCGCTCCTGGCTGGGCGAACCATCCCGAGCGCAGCCGGAGCAGCGTGCCGAGCTGCACGGCTCGCTCGATCTCCCACCGCGACCATCCAAGCTGCAGCAGCTGCGCCGCGCTCAGCACGCCGAGCTGGACCAGGAGCGGATCGACCATGCCGCGCACCGTGCCACGCGATGCGCGACCCCCGCGGCTCAGTTCGCGGCCCCTGTGGACTACGTCAGGTGGTCGAAGGCGCCCGTCACCCAGCCGATGTGCCGCTCGGCGCTG
>Ga0213836_100085_pt1 | contig 105356 bp, 107 predicted proteins | sample SWPATP03_FD_160578 | JGI IMG/M metagenome (GOLD analysis project Ga0213836, IMG submission 160578) | Coastal seawater microbial communities from Marineland, Florida, United States - SWPA TP0 #3 | ecosystem: Environmental > Aquatic > Marine > Coastal | place: USA: Florida | collected 2016-08-05
CCAGTCCGTCATCACCCAGAACTGCAGCACGGCCCCGAGCGAGACGAGGGCGGCCGGGATGATCGCGACGGGATGCGTCGCGGTGCCCTCGGCCGCGATCCGCGAGGAGCCGCCGGAGGTGCGGCCGCCACCGGTGCGGCTGCCATCGGTGCGGCTGCCCGGCGCGAGGCGGCCGGATGCCGGCGTGTTCGGGGCGGCGGTCGTCACGCACCCAGCCTACGGACGAGCGCCTGTCAACCGAGCGGATGATCCTGCATCCACCGCTCGATGCAAAGGCGCCGCGATCGCTCGGGTCTGCGGCCGCGCGATGCTCGGATGGAGCCATGCAGACCAACAGACTCGATGCCCAGCGGCTCACCCACACCTACGGCGAGGGCAACAGCGCCGCTCCGGCGCTCGCCGACGTCTCGCTCACGATCGGCGCGGACGGCCCGGAGGCCGTCGCCATCATGGGCCCCAGCGGCTCGGGCAAGTCGACCCTCCTCCACGTGCTCGCCGGCATCATCGCCCCAGCCGACGGCCGCATCGTCTGGCGAGGACGCGACCTCGCGACGATGCGCGACGGCGAGCGCACGCGGCTTCGCCGCAGCGACTTCGGCTTCGTCTTCCAGTCGGGCCAGCTGCTGCCGGAGCTGCCGGCCATCGAGAACGTCGCGCTGCCGCTCATGCTCGGCGGCGGCTCGCGGTCGGCCGCGGAGGCGCAGGCGGGCACGCTGCTGCACCGGCTCGGCCTCGGCGGCATGCTCGCGCGCCGACCCGGCGAGCTCTCGGGCGGCCAGGCGCAGCGCGTCGCGATCGCGCGGGCGCTCGTCGGCCAGCCCGGCATCGTCTTCGCCGACGAGCCGACCGGCGCGCTCGACCGCTCGACGGGCGACGCGGTGATGAGCCTGCTCATCGGCGCGACGCTCGGCCATGGCGCGTCGCTCGTCGTCGTCACGCACGACCCGGAGGTCGCGGCGATGTGCTCGCGCGTCGTCCGCCTGCAGGACGGCCGCATCGTCAGCGACGAGCGCGCCGCCGGCGAAGGATGGCCGCAGACGACCCCCGCAGGTGCGGAGCGGCCGGCCGCGACCACGCCGCTCGGCATGGGCGTGCCTGCCGCGCAGGCGGCGCTGCCGCAGCACCCCTCCTACGGCGCCGCGCGCGCCGAGCAGCGCGTCGGGAACCCGATGACCGCCCAGCAGGGCTGGATCGAGGCGTCGCGATGACCGCCCTCCGGCTGTGGGCGCGCCTCGCCCGCGCGACCGGCCCGCGCGCGACCGACGTGCTGAGCGCGATCGCCTTCGCGTTCGCGACCGCGGCGCTGCTCGCCGTGCTCGGCGGCGTCAACGCCTTCCGGATGCGGCTCGAGAGCGGCGCCGTCGACCGGTTCGACGGCGAGTTCGTGCTGACCCTCGCCTTCGTGGCAGCCGCGCTGCTGCTGCCCGCGGTGTGGACGCTCGCGCAGGCCGCCGTGCGGCTCGCCATCGCCCGACGCGACGACCGGCTCGCGGCGCTGCGGCTCGCCGGTGCGACGCGCGGCCAGGTGAGCGCGATGGCCGTGCTCGACGCGCTCGCGCAGGCGGTCGTCGGCGTCGCGATCGGCGCGCTGCTCGCGCTCGCCGTCACGCCGCTCATCGCCCGGATCGAGTTCCAGGGCATGCCGTTCACGGTCGCCGAGCTGCTGCCGCCCGCCTGGGTGTGGCTCGCCGCCGCCGGCGCCGTGCTCGCGGTCGCCCTCGGCGCGGCGCTCGCGTCGCTGCGACGCGTCCACGTCACCCCGCTCGGCGTCGCGCAGCGCGTGCGCGGCAAGCGGCTCTCGCTCTGGCGCATCCTCGTCTTCGTCGCCGCGGCGGCCGCGTACGTCGCCATCGTCGTCTACGACGTCGTCGACCTCGGCATCGCGTTCTCGATCGCGCTCATCGCCGTCTTCGTGCTCGCGTACACGTTCCTCGGCCCGCTCATCATCCAGGGCGTCGCCTGGCTCGTGGCGAAGGGCGCGCGCCGTCCGGCGACGCTGCTCGCCGCGCGCCGCGTGCTCGACGACCCGCGCGGCGCCTTCAACATCGTCGGCGCTATGGCGATCGCGGTGCTGGCTGGCGGTTTCGCCTCGCTCGCACCCGCGACCGCCGGTGGCGCGGACCAGATGAGCACCGACATGGCGACGGGCGCGGCGCTCACCATCGCGATCGCAGGCGTGCTCGGCGCGGTGCTGGCCGGCATCGCCCAGTCGGCGAAGGTGCTCGACCAGCGCCGCGAGCACCGGGCGATGCACCGCATGGGGGTCGAGCTGCCGGTGATGCGCGCGGCGATCGTGCGGCAGGTGGCGCTGCCGCTGCTCGTGGCGGTCGGCGGCGCCGCCGCGGCGGCGCTGCTGCTGATCCTCCCCACCTTCCTGTGGTGGATCCAGACGCCCGGCTCGATCGTCATGTGGGCGCTCATGGCCGTCGGCGCCGTCGGCCTGACGCTCGCGGCGACCGCGTGCGCGCTGCCGCTCGTGCGCCGGGTCGCGACCGAGCTCGCGGCGGCGTAGCCGGTCAGCGCGGGAGGAGCGGGAGCACGTCCTCGGAGAAGTGCTCCAGGAAGCGGCGCTGGTCGTCGCCGGGGCCGTGGAGCACGAGGTGGGTGAAGCCGAGCTCGGCGTAGTGCGCGATCTCGGCCGCCACGGCCGACGCATCCGAGCCGACGATCCAGCGCTTCGCCACCTGCTCGATCGGCAGCTCGTCGGCGAGCCGCTGCATCTCGAGCGGGTCGTGCACGCTGTGCTTCTGCTCCTGCGTGAGCGACAGCGCCGCCCAGAAGCGGGTGCTGTGCAGCGCCGCGTCCGGGTCGCGGTCGTACGAGACCTTGATCTCGATCATCCGGTCGACCTCGGCGGTGTCGCGGCCCTCCTTCTCGAGCCCCTCCTCGAGGTTCGCGACGATCGTGTCGCGGTAGTACTCGTCGCCCTTGCCCGACGTGCAGATGTGGCCGTCGGCGAAGCGCGCCGCGTAGCGGGTGGTGGCGGGTCCACCGCCGGCCACGTAGATGGGGATGGGGGCGTCGGGCCGGTCGTAGATCGTCGCGCCGCTCGTCGCGTAGTAGTCACCCTCGAAGTCGACGCGCTCCTCGGTCCAGAGCCGGCGCATGAGCCGCACCGACTCGCGCAGCCGGGCGAACCGCTCCTTGAGCTCGGGGAACTCGACGCCGATCGCCTGCTCGTTGAGCGACTCCCCCGTGCCCACGCCGAGGATGAGGCGGCCGGGGTGCACCTGCCCGAGGGTCGCGAACTGCTGGGCGACGACCGCCGGGTGGTAGCGGAGGGTCGGCGTCAGCACCGAGGTGCCGAGCACGATGCGCTCCGTGCGCTCGAGCGCCATGCCGAGCCACGCGACAGCGTTGGGGGCGTGCCCGCCGTCGTGCCGCCACGGCTGGAGGTGGTCGGAGATGAACGCGCTCTCGAGCCCGACCTGCTCGGCGAGCTGCACGAGCTCGAGCAGCTCGGCCGGGGAGAACTGCTCGGCGCTGGCCTTGTATCCGTACCGCATGGAGCCAGTCAAGCACTCGCGGCCGGACGAACGGCCACCACCGGTCGAGCCGCGGAGGGCTAGACCGTGAGCGCCAGCATCTGCTCGTCCGGGTTGCCGAAGCGGTGCGCCGTGATCGACACCGCCTGCTCGCGCAGGAACGGCAGCAGCTCGATGCGGCCCTCGGTCGTCACCGGCCCGTCGTAGACCGCGACGCGCACGTTCCCCGCGAGCACCTCGCGCAGCCGCCTGTCGGACCCCACGACGCGGATGCGCCGCACCGGCTCCGACACGCGCGTCAGCCCGAGCGCGTCCTCGATGCGCACCGGCTCGAGCGCCTCGCCCGAGCGGATGCGCGCGTGGAATGCCGCGTCGGACTCCTCGACGATCTCCTCGATCCGCACGTGCGGGATCGGCAGGCGCGACAGCTTCACGACGCCGCTCGGCACCTCGACCGCCGACGAGATGCGCACGACCGCACGGGTGCGCGCGGCAGCTGCCAGTAGCCGCACGAGATCGACCATCGCGCCGTCGTCGGCCACGCGGATGAGCAGCTCGGCCGGCCGGTAGCGGAGCACGTTGCGCTCGACGCCGAGCGCGGAGACGTCCTTCGACACCCCGAACTCCTCCTCCCACCAGCGCTCGTCGCTGTTCGCGCCGGCGCGCACGCGGTCGAACTCGATGAAGTCGAGCTGCGGCGTCGCGGCCTCGATGACCGCCGCCACGCGCTTGTGGAGGCCGTGCAGGCGCACCGACTTCCTCGGCTCGGCGTGCACGGGCTCCCAGTCGACGAGCGTCGCGAGGTAGTTCGGTCCGCCCGCCTTCGCGCCGGGGCCGACCTGCGAGAGCTTCCAGCCCCCGAACGGCTGCCGGCGCACGATGGCACCGGTGATGCCGCGATTGACGTACAGGTTGCCCGCCTGCACCTCGTCGAGCCAGTGCGCCACCTCGTCGGGGTCGAGCGAGTGGATGCCGGCCGTCAGCCCGAAGTCGGTGGCGTTCTGCGCCTCGATGGCCTCGTCGAGGGTCTCCACCTCGATGAGCGACAGGTGCGGGCCGAAGAACTCGGTCAGGTGCGACATCGTGCCCGGCAGCACGGCGTCGCGGATGCCGGGCGACCAGAGCCTGCCCGACGCATCCAGCTGCCGCGGCTCGAGCAGCCACTCCTCGCCGTCCTCGAGCGTCGTCAGCGCGTGCAGCAGGTCGCCCTGCGCGGGCTCGATGAGCGGACCCACGTGCGTGCGCGCGTCGAGCGGCGAGCCGACCCGCAGCGTGCGCGCCGCGTCGATGAGCTGTCGGCGGAAGCGCTCGCTGTCGCCCGCCGTGCCGACGAGGATCGCGATCGACGCGGCCGAGCACTTCTGGCCGGCGTGCAGGAAGGCGCTGCGGACGATGTCGGCCGCCGCGAGCTCGAGGTCGGCCGAGGGCGTCACGATGATGGCGTTCTTGCCGCTCGTCTCGGCGAGCAGCGGCAGGTCGCTGCGCCACGAGGTGAAGCGCGCCGCCGTGTCGGACGAGCCGGTGAGGATGAGCCTGCCGACGGCCGGGTGGGCGACGAGCCGCTGCGACAGATCGCCCTCCTCCATGTCGCACAGCACGAAGACGTCGCGCGGCACGCCCGCCTCCCAGAGCGCCTCGGCCAGCACGGCCGCCGAGCGGCGGGCCTGCGGCGCGGGCTTCAGGATCACGGCGGACCCGGTCGCGAGCGCCGCGGTCACGCCGCCGCAGGCGATGGCGACCGGGAAGTTCCACGGCGGGGTGACGACGGTGAGCGCGACGGGCCGAGGGGTCGCGTCCTCCACCTGCTCGAGCAGGATCGCCTGCTCCGCGTAGTAGCGCGCGAAGTCGATCGCCTCCGACACCTCGGGGTCGGCCTCGCCGATCGTCTTGCCCGTCTCGGCGATCATCACCTCGACGAGCCGCCCCCGGTAGACGCCGAGCGCCTCGGCCGCATCGCGCAGCACCGCGGCTCGGCGCTCGGCACCGAGCGCCGCCCAGCCCGCCGCCGACTGCGCTGCCCGGTCGATGCGGCGCTCGAGCGTCGGCCAGTCCTCGATGCGGTTCATGCCGAGCGTCCGGATGCCGAGCTGCGACTCGGCGGCCCGAGCGACCACCTGCCGCCCCCACGCGCGGTTCGACGCGAGCGACGGGTCGGTGTCGGGCTCGTTCTCGAACCCGAGCGGATGCGCCACCGACACCGCGAGGTCGCCCAGCCGGTCCTGCGTGCGGTTGGGGCGCGGCTCCCCCGCGGCGTCCTCGCGCTCGAGCAGCGCGATCGAGGCGAGGAAGCGGTCGCGCTCGCGCTGCAGCACGGCGGGGTCAGCGAGGTCGAACATGCTCGACATGAAGTTCTCGCCCGAGGCGTTCTCCTCGAGCCGCCGGATCAGGTAGGCGACGGCCGCGTCGAACTGGTCGGGTCGCACGACGGGCGTGTAGAGGACGATGCCCGGGAAGACCTCCCGCACGGCCTCGCGGTGCTCGGCGGCCATGCCCAGCAGCATCTCGGCGTCGACGCGCTGATGCGTGCCGTGGTGGCGGGCGAGCTCGGCGGCGTACGCCAGGTCGAACAGGTTGTGGCTCGCGACGCCGAGCCGCACCGCGAAGGCGTTCTCGGGCAGCAGCGCCTCGCGCAGCACGCGCTTGTAGTTCGCGTCCGTCGACGCCTTCGACGGCGCCACGGCGAGCGGCCAGCCGTGCAGCGCCGCGTCGACGCGCTCCATGGCGAGGTTCGCGCCCTTGACGAGCCGCACCTTGATGCCCGCGCCCCCGTCGGCGCGGCGCTGCTTCGCGAAGGCGGCGAGGCGGCGGTAGGCGGCGAGCGAATCCGGCAGGTACGCCTGCAGCACGATGCCGGCGTCCAGCTTCGCGAGCTCCGGCCGGGTGAGGAGGCGCTCGAAGACCGCGATCGTCAGGTCGAGGTCGCGGTACTCCTCCATATCGAGGTTGATGAACTTCTGCGGGCTCGCCTCGGCGGCCACGCGGTAGAGCGGCAGCAGCCGCTCGACGACCTCGTCGACGGTCTCGTCGAACGCCCACGCCTGCAGCTGCGGCGCCATCGCCGACACCTTCACGGAGACGTACTCGACGTCGTCGCGCTGCAGCAGCGCCATCGTGCCCTCGAGGCGGCTCGCCGCCTCCTCCTCGCCGAGCACAGCCTCGCCGAGCAGATTGATGTTGAGTCGCGTGCCGTCCTCTCGCAGCTTGGCGAGGGGCCGCGCGAGCCGGTTCGGCGAGGCGTCGATCACGAGGTGCGAGACCATGTCGCGCATCGCGCGCTTCACGATCGGGATGATCAGGCGCGGGGTGACGATGCCGAACCCGCCGCCGACGGTGACGCCGAGCTTGAGGTACCAGTCGAGGAAGCCGGGGATGTCGCGGCTGAGCGCCTCGAAGTTGCGCGCGCTGACCCTCGGATCCTCTGGCCGCACGACCCTGTCGACGAAGCCGATGGCGAAGTCGAGGCCCGCCGGATCCTTGAGCAGCCCGGCGAGGCGCTCCGCCGCCTTGTCGGGCTTCGCGGTGCTGGGCCGCGCGGCCCAGCCCCGCACGCGCTCGACCGCAGCGAGCGCGAAGGGGTCCGCGGACTCCGGCTCGGTCAGCGCGACGGGCTCCGGCGTCGAGGCGGGCGCCGCGGCGAGCGGATTCGGGATCGGCCGGGGCGCGACGGGTGCCGCCTGCGGCGAGGGCATGGGGATCGCGCGCTCGGGCTCAGGCTCAAGCTCTGGCTCCGGTTCGCGCTCGGGCTCGAGCTCCGGCTCCGGCTCCGGTTCGGGCTCAGGCTCCGGCTCGGGCTCCGGCTCGGGCTCCGGCTCGGGCTCCGGCTCCGGCTCAGGCTCCGGCTCAGGCTCGGGCTCGGGCTCCGGCTCGGGCTCCGGCTCCGGCTCGGGCACCGTCACCAGCTCGGGCTCCGGCTGCGGTTCCGGCTCCGGCTCCGGCTGCGGCTGTGGCTCCAGCTCCGGCGCGGGCGTGGGCTCCGGCTCCAACGCCGCCTGGGGCTCGGGCTCGGCCTGCACCGCGAGATCCGGCTCGAGCTCGCGCCCGGCACGCTCCGCGGCCGCGCGCGCGGCGACCCTGGCGGCGAGGCCGCCGATGCGCGGCTGATCCGGGGGCGGCAGCACGGGGAGCACGGGCGAGACGGCGTGCCGGGCGCGAGCGGCGGCATCCCGGGCATCCGACGTCGGCGCGTCGGTCGGCCGCGCCTCGCTCGGCGCGGCGACCGCGCGCAGCTCCGCCGCCAGCTCGACGGCGTCCATCTGCTCGGTGAGCACGTCGGCGCCCTCGCGCGACAGCGACCATCCGCCAGCAGGCAGCGCCTCGCCGACGTGGGCGGTCGGAGACAGCTCCACCTGGGCGAGGGGATTCACCGCGGCGGCGAACGTCGCGTCATCGACCTCGAAGGCCGGCAGCGAGTCGCCCGGCCGCAGCGCCACGAACGGATCGTCCGCGCGCTGCTCGTCGACGACCTCGACGGGCTCCTCCGGCTCGGGCACCGGTCCGTCGGTGCGGTGCTCGGCGTCGGCATGGGCGATCGCCTCGGCGATCAGCGCGTCGAAGTCGTCCCTGCGCTGCTCACTCATGCCGCATATCGTATGCGTGCGGACTCTCGAGGCCGACGGACGCCGCACGTGCGCGCGCTCGCGGCGCGGTGCATCCGCCGACCTACGAGGAGGCACCATGCCGCGCGTCGCCATCATCGGTGGAGGCCACAACGGGCTCACCGCAGCCGCCTACCTCGCCCGCGCGGGCGTCGAGGTGACCGTGCTCGAGCGGCTGTCGCACGTCGGCGGCGCGGCCGTCTCCGCGCAGGCGTTCGACGGGCTCGACGCGCGGCTGTCGCGCTACTCCTACCTCGTGAGCCTGCTGCCCGAACGGATCATCCGCGACCTGGGGCTCGACGTGCGGCTCGCGCGGCGCCGCTACTCCTCGTACACCCCGGAGCCCGGCACCGATCGCGGGCTGCTCATCGATGCGGGCGACTGGGCGGCGACCCGCGCCTCGTTCGCGGCCATCGGCGCTGCCGACGACGCGGACCGCTTCGCAGCGTTCTACGGCCGCACCACTCGCCTCGCCGGTGCGCTCTTCCCGACGCTGACCGACCCGCTCCCCACCCGGGAGGCGGCGCGCGAGGCGGCGGGTGCCGCCTCCGCGTGGTCGGAGGTCGTCGACGCGCCGATCGCCGCCGCCATCGAGCGCGCCGTCGGCCACGACCTCGTGCGGGGCGTGATCGCGACGGATGCGCTCATCGGCACCTTCGCCGCGCTCGACGACCCGGGGCTCGAGCAGAACCGCTGCCTGCTGTACCACGTGATCGGCGGCGGCACCGGCGACTGGGACGTGCCGATCGGCGGCATGGGGCAGGTCTCCGGCGAGCTCGAGGTCGCCGCGCGGCGGGCCGGGGCGACCGTGCTCACGGGCGTCACGGTGACCCGCGTGACGCCGGACGGCGAGGTCACGTGGAGCGAGCACATCGGCGGCCTCGCGAACGACTCCGAGGGGCTGCCGACCGGCACCGAGCTCACCGCGCAGTTCGACCTCGTGCTCTCGGCCGTCGCGCCGCACGTGCTCGGGCAGCTGCTCGGGGACGAGGCCGATGCCGCGCCGCGTCCCGAGGGCGCGCAGGTCAAGGTCAACATGCTGCTGTCGCGGCTCCCTCGGCTGCGCGACGGCGTCGCGCCCGAAGCGGCGTTCGGCGGCACCTTCCACATCAACGAGGGCTACGGGCAGCTCGGCCGGGCCTACGCCGAGGCGGTCGCCGGCCGCGTCCCCGACCCCTTGCCGTGCGAGATCTACTGCCACTCGCTCACCGACCCGTCGATCCTCGGGGAGGACCTCCGCGCATCCGGGGCGCAGACGCTCACCGTCTTCGGCCTGCACGTGCCCGATCGCCTGCTCACGCGGGAGACGAACGACCGGATGCGCGACGAGCTCGAGCGCGCCGTCGTCGCGTCGCTCGACTCGGTGCTCGCCGAGCCGATCCGGCCGCTGCTGCTCGAGGGCGCCGGCGGGCCGGCGATCGAGACGAGGACGACGCTCGACATCGAGGACGCGCTCGCGATGCCCGGCGGCAACATCTTCCACGGGCCGCTCTCGTGGCCGTGGCTCGAGCAGGAGGCGACGTCGATCGCAGAGGCGTGGGGCGCCGAGACGCGCCATCCCCGCATCCTCATGGCCGGTTCGGGTGCGCGTCGCGGCGGCGCGGTGTCGGGCATCGGCGGGCACAACGCGGCGCACGCGGCGCTGGAGCTGCTCCGCCCGTAGCCGCCGGCTCGCCGCTGCCCGCTCGCCCGTCGAGGGTTTGCGTCCCAGTCACCCGCAACTCGGACGCAAAGCCTTCACAGCCGGCGGGCACGTCGCCGCCTGTCGAGGGTTTGCGTCGACAGCCGGGCATCGAGGGGCTCCGCGCTCAGCGCGGGGTGCGCCCCGCCCAGTCCGAGCGGTGCGTCGCGCGGCTCGGCGGCAGCGCGTTGAGCCGCGCCCACTCGGCGACGCGCTCGTCGAGCTCGGGCAGCAGCACGTCGATGCCCGCCGCCTCGAGCACCTCGACGACGCGGGCGATCTTCGCCGTGCCGACGCCCTTCTCGATGAAGCGGCCCTGCACGACGCCGCGCGCGTGCAGCTCGCCGTCGACGACGAAGCGCTGCTGCAGGTAGATGGCGCGCTCGTCGCCGCCGAGCACCGCGGTCTCGATGTCGAACCGCTGCCACAGGTCGAGGCTGCGGCGGTAGACCATCGACGACTGGCCGACGACGGCGTAGATCCCCGCCTTCGCGAGCGCCTCCGACATGCCGGTGCGGTTCGTCATGTCGACGCGCGCGAGGTCCATGTACGACGGGTAGCGGCCGTTGTTCATGTGCCCGAGCAGGTCGATGTCGGTCGGCAGCACGCGGAACGACGTCCTCGCGACGTCGTCGATGCCGAGCGCCGGCTTGCCCTTGCTCTTCACCGTCATGGCCATGAGCCACTGCAACCACATGTTCACGAGGAGCCATCCTGCCCGAGCCGCGCCTGCGCACCCGCACGCCTTGGTCCTGTCGCACAACGCACGCCCGATCGCCGATCCGCCCGGCTAGCGGAGTCCCAGCACCCCGCGGGCCGCGCGACCGCAGCGTCGGGCTTGCGTCGTGCGGGCCGGTGTCGGCGAGCGGGGCGCCGGGCTGGGAGGATCGTCCGATGCACAAGGTGCTGCTCTACTACCGCTTCACGCCCATCGCCGACCCGGAGGCGGTGCGGCTGTGGCAGCACGCGCTCTCGACGTCGCTCGGCCTCACCGGTCGCATCCTCATCTCCCCGCACGGCATCAACGGCACCGTCGGCGGCGACATGGAGGCGTGCAAGCGCTACGCGCGCGCCACCCGCGAGTACTCCGGGTTCGCAAGGCTGGACATCAAGTGGTCGACCGGCACCGGCGACGACTTCCCGCGGCTCACCGTGAAGGTGCGCGACGAGATCGTGACCTTCGGGGCGCCGGACGAGCTCGAGGTCGACGCGGGCGGCGTGGTCGGCGGCGGCACCCACCTGCAGCCTGCCGACCTGCACCGGCTCGTCGAGGAGCGCGACGACGTGGTCCTCTTCGACGGGCGCAACCGCTTCGAGGCCGACATCGGCCGCTTCCGGGGCGCGATCGTGCCCGATGTCGAGACGACGCGCGACTTCGTCGAGCTGCTCGACTCCGGCGCCTACGACCACCTCAAGGACAAGCCCGTCGTGACGTACTGCACCGGCGGGGTGCGCTGCGAGGTGCTGTCGTCGCTCATGACGAAGCGCGGCTTCAGCGAGGTGTACCAGCTCGACGGCGGCGTCGTGCGCTACGGCGAGACGTTCGGCAACGCCGGCCTGTGGGAGGGCTCGCTCTACGTCTTCGACCGGCGGAAGACGATGGACTTCGGCTCCGGCGCCGCGATCCTCGGCACCTGCGTGCGCTGCGGCACCGCCACGAGCGGCATGGGCAACTGCGCCGTGTGGTCGTGCCGCAAGCAGGTGACGACATGCGAGGCGTGCGAGCCCGCGTGCGCCGCGCACGTCGCTGCCGCCGCCTGAGGCAGCGCGCAGACCCCCGCCGCTACGCTGACCGCATGGGCGACGGCGACACGGGTGACGGCGGCACTGGCGACGGCGGCACTGGCGACGGCGGCCTCCGCATCCGGCCGGCCACGACTGCGGACGCCGACGTGCTGCTGCCGCTCTTCGCCGCCCATCGCGCGGCCGACGAGCCCGACGAGAAGGTCGACCGCTACCGCGAGCGTCTCGGATCGCTCGTCGAGAACCACGCCCATCACATCGTCGTCGCCGAGCTCGACGGCCGGGTGATCGGCTACGCCGCCGCCCAGGACTACGGGCCGGCACCGCACCGCGACTGGTCGATCGCCCGGATGCACGACCTGTGGGTGTCGCCGGACGCGCGCGGGCACGGCGCGGGCACGGCCCTCTTCGAGGCGGTCCGGTCGTGGGCGGAGCTCCACACGCGCGTGCGCGTGCTCGAGTGGCAGTCGCTCGACGTCGCGGCCGAGTTCTACCGCAGGCTCGGGCTCGCGGGCGAGCACGTCGACGAGGCAGACCCCCGCGAGCGCTACGAGCTCGAGGTGCACCTGCCCTCGCGGCGCTGACCGAGCCGCCGCGCGGCGTCCGCCGCGTCAGACCCGGCCGGTGACCTTGTCGATCGCCATCCGCAGGATGATGCGGTCGGGCGAGTCCGGCGGCGCCTGCGTCGACGGGTTGCCATAGCGGTTCTGCAGCGTCACGTAGAAGGATCCCGTCGGATCGTCGATGACGCCTGCGAGGTGACCGCGGATCTCGACGTAGAGCAGCGGGTCCTGCGGATCGACGATCGACAGGCTCATCGTGGGATTCGCCTGCAGGTTCTTGAGCTTCTGGCGCTTGCTCGTGTGCGTGAACCGCACCTCGTCGCCGACGACCTGGAACCACATCGGGTTCGACTGCACCGAGCCGTCGGGCCGCACGGTCGCGAGGTGGGCGAACAGCGGCTGGTCGGTCAGGTAGCGGTACCGCTCGGGGATCGTCATGCCGTCAGCCTCGCACGTGTGCGCGCTACCGCGCGATCTCCGCGTCGGCCGTCTCGCCCAGCCCGTCGAGGCGCCAGACGAGCGTGCGCGCCGGCAGCGAGACGGTCGTGACCGAGCAGTTCGGCAGGATCATGTCGGGCGTCAGCTCGGGCACGAGCTGGCGCAGCATCGAGGTGATGAAGCCGCCGTGCGAGACGACGAGCACCTGCACCTCGTGGTCGCCGGGCACGGCGGATGCCGCGCGCACGATGCGCTCGAGCGCCGCGTCGGCGCGCACCACGGTCTCGGCGGCCTGCTCGGCCTGCCCGCTCGCGTCGAGCTGCGCGATCGTGTCGAAGAGCCCGCGCCAGCCGACCTGCTCGCCGATCGAGCGGAGCGCGCTCAGCTCGCGATCGACCTCGAACCCGTGCTCGACGATGACCTCGCGCCACACGTCCGCCGCGGGGCGCTCCTCGTGGCTGCCGAAGTGCCACTCGCGCAGCACCTCGTCGTAGGTGATGGGCGGCTGCGGGTCGAGCCGGGCGAGGATGCCCTCGGCGGTCGTGCGCGTGCGCTGCAGGTCGGAGGAGAAGGCGAGGTCGAAGCGCTCGCTCGAGAGCCGGTCGGCGACGGCGGCGATCTGGTCGCGGCCGCGCTCGGTGATCGGCGAGTCCGACCAGCCCTGCATGAGGTGGTTGCTGTTGTGCTCGGTCTCGGCGTGCCGCACGATGCGCAGCCGCAGCGCACGGCCCTCGGCGTAGGCGGCGAGCTCCTCCGGCAGGTGCTGCTCGGCGCGGCCGGTCGACCCGTTCGCCTCGTGACGTCCGTCGGTCATCGCTTCCCCATCCGCTCGAGCATCGCGTTGTAGGCGTTGAGGTCCGCGTCGCCGTCGCGGGACGCGGCGCGGTCGGTGCGCACCTGCTCGCGCCGGTCGCTGCGCGCCCAGAGCACGACGGTCGTGATCGCGAGGATCACCGTCGGGATCTCGCCGATGGACCACGCGATGCCGCCGCCGACCCGCTGGTCCGCGAGCGCGTCGACGCCGTTGCCCATCGCGCCGAACCAGTCGGCGAGCAGCAGCGCCTCACCGGTCATGAGCGTGAGGCCGAAGAACGCGTGGAACACCATCGCGCCGAGCAGCAGCACGAGGCGCAGCGCGTACGGCGGCCTGGCCGGGCCGGGGTCGATGCCGATGATCGCCTGCACGAACAGGTAGCCGGAGCCGACGAAGTGCACGACCATCCAGATGTGCCCGAGGTGCTCGTGCATCGACCAGGCGAAGAGCGGCGTGTAGTAGAAGAGCCACAGGCTCGCGACGAACAGCCCGGCTGCGACGAGCGGCGAGCTCAGCACCTCCATGTACTTCGAGTGCACGATCGCCATGAGCCACTCGCGACCGCCGCGCGAGCCGTCGCGGCGCTTCTGGATCGCCCGCATCGCGAGCGTGATCGGCGCGCCGGGCACGAGCAGCACCGGCACGGCCATGCCGAGCAGCATGTGCACGAGCATGTGGAGCGAGAACTGGAACTCCTGGTAGAGGTTCAGCGCGCCGTTCGTGCACCACCACAGCAGCGCGACGCCGGCGACCCACGAGATCGTGCGATGGAGCGGCCAGCGGTCGCCGCGGCGCGCGAGGCGGGCGACGCCCGCGAGGTAGAAGAAGGCGAGCATCGCGCAGATGACCGACCAGAGCGGGTCGATCGACCACTGGTCGAGGAGCCGCGCCGGCTCGAAGGTCGGCGGCAGCGGACGACCGGTGAGGATCTCGGCGGGCGTCGCCTCGGCGCCGGGCGGCACGTCGGCAGCGGGCGTCGGGGTGCGCGCGAGCCCTGCCGCGACGCCGGCGGTGACGCCCATCACGGTGAGCTCGAGGGCGAGCAGGAGCGCGACCGCGCGACCCGGCACGCGCTCCGACAGCGTCGCCGGCCGCAGCACGCGCATCCGCTGCCACGCGCCGAAGCCGCCGAGCACGAGCAGCAGCGCCGCCTTCGTGAGCGACAGGAGGCCGTAGGGGCTGAACCAGTCGCCCTCCATGCGCACCCACGCCGACACGATGCCCGAGAACGCGACGACGAGGAAGCTCACGAGCGCGAGCGAGGAGTAGCGCAGCAGCACGTCGCCGTAGGCGGCGTCGGCGACGACGTCGGAGGGACCGGGCTGCCGGTCGCGGCGGGCGAGCAGGCCGACGTGCAGCAGGCCGCCCAGCCAGATCGAGACGAAGATGAGGTGCAGCAGCAGCGCGGACACGGCGATCGTGTGGTTCGCGGTGCCGCCCGCGTGCCCGCCGGAGGCGATGAGCCAGAACGGCACCGCCCAGAGCACCACGGTGAACGCGACGGCGACGGGCCCGCGGGCGACGAGCAGCAGCACGGTCAGCAGCGCGAGCGCGAGCAGCGCGCCGAGCAGCAGCCGGCCGGTCTCCACCTCGACGAAGAAGAACTGCAGCAGCTGGCCGAAGTCGTTCGTCGCGGTGACGGGGTTCGTCACCACCTGCCGGAACGATCCGAAGCCGACGAAGGCGTGCGCGACGGTCGCGATGCCGGCGGCCGCACCCGCGAGGTCGAGCGTGCGGTGCCAGTCTCGGCTGCGCGGCCGGAGCGCGAAGCACGCGAGCACCGCGCCGCCGAACGCGGCCGCGATCGCGACGTTGCGCAGCATCGTGGCCATCGGCACGCCGTAGCGCACGGCGGGGCCGGGGTCCTGCAGGGTCGGGGCCACGGCGCCGCCGCCGAATTCGAGCGCTGCCCAGGTCGCGGCCAGCCCGGCGAGGATCGCGAGCGCCGGCGCGAGGAGACGGATGCGCTGCATCCACCCAGGGTAGTCGCCGGCGGTGTGGGCGGCGGCCGACCGGAGACGACAGGAGGGGCCCCGCCTCACGGCGGAGCCCCTCCTGCTGCTGTGGTGGTGCGAGCTACTTGACGGCGGCCTTGAGCTTGGAGCCGGCGGTCAGCTTGACGCGGTGGCCGGCGGCGATCTTGATCTCGGCGCCCGTCTGCGGGTTGCGGCCCGTGCGGGCAGCGGTCTCGGTGCGCTCGGCGCTGAAGAAGCCCGGGATCGAGACCTTGTCGCCGGCGGCGACGGCCGTCGAGACCTCGTCGAACAGGGCGTCCAGCACTGCGGTGACCTTCGCCTGCGAGAGGTCGGTCGTCGCTGCGATCTTCGAAGCGAGGGTGGTCTTGTTGATGGTCTCAGCCATGGTGTCCTCCTGATGGTGGCATGTCCGTCCCGCCTGGGGGCGGGCATCCGTCGGCGCCCGAGGGGGCTCCGACCAACCCCGAACGTAGCCCTGAACCCCTGGCGGGCACCGGAGAACCCGGGCGACACGCCGCAGTTTCCGCGGTTTTCCGCGGATCGCGAACGGATCAGCGGCGCGGATCGGCTCCTCGGCGACTCGTGAGCCGCGCGACCGTCGCCTCGCGACGCCGCGCGAAGAGCGGCAGGAAGATGCCGATGAGCGGGCCGATCCCGAAGGCGAAGATCACGGTGCCGACCCCGACCGGGCCGCCGAGCAGCCACCCGAGGAGCAGCACGGTGCCCTCGATGAGGGTGCGGACGATCCAGACGCGCCAGCCCGTGATGCGCACGATGCCGGTCATCAGGCCGTCGCGCGGCCCGGGGCCCAGCTGCGGCGCGATGTAGAGGCCGGTCGCGAAGGCGAGCAGCACCATGCCGCCCACGAGCAGCGGCACCTGGGCCCACAGCCCCTGCACCTCGGGGATCAGCAGCAGCCCGACGTCGGCCGAAGGACCCACGAGCACCGCGTTGAGGAGCGTGCCGATCCCCGGCCGCTGGCGCAGCGGGATCCACACGAGCAGCACGAGCGCCGAGACGGCGATCGTGGCCATGCCGTAGCTCATGGGCAGGTGCACGGCGAGGCCGAGCGAGAAGACGTCCCACGGACCGACGCCGAGGTCGGCGCGGATCAGCATCGCGAGCGCGATGCCGTAGAGGACGAGGCCGACGAGCAGCTGCACGACCCTGGCGGTCGTGTCGCGGGGACCCAGCGCATCGATGGGCAGGAGCAGCCGTCGGATCGGGTGCGCGTCGGGCCGCTCGCGCGCTCGTGGGTGCTGCTGCTGGTGGGGGCCGGTCGTCACAGCATCCATTCCACTCCATCGGGCGTGCCACCGTCGCGGGCCACTCCCCTGCAAGTGGCTCGTGCTCTCCAGTCCACTGAGGGGGCAGGATGAGCGCATGGCATCCAGGCTCGGCACCCAGCTCGGCGAGTGGCGCGCGACGACCGCGGTCGCGCAGTCGCTCGCCGACCGCATCCGCATGCTGCTGCTCGACGGCCGCATGACGGTCGGCGAGCGGCTGCCCAGCGAGCGGGCGCTCGCCGCGGAGCTCGGCCGGTCCCGCGCCACGATCGCGCGGGCCTACGAGCTGCTCGAGTCGGGCGGCTACGTCGTGCGCACGCACGGCTCGGGCACCCTGGCGTCGCTGCCGGCGCAGCGCCTGCAGCGCCCGGCCGCTGCGGACCACGACGTCATCGACCTCACGATCGCGTCGATCGGCTCCGCGCCGGGGCTGCACGCGGCGACGGTGCGGGCGCTCGACCGGCTCGCGGGGCTGCTCGGCACGCCCGGCTACTCGATCGACGGCCTGCCGGAGCTGCGGGCGCGCATCGCCGATCGCTACACCGCCCGCGGCCTGCCGACCGACCCCGACCAGATCGTCGTCACGAGCGGCGCGATGCACGCGCTCTCGATCGTGCTGGCGGCGTTCGGCGAGCGCGGTCGCGGCGCGGTGGTGGAGCAGCCGAGCTTCCCGCATGCGATCGACGCGCTCCGCCGCACGGGCCACCGGCTGCTGCCGACGCCCGTGACGCCGGATGCGGGTCCGCACGGCAGCGGCGGATGGGACACGAACCACCTCGTCGAGACGCTGCGGTCGCAGCGGCCGGCGCTCGCCTACCTGGTCGCCGACTTCCACAACCCGACCGGGGCGACGATGCCCGAGCTCGAGCGGGCGAGGCTCGCCGCGGTCGCGCGCGCGAGCGGCACGCTGCTCATCGTCGACGAGACGTGCGCGGAGCTCGACATCGACCGCGGCTGGACCCCGCGGCCCTTCGCGGCGCACGGCCCGGCGATCCTGCTCGGCTCGATGTCGAAGATCGCGTGGGGCGGGCTGCGCATCGGCTGGATCCGCGCGGGCCGCGAGCAGGTCGGGGCGCTGCTGGGCGCGCGGCCGTCGATCGACCTCGGCACCCCGCTGCTCGAGCAGTGCATCGCGATGGAGCTCTTCGACGAGATGGATGCGCTGCTCACGAGCACGCGCGACCGGCTGCGGGCCGGCCGCGCCGCGGTCGCGGCGGGCCTCGCCGAGCACCTCCCGGGCGTGGCCATGCCGCCGATGCCGGGCGGCCTCGCCGCCTGGGTCGACCTGGGCGGACCGTGGTCGACCGCGCTCTCGCTCGCCGCACGCGATCGAGGACTGCTCCTGCCACCCGGGCCGCGGTTCTCGGCCTCCGGCGTGCTCGACCGCTTCGCCCGCATCCCCATCACGTGGGAGCCCGCGCTCACCGCCGAGGCCATGGCTCGCCTCGGCAGCGCCTGGCGGGCGCTGCACGCGGGCGAGCGCTCCAGCCGCGAGCACCTCGACCGCTCGGCGGTCGTCTAGCAGTCGACGCTGGACGCGCGGGCATTGACCAGCCGTCGCCCACCCGGTTCGCTGGAGCGATGACGGTCCTCGGATTCCACGCGTCCCACGAGCAGCTGCCGCCCAGCAGGCTCCTCGCCGCGGTCCAGCACGCCGAGGCGGCGGGCTTCGACGCCGCCATGTGCTCCGACCACCTGGCCCCCTGGAGCGTGCGGCAGGCGCACAGCGGCTTCGCCCTGTCCTGGCTCGCGGCGGCGCTCGCCACCACCTCGCTGCGCTTCGGCGTCGTGACGGCGCCGGGGCAGCGGTACCACCCGGTGGTGCACGCGCAGGCGCTCGCGACACTCGCCGAGATGTTCCCCGGGCGCTTCTGGGCCGCGCTGGGCTCCGGCGAGGCGATGAACGAGCACGTGACGGGCGACCCCTGGCCGGAGAAGGCGGTGCGGGAGCGACGACTCGTCGAGTGCGTCGATGTCATCCGCCGCCTGCACGCCGGCGAGGAGGTCACGCACGAGGGTGAGGTCACCGTGCACCGCGCGCGCGTCTGGTCGCTGCCGGAGGAGCCGCCGCCGCTGCTCGCCGCCGCCACCACCGCGGAGTCGGCCGCCGCCCACGCCGCCTGGGCCGACGGCCTCATCACCGTGGCAGGCGACGCCGAGTCGCTCCGACGGATCGTCGAGGCCTATCGCGACGCCGGGGGGCGCGGCCCGGTGGCCGGCCAGCTGCACCTCTCCTGGGCGAGCGATGAGCAGGACGCGCTGCGGATCGCGCGCGAGGAGTGGTCCAACGGCGTCATCCGCCCCCCGGAGGCCTGGGACATCGCCTTCCCGGAGGAGTTCGACCGGCGCAGCGCCGGCGCGAGCGAGGAGGACATCCGGGCGGCCGTGCACGTCTCGAGCGACCTCTCGCGGCACACGACCCACATCGCGGGGCTGCTCGCCACGGGCATCGATGCGCTGTACCTGCATCACGTCGGCGAGGAGCAGGCACCGTGGATCGACGCGTTCGGCGAGCGCGTCCTCCCCGCCCTGCGGGTCGGCGCGTGAGCCCGCGCCCGATCGAGGCCGCCGACAGCTGGTGGCGGAACGCCGTCTTCTACTGCCTCGACGTCGAGGTGTTCCAGGACTCCGACGGCGACGGGATCGGCGACCTGCAGGGCCTCGTCTCCCGCATCCACACGCTCGCCGACCTCGGCGTCACGTGTCTGTGGCTCATGCCGTTCTTCCCCACCGCCGACCGGGACGACGGCTACGACATCACCGACTTCTTCGCGGTCGATCCCCGGCTCGGCACGCTCGGCGACCTCGTCGAGGTCATCCGCGTCGCGCGCGCGCAGGGGATGCGCGTGATCATCGACTTCGTCATGAACCACACCTCGGACCAGCACCCGTGGTTCCGCTCCTCGCGCTCCTCGCGCGACTCGCCCCACCGGGACTGGTACGTGTGGCGGGATGCGCCGCCGGCCCAGCAGGACGCCCCCGTCTTCCCGGGCGAGGAGGATTCCACCTGGACGGAGGACGAGCGCACGGGCCAGTGGTACCTGCACCACTTCCGCGCGCACCAGCCCGACCTCAACATCGCGCATCCGCCCGTGCAGGTGCAGATCGAGCGGAACCTGGGCCTCTGGCTCGAGCTGGGCGTCTCGGGCTTCCGGGTCGACGCGGTGCCGTTCCTGTTCAGCAGCGCACCCGCGCACGGCACCGAGACGACCGGCGCTGCGCCCGACTACCAGGGCGCCGACCACCTGCGCGCGATCCAGCGCTTCGTCTCGCGCCGCAACGGCGAGGCGATGCTGCTCGGCGAGGTCAACCTCCCGCACGAGCAGCAGCTGCAGTGGTTCGAGGCCGAGGGCGAGGCTTCGGGCCTGCACCTGCAGTTCGACTTCGTGTCGATGCAGCAGCTCTTCCTCTCGCTCGCGCGGAAGGACGCGCGGCCGCTCGCCAAGGCCCTCCGGGACCGGCCGGAGCTGCCGCCGGCGAGCCAGTGGGCGAACTTCGTGCGCAACCACGACGAGCTCACGCTCGACAAGCTCGCGCCCGACGAGCTCGAGGAGGTGTTCGCCGCCTTCGCCCCGGACGAGGGCATGCGGCTGTATGGCCGCGGCATCCGGCGCCGGCTGCCCACGATGCTCGGCGACGACCGCGCGGTGCGGCTCGTGTACACGTTGATGTTCTCGCTGCCGGGGTGCCCGGTGCTGTTCTACGGCGAGGAGATCGGCATGGGCGAGGCGCTCGAGGTGCCGGGCCGCTACGCAGTGCGCACGCCGATGCAGTGGGAGCCGGATGCGAGCGGCGGCTTCTCGACGGCGCCGCAGCGCCGCTGGACCCGGCCGATGCCCGGTGGCGAGCTCGGCCCGCAGCGGGTGAACGTCGCGGACCAGCAGCGCGATCCGACGTCGCTCTGGCGGCACATCCAGCAGCTGACCGACCTGTACCGCGACACGCCGGAGCTCGCGTGGGCCGACCTCGAGGTCATCGGGCTGCGGCAGCGGTCGGTGCTGGCGCACGTGTGCCGCGGCGACGACTGGACGATGCTCGCGCTGCACAACCTGGGCGACGAGCGCTCGGCCGTGCGGCTCGAGCTGTCGGCCGACGGCCCGGTGACGCTCGTCGACCGCTTCGACGGGTCGACGATCACGGTCGACGGGATGCTCGAGCTCGAGCTCGACCCGTACGGCTGGCGCTGGCTGCTGGTGACGCCCGCCGACGCGACGATCCGGCGCGTGTAGCGGCTACGCCGCGGGCGGAGCGGGTGGCCGCGAGCCCGGCGCGATCCGAGCACGATGCGGGCATCAGACGACGAAGGGCCCCGACCGCGAGGTCGGGGCCCTTCGTGCGAAGCGGGTGCTTACCAGCTCGACTTGGTCACACCGGGCAGCTCGCCACGGTGCGCCATGTCGCGGAAGCGCACGCGCGAGATGCCGAACGCGCCGACGTGGCCGCGGGGGCGGCCGTCGATCGCGTCGCGCTTGCGCACGCGGACCGGCGAGGCGTTGCGGGGCAGCTTCTGCAGCCCGAGGCGAGCGGCCTCGCGCTCCTCGTCGGTGCTCTTCGGGTCGACGAGCGCCTTCTTGAGGGCGGCGCGCTTGTCGGCGTAGCGGGCGACGATGATCTTCCGCTGCTCGTTCTTGGCGATCATGCTCTTCTTGGCCATTTATCGCTCCTCTCGGAACTCGACGTGCTGACGCACGATGGGGTCGTACTTCTTCAGCACAAGTCGGTCGGGGTTGTTGCGACGGTTCTTCTTCGTCACGTAGGTGTAGCCGGTGCCGGCCGTCGAGCGGAGCTTGATGATCGGACGGACGTCCTGGGACTTCTTCGCCATCAGAGCTTCACCCCCCGAGCCTGCATGTCACGGACGACGGCCTCGATGCCACGAGCATCGATGACCTTCATGCCCTTGGCCGAGACGTTGAGCGTCACGTTGCGCTTGAGCGACGGGACGAAGTACGTCTTGCGCTGCACGTTCGGGTCGAAGCGTCGCTTCGTGCGCCGGTGCGAGTGCGAGATGTTGTGTCCGAAGCCGGGAACGGCTCCGGTCACCTGGCATACGGCTGCCATTGGTGCCTCCATGTGGTTACCGTGGGCCGGAGCCCACCCAAGATCACTTGCCTGCGCACGCTGAACCCTGGTCCTTGCGGGGTGGGAGGCACGTGCGCTGCGCGGCCGAAGCCGCACCAAGGACCTATCGTACGGCATCCGGCTGCTGCACGGCAATCCCGATCTGCGGCGGTCGCCGCGGTGCCGCGATCAACGCGACGGCGGGAAGGCGGGCTGCCCGTCGGATCCCATCGGCAGCGGGGTGCCGTCGGCGTAGGTCGGCCACGGCAGCAGCCCGGTCGGCGGCTGCTGCGGTGGCATCTGCTGCTGCACCGGGTGGAGCGGCATCTGCTGCTGCACGGGCTGCTGCTGCATCGGCTGCTGGCCCGGCCACGCCGTCTGCTGCGGCCACGGCTGCTGCCCGGGTGCGGCGACGACGGCGGGTCGCACGTGCTCGCCGCGGGCCTCCGCCTCCTGCCAGTCGATGTTGCGGCGGTTCCAGTAGAGGAGCACGGTGATGGATGCCGCGAGCGCGGTCACGACGATCGCGGCGACCGTGGTGCGCCAGTACCACTCGCCCACGTCGAGGCCGAGGGCGTCGAGCGCGAAGTGCAGCGTGAGCAGCACCCCGACGAGACCGAGCAGCGCGGCCGCGATGAGGCCGATCACGCGCGCCATCGCGGCGCGGCTGCGGTTGCCGAGCGAGATGAGCCCCCACGCGCCGGCCGCGGCCGCGCGCACGACGAGGATCGTCAGCAGCACGATGCCGAGCAGCTCGGCGAAGAGGAAGTCGTCCTCCCACGGCTCGCGCTCGGCCTGGCGGGGGCCGTCCATCCAGATGGCGATCATGAGCACGGCGAGCAGGTAGACGTTGGCGGCGACGCCGATCACGAGCGGGGTCGCGGAGCGGCGGGCGAGCACGAGGTCGAGCGCGAGCAGCCCGGTGAAGGCGAGGAAGACGACGACCGTCCAGACGACCCGGGACGCCTGGCTCTCGAAGTCGCCGACGAAGATGAGCACCACTGTGATGATCGTGACCACCGCGAGCAGGCAGATGCCCACGAAGAGCACCGGCTGGATCCCCAGGATGCGACGCTGACGGGATGCCGGTGCCGGGGCCTGCTGCGATGGCTGCCGCCGCCGCGTGACGTCGTCGACGCCGTTCGGGTGCTGGGCGCCGTAGGCGCTGGGCGGGTGTGTCACGACGGCCTCCTGGTGCTCGCCCCAGTGTCACACGGCCACGGCTACGGCACGACCGTCCGTCCGTCGCGCGGCGGCGGGACCTGGCTGCGCGGGGCGCCCGGCCGCGGGGACCGCGGCGCACGCGGCAGCAGCGCAGGCTTCGCCAGCAGCTGCCGATAGCGCCCGAACCCGTCACCGACGACGACGAAGAGGGCGGCGGCGCCGAACAGCTCGCCGACGACGCTGTCGGCGATCGCGAGCATCGAGCGCCGGGCCTCGGCTCCGACCGATGCGGTCGCGCCCCAGTCCGTCGCGGCCACGACGCCCACGACGAGCGTGAGCGCGAGCAGCAGCCACCCGACCACCACGACTCGCATGAGCCCGGTCGCGTCGTCGAAGTCGGCGTCGGACACCCGGCGCAGCAGCAGGTGCGTCGCCATCGACGCACCGAGCGTCGTCGCGACGGCGCCCGCCGCGACGGCGAAGAGCGACTCGGCGGCGACACCGCCGCCGAGCAGGGCGAGCCCGAGGAAGACGAGGCTGCACGCCGCGGCGATCCAGTACAGCGAGAGCCAGATCGCCTGGTACCAGGCGTGCCGGAGACCACCCATGCCGCCTCCCTGCGTCGGGGCCAGAGGTGCAGGGAACGCTAGACCCGGGGCCGTGCGGGGGTCAAGTGCGCTCAGCGCGCCGCCGCGCACACGGCGCAGAGGCCGAAGATGTCGACGACGTGCTCGGGCTCGACGAAGCCGTGCGTGGCGGCGACCTGCCCGGCCCAGCGCTCGACGGCGGCCGCCTCGAGCTCGACCGTGCGGCCGCAGCTGCGGCAGATGAGGTGGTGGTGGTGCGTGGGGGTGCAGGCCCGGTACAGGGCCTCGCCGCCCGACTGCAGCGCATCCGCCTCACCGTCCTCGGCGAGGGCTGCGAGGGCGCGGTAGACGGTCGCGAGGCCGACCGTGGAGCCCGACTGCCGCATCGACTGGTGGAGCGCCTGCGCCGAGACGAACTCGTCGCTCGCGCCGAGCGCCTCGCGCACGGCCGCGCGCTGCTTCGTCGTGCGCCGGGGGGCCTCGCTGCTCTGGCCTGCCGTCGTGCTGTCTGCGCTGCTCATGGTGTCCTCGCCTCGATGGTCGCACGGACCTCGGCGGGGCGCGCCCGGTCGCGCGCGCTGCCCACGAGCCACGCGGCGCCGTAGAGCAGCGCCGCGGCCAGCGCGATCGCGCCGCCGGCCGCGAGATCGAGCCAGCGCGACGCCAGCAGGCCGATCACGCCGGCGGTGATGCCGATGGCGGGCGCGAGCACGAGCATCCACCGCCAGTCGCGCACGACGAGGCGCGCGGCGGCGGCGGGTGCGACGATGAGCGCGACGCCGAGGATGGCGCCGACGACCGGCATGATCGCCACGACCGTGCCGGCGATGAGCGCGAGCGAGACCGTCTCTGGGATCCACGGCCGCATGCCCGCCCGCCGGTAGCCGGCCTCGTCGGCGCTCGAGAAGACGATGTGCCGCCCCGCGAGCGCCCACACGGCCGCCGCCGCGACGAGCAGCACCGCCGTCAGGCCGACGTCGGCGCCGGTCACGGCCAGCACCTGGCCGACCAGGAACGACTCGACGTCGATCGCGAGGGGTGCGAGCGACTGCAGCAGCGCGCCGAGCGCGAAGCCGGTGGTGAGCATGACGCCGGAGGCGACGGCAGGGCCCTGCGACCGGTTGCGCCCGATGCCGACGGCGACGGCGATGAGCGCGACCGCGGCGACCGCGGCGCCGATCGGCACCGAGCCGCCGAGCATCGCCGCGGCGACGGCCCCTGGGAAAGTCGCGTGGGTGAGCGACATCGTGAAGAACGCGCGCTCGCGCAGCACGACGAGCACGCCGACGATCCCGGCGAGGGCACCGGTGAGCACCACCTCGAGCATCGCGAGGGCGAAGAAGTCGAGCTGCGGCATCAACGCGTCCTCGCGACGGCGAGCGACGCCGGCCGGCGGGCGGGCCCGCGCACGGCGCCCGCGGCGAGCGCGAGCAGGTAGCCGGCGATCATCGTCAGCGCGACGGTCGCACCCGGGGCGGCGTCGAGGCCGAGCTCGGCGAGCTGCACCACGAGCCACAGCCCGAGCCAGCCGGTGACCGCGCCGAAGAGGATGGCCACGACGATCACGGCTCGCAGCGACCGGGTGACCGCTCGCGCCGCGGCAGCGGGCACGATCACGACGGCGAGCGCGAGCAGCGTGCCGACCGACGCGGATGCGGCGACCACGACGAGCGCGACCGCGACCGTGCCGACCATCTCGAGCCCCAGCACGGGCAGCCCGGCGCGGCGGGCGCCGGCCGCGTCGAACGCGGCGAAGAGCTGCGCCCGGGCGGTCGCCGCGACGAGCGCGACGCCGACCGCGATGAGCACGAGCGCGATCCAGAGATCGCCCCACGTGATCGTGAGCAGGCGGCCGAAGAAGAAGTCGGAGAGGCTGCCGGCGATGCCCTCGGTCGCCGAGACGAGCACGACGCCGAGCGAGAAGAAGCTCGTCAGCACGATCGCCACCGCCGTGTCGCGGGGCTGCCCGCGGCGGGCGATGAGCGCGAGCACGACGGCGGCGACGAGCGCCGCACCGATCGCGCCCGGCAGCAGGCCGGTGGCGCCGCCGAGCACGGCGCCGATCGCGAGGCCGGGGAAGACGGCGTGCGTGAGCCCGTCGGCCGAGAACTCGAGCCGCCGCAGGTGCACGAGCACGCCGACGGTGCCCGCCGCGACCGCGAGGGCGAGCAGGAGCAGCAGCGGCCGCGCCATGAACGGCACGGCGAACGGCGTGAACGGGTCGAGCAGCGCCGCGATCGCGGGCGCCGTCATCGGGCGTCGCGGCGGTCGAGCCCGTGCTCGGCCTGCAGCAGGTGCTGGTGGCGCTGGGAGTGCTCCGCCTCGTGGTGCTCGGTGGTGGCGAGCGTGTGCCCGTCGATCTCCATGACGTGCGACGCGAACGCGGCCTCGACGCGCTCGAGCGTCAGGACGCATCCGGTCTCGTCGAACGCGATCTGCCGCTGGTCGACGAGCAGCGTGCGGTCGCAGACGGCGCGCGCGAGCTCGAGGTCGTGCGTGGTGATGATGAGCGCGACGCCGCGCGCCTTGAGCGCGCGGACGGTGTCGAGCAGCGCCTCGCGCGAGCCCTGGTCGAGCCCGTTGAACGGCTCGTCGAGCAGCAGCAGGCGCGGCTGGCTCGCGAGCGCTCGGGCGAGGAGGCCGCGCTGGCGCTGCCCGCCGGACAGGTCGCCGAAGCGGGTGCGGCGCTGGGCGCTCAGGCCGACGGCCTCGAGGGCGTCGGCGACGATGCGCCGGTCGGCGCCGCCGGGCCACCGCAGCCCGAGGCGCGGCGTGCGGCCCATCGAGACCACCTGCTCGAGCGTCACCGGGAAGGCCGGATCGATCTCGCTCGACTGCGGCAGCGACCCGATCTCGCCCCGGCCCGTCGGTACGCGGAAGACGCGCGCGTCGTGCTCGGCCAGCCCGAGGAGGCCGGCGAGCAGCGTCGACTTGCCGGCGCCGTTCGGGCCGATGAGGGCGACCGCCTCGCCGGGCAGCACCTCGAAGCTGACGTCGGTGAGCACCGGCGCGGCGCCGTAGCCGAAGGCGGCGTCCGCGATCTCGACGATCGCGCCGGTGCTCGTGCTCATGACAGCGATCCTGGCACCGGCAGCGGCTCGGCGCCCCATCCGGTGACGAGGGCCGTCGTGTTGTGGATCTGCGAACCGATGTAGGTGCCGGTCGGCGACCCCTCGGCGCCCAGCGCGTCGGCGGCGAGCGCGTCCTCGCCCTGGCGCAGCTCGACGCCGGCCTCCCGCGCAATCGTCGCGGCGAGCTGCGGGTCGATCGCGTTCTCGCTGAACACCACGCGCGCGCCGCTCGCGCGGATCTCGGCGACGAGCTCGTCGATGTGCGCCGCGCTCGCGTCGGCGCTGTCGTCGAGGCTCGGCAGCACCGTGCCGACCACCTGCACGTCGAACGCGCGCTCGAGGTAGCCGAAGGTGTCGTGCGTCGTGACGACGAGGCGATCCTCGACCGGCACCTGCTCGATCGACGCGCGCATCCAGGTCTCGAGCTCCGCGAGCTCTGCGAGGTAGGTATCCGCGGACGCGGTGATGTCGGCCTCCGGGTCGGCCGCGATCACGGCGTCGCGCACGGCCTCGGCCTGCACGATCGCGTTCGCCGGGTCGGTCCAGACGTGCGGGTCGAAGGCGCCGTGGTCGTGGCCCTCGTGGCCCTCCTCCTCGGCGTGCTCGGCGTGCTCCTCCGCCGTCTCCCCCTCGTGGCCCTCCTCCTCGTGCGCGGCGTGCTCCTCTGCCGTCTCCCCCTCGTGCGCCTCCTCGGCGTGGTCGTGGCCCTCGTGCGGGTCGTCCTCGGCGGCGAGCAGCTCGATCCCCTCGGAGGTGTCGACGATCGTGCCGGCGAAGCCCGACGCCTCGACGGTGCTGTCGAGCCAGGTCTCGAGGCCTGCGCCGCTGATGACGAGCAGGTCGGCGCTCGCGAGCGCCGACAGCGCGGCGGGGCCGGGGTCGAACGCATGGGCGGAGCTGCCGGGCTCGAGCAGGCTCGTCACCGTCGCGGCGTCGCCGACGACCTCGCGCGTGATGTCGGCGAGCTGCGTCGTCGTGGCGACGATCTCGAGTCCGTCGTCGGTCGCGCCCTGGCCCGCCGCGCTGCCCGCGCATCCGGTCAGTGCCACGGCCATCGCGCCGATCGCGCCGACAGCAGGGAGGTTCCGCATCGGTGTCCCGTCCAGCACAGCGCCCTGCCGTGCCCATCCACGCTACGTGCTATTGAGAACGATTGTCAATCGCGCTGACTCGCAACACGTTCGAAACCGGCCGGGTCTAGGCTTCCCGCCATGGAGCGCACCACCGGCACACCGCAGTCCGCCATCATCGCCGCCCTCGAGGCCCAGCCCTCGATCGATCCGGCGCCGGAGCTCGAGCGGCGCATCGGCTTCCTCGTCGACTACCTCGCCGCCACCGGCGCGGAGGGGTTCGTGCTCGGCATCTCCGGCGGCCAGGACTCGACGCTCGCCGGGCGCATCGCGCAGCTCGCGGTCGAGCGACGGCGCGCGGCGGGCGAGGACGCCTCGTTCGTGGCGGTGCGCCTGCCCTACGGCGTGCAGCACGACGAGGAGGACGCGCAGCTCGCGCTCGACTTCATCGAGGCCGACCGCGAGGTCGTCGTCGACGTGAAGCCCGGCGTCGACGAGCTCGAGCGCGAGGTCGAGGCCGCGATCGGCGAGGTCGTCGACTACCACAAGGGCAACGTCAAGGCGCGCGCGCGGATGGTCGTGCAGTACGCGATCGCGGGGCAGCTGGGGATGCTCGTGCTCGGCACGGACCACGCCGCGGAGGCGGTGACCGGCTTCTTCACGAAGTACGGCGACGGCGGCGCCGACGTGCTGCCGCTCTCGGGGCTGACGAAGAGCCAGGGCAAGGAGCTGCTGCGGGAGCTCGGGGCGCCGGACCGGCTGTGGCAGAAGGAGCCGACCGCCGACCTGCTCGACGGCAAGCCCGGGCAGGCCGACGAGCACGAGCTCGGGGTCAGCTACGAGCAGATCGACGCCTTCCTGCGCGGCGAGGACGTGGACGACGACGTCGCCGCCGAGATCGTCACGAAGTACGACCGCACCGAGCACAAGCGGCGGATGCCGGTGGCGCCGAGCGACGACTGGTGGCGCGCGCAGGCGGCTGAGTAGCGCGCCGATCTCTCCTGCTCGTCGAGTAGCACGCCGGCCTCGCCCCGCTCGTCTCACACGCTCGTCGGGTAGCACGCCGGAGGCGCGCGTATCGAGACGCACCTCCGGGCAGAGCAGCATGATCTCGATACGCGGCCGGCTCCGCCGGCTGCTACTCGATCAGCGGGAGGAGGCAGCGGTGGGGCTCAGTCGAGCAGCAGCGCCGGCTCCTCCATGATCGACGCGACGTCGGCCACGAAGCGGCTGATCACGTCGCCGTCGATCGCGCGGTGGTCGAACGAGCCGCCCACCGTGGTCACCCAGCGGGGCCGCACCTCGCCGTCGACCACCCACGGCTTCTGCCGGATCGTGCCGAGCGCGATGATCCCCGTCTCGCCCGGGTTGAGGATCGGCGTACCGGTGTCCATCCCGAAGACGCCGATGTTCGTGATCGTGAACGTGCCGTGCTGCATGTCGCCCGGCCGCGTCCTGCCCTCGCGAGCGGTCGCGGTGAGCTGCTGCAGCGCCTTCGCGAGCTCGAGCAGCGACATCTGCTGCGCGTCCTTCACGTTCGGCACGAGCAGGCCGCGCGGTGTGGCCGCGGCGATGCCCAGGTTGACGTAGTGGTGCACGACGAGCTCGTCGCCGGTGAAGGTCGAGTTCACCTGCGGCGACCGGCGGATGGCCCACAGGATCGCCTTCGCCATGATGAGCAGCGGCGAGACCTTCACGTCGGCGAAGTCGGCCGACCCCTTGAGCCGCTGGACGAACTCCATCGTCCGCGTCGCATCCACGTCGGTGAAGACCGACACGTGCGGCGCGGTGAACGCGGAGTCGACCATGCCCTGCGCGATCACCTTGCGCACGCCCTTGACCGGGATGCGCTCCTCGCGGCCGCCCGACCACTGGGGCGTCTCGAGGTTGCGGAACACGCTCGCCTGCTTGGCCGACTGCACGACGTCGTCGCGCGTGACCTCGCCGGCGAGGCCGGTGCCGGCCACGAGCGACAGGTCGACGCCGAGGTCCTTCGCGAGCTTGCGGATCGGCGGCTTCGCGATCACCGGCGACGCGGATGCCGCAGGCACGGAGGCCGGCGGGGCCGGCCGCGCCGAGACGACGGCCGGCGGCACGTCGCGCACCGTGTGGGGCTTGCGGCGGCGGGTCTCCGCACCGCCGCGCACGCCGTAGCCGACGAGCACGGCGCCGCCGTCCTCGTCGCGGTCGACGGTCTGCTGCGTGTCGAGGGTCGTCTCGACCGCGTCCGCGTCGCCGCCGGAGACGCGGATGATCGGCGTGCCGACCTCGACCGTCTGGCCCTCCTCCACGAGCAGCGCCTCGACGGTGCCGTCGAACGGGCTCGGCAGCTCGACGAGCGACTTCGCGGTCTCGACCTCGAGCAGCACGTCGTTGACGTGCACGGTGTCACCGGGGTGCACGCGCCACGTGACGATCTCGGCCTCGGTGAGGCCCTCGCCCGGATCGGGCAGCCTGAACTCCTGCATCGGTCGTCCTCCGGTCGTCGTCAGTAGGCCAGCGAGCGGTCGACCGCGTCGAGCACGCGGTCGGCGTCCGGCAGGTAGATGTCTTCGAGCTGCGCGGGCGGGAACGGGGTGTCGAAGCCCGACACCCGCAGCACGGGCGCCTCGAGCGAGTAGAAGGCGCGCTCGGCGATGGTCGCGGCGATCTCGGAGCCGACCGACACGTGGCCGGGCGCCTCCTGCGCGACGATCACGCGGCCGGTGCGCTGCGCCGACTCGACGAGCGGCGCCCAGTCGATCGGCGACAGCGAGCGCAGGTCGACGACCTCGCACGACGTGCCCTCGCCCTCCGCGATGAGCGCCGCCTGCAGCAGCACGTGCACCATCGCGCCGTGGCCGATGAGCGTGACGTCGCTGCCCGGCTTCGCCACGACCGCGCGGTGCATGCCACTGACGCCCTGCAGGCGGGCGGCGGGCGCGGGCAGCACCTCGCCCTTCGACCAGTACTTCGACTTCGGCTCGAGGAAGATCACCGGGTCGTCGCTCTCGATCGCCTGCCGCAGCATCCAGTGCGCGTCGTTCGCGGTCGACGGGCTCACCACGCGCAGGCCCGCCGTGTGCGCGAAGTACGCCTCCGGGCTCTCCTGGTGGTGCTCGACGGCCCCGATGTGGCCGCCGTAGGGGATGCGGATGACGATCGGCATCGACACGCGGCCGCGGTGGCGGGCCGTCATCTTCGCCAGTTGCGAGACGATCTGGTCGAACCCGGGGTAGACGAAGCCGTCGAACTGGATCTCGATGACCGGCCGGTAGCCGCGCATCGCCAGCCCGATCGCGGTGCCGATGATGCCGGACTCCGCGAGCGGGGTGTCGAGCACCCGGTGCTCGCCGAACTCGGCGTGCAGCCCGTCGGTGATGCGGAAGACGCCGCCGAGCGGGCCGATGTCCTCGCCCATCAGCAGCACCCTGTCGTCGGCGCGCATCGCCTCGCGGAGCGCCGCGTTGAGCGCCTTCGCGATGGGCATCGTGACGGATGCCGCCGGCGCCGCCTGCACCTGCTCTGCCTGGGTGTCGCTCGTCATGACTCGCCTCCGAAGCCGGCCTCGAACTCGGCGAGCGCGCGCTTCTGCTCGAGCACCAGCGGGTGCGGCTCGCTGTACACGTGGTCGAAGATGTCGTCGCTCGCGGCGGTGCCGGCGGCGAGCGTGCGGCGCCGCATGTCGGCGGCGAGGTCGGTCGCCTCCGCGTCCTGCGCGGCGAGCGCAGCGTCGTCGACGCCGAGCTCGCGCAGGTGCGCGGCGAGCCGGGCGATCGGGTCGCGCCGGCGCCACGCCTCCTCCTCCTCGGAGGGGCGGTAGCGCGTGGGGTCGTCGCTCGTGGTGTGCGCGCCCATGCGGTAGGTGTCGGCCTCGACGTAGCCGGGCCGTCCCTGCCGGGCCGCGTCGAGCATCCGCCGCGTGACGGCGAACGAGGCGAGCGGGTCGTTCCCGTCGACCCACGCGGCGTCGAGGCCGAAGCCGCGCGCGCGCTCGTGCAGCGGGGTGCGGCTCTGGCGCGTGGACGGCACCGAGATGGCCCACTTGTTGTTCTGCACGAAGAAGACGATGGGCGCGTCGTAGCTCGCCGCGAAGACGAGGCCCTCGCTCGCGTCGCCCTGGCTGGCCGCGCCGTCGCCGTAGAACGCCATCACGGCCTCGTCGCGGGACGCGTCGCCGGTGCCGCACGCGCGGTCGAGGCGGATGCCCATGGCATAGCCGGTCGAGTGCAGTGCGTGGGTGGCGATCACGAGCGAGTAGATGCGCATGCCGCGGGTCTCGAGCGGGTCCCAGCCGCCGTGCACCGCGCCGCGGAAGATGTCGATGATCTGCAGCATGTCGACGCCGCGGTGCAGCGCGATGAGGTGCTCGCGGTAGGAGGGGAAGATCGTGTCCTGCTCGCGCGACGCCCAGGCGGCGCCGACCTGCGCGCCCTCCTGACCGATCGACGGCACCCAGAGGCCGAGCTTGCCCTGCCGCTGCAGGTGCCCCGCCTCGATGTCGAACCGCCGGGTGCGCAGCATCTCGCCGTGCATCGCCAGGCGGTCGTCGGTCGAGAGCTGCGCCGCGAGCTCGCGCCACTCGGCGTTGGCGTCGGACTCGACGAGCGAGCCGTCGGGGTCGAGCAGGCGGATGGGCTCCGTCGCCTCGTCGGCCCGGGCATCGGCCCGCGTCACTGCAGCGCCTGGATCTCGACGGCGGCCGCGACGATGTGGTCATCGGCCTCTGGCTCCCCCACCGAGATGCGCACGCCGTCGGCGAAGACCTTCGCGACGATGCGGTTGGCGGCGAGGATGTCGTGGATCGCCTCCTCCTGCCCTTGCTGCGACGGCACCCAGACGAAGTTGCCGAACGGCCGCGGCACCGGCACGCCGGCGTCGACGATCCGCTGCCAGAGCGCGTCGCGCTGCGCGGCGAGCACGTCGATGCGGGCGTACGTCTCGTCGCGGTGCGCGAGCGCGGCGATCGCGGCGGCGGACGCGAGCGAGGTCTGCGACAGCGGCACGCCGCACAGGTCGGCCCCCCGCAGCACAGCCGGGTCGCCGACCGCGTAGCCGACGCGCAGGCCGGCGAGGCCGTGCGCCTTCGAGAAGGTGCGCAGCACGACGAGGTTCGCGTGCTCGCGCTGGAGCGCGATGCCGTCGATCGCGGAGTCCTGGACGAACTCGATGTAGGCCTCGTCGAGCATGACGAGCACGTCGGAGGGGACGCGCGCCAGGAAGGCGTCGAGCGCATCCGCGTCGACGATCGTTCCGGTGGGGTTGTTGGGGCTGCAGACGATCACGGCGCGCGTGCGCTCGGTGATGGCGTCGGCCATGGCGTCGAGGTCGTGCGCGTGGTCGGCGTCGACCGGCACCTCGATCGGCGTCGCGCCACCGGTGCGGACGAAGAGCGGGTAGGCGTCGAACGAGCGCCAGGCGTAGACCACCTCGTCGCCGGGGCCGGCGACGGCATGGATGAGCTGCTGCAGCAGGGTCGCGGAGCCGTCGCCGATGAGGATGCGGCCCTCGTCGACGCCGAGCTCGGCCGCGAGCGCCGCCCGCAGCTCGGGCGCGCCGGGCCGCGGATAGCGGTTCACGCGCAGCGCCTCGCGCTGCACCGCCTCCACCACCGCGGGCAGCGGCGGGAAGGGGTTCTCGTTGCTCGAGAGCTTGTAGCCACCCTCGGGCGCCGGCCGTCCCTGCTGGTAGGGAGGCACCGCCGCGATCTCGGGTCGAAGTCGCACAGTCACCGGTTCAGGCTATTGCGCCTGCTGGCTCCGTCGGGGATATGGATGCCACAATCGGCCCATGCGCTTCCTGCTCCGCGTCGCCTTCACCGCGGTCGCCATCTGGCTCGTCACGCTCTTCGTGCCGGGCATCAGCATCGACTCGTTCGGCAGCGCCTGGTGGGAGGTCGCGCTCACGACGCTGGGCGTCGCGCTGGTCTTCGCGATCGTCAACGCGACGATCGGCAACCTCATCCGGATCGTGGCGTTCCCGCTCTACATCCTCACGATCGGCATCGTCGCGCTGTTCGTGAACGCCTTCCTGCTGATGATCGTGCACTGGCTCTCGCAGCTCGTCGGCTACGGCATCGAGGTCGAGAGCTTCTGGTGGGGGATGCTCGCGGCGGTGTGCATCGCGTTCCTCACGTGGCTCATCACGATCGTGACGCGGCCGATCTTCGGCAAGGAGCGCCCGCGGGAGCGGTGAGCCGGTACACGCTCGTCGAGGAGCACGGCGACGGAGTCGCCGTGCGTATCGAGCCGGCACCGCTAGCGGCGGACCGCGACGCTCCACCCCGCGACCCCCTCGCCTCCGTCCGTCGCCGCGCTGAGGCGCTCCGCGAAGCTCGCCACGACGAAGTCGTCGGCCGGCGCCCGCGCGAGCGACTCGACGTACTCCTGCCCGTCGTGCCGCGCCGCAGCCCCGGTGCCGTGGCCGCCCGCGCTCTCGAGCGCCACGGTCGTGATGCCCTGCCCGTCGCCGATGCCGCCCATCGCAGCGACCGGGTCGCCCGCGTGCGCGACCGACAGCACCTCGACGCCCGGCGGCAGCGCCGTGCCGGCGACCGGACCGCCGACGAGCATCGCCGTCTCGACCCTGAACCGCTCGGTCGACGTGACGTTCGCGGCGGCCGCGGCACCCTGCGAGTAGCCGAAGAGGTCGACCGGATCGTCCGGGCCGATGCCGGCCGCCTCCATCGCCTGCGCGAGCGCCGCATCCGAGCCGCGCAGCACGTCGGGCGTCGACCCCGCGTTCTCAAGGTTCGCCGGCCCGTCGAGCCCGGTCGCCGCAGCCGGCAGCCACGCCTCCGTGCCGCGCACGAAGACCTGGAACCGCCGCCCGCCGCCCGGCATGCGGTGCTCGTTGATGGTGATCTGCTCGTCCTGCGCGAGGATCACGCGCATCGCCTGCGCCGGTGAGGCGACCGGGCGCGCGGGCGGCGGGACCGGGCGCACCTCGGCGGCGCGCACCCGCTGCAGGCCGCCGCCCACGCGCACCCCGAGCCCAGCGCCCGCCGCGAGCGCCGCGAACAGCTCGTCCTGCCCGATCGCCGCCTCCAGCCCGGCGGCGACCGGCGCAGGCACGCGCAGCAGCCCGGCGAGCGCCTCGTCCGTCGACTCCATGGCGATCGCGAGCGCCGGCACGAAGCCGGGCGTCGCGACGAGCCGCTCACCCGCGCGATCCCAGAAGCCCGCCGCGCGCGCCATGAGCTGCTCGAGCGGCACGCCCGCCGATCGGGCATGCGCGACGAGGGCCGTGACGTGCTGCGGATGCGTGACCGCGAGCCGCGCGGCGAGCGGCACCACCACGAGCCCCGTGGCCAGCACGGCACCGGCACCGAGCACCAGCAGCGGCGTCGAGGCCGCGACCGCGCCGATCGCGAGCGCCGGCGCTGCAGCACCGAGGACATGCGCCGCCCCGCCAGCCAGCTCCTCGACGAGACCGAGCACCGCGTCGGACGCCAGCTCGTAGGCGCGGCCGGCGAGCATCGTGTCGTCGTGCAGCCGCTCGAGCTCGACGGCGAGCGCGGCGGCGGCGACGATCCGCGCGTCGAGCTCGGCGATGCACGCGCGCATGCCCGCGACGTCGACGCCGGGCGCCACGTCGAGCCGCAGCTCGGGGGCGCCGCGCAGCGCCAGCACGGCGCGCCGGACGAGCCAGCCCGCGTCGCGCAGCTGCGCGCACGCGACGCCGGTGACGCTGGGGTCCCAGGCCGTCGCCGCGGCCTTCGACGGCGTCCCCAAGCCGACCGCTCCGACCACCTCGGCTCCGGCCATCTCCGCTCTGGCGCCGAACGAGCCGCCCGCGCCGGAGCGGCCGGCGAAGCCGCCGGGCCCCGCACCGAACGATCCGCCGCCGCCGTGCACCGCGTCGGTCACGTCGACCCCTCGATCGCGAGCGCGAGCACGCGGAGCTCGCGCTCCTCCTCGGCCAGCCGGTCGTGGAGCGCGAGGCATCGCGCGTCGAACGCCGCACGTGCCGGGCCGAGCCACGCGTCCTGCCCGCGCAGCAGCACGAGCCCCGCCGCCTCGTCGAGCAGCAGCGCCGCCCGGCGCACCGCCGCCTCCACCGCCAGCGCCTGCGCGACCGCCTTCGCGTGCGCGGCGGCCGCCACCGCATCCGTCATCGTCATCGCACTCCCCCGGTGCACCATGGCACCCGGCGACGCTCGACCATGCGGCCCCCGTGCTGCCCTGTGGAGAGATCGGCCGGCGACCCGGGCTCGGCGGCGGCGCGCGTTTGCCACAATGGGGCCGTGACCATCGACCGGGAGTTCGCCGACGCCACGCGCTTCCGCGTCTGCTTCGTCTGCACGGGCAACATCTGCCGCTCCCCGATGGCCGCCGCGGCGTTCGAGCGGCTCGCGCAGCGGCACGGCGTCGCCGAGCGGCTGCTCGTCGCGAGCGCCGGCATCAGCGAGTACCACGTGGGCGAGACCGCCGACCCGCGCACGCTCGCCGTGCTCTCGGAGGCCGGCTACGAGGCCGGCGCGCACCGCGCGAAGCAGTTCAAGCCGCGCTGGCTCGACGACTTCGACCTCATCATCGCCTTCGACCGCGGGCAGGAGCGCGCGCTCCGCTCGCTCGCGCGCGGCGACGAGCAGCTGTCGAAGATCCGCCTGCTGCTCTCGTTCGATCCCGACGCCACCGGTCAGGACGTGCCGGATCCCTACTACTCGGAGGACGCCTTCTTCGGCACCGTCCTCCGCCAGATCGAGACCGCCGTCGGCAGGCTGTTCCGCCAGATCCAGCCCGCCATGCGCCCCTGAAGGAGCCCCATGCCGCTGCCCATCCAGCCCCTCTCCCCCCTCGACGGCCGCTACCAGCGGCAGACGTCGGCCCTCGCCGAGCACCTGTCGGAGGCCGGCCTCAACCGCGCGCGCGTGCACGTCGAGGTCGAGTGGCTGCTGTGGGTCGCCGAGCACCGGCTCTTCGGCGCGACGCCCGTCGAGCCCGGTGACGCGGAGGCGCTGCGCGCCTGGGCGGCCGGCTTCGGGCAGGCCGAGATCGACTGGCTCGCCGAGAAGGAGGCGGTCACCCGCCACGACGTGAAGGCGGTCGAGTACCTCGTGCGCGACCGGCTCGCGCAGCAGGGCCTCGAGCGGCTCTCCGAGGCGGTGCACATCGCCTGCACGAGCGAGGACATCAACAACCTCTCCTACGCGCTCACCATCCGCGCGGCGGTGCAGGACGTCTGGATGCCGGCGTTCCGCGCCGTCATCGACCGGCTGCGCGAGCTCGCGCTCGAGCAGCGCGACCGCCCGATGCTCTCGCTCACGCACGGCCAGCCGGCGACGCCGACCACGCTCGGCAAGGAGCTCGCGGTCGTCGCCTGGCGCCTCGAGCGGCAGGCGGCGCGCATCGAGGGCGTCGAGGTGCTCGGCAAGTTCGCCGGGGCGACCGGCACCTTCTCGGCCCACGTGGTCGCTGAGCCGGGCGCCGACTGGCCGGCCACCGCATCCGCGTTCGTCGAGCACCTGGGGCTGACCTGGAACCCGCTCACCACCCAGATCGAGTCGCACGACTGGCAGGCGGAGCTGTTCGGGGCGATCTCGCACGCCGGCCGCATCCTGCACAACCTCGCGACCGATGTGTGGACCTACATCATGCTCGGCACGTTCACGCAGATCCCGATCGCGGGCGCGACCGGCTCGTCGACGATGCCGCACAAGATCAACCCCATCCGCTTCGAGAACGCCGAGGCGAACCTCGAGCTGGCGTCGGCGCTGCTCGACTCGCTCTCCGCCACCCTCGTGACGAGCCGCCTGCAGCGCGACCTGACCGACTCGTCGACGCAGCGCAACATCGGCGTCGCGCTCGGGCACTCGCTGCTCGCGCTCGACAACCTGAAGCGCGGGCTGAGCGAGATCGCGGTGTCGGACGCATCGCTCGACGCCGCGCTCGACGGCAACTGGGAGGTGCTCGCCGAGGCCATCCAGACGGTCATCCGCGCCGAGGTGCTCGCGGGCAGCTCGTCGATCGACGACCCCTACGCGCAGCTCAAGGAGCTGACGCGCGGGCAGCGCGTCGGGCAGGCGGAGCTCATCGCGTTCGTCGACGGCCTGGACATCTCGGATGCGGCCAAGGAGCGCCTGCGCAGCCTGACGCCCGGCACCTACACGGGCGTCGCCGGCGAGCTGGTCGACCGCCTGCTGTAGGGGCCGCCAGGGCGCGCGTGCCAGGCTGGTCGCATGCGAGCCACGATCCTGCACGCCCCCGGCGACATCCGTGTCGAGGAGTGGGCCGACCCGACCATCGAGCAGCCGACCGACGCGATCGTGCGGGTCGTGGCTGGCTGCGTGTGCGGCTCCGACCTGTGGTCGTACCGCGGCATCAACGAGGTGCTCGAGCCGCGCACGGTCGGCCACGAGGCGATCGGGATCGTCGAGGCGGTCGGCGCGCGCGTCGGCCGGGTGCGCGTCGGCGACTTCGTCGTCGTGCCGTTCGACCACTGCTGCGGTCGCTGCGTGCACTGCCTCGCCGGGCAGACCCAGGGCTGCGTCGAGCTCGCGATGACGGCGAGCGGGCAGGCGGAGCTGACGCGGGTCACGAACGCCGACGCGACCTGCTTCGTGCTCGACGACGCCCCGTCCGCCGATCGCCACGCGGCCGTGCTCGCCCTCAGCGACGTGCTGCCCACCGGCTACCACGCCGCCGTCTCGGCCGGCGTCGAGCCTGGGATGACCGCGGTCGTCGTCGGCGACGGCGCCGTCGGGCTCTGCGGCGTGCTCTCGGCCCGCCGCCTGGGCGCCGAGCGCATCATCGCGCTCTCGCGCAACCCCGAGCGGCAGCGCATCGCCACGGTGTTCGGAGCGACCGACCTCGTGCCGGAGCGGGGCGACGACGCCGTCGAGGTGGTGCGCGAGCTCACCGGCGGCGTCGGCGCGGATGCCGTGCTCGAGTGCGTCGGCACCGAGGAGTCGATGGCGACGGCGTTCGAGGTGGCCCGCCCGGGCGCGACCGTCGGGTACGTCGGCGTCCCGCACGGCGCAGCGGTCCCGTGGCGGGCCGCGTTCCGCGGCAACATCGGCCTGCGCGGCGGCATGGCGCCGGTGGTGCGCTACCTGCCGGAGCTCGTCCCGGCGGTGCTCGCGGGCGACCTCGACGCTTCCGCGGTCTTCGACCTCGAGCTGCCGCTCGACGAGGCCGCCGAGGCATACCGGGCGATGGACGAGCGCCGCTCGGTGAAGGCCCTGCTGCGACCCTGACGCCGGTGGCGATGGGCCGACGGGGAGTTCTCCCCATCGCCCTCCCCCGCCGCGGAGCCCTAGCGTGAGCGCATCAGGAGACGGAGGTGATGTGTCGTGGCGATGAACCTGCCCGGGGAGCTCGTCTGGGTGCTCGACATGCTCGGCTACGACTGGCCGCCGCTCGACGAGGACGAGATGCGGCGAGCGGCCAACATCATCCGCGTGTTCGGCGAGGACGTGCAGGGCACGGTCGAGGTCGCCGACTCGCGGATCAAGGACGACGTCGGCTCCGCCATGAAGGCGCAGGCCGCGCAGTCGTTCGCCGACGCGTGGGACACGAACCGCCAGCAGAACATCCAGAAGCTCGTCGACGTGCTCGACCCCGCCGCCTCCGGCATCGACCTCGCGGCCGACGCCGTGCTCGCCCTGAAGATCAAGGTGATCGCCGAGCTCGTCATCACCGCCGCGCAGATCGCCGCAGCAGCCGCGAGCGCGGTCTTCACCCTGGGTGCGAGCCTCGCGGCCAACGCCGCGATCATCGCGCTGCGCAAGAAGCTGCTCGACGTCGCGACGAACATCGCGATCGACCAGCTCGCGGCGCAGCTGCTCCCGATGATCATCGAGCCGCTCTTCAACCAGGCGGTGCCCGCCGTGATGGCGATGCTCGACTCGCCCATCGTCGAGGGCCAGGTCGGCGACGTCAGCAAGTTCGGCGCCGACCTCGATGCGCTCGACGCAGCCGCCGCAGACCTCGACCGCAACGCGAGCGACCAGGAGAGCCTCGCCGACGACTTCCTCGCGCAGCTCTCCTCCTGCCAGATCTTCACGGGGTGACGACCGATGTCGCAAGCACTCAAGACCCTCACGCGTGAGGCCATCGATGCGCTGCAGGACGTGCTGCCGCGCATCGCCCGCGGCGTCGCCGGCCAGTCGAAGCGCTCGAAGGACAAGATCCGCGAGATGGCCGAGGCCATCCGGGCGAAGGACCTCGAGCTCGCGCGCGGCGTGCGCCGGAGCGACGTCGACAACCCGACCACGATGGACGTCGACATCCGGTCGTTCAACAACCGCCGGTACGACCAGACCGAGTTCAACCGCCAGGTGAACGAGCAGGTCGACGCGCTCCAGGACCTGTCGGTCGCGGACTGGATCCGCAATCGCGGTGACTACCTCGACGGCGGTCGCACGAGCGCGTCGCGACGGGCGCAGCAGGAGGCCCGGGAGCGCGCGTTCGACGACCAGGTCGAGACGCTCATGGATGCCGGCGTCGAGTACGAGGACGCCGTGCAGCAGGCGAACGACTGGCTCTCGACCCAGGCTGCGACGCACCGGCTCGACGGCATCGCCGGCGGTGACCTCACCGACATCCCCGGGGTGGGCGACGCGGGCGTCAACTCGTCGCTCGGCTCGCAGTGGCGGCACCGCGTGAGCGCGCTCGACACGGCGGTCGCCGACTTCGTCGCGAACAACCCCGGTGTCGACCTCTCCGAGGTCTTCATGAACATCCGCTTCCGCTCGCCCGTCGATAGGGTCGCTGCATGATCGAGATCCCGGACTTCGTCCCGCACGCCCCCGTGCCCGCCGACCTGATCGACGCCTACCGCGACCGCCTCCCGGAGGACCTGGTCGAGATCTGGGAGCAGTACGGGTTCGGCACGTTCGGCGAGGGATTCGTGCGGGTCATCGACCCGCGCGCGTACGAGGCGGGCATCGGCGACGTGCTCGGCAAGGTCACGGGGCAGCGCATCGCGATCCCGATCATGGTGACCGGGTTCGCCGACGTCATCACCTGGGATCCGGGCGACGGCGTGACGGGCATCAAGTACCGCGTGGAGGACACCACCGGCCTCGGCTCGAAGGTGTCGACCTTCGTGAAGCTCACGGTCGGCGGCGGCGCGAAGCACCTGGAGCGGAAGTTCGACTGGGGGCTCTTCCCGCAAGCCGTGGCGAAGCACGGCGCCCTCGCCTTCGACGAGTCGTTCGTCTTCGTGCCGCTGCTGTCGCTCGGCGGGCCCAAGGACGTCGAGCACCTCCAGCCCCGCACGACCATCGAGGCGATCCGCACGATGGTGGAGTTCCAGGGCGTCGTCGAGCACTGACGGCATGGGTGAGCGCAGGTTCCTGACCGTCACGCTGCAGCGGGGCCCGGCGCTCGTGACGGTGCGCCGCGAGATCGACGGCGCCCGCATCGAGGCTCGAGGGATCGCGGGCGTCCGGACGCGGCTCGAGGCGACGATCGACGCGTTCGCGGCGCAGCGCGGCTCGTGGGCCGACGGCTTCGCGGTCGATGGCCCCTGGTGCGCGCTGACCCTGCGATCCACCGACGACGGCTTCGTGGTGCAGAGCCCCCGGTTCGTCGATGATCCGCACGAGCACCGCACCGACGACCTGTCGATCGCCCTCACGATCGCCGACGGGTGGGAGCGGGTGCGCCGGAGGGCGGACGTCGAGCCGCGTCCGGTGCGCTTCGACGACACGATGCTCGCGGTCACGGGCTGGGAGCAGCACTCGATGCTCACGATGACGAGGGTCGAGACAGCCGACCCGGGCGACTCGGGCTGGCTCGTCGAGCCGCACGAGTCGGAGGCGGGCACATGGGACGCCGCTCATCGCGAGCGGCTGCAGGCATGGATGGTCCAGTCGCTGCGCCCCGCCGTCATCCGCGCCGCCGTGCTGCCGCCGGGGCTGGCCGCGGTGGTCCAGGACGATGACATCCGCGTGATCGTGCGCGAGGCCGACCGCGCGGTGCACGCCCACGGCCTGCTCTGACCGCGTCGCGGGCCGCACGGCACGCCCATGACGCGACGCGGCCCGCCCCGGTCGGAACCGGAGCGGGCCGCGCGCAGGGGGCCTAGAAGACGGCGGGCGTCCGCACCGGCTCGGACGCGAGCGAGGTGCGCGCCTCCGAGATCGGCGTGAGGCCTGCCTCGATGCGCGCGCCGAGCCCGGCGTCCACGCTCTTCCAGTACTGGATGGCGCGCTCGCGGATCTCGGGCACGCGCGTCTTGCCGACGTGGCCGACGATGTTCGCCACGAGGCGCTCGCGCTGCGGGTCGCTCAGCACCTCGCGCACGAGCGTGCCGGCCTGGCCGAAGTCGTCGTCCTCCGGGTGCAGCGTGACGGCCGAGCGCACGAGCTCGCCGTCGCTCTGCCAGCCGCGGTCGTCACCGGCCGCAGCGGCATCCGCCGCCGGTCCGCCGAACGAGTTGGGCGCGTAGACCGGCCGGCTCGGCGAGCGGAAGGTGTGGCGCAGCTGGCCGTCCTTGTCGTACGAGTCCACCTCGGTCGCGCGGGCGCGGTTGACGGGCAGCTCGGCGTGGTTGGCGCCGACGCGGTACCGCTGCGCGTCCGCGTAGCTGAAGATGCGCGCCTGCAGCATCTTGTCGGGGCTCGCCGCGATGCCGGGCACGAAGTGCGCGGGGCTGAAGGCCGCCTGCTCGATCTCGGCGAAGTAGTTCTCGGGGTTGCGGTCGAGCGTCATCTGACCGACCTCGATGAGCGGGTAGTCGCCGTGCGGCCACACCTTCGTGAGGTCGAACGGGTTGAAGCGGTACGACACCGCGTCCTCGTAGGGCATGACCTGCACCGAGAGCGTCCACGACGGGAACTCGCCGTCCTCGATCGCGGCGTAGAGGTCGCGGATGTGGTGGTCCGCGTCGCTGCCCGCGAGCTGGTCGGCCTCCGCCTGCGTCAGGAAGTCGTTGCCCTGGTTCGTCTTGAAGTGGTACTTCACCCAGAAGCGCTCGCCCGCGGCGTTGATCCACTGGTAGGTGTGCGAGCCGAAGCCGTCCATGTGCCGCCAGGTCTTGGGGAGGCCGCGGTCGCCCATCAGCCACGTCACCTGGTGGGCCGACTCGGGCGAGAGGGTCCAGAAGTCCCACTGCATGTCGTTGTCGCGCAGGTTCGAGCCCGGCAGGCGCTTCTGCGAGTGGATGAAGTCGGGGAACTTGATGCCGTCGCGGATGAAGAAGACGGGGGTGTTGTTGCCGACCAGGTCGTAGTTGCCCTCGGTCGTGTAGAACTTCAGCGAGAAGCCGCGCGGGTCGCGCCACGTGTCGGGGCTGCCCTGCTCGCCGGCGACGGTGGAGAAGCGTGCGAGCATCTCGGTCTCGACGCCCGGCTGGAAGAGCGCGGCCCGGGTGTACTGCGACACGTCGTGCGTCGTGACGAAGCGGCCGTAGGCGCCGCCGCCCTTGGCGTGCACCACCCGCTCCGGCACGCGCTCGCGGTTGAAGTGGGCGAGCTTCTCGACCAGGTAGTGGTCGGTCAGGGCGATCGCGCCGTCGGCGCCGACGCTCTGCGAGTGCGCGTCGCTCGCGATCGGCGTGCCGACGCTGTTCGTGGTGGGAGTCGTCATGCTTCCTCTTCCTCTGATCCTCGGTGTGTCCGCTGGGGGTCTGTGGGCACGGCGCGGCTGCGCCGTGCTCGGCGTTGGGCGGGCGACGCTGCCCGGGTGATGTCGGTCAGGCGGGGTTCGCGCAGTCGGCGCAGAGCCCGACGAAGGTGACCTCGGCCGCCTGCACCGTGAAGCCGGCCGGTGCATCCGCGTGCATGCACGGCGCCTCGCCGACCACGCAGTCGACGTCGTCGACCCGACCGCAGCTCGCGCAGACCGCGTGGTGGTGGTTGTCGCCGACGCGCCGCTCGTAGCGCGCGGACGACCGCGCGGGCTCGAAGCGGCGCACGAGGCCCGCGGCCGTGAGGTCGCCGAGCACGTTGTGCACCGACTGCACCGACGTGTCGGCTCCCGAGTCGGCGAGCGCGCGGGCCACGTCGTCGGCATCGGCATGCGGCAGCCGGTCCAGCACCTCGAGCACCGCGAGTCGGCCCTGCGTCACGCGCAGGCCGCGTGCTCGCAGCAGCGCTGCGTCCGGCTCCGTCATGCCCTCACCGTAGCGCTTATCGTGAACGATTCAAAAGAATCCTCGACACTGGCGTGTCGACCGGCCACGAGGCGGGAGGCTGGGCGCGTCAATCCTCGGTGACGGTCGGGCGCCCGGAGTCGTCGCGACCCCACTCCGACCAGGAGCCGTCGTAGACCGTCGCCTCCCGGCCGGTGAGCGTCGCCGCGAGCGCGAGGACCGCCGCCGTCACGCCGGAGCCGCAGGTCGCGATGACCGGCCGCTCCCCCGCCGCCGCTCGGAGGCGCTCCGCCAGCGCCGCCGCGGGGAGCATGCGGCCGTCGGGCGCGATCGAGGCGTAGTGCAGCGAGTCCGCGCCCGGCATGTGCCCGGCCCGCACGCCCTCGCGCGGATCGGGCTCGACGCCGCTGAACCGGCTCGGCGAGCGGGCGTCGAGCACGGCCGCGTCACCGCCCGCGAGCGCTGCGGCGGTCGCGTCGGCGTCGACGAAGGCGCTCGCGTCCCACGCGACCGTCAGGTCGCTCGCGCGGCCGAGGCTCGCGAGGACCGGGGCGGTCGCGTGCCCGGCCTCGGTCCAGGCCGGCAGCCCGCCGTCGAGCACGGCGGCGTCGACCCCCGCGGCGCGCAGCATCCACCACGCGCGGGCGCTCGAGAAGAGCCCTGCCGCGTCGTAGGCGACGACCCGGTCGCCCGCGCGGATGCCGAGCCCGCGCAGCGCGCGCTCGAAGTCGGCGGGCGCGAGCATGTCGTGCACGCCGACCTGGCCGAGCCCGTCCGCCTCGTCGTGCCGCGACATCGCGCCGTCGATGTCGAAGCGCACGGCCCCGGGGATGCCGTCGTCGGGCAGCGGATCGCCGGAGCCCGGCGGCGCCATGCTCGCGTCCACCACGACGAGGTCGTCGTCGTGGAGGTGGTCGGCCAGCCAGTCGACGGTGACGAGATCGCGCATGCCACCATCGTGCCAGCGGCCCCGCACCGCAGCGCGCTACGGCTTCTTCTTGTCCTTCTTCTCGTCGACGATGCCGCCCAGCAGCCCGCCGATCGCGCCGCCCAGCGCGCCGCCCGCCGGTCCCCCGATGATGGCGCCGATGCCCGCGCCGATGCCCGCGAGGCTCGAGCCGTAGCTCACCCTCGCGATCGTCACCGTCGTCGAGCCGTCGTCGCCCGGCGCGACCTCGAACGAGCCGACGCCGGCCGACGCGACGATCAGCGCGACGGGGCTCGCGGTGCCGCTCGCCGCCATCCGGTCGTACATGCCGCGCGACTCGAAGAACGCGCGCTGCACATCGCCCTTGCCCTCACCCGCCTCGTAGCCGATCCGGTACAGCTCGAGCAGCGTCCTGGCCTCGTCGCCGGTGATGAGCTCGGCGACCTGCAGGCGGTCGAGGATCGCCTCGTGGTCGCTCACCACGTCGCCCTTCGAGGCCTCCATGACGCGCCGCGCCTCCGCTCGGGTGGCATGCATGAGCCCGGCGATGTCGAGACCCACGGTGGCCGGTTGCTCCATCTTCATGATGCGCCTCCTGGTCGAGCCGCTCGCGATGGAGGACCCAGGACGAAGGGCTCAGTCGTTGGATGCGCTCAGTGAAGCACCGGGCGTGCGGCCTCACCAGGGGCGAGTCGCGACCCGGCGCCCGTCGTCACTGCTCGTCAGGGAACGCCGTGATGACCTGTCCGGAGCCGATGCCGACGCCCACCGTCACCATCCACGACCGCTCGACCGACCCGCCGTCGACGTACTCGACCAGCACGTCGTAGTTCGCGATGTCGTCGCGGTAGGGCTCGACGCGCGTCGGCTGCTCGAGCGCGAGATCGATCGCGAACCACGCGACGTCCTCCCAGCCCGCGCCGACGAGCCCGCCGAGCTCGCCGAAGTCGCCGGTGTGGCCGTCGGCGATGTGCCGCCAGCCCGCCCCGTCCGCGTTCCCGCACGTGAGCGTGGCGTCGCCCGCGGCCACGCCGAGCTCGGGTGCCGCCGCACGGTCGAAGGTCGCGAGCGCCTCGCGCCCCGCTCGGCCGTCGCAGACCTCGGTGCCGCCGACGTCGTCCGCGATGGGGTCGAGCCAGCGGCCCGCGGCGGTGAGGTGCGGGCCCGTCGGCGCGGATGCCTGGCCCGACCGGGACGCGGTCGGTGCCGGCTCCGCCGACCCGCCAGGCAGCAGCTGGGGCGAGCATCCTGCGAGCGCCGCGACGACGAGCACGCCGAGCAGCGCCCGACGGCTCACGGCTCGAAGCCCTCGCGCGTGTCGAGGTCGGCCGCGGACCGGCCCTTGGGCTTGATCGCGAGCATGAGCGTCGCGGTCAGCAGCAGGGTGAAGATGAACGCGACGCCGAAGAAGACGAGCGCGAGCACGACGTCGCGCACCGACAGGAGCACGACGAGGCCCGCGAAGACGCCGGCCACGGCCGCGAACGCGAGGTACTCGAACGGCTTGAGCTGCTGGCGCCGGGTGGGCTGGACGGGACCGTCGGTGCGGAGGTGATCCTGGCCGTCGGGACGGTGGCCGTCGGGACGGTGGCCGTCGGGTCGTTGGTGGTCGGTCATGCTTGGCTCCGCTCGCTCGCTGTGGTACGCGCCGGGCGTGCGGAGGCCGCCGCGAGCGCGTGGTAGACCCCGACGATGACGGCGTAGGCGCCGAGCAGGCCGGTGAGGGTGACGGCGTCGCGCACGAACAGGAAGACGACGCCGAGCAGGAGGGTGAGGACGGCGACCGCGCGCCAGTCGCGCGCGAGCCGCAGGGTGCGCGGCTCGCGCTCGCCGCGCATCCGCCACCAGCCGAGCAGCTCGATCGCGCCAGCGCCGATGCCCCAGGCCGCGACCGTCAGGGCCAGCGTCAGCTCACTCGCAGCCAGCAGCGCCAGCAGCGCGACGACGGCGAGCAGGGCGCTCCAGAGCGCGGCGTGCGAGGGCCAGCGCCCGGCCCCTGCGGGCACGAGGCCTCGGCCGAGCCAGAGGGCCACCGCGGTGCCCGCGAGCAGGACGACGAGCGCGACGAGCCCGACGAGGGGCGAGTGCAGCTGGACGAACGGCAGCGGCAGGCCCACCGCGAGTGCGGGGACGGCGCGCATCGCAGGGAGGTGCCAGGGCTGCCATCCCTGCGAGGGGCTCGGCGTGGCGGTCACGGCTCTCCTCACAGTTCCCCTCCATCCTACCGCTCGGCCCTCAGCCCCCGCCCCGGCGTAGCCTGGCCGCATGACGCTCGAGAGCCACCGCCCGTTCATCGAAGACCTCTACCGCGAGCTGCACGCGAGCCCCGAGCTCTCGAACCGCGAGCACCGCACCGCGGCGCGCATGGCGGCGCTGCTGCGCGAGGCCGGCCTCGAGGTGCACGAGCAGGTGGGCGACTCCACCGGCGTCGTCGGCGTGCTGCGCCGGGGCGACGGACCGACGGTGCTGCTGCGCGCCGACATGGACGGCCTGCCCGTCACCGAGGTCGAGCAGGTGCCGTACCGCTCGAGCGCGACCGACGAGTTCGAGGGCCAGCGCACGGGCGTCATGCACGCGTGCGGGCACGACACCCACATGGCTGCGCTCCAGGGTGCGCTGCGGATCCTGGCGGAGCAGGACGACTGGTCGGGCACGATCCTCGCGGTCTTCCAGCCCGCCGAGGAGATGATGGTGGGTGCGCTCGGCATGCAGGAGGCGCTGCGCGAGCGCTTCCCGGACGGCATCGACGTGGCGCTCGGCCAGCACGTCATGCCGGCCGCCGCCGACGAGGTGCGCAGCGCCGCGGGACCGGTGATGGCCGCGAGCGACCACCTCATCGTCACCGTGCACGGCCGCGGCGGCCACGGCTCGCAGCCCGAGAAGACGATCGACCCGATCGTGCTCGCGGCCAGCATGGTGGTGCGGCTGCAGACGATCGTCTCGCGCGAGGTCGCGCCCTCCGACCGCGCCGTCGTCTCGATCGGCACGTTCCACGCCGGCACGAAGCAGAACATCATCCCGGAATCCGCGCGGTTCGAGGTGAACGTGCGGTCGTTCGAGGAGCCGGTGCGGCGGCGCGTGCTCACCGCCATCGAGCGGATCGTGCAGGGCGAGTGCCAGGTCGCGGGGGCGCCGCCGGCCACGATCGTGCGCGGCGACATCGCGCCGCTGACCGTGAACGACGACGACGCGGCGGCGACGGTGGGCGCGGCGTTCGACGCCGTCTTCGGCGACCGGCACGCCGTGCAGCAGCCGCTGCTCGGCTCCGAGGACTTCAGCTACCTGCCGGAGACGTGGGGCGCGCCCTACGTCTACTGGATGTACGGCGGCTTCGACCCCGAGCTCGTCCGGGTGGCGCGCGAGCGCGGCACCTTCGACATCGACGTGCCCTCGAACCACTCCCCCGACTTCATCCCCGTGCTGCAGCCCACCCTCGACACGGCGACGACCGCGATGGTGACGGCGGCCCGCGCGTTCCTCGCCTGACCCGCGGGCGGGGGCGCGCCCGCGTGACAGGCGCTGCTGTCGCTGCCGCCGGCGGGAATATCTGACATCAGACGAGGCGTTGGACCGGACGGCGCCGCAGGTGCGCGCCACGACTCTCTACGTCCTCGAGGAGCATCATGTCTGCACGTCCCCAGATCGGCATCATCGTCGGCAGCACCCGTCCCGTCCGCGTCGGCCGTCCGGTCGCCGACGAGATCGCGACGCTGATCGAGACCGCCGGCGGCGACGTGGTCATGCTCGACCTCGCCGAGATCCGCCTGCCGCTGCTCGACGAGGCGCTGCCGCCCGCCTCCGGCGTGCGCACCCAGCCGCACTCGGTCGCGTGGGCCGAGCAGATTGCCGCCCTCGACGGCGTCGTCTTCGTCACCCCCGACTACAACAGCGGCTACCCGGCAGCGCTCAAGAACGCGATCGACTACCTGAAGGCGGAGTGGAGCGCGCTCCCCGCCGTCGTCGTCTCCTACGGCTGGTCCGGCGGCGCCTCCGCGGCGGCACAGCTCAGCGCCGTGCTGCGCTACATCGGCCTCGACCTCCAGGGCGAGGGCGTGCAGATGGCGTTCCAGCCCACCGACTTCGACGCGTCGATGCGCATGACGGACGCCGCCGCCTTCGTCGGCCGCTCGGCCGAGCAGCTCCGCGCCGCCGTCGAGCAGCTCGTCGAGGTCTCGGCGCAGGCGGAGCGCGCCGCGGCCTGATCCGATGCACGGGCGGATGCGCGGCCAGCCGGCCGCCGCATCCGCCCGTCGCTGCACCCGGCCGCATCGCCTCGTCGCCGCCGCGGCAGCAGGGGTGCCTAGGCTGGGGGCATGATCGCCGTCATCCTCTCGTTCTCCGACGACCCCGCCCGCCTCGAGCTTCGCCCGCGCCACCGCGAGCTGCTCGGCGAGATGCACGAGCAGGGGCTGCTGGTCGCCGCTGGCCCCTTCGCCGACCAGTCGGGAGCGCTGCTGCTGTTCGCGACGGACGACGTCGCCGAGGTGAAGACGGCGCTCGCCCGCGACCCGTACTACGGCGCGCCGGGCGTGCAGATCGTCACGATCCAGCCCTGGAGCGTGGTGACCGGCTCGGTCTGACCGCTCCCGCGGCGCCAGCGACGGGCTGCGCGCTCAGCGCCGCACGCCCAGCCGCGAGAGCACCCGGTCGGCGAGCGGCTTCCCGCCGGTCTGGCAGGTCGCGCAGTACTCGAAGGTGCTGTCGGCGTAGATCACCTGCCGCACGGTGTCGCCGCACACGGGGCACGCCTCGCCCTTCCGGCCGTGCACGCACATGCCCTGCCGCTTCTCGCTCTTGAGCGAGGACGCCGCGACGCCGTGCGCGCGCTCGACCGCGTCGCCCAGCACCTGCTGCAGCGAGGCGTACAGCCGGTGCACGTCGTCGGGCGGCATCGACGCCGGATGGAATGGCGACATCCGCGCCGCGTGCAGGATCTCGTCGGAGTAGGCGTTGCCGATGCCGGCGATGCGCTGCTGATCGCGCAGCACGCCCTTGATCTGCGCGCGGCCCGCGTGTGCGAGGATCTGCGCGAACCGCTCCTCGGTGAACGACGCGTCGAGCGGCTCGGGGCCGAGCGTCGCGATGCTGAGCACCTGGTCGGGATGCGCGACGACGTGGATCGCGAGCCGCTTCTGCGTCGCCTGCTCGGTGACGTCGAAGCCGTCGCCGCCGACCCCGTCGTCGCCGTCCGGTCGCTCGAGCACGACGCGCGCGGCGAGCGGTCCCCGTCCGCGCCCGGCCGTCGGCTTCGGCGCCTCCGCGCGCCACCGGATCCACCCCGATCGGGCGAGGTGCAGCACGAGGTGCAGGCGACGCGGCTCCTCGTCGCGCTCGACCTCGATCACGAGGTGCTTGCCGCGCCGACCGGTGCCGGTGATCACCGCGTGCTCGAGCGCGTCGACCGGCGGGTCGAAGGTCTTGAGCGCGGCGACCTCGGCGATCTGGACGCGGCGGATCCTGCGGCCGATCAGGCGCTCGCCCAGATCGGCCGCCAGCGCCTCCACCTCTGGCAGCTCCGGCATGCCGTCATCCTGCCGGATGGCGCCGACATCCGCTCGCTGCCCGGCGCGGACCGTGGTGCGTCAGTCGGATCCGCGGAGATCGGGCTCTGCCTCGGGGAACGTCGCCTTCGCGGAGCGCTGCAGCGTCGACGCGACGACGTGGTCGCGCAGGTAGTCGCGCAGGTACGGCAAGGTGAACGCGACTCTGCCCCATGCGGGGGCTTCGATCAGTCCCGCTGTGATGAGGCGCTGGCGGTACACCGATGCGTACTTCGTGTCGACGCCCATGCGGTTGGCGACATCCCCGAGCCGTGACGGGCCGGGGTCGTGCGCCATCGCCGCGAGGAACGTGCGGTCGGTCGGTGAGAGTCGACTCAACGAGGGCGCGTGGATGCTGCTGCCCATCGTGCGGTGTGCGCGACGTGCCGCGGAACGCACCGCACCAAGCGAGATCTCCTCCTCGTCCGGCGATGCGGCCCACGCGAAGGAGCCGATCGCCTGCACGAGGAAGGGGTACCCGCGAGACGCGAGTGCCGCCAGTTCCAAGGCGTCGGCGGCGATGGATCGGCCCGCGACGTTGATCGGTTCGCGCAGCGCCTGCAGGGCCTCGTCGAGCGTGAGCGAGTCGAGCTCGATCAGCGTCGCTCGCCGAAGGAACGTCGTCCCCTTGTCCTGCAGGACCTCATCGATGCCCGCTGGGAGGCCCGCACCGACGAACGCGACATCGAACTCCTCGCGCTGCACGTGCTGGAGCGCGATCGTCAAGGGCCGGATCTGGTCGACGACGTCGCCGTGGATCTCGTCGATCGTGATGAGGACGCCGACGCCGCGATCGAGAGCGAGTCGGCACAGTCGGGTCAGCTGGTCGCGGAGATCCTGCGCGGGCTGGTGGTCCTCCTCGACCTGCGTGCTGAGCGACGCGCCGGATACTCCGCCGCCGAGCAGGTGCCGAGTCCTGCCGTCGGGGTCATGCTCCCGCAGCAGACGAGGCAGGACCGTGTGCGTGAGGCTGTGGACGAGATCCATCCGGGCGGTCTCCGAGATGACGAACCAACCGGCATCGCGAGCGGCGTCCTCGATCGCGTTGAGCAGGACGGTCTTGCCGATGCCGCGAAGGCCACGCACGAGGCTGATCCGGTCGGGGACCCACACGCCGTCCACGAAGGTGTGGGAGAACCGCGCGACCAGCTCGTCTCGACCGGCGAGCACCGGCGGCGTTCGTCCGAAGCTCGGACGGAAAGGATTGTCGCTCACGGCACGATCGTAGCTTTAGACGCTTTAGAAGTCGGCCCTAGCTTTAGAAGATTGAGAACTCGGTGTCGATTGCCTCGAGGAGACGAGCCCGAACGCCTATCAGTCGCCCTTGAGGCGCAGCAGGCGAGCCTGGCCCTCTTCGCGCATGTCGACGATCTCGCCGCGCGCGGTGACGAAGTCGGTGAACGATCGGTGGCCGAGCGACTTCTCGTTGAACACCGGGTCCATCCGCTTCATCTGCTCCTTGACGACGTTCGCGTGCAGCCACTCGTCGTCGTTCTTCTGGTGCAGGATGCGCATCGCCCGCTCGAGCAGGCCGGTCGCGGCGTCGCCGCGCTGCGCGGTGGTCATGGCGACCTCGTCGGTCTCGGCCGCGACCGAGGCGCTCGACGCGCGCCGGCTGCGGCGACCCCGCGTGGGCTCCTGCTGGGCGGCCACCACCTCGGCCTCCGCGACGATCGCCTCGGCCTCGGCGGGGGTCGGCTCGGGGGCGTCCGGCTCGGGCTCCGGCTCGTCGATCTGCACGGGCTCGATGCCGGGCAGCGCGTCGTAGTCGGCGAACTCGTCGCACGCGGCCGCGAGCGACTTGGAGGTACTGCCGGCCACGCCGATGCCCACCATGAAGCGGCCGAGCCGCTTCGTGCGCTGCGCGAGGGCGATGTAGTCGCTGTCTCCGGCGACCACGACGACGTGCGTGATGTTGTCGAGCCGGAACAGGTCCTCGACCACGTCGATCGAGAGGCGGATGTCGGCGCCGTTCTTGAGCGACCGCGTGGTCGGGAACATCTGCACGAGGTCGACGGCGCGCGCGAGCAGCTGGTCCCGGTATGCGGCGTGCGCGGGCACCGACCAGTCGGCGTACGCGCGGCTCAGCACGATCGAGCCGTAGCTCGAGGCGTAGTCGATGATGGCGCCGAGGTCGACGGTGGCCTGCGAGAAGCGGGTGCGTGCCTTCGACTCGCGGCCGTCGGTCGTGAGGGTGCGGACCTTGTCGGCGTGGAAGGCGCCCCGACCGTGGATCTGGTCGTAGCGAGAGATGAGGATGTTGTCGAAGTCGATGTAGACGGCGACACGCGCCTCGGAGTCGGTGGGCATGCAGCCAGTCTGGCAGGGTCCTGCGCGGACGCCTCCCCCGCACCGACACGCCCGGCGCCGACCGCCGCTTGCATCGGCGGCCGATCCTCGGCATCGTGGCCGACTCGCCAACGGAAGGAGCAGCCATGCTCACCCTGACCGAGAACGCCCAGACCATCATCACCGGCATCGTCGACGGCGCGCAGGCGCCCCAGACCGGCGGCCTGAGGATCGCGCAGGACGCCGAGGGCGCCGGGCTCGACGTCACCGTCGCCGAGCTGCCGGAGGCAGACGACCAGGTCATCGAGTCCGCCGGCGCGAAGGTCTTCCTCGACCCGTCGGCCGTCGTCGCGCTCGACGACAAGGTGCTGGACGCATCCGCGACCCCCGACGGTCGCGTCGACTTCGCGATCGGCCAGCAGGGCTGACGCAGCGCACGAGGAAGGGCCCCGGTCGCATCGACCGGGGCCCTTCGCCGTGTCAGCCCTCGACGGGCGGCGGAGCGCCGTAGGGCGTGCCGCCGAACGGCGTGCCGCCGGGCGGCATGCCCGGTCCGCCGTCGCCACCCATGCCGGGCGCGATGTCGACGAAGCGCGCGAGGTGGCCGTGGAACGCGACCGGGATCGTCTTCGTGGGGCCGCCTCGGTGCTTGGCGACGATGATGTCGGCCTCGCCCGGGCGGATGTCGCGGTCGTACGCGTCCTCGCGGTGCAGCAGCATCACGATGTCGGCGTCCTGCTCGATCGAGCCCGACTCGCGGAGGTCGCTGATCGCGGGCTTCTTGTCGCCGCGCTGCTCCGGGCCTCGGTTGAGCTGCGAGAGCGCGATGACCGGCACCTGCAGCTCCTTGGCGAGCAGCTTGAGCGAGCGGGAGAACTCCGAGACCTCCTGCTGGCGCGACTCGACCTTCTTGCCGCTCGTCATGAGCTGCAGGTAGTCGACGACGACCATCTTGAGGCCGGCCTGCTGCTTGAGCCGTCGGCACTTCGCGCGGATCTCGACGAGCGTGAGGTTGGGGCTGTCGTCGATGTAGAGCGGGGCGTCGTTGATGCGCCCGCGCACCTGCGCGAGCGTCGTCCAGTCGCGGCCTTCGATGGCACCCTTGCGCAGCTTCTGCAGCAGGATGCTCGACTCGGCCGAGAGCAGCTTCATGGCGATCTCGGTGCGCCCCATCTCGAGCGAGAAGAAGACCGACGGCATGTCGTTCTTGATCGAGCACGACCGCACGAGGTCCATCGCGAGCGTCGACTTGCCGAGACCCGGTCGGGCGGCCACGACGATCAGCTGGCCCGGGTGCAGGCCGTTCGTGAGCTCGTCGAGCTCGCGGAAGCCGGTCGGCACGCCCGTCATCACGCCGTCGAGGCCCTTCGCGGCCTCGATCTCCTCGATCGCCGACTCGACGGCGAGGCTGAGCGGCACGTAGTCCTCGGACTGGTCCTCGCCCATCACGGAGTAGATCTCGGCCTGCGCGTGGTTGACGAGGTCGGTGACCTCGCCCTCCGAGGCGTAGCCCATCTGCACGATGCGGGTGCCGGCCTCGACGAGCCGTCGCAGCACCGCCTTCTCGGCGACGATCTCGGCGTAGTAGCCGGCGTTCGCCGCAGTCGGCACCATCGACGTCAGCGAGTGCAGGTACTGCACGCCGCCGGCACGCGAGAGCATCGCAGTCTTCGTCAGCTCGTCGGCCACCGTGATGACGTCGGTCGGCTCGCCGCGCGAGTAGAGGGACAGGATCGCCTCGTAGACGATCTCGTGCTTCGGCTGGTAGAAGTCGTTGCCCCGGACCGTCTCGAGGCAGTCGGCGACCGCGTCCTTCGACAGCAGCATGCCGCCGATCGCGGACTGCTCGGCGAGCATGTCGTGCGGCGGGGTTCGCTCGCTGTAGCGGCTCTCGTCGAGGCCGATCTCTGCAAGGTCCGTCATGCCCATCCCCCCTGTGCGCCAGACGATGGCGCAGGCCGCCCACACCGATCGATCGAGGGAGCCTCGCACAGGCTAGGAGCGCTGAGCCGCTCCGTCGAATCGGCCTTGTGGAGAGCGCTGTGGACAGTTGTGGACAGCACCACGAAACGCCGAGCGCTCAGCACCGCTCCATCTCCAGCCCTGTGCACAGATCTGTGGATTCGAAGTGCGGATAAGCGACGAAAGCCGTTCTGACCGGGCATTTCCCTTTCCACATCCGGCGTGTGGAATGTGGTGTCAAGTGCACGTTGAAGGTTGCGCAACCTGGCCCTCGATGGTCCGCCCAGGAGCACGCGAGGGCAAGCGGAAGGGCCCGCATCCACAGGGGATGCGGGCCCGACAGCGGTGACGGGGAACGTCACTTCGCGGCGACCACCTTGAGGGTGATCGTGGCGATGATGTCGTCACGGAGGCGAGCCGTCGCCTGGTGGTCGCCCACCGAGCGGATCGGCGTCGGGATCTCGATGACGCGCTTGTCGACGGAGCCATGACCGGCGGCCTGGACGGCGTCGGCGATGTCCTTCGTCTGGATGGAGCCGAAGAGACGGCCCTCGGCGCCGGCCTTGGCGGTCAGCGTGACGGGGTTCGCCTCGAGCCGGGCGCGCAGGTCCTGCGCCTCCTCGATCGTGGCGTGCTCGCGTGCGACGCGGGCTGCCTTGATCTGCTCGACCTGCTTCTCGCCACCGCGCGTCCACATGACCGCGAGGCCCTGCGGGACGAGGTAGTTGCGAGCGAAGCCGGTCTTGACGTCGACGACGTCACCAGCGGAGCCGAGGCCGGAGACCTCGTTCGTGAGGATGAGCTTTGCCATGTTCCTCAGCCCCTCAGCGTCCGGCGCCGGAGTAGGGCAGGAGCGCCATCTCACGCGCGTTCTTGATCGCCTTCGCGATCAGGCGCTGCTCCTGCACCGACACGCCGGTGATGCGACGGGCGCGGATCTTGCCGCGCTCGGAGATGAACTTCTTCAGCGTCCCGACGTCCTTCCAGTCGATGACGCCGACCTTGATCGCCTTCGCCGGAGCGAGCGGCTTTCCGCCCTTCGGGCCCCGCGGCTTGCGGTTGTTCTGCGGCTTGCCAGCCATGTGTCCTTCTTTCGTGCTCAGGACTGCCGTCCCGTGAGTGCTTGGTGCCGAGAAGCCTTAGAAAGGCGTCTCGTCGTTGTACGAGGTGCCGGGCGCGCCCCAGACGTCGCCGCCCGATGCGGGCTGCGCCTGCTGCTGGGCGGGCTGACCCCATGGCTCGTCCGCGACCTGCTGCGGCTGACCGAAGTTGCCGCCGCCCTGGCCGCCGGAGCTGCGGCCTGCGCCGCCGCCCTGCGCGCGCGTGACCTGCGCGGTCGCGTAGCGGAGCGAGGGGCCGATCTCGTCGACCTCGAGCTCGATGACCGTGCGCTTCTCGCCCTGCTGCGTCTCGAAGGAGCGCTGCTTCAGGCGACCCTGCGCGATGACGCGCGAGCCCTTCGTCAGGCTCTGCGACACGTGCTCGGCGAACTCGCGCCAGACCGACGCGCGGAGGAACAGCGCTTCGCCGTCCTTCCACTCGTTCGCCTGGCGGTCGAAGGTGCGGGGGGTCGACGCGATCGTGAAGTTCGCGACCGCGAGCCCGTTCTGCGTGTAGCGCAGCTCCGGGTCAGCCGTCAGGTTGCCGACCACCGTGATGATCGTCTCGCCCGCCATGGCTACTTGGCCTCGACCTCTGCGGGAGCCTCGGTGGCTGCAGGGGCTGCGGGGGTCGCGTCGACGGGAGCCGCGGGGGCCTTGTCGGCCTTTGCGGCGGCCTTGGCGGCCTTCGCGTCGTAGTGGCGCTTCGAGTCACCGGTCTGCGAGACGGCGGTGTCGGCACGCAGCACCTTGGTGCGCATGACGGCCTCCGACAGGCCGAGCTGGCGGTCGAGCTCGTCCGTCGTGGCGGACTCGGCCGAGAAGTTGACGACGGCGTAGATGCCCTCGGTCTTCTTGTCGATCTCGTATGCCAGGCGACGACGGCCCCAGATGTCGATCTTCTCGATGGTGCCGCCATCGTTGCGGATGACGTTGAGGAACTTGTCGAGCGACGGAGCGACGGTGCGCTCGTCCACCTCCGGGTCGAGAATCACCATGAGTTCGTACTGCTGCATGCTTCACCCACCTCCTTCGGACTAGAACGGCTGCAGACGATCTGCAGCAGGAGGGTATGCATGTGCGGGATCAGAGTCCGCGCAACCTGACGATCCTACCGCACGGCGCGCATGCGCCGCCAGATGAGCCGCGCCGGTTCTCAACGTCGCGGGTGGTATCGCACGCCGCTCTGGGCGATGAGCGACCACTGGCGACGTTGAGATGCTCCCAAGTCAGCGGGCGGCCCACCAGTCGCGGAGGAGCTGCTCGGCGCGCTCGGCGCCCAGCGGGCCGTGCTCGAGGCGCTGCTCGAGCAGCATCCGGTACGCCTCCCCCACCTCGCGGCCGGGCCGGAGACGCAGGATCGCCATGATCTGCTCGCCGTCGAGGTCGGGGCGCACCGCGTCCATCTCCTCCTGCTCGCGCAGCTCGGCGATCCTGTGCTCGAGGTCGTCGTACGCGAAGTCGAGCCGCTCCGCCTTCCGGCGGTTGCGGGTGGTGACGTCGGAGCGCGTGAGGATGTGCAGCCGCTCGAGCAGCGGTCCGGCGTCGCGCACGTAGCGGCGCACCGCGGAGTCGGTCCATGCCTGCTCGCCGTAGCCGTAGAAGCGCAGGTGCAGCTCGACGAGCCGCGCGACCGCCTTCACCGTGTCGTTGTCGAAGCGCAGCGCCTTCAGCCGCTGCTTCGCCATCCGCGCGCCGACGAGGTCGTGCTGGTGGAACGTGACGACCCGCCCCTCGATGCGTCGCGTGGCCGGCTTGCCGATGTCGTGCAGCAGGCCGGCGAGCCGTGAGACGAGGTCGGGCGCCGCATCCGGGTTGCGCGATGCCTCGAGGTCGATGCCCTGCTGCAGCACGGTGAGCGAGTGCTCGAACACGTCCTTGTGGTGCGCGTGCTCGTCTGCCTCGAGCCGCAGGGCCGGCACCTCCGGCAGCACGATGTCGAGGATGCCGGCGTCGGTCAGCAGCCGCAGCCCCGGCACCGGGGTGCTCGTCAGCAGCAGCTTCGAGAGCTCGTCGCGCACCCGCTCCGCCGAGATGTCGCGGATCCGCTCGGCGAGCGCGGCCATCGCCGTGAGCGCCCGGGGGGCGACCTCGAAGCCGAGCTGCGCGGCGAAGCGTGCGGCACGCATCATGCGCAGCGGGTCGTCGTCGAACGAGCGCTCGGGCGCCATGGGGGTGTCGAGCACGCCCTGCAACAGGTGCTCGAGCCCGCCGCCGACGTCGATGAGCTGCGGCACCGTCGTCTCGCTGCCGTCGCGCCGGGGCGTGAGCATGAGCGCCATCGCGTTCACCGTGAAGTCGCGGCGCTCGAGGTCGTCCTCGAGCGACTCGCCGAAGGCGACGGATGGCTTGCGGGAGACGCCGTCGTACGTGTCGGCCCGGTAGGTCGTGATCTCGACGTCGGCGCCGCCGATGCGTGCGGCGATCGTGCCGAACTCGCGCCCCACATCCCAGGTCGCGTCGGCGAGCGGGGCGACGAGCGCGTGGATCTCGTCGGGCGTCGCGCTCGAGGCGAAGTCGAGGTCGGTGACCGGCCGGTCGAGGAAGGCGTCGCGCACGGGGCCGCCGACGAGCGCGAGCTCGTGCCCGGCGCCGGCGAAGGCCTCGGCCAGCTGCGCGGTCGGCGCGGATGCGACGAGGGCGTGCAGTCGCGCGGTCGCCTCAGCCATGTCGGTCACGAGACACCATTCTGGCAGGGCCACTCGCCGTCGCCCGCGCGGCTGCGCGGCACCACGGCCGCGCCGATGCTTCGGCGGTACCCTGTCAGCCATGCTGTCGGCAGGTCGCCTCGCGCGTCGGCGCGCGACCGCGTGCGCCGCCGCGGCTGTCGCGACGGCGCTCCTCGCCGGCCCACTGCTCGCTCCGAGCGCGGCGAGCGCGACGACGGCGACCGACGAGGCGCCGACCCTCATGCTCGCCCCCGTCGACCCGCTGCTGAGCGAGGGCGAGTCGCTCGAGGTCGAGGTGCTGCTGCGCAACCCCACCCGCGAGAGCCTGCCGCCGACGCGCATCGAGGTGCTGCGCACGACCGCGCCGATCGGCACCCGCTACGGGCTCAGCCGCTGGTTCGAGGGCGACGGGATCCTCGCGAGCTCGGTGGTCGCCACCCTGGACCTGCCCCCGGTCGCGGCGCTCGGCCGCACCTCGACGACCATCACGGTCGATGCGGGTGCGCTCGGGCTCGACGGCGCGAGCTGGGGCGCCTACGGCCTCGCCGCATCCGCGCCCGACATGGAGGGCGCCACGAGCGTCGTGGTCCGCGACGAGCCGGGCGAGGCGAGCCCGACGCGCCTGGCGCTCGCCGCGCCGATCGACGCCGGCGTCGACGCCACCGGCCTGCTCACCGCGGAGGAGCTGGAATCGCTCACGGAGCCCGGCGGCGACACCGACGAAGCGCTCGACGCGGCGCTCGACGCCGGTGCGACGATCGGCGTCGACCCGGCGATCGGCGCGAGCGCCGAGGCGCTCGGCACGGACGCGCCAGAGTCGGCCGCCGACTGGCTCGAGCTCGCAGAGACCCGCGACACCTATCCCCTGCTGTACGCCAACGCCGACCCGATCGCGCAGGCCCGCGCCGGCGCCTTCCCGGTCGAGCCGCTCGGCATCCCGGTCGAGGACGACGAGCCGCTGCCCGGCACGGCCGGCGAGGTCGGCTCACGCATGCCGGTGATCGACGCGACCGGCGCGATCGTGCAGGATGCGGAGCTCGGGACGCTCGCCGGGATGGGCACCGTCGTGCTCTCGACCGACAACCTCGCCGAGACGCTCGAGGGCAGGACGCCGAGCGCGCACGCGAGCGTCGGCGGCGTCGACGTGCTCGCCGCGGATGCCGAGGTGCAGCAGCGGCTGCAGGACGCGACCGACCCGAACGCCGACACCGCGGCGCAAGGGCGCGCCGAGCTCGTGGCGCTGCTCGCCACGATCACCCGCGAGCGACCGAGCGACCCGCGCACGCTCGCCGCGGTGCTGCCCGCCACCACCCAGGGATCGCCGGTCGCGGTGCTCGAGACGCTCGCGGACGCCGGCTTCGTCGAGACGGTGAGCATCGACGACGCGCTCGAGACGCCCACCCGTGAGGCGGTGCTCGCCACGATCGACGACCCCGAGCGCGACGCCGGCGCCGAGCTGGTGAGCGCCGCGCTCGCGCAGGAGGCCGAGGCGTCGCGCGTCGCCACGATCGTCGACGAGCCCGCGTCGCTGCTATCGGGGCTCCGGCTCACGCTGCTGGCGGCGCTGCCGGATGCCGGCCGGGCCGTGACCGATGCCGACCGCACGGCCATCGACGGGCTGGGCGGCGAGCTGAGCCAGGTGCGCGAGGCGGTGCAGATCGTCGGCGGCAGCGACATCCGGGCCGTGGGCGAGAGCGTGCCGCTGCCGATCACGATCGCGAACGGACTCAGCGTGCCCGTGCAGGTCGTGCTGTTGCTGCGACCGCTCAACGCGCTCGTCTCCGTGCCGCAGCCGAGCACGAACATCAGCCTCGCCGCGAGCACGCAGCAGCGCGTGCAGGTGCCGATCGACGTCGTGGGCACCGGTACCGTGCTGATGGTCGCGCAGCTGCACACGCCCGACGGCGTGCCGCTCGGACAGCCCCAGATCATGCGCGTGACCGCGCAGCCCACCATCGAGACCGCCGTCGCCGTCGCGCTGGGCATCGCCATCGTGCTGCTCATCGCCTTCGGCATCTGGCGGTCGGTGCGCAAGCGCCGCCGGGGCGAGGCCCACGGCGACGCCGATGACATCAGCGATCGCGAAGCCCGCGATCAGCCCGTGAAGGAGTCCCTGTGAGCACAGGCAAGGCAAGCGCCATCATCGCGGCGGGCACCATGGTGTCGCGGGTGCTGGGGTTCATCAAGATGGCGATGCTCGTCATCGCGATCGGCCAGTCCAGCTCCGCGGCGGGCGCGGCGTTCGGCCTCGCGAACCAGCTGCCCAACAACGTCTACGCGCTCGTCGCCGGCGGTGTCATGAGCGCGGTGCTCGTGCCACAGATCGTCAAGGCGTCGAAGGCGGCTGACGGCGGCGAGGCGTACGTCTCGAAGATCCTGACCCTCGGCGGCTCGGTGTTCATCGGCCTCGCCGTGATCGCCACGGTCGCGGCGCCGGTGCTCGTCGACCTCTACGCGATCGCCGGCGACGGCTTCAGCGCCGAGCAGATGACCGTCGCGATCGGCCTCGCCTACTGGTGCATGCCGCAGATCCTCTTCTACGCGATCTACACGCTGCTCGGCGAGATCTACAACGCCCGCAGCCAGTTCGGGCCGTACACCTGGGCGCCGGTCGCGAACAACGTCATCTCGATCGCCGGGCTGGGCTTCTTCATCTGGCTGTTCGGCGGCGAGGCCGTGAACCGCAGCATCGACGTCTGGGACTGGGACCGCGTGATGGTCCTCGGCCTCGTCACCACGGCCGGCGTGGCCGTGCAGGCGCTCGTGCTCGTGCTCTTCTTCCGCCGCACCGGGATGCGGTTCCGGCTCGACTTCGGCTGGCGCGGCGTGGGCCTGCGCGCGACCGGCAAGGCCTCGCTGTGGCTGTTCGGCATCGTCATCATCGGGCAGGTCAAGGGACTCGTGCAGTCGCGCGTCGCGACGCTCGGCGACGGCGCCAACATCCTGACGATGCAGAACGCCTGGTACCTGTTCTCGCTGCCGCACTCGATCATCGCCGTCTCGATCGCCATCGCCTACTTCACCCGCATGTCGCACCACGCGGCCTCGCACGACATGGGCGGCATCCGCGCGGACCTCTCGAGCGCGCTGCGCGCCGTCGGCATGCTCACCACCATCTCGGCGCTCGTGCTGGCCGTCGTGGCCGTGCCGTTCGCGCGCATCCTCGAGCCGCGGTTCGAGCTCATGATGGCGATGGCCTGGGTGATCTGGGCGTTCCTCGTGTGCCTCGTGGCGTTCAGTGCCGAGTACGTGGTGCAGCGCGTCTTCTTCGCGCTCGGCGACACCCGCACCGCGTTCGTCTACTCGTGCTTCGGCATGTTCGTCACGTTCGCGGGCCTGTGGTGGGCGTCGACGCTGCCGCCGGAGTGGATCATCGCCGGCACGGCCCTCGCCGTCTCGGTCGCGAACCTCATCTCCTTCGCCGTCTGGCTCGTGCTCGTGCGCGTGAAGATCGGCCCGTTCGGCTTCAAGCTCATCGCCATCCGGCACATCCAGTACCTCGCGTACGGCCTGCTCGCCGCGGCCGCGGGCTTCGGGGTCGTGCTGGCGCTCGGCGGCTACCGGCCGGGCGGCTTCGGCACGATCAACGTGCTGGGCGCCGTCACCACCTGCGTCGCCGCCGGGCTCGTGATGGGTCTCATCTACTTCGGGCTGCTCTTCATCACGCGCAACCCCGACTTCCGCGCGACGGTCGACGTGGTGCTCGACCGGTTCCGCCGCGGACGCTCGAGCGCCGAGCCTGCCGAGCGCGTGGAACCCGCCGAGCCGGTCTGAGCGCCGCATCCCGCTGGGCAAGCCCACAAGCTCGGCGTCTAGGCTGGCGACCCGGCACCGTCGCAGGCAGCCGGGGATCAACGCCAGGGGGATCGCATGGCCAGCTCGCTCATCCGCGTCGCCGGACCGCTGCTCGTCGGCGTCGCCGCAGGCATCGGGGCCATCGTGGGCGCGTCGCTCACCCGTGAGCGCAAGCAGCAGCTCGAGCTGGAGTCCGCACCTCGTCCGCTCGCGGTCGAGGGCTGGTGGTCGTCGGATGCGTCGTCGTCGCTCGCGCACGCCCACCCCGCCGTGCTCATCGTCGACGCTGACACCGCGCGCCTCGTCGACTCCTGGGATCGCCGCTCGCACGCCCGCGTGCACCACCCCGTCGTGCGCCGCACCCCCGAGTGGCCCACGGCCGGCCTGATCGTCGTCGACGCCGCCACCGGCGACCTGCTCGCGGTCGTCAGCGAGCCCGGCCACGCGGGAATGCCCGCCACCTAGAATCTGTTGACCCCAAGGATCCCGCCTCGATTCAGGAGACAAGAGTGCACGACCTCATCATCATCGGCTCCGGCCCCGCCGGCTTCACCGCCGCCATCTACGCGGCACGCGCCAACCTGAAGCCGATCGTGCTGGCCTCGAGCGTCGAGATGGGCGGCGACCTCATGACCACGACGGATGTCGAGAACTTCCCCGGCTTCCCCGAGGGCATCCAGGGTCCCGACCTCATGTTCGCGATGCAGCAGCAGGCCGAGCGCTTCGGCGCCGACGTGCGGATGCAGGACGTCACCGACCTCGAGCTCGACGGCGAGGTGAAGCGCGTGCACGTCGGCGACGAGGTGCTCGAGGCCCGCGCCGTCATCTTCGCGACCGGCTCGGCCTACCGCAAGCTCGGCATCGACGGCGAGGAGCGCCTCTCCGGTCACGGCGTCTCGTGGTGCGCCACGTGCGACGGCTTCTTCTTCAAGCAGAAGCAGCTCATCGTGGTCGGCGGCGGCGACTCGGCGATGGAGGAGGCCAACTTCCTCACGAAGTTCGCCGACAAGGTCACGATCGTGCACCGCTCCGAGACGTTCCGCGCGAGCGAGGTCATGCTCGACCGCTCGCGCGCCAACGAGAAGATCGACTTCATCACGAACGCGTTCGTCGAGTCGATCGAGGGCGAGGCGCAGGTCACGGCCGTCACGCTGCGCGACCGCATCACGGGTGAGACCCGCCAGCTGCCCATCGACGGCGTGTTCGTCGCGATCGGCTCCGACCCCCGCACGCACCTCGTGCACGGCAAGCTCGAGCTCACCGCCGAAGGCACGATCGCCGTCGGCGGCCGCAGCTCGCGCACGTCGGTCGAGGGCGTCTTCGCCGCGGGCGACGTCATCGACCCGACCTACCGCCAGGCCGTCACGGCCGCCGCGTCCGGCACCGTCGCCGCGCTCGACGCGGAGCACTACTTGGCCGCGCACGCCGTGCCGGTCCTCGTCACGAGCCCTGAGGAGGCAGCACTGTGAAGGAAGTCACCACCGCGTCGTTCGAGCAGGACGTGCTCAACGCCGACAAGCCCGTCCTCGTCGACTTCTGGGCCGCCTGGTGCGGCCCGTGCCGCGCGGTCAGCCCCATCCTGGAGCAGATCGACGGCGAGACCGAGAAGCTCGACGTCGTCAAGGTGAACGTCGACCAGGAGCCCGACCTGGCCATGCGCTACAACATCACGTCGATCCCCGCCATGAAGCTCTTCCAGGGCGGCGCGGTCGTGAAGGAGCTCATCGGCGCTCGTCCGAAGCCCGCGATCGAGCAGGAGCTCGCAGCGTTCCTGTGATCCACGCGTGACGAAGGCCCCGAGGATGCGTCCTCGGGGCCTTCGTCATGTGCGCTGCGGTGCGGCGAGCGCTCAGTCGTCGGTGGGCTCCAGGCCGGCGCCCACGCCCTGCTCCCCCAGCTCGGAGAGGATGCGGTTGAGGTCGCCCACCGTCGCGAAGTCGATCGTGAGCTGGCCCTTCGAGCGTCCGAGCGCGATGCGCACGCGCGTGTCGAGACGGTCCTCCAGCCGCGTGGCGATCTCGTCGAGGCCGTGCTGCACGGCGCCCTTCGTCGGCGTCCGGCGCGGGCTCCGCGCCTGGAACAGACCCGCGGCTGCCTCGGCTGCACGAACTGAGAGATCTTCATTGATGATCTTCGCGGCGAGCTGCTCCATCGCCTCGACGGTCGGCAGCGAGAGGATCGCCCGGGCATGCCCCGCCGACAGCACGCCGCCGGCGACCTTCGCCTGGATCGACTCGGGCAGCTTCAGCAGCCGGATCGTGTTCGAGATCTGCGGCCGGCTGCGGCCGATCCGCTTCGACAACTCGTCCTGCGTGATCGAGAAGTCGTCCATGAGCTGCTGGTAGGCCGACGCCTCCTCGAGCGGGTTGAGCGACGCGCGATGCAGGTTCTCGAGCAGCGCGTCGCGCAGCATGGCGTCATCGGGCGTGTCCTTGATGACGGCGGGGATGGTCTCGAGGCCGGCTCGCTGGCTCGCGCGCCAGCGCCGCTCCCCCATGATGAGCTCGTAGTGCGTGCCGTCGTCGCCGACGGACACGGGGCGCACGACGATGGGCTGGAGCACGCCGAACTCGCGGATGGAGTGCTCGAGCTCGGCGAGGTCGTCCTCGTCGAAGACGGTGCGCGGCTGGTTCGCGTTCGGGCGGATGTCGCCGGGCGCGACAGCGCCGAAGGTCGCCCCGGGGATGGCGAGCAGCCCCTGCGCCTCGTCCTCCTCGCCGGAGAAGAACACGTCGACCGGCCGCCCGCCGGGCTTCGGCGCCCGTCGTGTGCGTCGGTGCGTCGGGGTCGCCTCCGCCGTCGTCGGCGCAGCCTCGTCGCGCTCGTCGATCTCTGCAGCCGGGGTCGGCCCCGTCGGGATGAGCGCGCCGATGCCGCGTCCCAGTCCTGCCCTCTTGCTCATGCCGTTCCTCTGCGTGCGATCTCTGCGGCTGCCTCACGGTATGAGAGCGCGCCCGGAGAGTTGGGGTCGTAGGCGATCACCGTCTGGCCGTAGCCGGGGGCCTCGGAGACCCGGACCGATCGCGGGATGATCGCGTCGAGCGTCTGCTCCGGGAAGTGCTTGCGCACCTCGTCGACGACCTGCCGCGACAGCAGCGTGCGACCGTCGAACATGGTGAGGAGCACGGTCGAGAGGTCGAGGGTGGGATTCAGGTGCGCCTTGATGCGCTCGATCGTGTCCATGAGCTGCGACACCCCTTCCAGCGCGTAGTACTCGCACTGGATCGGCAGGAGCACCTCGGTGGCGGCGGTGAACGCGTTGATCGTCAGCAGCCCGAGAGACGGCGGGCAGTCGATGAAGATGTAGTGCGGCGGCTCCGATGCCTCGCTGAGGTAGGCGTCGAGCGCCTTCCGGAGGCGGTGCTCGCGCTGCTCCATCGCGGCGAGCTCGAGATCGGCGCCGGCGAGGTGGATGGTGGACGGCACGACCTGCAGCCGGTCGCTCTGCGGACTCACGGCGATCGCGGACTGCAGCGGCTCTCCCTCGATCAGCACGTCGTAGGTGCTGACGACATCGGCGTGGTGATCGATGCCGAGCGCCGTGGACGCATTGCCCTGCGGATCGAGGTCGAGCACGAGCACCCTCGCGCCACCCTGAGCGAGCGCCGCCGCGAGGTTCACGGCGGTCGTGGTCTTGCCCACGCCGCCCTTCTGGTTGACGACGGTGAAGATGCGCGTGCGCTTCGGCCGCGGGAGTTCGACGGACGAGAGCGCCTGTCGGCGGCGCGCCATCGCGGCGAGCTCACGTGCGATGGGGGTGGTGTCGAACTTGCCCGTGGTCACGCATGCCCTCCTGATCGATGTTTCACGTGGAACATCGAGCGCGGGCAGCGAGGTTCCGGGACGTGGTCCAAGGGGTCCAGTCTGGCCCCTCCAGCGTCGATCGCAAAGTCGAGCGCAACGTTTGCGCGGCGCAGGTTGTACACAGGCCTGTGGAGAACGCTGTTTGCAATCCTTCGGCCTGCCCTCGAGCATGAAGGTTGGCCCTGTACCCCGAAAACCCGCGTCTTTCCGCGGATTATGGCCGCCTGGAAGTGCGCACGCGACGCGCTTCGGCGTCGCTGGCGGAGCCCACTTATGCACATCTTTCCACAGGCATGCCAGACTCCTCAGCACAGCGACGCGCGCGCTGACCGCGATCGCGCTCACGCGGCGACCATGGAACTGACCAATCATCATCCCGAAGTGCCGCCCGCCATCGGCCGCATCGATGCCAGTTCGGCGGATCGCGGCAGCGCAACCCCAGAGAGCTCGCAATACGCCGCGATGTTCCACGTGAAACATCTGCGCCGCTACCGCGGCGTACTGACCTCGCGTGCCGAGCGGCGACCGGCGACCTCTCTACTGATGGCGTGGTGCGCGAGCCACCGCCGCGACCGCATCTGCTCGCTGTTCCATGGAGGCGGGCACGCGATCGGATTGCCAGGGCGCGGTTGCCGCGCGCGGCGTCCCACAGCGGAAGGTTTCACGTGAAACACGTGACGCTGCGGAGGCGGCGGCGCTTCGGGTGTCTGCGCCGGTCGCCGCCGTGGCCGTGTGGCGCGGCGTCGAAGACGCACGCCCGGGGCATTGGGCGACTGATGTTTCATGTGGAACACGTGTTGAGCCGCGCCATGCTGATGCGCAGGGGCGCTCGCGACCGCCGTACGTCGATGGCACGCGGCTGTGTCCCCACCCACCGGAATGCGCGAGGCACGCCTGCGCTCGCCGGATGCAAGCGCTGGCGATACCGCTGCGCGATGTTTCACGTGGAACACCTGGGCTGAAATAACGCACTACTACGTGACGGGGATCTGCGTGCAACGGGTGTTCGCTGCTGGCCTTCGCAGGAATGCAGCGACATCGAGCATCGCATGAGGTTCGCCCGCTCCTCGCACCGGGCACTGCCGGCGCTCTGTGCGACGGCCGCCGAGGCCCACGTCAGGCGTCATGTTCCACGTGAAACATCGCGCTGCTGGATCCGTGAACGATCCGCTCTTCCGAGGTCGGGCAACGCCGGCCCGAGAGCGCCCGCCGAGAGGGCCGCGACCAAAGCAACACCCCCACCGGCGTTCGGCGGGGGTGGGGCGATGCGAGACGTCGATCAGGGATCGACGAGGGCCCGGACCACGCGTGTCGGCTCCACCCCGGCGTCGGCGCCCAGCTCGAGCACCTCGACATCCTGCAGCCGATGCTTGCGAATCATCTTCTGCGCTGCGTCGATCTCCTCCGCAGCTCGGCCGCCCTTCATGAGCAGCAGGGTGCCACCGCTGCGCACGAGGGGCGCCGTCAGCGGGATGAGCGTGCGGAGAGCCGACACGGCTCGCGCAGTGACCTGATCGAGGGGGAGGAGCGCACCGGATGCCGGCACGTCCTCCGCTCGCGCGCGCAGCACCGCGACGTTGTCCAGCTCCATGCGGTCGACCTCCGACTGCAACCAGTCCGTGCGGCGCTCCATGGGCTCGATGAGCGTCAGGTGCACGTCCGGTCGGGCAAGTGCCAGCACGAGACCAGGCAGGCCCGCCCCGGAGCCCACGTCGCCCACCCGGCCCTCCAGCAGCGGCGCGAGCAAGACAGAATTGAGGATGTGTCGACTCCACAGCTGCGGGAGCTCGCGCGGCCCGATGAGACCGAGGAGCTCACCCTTCTCCGCGAGCGACGCAGTGAACGATCGGGCCAGCTCGATCCGGTCGCCGAACAGCTGCGCAGCGGCGGCGGGCTCGTCCTCGAGCACCGGGGGAGCGGTGTCCGCCACGGGCTCAGGCGGGCAGGACGACGATGTGGCGCGCGGCGCCCTCACCCTCGGAGTCGCTCGTCAGCCCGAGCTCCCGCACGAGGTCGTGCACCAGCTTGCGCTCGTACGACGACATCGGCTCGAGGGCCACGCGCGCCTGCCCCGCCTCGAGGCTCGCGGCCGCCGCGTCGACCATAGCCTGCAGCTCCTCGGCGCGGGCGTCGCGCGATCCAGCGACGTCGAGCACGAGCCGCGAGAACTCGCCGGTCTGCTGCTGCACCGCGAGGCGGGTGAGCTCCTGCAGCGCGGCCACGACGTCGGGCTTCGCGAGCCCGCCGAGGTCGTCGCCGGCCTCGCCCACGACGATCGTCGTGCGCATCTCGGTCTGCTCGATCTCGATGTCGCCGTCGAGGTCCGCGATGTCGAGCAGTCCCTCCACGTAGTCCGCGGCGATCTCGCCCTCGTCCAGCTGGTCCTGCGCCTCGACCTCGACGGTCGACTCCTGCTCCGTCATGCTCAGCCCTCTCGCTGCGACTTCGGCTTCTTGCCGCGCGGCTGTGCGCGCTGCGTCCTGAGGTCGATCTGCGCCTGCGTCTCGGTCGGCTCGGCATCGTCGACGGCTGGCAGACCCATCCGCTGCCGCTTGCGCGCCATGCGCGCCTCTCGTGCGAGCGCGGCCTCGGAGCCGGGCGTGGGCAGCTTGTTGATGATGATGAGCTGCTGCACGAGCGTGTAGATGTTCGAGACGAGCCAGTAGAACATCGTGCCGAGCGGGAAGAGCCAGGCCGAGATGAGCAGGAAGACCGGGATGATGTACAGCAGGATGCGCTGCTGCCGGTACATCGGCGATTCCTTCATCGCCGGCGTCTGGTTCTTCGTCATGATCTGCAGCTGCGTGTAGAACTGCGTCGCGCACATGATGAGCGTGAGGATGACCGCGGTGATGATCACCGGGATGTTGCCCTCGGTGAAGCCCGCCTGCATGGTCTTGTGCAGCGGCACGATGCCGAAGAGCGTCGACTGGCTGAAGAGCGTGGCGAGATCCTGGGTCAGGAGGCCGACGCCCGGACGCTGGTTGTTCGCGTCGGTCAGCACCTGCACCAGGCCGAGGAAGATCGGCATCTGGATCAGCAGCGGGAGGCACGAGGCGAAGGGGTTCGTGCCGGCCTTCCGGTAGGCCTCCATCGTCTCGCGCTGCATCGCCTCGCGCGAGAACTGGTCCTTCTTGCCCTTGTACTTCTTCTGGATGCGCTGGATCTCCGGCTGGATCTCCAGCGACTTGCGCGACGAGACGATCTGGCGCACCGTCAGCGGGATCATCGCGCTGCGGATGACGAGCACGAGGCCGACGATCGAGAGCACCCACGTCAGTCCCGAGCCCGGGTCGCCGCCGAGGGTGGTGACGATCCAGTGGAATCCGACCAGGATGGCCTCGATGACCCACTTGATGGGCCACATCAGCAGGGCGAAGATGTCCAAGCTGTCACTGCTCCTTGCGAGCGAGGACGAACCCCGCTCGAGTCGTTGCGAGCCGCGCGTGCGGCTCTGGGATGTCGTCCACTCCGCCGGCCGCCCAGGGATGGCAGCGGATGATGCGCCGAGCGCCCAACCAGATGCCGCGCACCACCCCGTGCTGCTGGATGGCCTGGAGGGTGTAGCTCGAGCAGCTGGGGTAGTAGCGGCACACGTCGCCGTAGAGCGGTGAGATCACCGCGCGGTAGGCGACGAGGATCGCGACGCAGACGTTGCGAGGGATCAGCCGAAGCCTCAGCAGGCTCCGACTCATGACCGACGCACCAGCAGCGGCGCGATGCCGGCCCTCAGTGTATCGAAGTCAGCCTCGCCCGCCGGGGGGAGTGCGCGGATCACGATGTCGGCGGTCTCGATTCCGTCGAGCTCTGCTCGGACGATCTCGCTGAGCCGCCGCTTCACACGGTTGCGGACCACGGCGTTGCCGACCTGCTTGGACACGATGAACCCGAAGCGGCTGACTGCCGCTTCGGGCTTCGCGCGGTGCACCACCGCGAGGGGGCCGCCCGCGCGGCGACCGGTGCGCACGATGCGACGGAAGTCGTCGCCGCGCATGATCCGGTTCGCCTTCGCGAGCACCTCGTGGGCTACGCGGAGAGCTCGGTGCGGCCCTTGGCGCGGCGCGCAGCGAGGATGGCGCGGCCGGCACGCGTGCGCATGCGGAGGCGGAAGCCGTGCTTCTTGGCGCGGCGGCGGTTGTTCGGCTGGAACGTACGCTTGCTCATGGTGGATCTCCCGTGGTCCGGCGCGATCGCCGGAAGTCGTCTGGTCGAGCCGCGAGGCTCGACGATGCGCCGCACGACGGGCGCGGCAACCTGACAACCATACGCGAGTCCTGGCCCTCGGTCAACGGCGCCCACCCCCGCTGCACGCCACGCCGCGGTCATGACGCGAGGACTTGCACCCCGTGCGCTATGCGTGCAGACTCTGGGGATCCGCGCCGCGGCAGGTGCCCGGGGAGCAGTGCACGGCGTGGAGGGCACACCCCATCACCTGTGGATAATGGTGTGGAAAGCACCGACCCTCCACAGCACCAGAAGAGGAACCGCATCCTGATGGCCCCGGACACCCGAACCGGACAGCTCTGGTCCTCCGTGCTGACGACCCTCGAGGGCGATGCCCGGATTCCCCCGTCATTGCGCGGATTCCTGGACCTCGTGGAGCCGCAGGGCGTCATGGGTTCGGTGCTGTACCTCGAGGTGCCGAACGACCTCACGCGCGACATGCTCGAGCAGCGGCTGCGCGTGCCGATCACCGACTCGCTTGTGGACAACGCTGTGGACATCGCGTCGTTCAAGATCGTCGTCAACCTCGAGCTCGAGCGCGAGGAGCCGCTGCCGGACGTCATCGACGACCCCACCGCCGAGCCCGTCGTCTCGCCGATCCCCTCGTTCGAGCGCGAGCCGTCCGAGCAGTCGTCCCGGCGCGTCGACTCCCGCCTCAACCCGAAGTACGTCTTCGACAACTTCGTGATCGGCGGCTCGAACCGCTTCGCGCACGCCGCGGCGCTCGCGGTGGCCGAGACGCCGGCCAAGGCGTACAACCCGCTCTTCATCTACGGCGACTCGGGCCTCGGCAAGACGCACCTCCTCCACGCGATCGGCCACTACGCCGAGGGCATGTACCCGGGCATCCGGGTGCGGTATGTGTCGAGCGAGGAGTTCACGAACGACTTCATCAACTCGATCGCCAACAACCTGAACCAGTCGTTCCAGCAGCGCTACCGCGAGGTCGACGTGCTGCTCATCGACGACATCCAGTTCCTGCGCGGCAAGGAGTCGACGCAGGAGGCGTTCTTCCACACCTTCAACACGCTGCACGACCACAACAAGCAGGTGGTCATCACCTCCGACGTGGCGCCGAAGCTGCTCCAGGGCTTCGAGGCCCGCATGGTGAGCCGCTTCGAGTGGGGACTCATCACCGACGTCACGGCTCCCGACCTCGAGACGCGCATCGCGATCCTCCGCAAGAAGGCCGAGGCGGAGCGCATCCAGATCCCGCCGGAGGTGCTGTCGGTCATCGCCGACAAGGTGCAGTCGAACATCCGCGAGCTCGAGGGCACGCTCATCCGCGTCACCGCGTTCGCGAGCCTCAACCGCCTGCCGGTCACGATGGACCTCGCGCAGACGGTGCTCAAGGACCTCTTCTCCTTCGACGAGGAGGCCGTGGTGTCGCCGAGCGACATCATCAGCCACACGGCGGCCTACTTCCGGCTCACCGTCGAGGACCTGCACGGCTCGTCCCGGTCGCAGACGATCGCGCTCGCGCGGCAGATCGCCATGTACCTGTGCCGCGAGATGACGAGCATGTCGCTGCCGAAGATCGGGCAGCTCTTCGGCAACCGCGACCACACCACCGTCATGTACGCGAACAAGAAGATCGAGAAGCTCATCCAGGAGCGCCGGTCGGTGTACACGCAGGTGACGGAGCTGACGTCGAGGATCCGGCAGCAGCAGCGTTGATGCCGGAGCGCTGAGCGCCCCGCACGCTGATCGAGGAGCAGGGCCGGAGGCCGCGCGCAACGAGATCTCTTCCGTCGACCGCGGGAGGCCGTTCTCGTGGGGCTGCCCGAGCGCGCTTCGGCGGCGAGGTCTCGGTACGCGGCCGGCTTCGCCGGCTGCTGCTCGACCTTGCGTGCTCCGCGCAGAAGTCGTTCCTCCTCGTGCGCTCCGCACGCAACCTTCAACGTGGACTTCATGTGGTTCGGATGTGGACGGCCACGGCGAGCCTGTGGAGAACGAGGCCTCGAGCTGTGGACGGCGGCCCGAGGCGCCGCCTGCGAGTCCACCGATCTGTGGATGCCCGTCAACAGGGGCTCAACATCTTCCATCGTTGTAGTTCTCAATCCAGGACCGGCGAGGAGGCGAGCGATCCACAGAACCCACAGGGGTTATGAATGACAGAGTTCTTGAGATGAGATCCGGCGAGTCACCAACCATGAGCGTCGGACCGGTGCGGGACCGCGGTCTGCGGATGACGAGCCTGTGCCAGAATCGACACCGCCGTGCACGCCCTGCCGTGCGGCCTCTGCCCAGCAGGGCCACGAGCAACCGAAGGAGGATGCCGAGTGAAGTTCGTCATCAATCGTGATGTCTTCAGCGACGCCGTGTCGTTCGCCGTGAAGCTGCTGCCGCAGCGGCCCACGATGCCGATCCTCAGCGGTGTCCGCATCGAGGCCACGCCCGACGGCGTCGTCTTCTCGTCCTTCGACTTCGAGTCCTCGGCCCGCACCTCCGTGCAGGCCGACGTCGACACCGAGGGCGTCGTGCTCGTCTCCGGCAAGATGATGAGCGACATCGCGGCGAAGCTGCCGCAGCGCGAGGTCCGCATCGAGGACGACGGCCAGAAGGTCTCGATCCGCTGCGGCAACGCCAACTTCTCGCTCGCGAAGATGCCGCTCGAGGAGTACCCGACCGTGCCGACCGTCGAGGGACGCACCGGCGTCGTCGAGGGCAAGGCCTTCGCCGAGGCCATCGCGCAGGTCGCGATCTCGGCATCGCGCGAGGACGTCACGCCGGTCATCACGGGCGTGCAGCTCGAGGCCGCCGACAACGTGCTCACGCTCATCGCCACCGACCGCTACCGCGTCTCGGTGCGCAGCATCCCGTGGGACGCCGGCGACCAGACCGATGCGCTCACCTCGCTCGTGCCGGCTCGCACGCTCACGGAGGTCGGCCGCACGTTCGGCGGCGCCGACCGCATCGAGATCACGATGAGCGAGGCAGGCGAGCGCCAGCAGATCGCGTTCTCGACCGCCGACCGCACCGTGACGAGCCTGCTCATCAAGGGCAACTACCCGCCGGTGCGCCGCCTGTTCCCGGAGCAGGTCGAGCACCACGCCGTCGTGAACACGGCGGAGCTCGTCGACGCCACCCGGCGCGTGCAGCTCGTGCTCGACGCCGAGGCCGCCATCCGCTACACCTTCAGCGACGGCCAGGCGCAGCTCGAGGCGATCGGCTCGGAGCAGGCGCAGGCGTCCGAGATCATCGATGCGGTGCTCGAGGGCGGCGAGATCGTGCTCTCGATCAAGCCGCAGCTGCTCATCGACGGCATCCAGGCGACCCACTCGGAGTTCGTGCGGGTCGCGTTCACGCACTCCGAGAACACGAACAAGCCGGGCCCGATGCTCATCCGCGGCCAGACCTCGCGCGACGACGCCGAGGCCACCGAATTCAAGTACCTGCTGCAGCCCAACCTGCTGCTGCGCTAGCGAACCGGCGAGGGAGCACCATGACGCACATCGGCCTGATCGGGCTCGGCAAGATGGGCGGCAACATGCGCACCCGCCTGCGCGCCGCCGGCATCGAGGTGACCGGCTTCGACCGCAACCCCGAGGTGACCGACGTCGAGAGCGTCGACGCGCTCATCGCCGCGCTGCCCACGCCCCGGGTCGTGTGGGTGATGGTGCCCGCCGGCGAGATCACGGATGCCGTCGTCACCGAACTGGGCGAGAAGCTCGAGGCCGGTGACCTCGTGATCGACGGCGGCAACTCGCGCTTCACCGAGGACGAACGGCACGCCGCCCAGCTCGCCGAGCGGGGCATCCGCTTCGTCGACGTCGGCGTCTCCGGCGGCGTCTGGGGCCTCGAGAACGGCTACGGCCTCATGGTCGGCGGCGAGAAGGCCGACGTCGACTCGCTGCTGCCGGTCTTCGACGCGCTGCGCCCCGAAGGTCCGCGCGAGGAAGGCTACGTGCACGCCGGCCCGACGGGCGCGGGCCACTACGTGAAGATGGTGCACAACGGCATCGAGTACGGCCTCATGCAGGCCTACGCCGAGGGCTTCGAGCTGCTCGAGCGCAAGGAGCTCGTGCACGACGTCGCCGGCAGCTTCAAGGCCTGGCAGCGCGGCACCGTCGTGCGCTCCTGGCTGCTCGACCTCATGGTGCGCGCGCTCGACGAGGACGACGACCTCTCCGAGATCGAGGGCTACGTCGACGACTCCGGCGAGGGCCGCTGGACGGTCGAGGAGGCGATCGCCAACGCGGTGCCGATGCCCGCGATCTCGGCGTCGCTCTTCGCCCGCTTCGAGTCGCGCCAGGACGACAGCCCGGCGATGAAGGCCGTGGCCGCGCTGCGCAACCAGTTCGGCGGCCACGCGGTCAAGAAGGCCTAGGTGCGTGTCAGCCGACTCGCGCTGACCGACTTCCGCAACTATCGCGCGGCGGACGTCGTGTTCGAGTCCGGCGCGAACCTGCTGGTCGGGCGCAACGGCCAGGGCAAGACCAACATGGTCGAGTCGCTCGTGTGGATCGCGACCGGCTCGAGCCACCGGGTGTCGACCGACGTCGCGCTCATCCGCGCGGGGGAGCAGCGCGCGATCGTGCGCTGCTCGGTCACGAACGACGAGCGCGCCTTCCAGCTCGACGTCGAGCTCAACGCGCGCGGCGCGAACCGCGCGCAGGCGAACGGGCAGAACGTGCGCATCCGCGACCTGCCCCGCTACCTGCAGGCGGTGCTCTTCAGCCCCGAGGACCTGCAGCTCGTGCGCGCCGACCCCTCCGGCCGGCGGCGGTTCCTCGACGAGCTCGCCGTGATGCGCGCGCCGCGGCTCGCGGGCGTGCACAGCGACCTCGACCGCGTGCTGAAGCAGCGCAACTCGCTGCTGAAGAGCGCCCGTGCCGCGCGGCTGCGCCCCGACGACCTCACCACGCTCGAGGTCTGGGACGGCAGGCTCATCGAGCTGGGGCTCGAGGTGATGCGCACCCGCCGCGCGCTCGTCGCCGAGCTCGCGCCGCACGTCGACGCCGCGTACCGGCTGGTGGCCGGCGACGAGCACGAGGCGAGGATCGCCCTCGTCACGAACGTGCCCGACGACGCGGATGCCTTCCGCGCGCTGCTGGCCGAGCGCCGGCGCGACGAGCTGGACCGCGGCGTCAGCCTCGTCGGGCCGCACCGCGACGACCTCGAGCTGCACCTCAACGACCTGCTCGCGCGGCACTACGCGAGCCACGGGGAGTCCTGGTCGTTCGCGCTCGCGCTCAAGCTCGCCTCCGCCGAGCTGCTGCGCGACGGGTCGGGCGGCGACCCGGTGATGATCCTCGACGACGTCTTCGCCGAGCTCGACGCCGGTCGCCGGCAGCGGCTGGCCGAGGCGGCGGGAGGCTTCGAGCAGGTGCTCATCACCGCTGCCGTCGAGGACGACGTGCCGGATGCGCTGCGCGACCACCGCATCCGGATCGTCGGCGGCGAGGTGGTGGACGATGCGTGAGCTCGCGGCGACCGAGCCGGAGCGGGTCTGGCTGCGGCTCAAGGCCAAGCTCGGCGACCCCGAGATGGTCACGCGCGACGGCCGCCGGCGCTCCCGCCGCGAGCCCGGCGCGTCCGTGCCGTTCGGCAAGGGCCGCGATCCGCGCGCGCTCGGCGACGTGCTGGTCGGCTTCGCCGACGATCGCGGCTGGACCGCGACGCTCGCGCGCGCCGACGTGATCGCCCACTGGGGCGAGCTCGTGGGGGAGGAGAACGCGGATCGCACCGAGCCGGTGTCGTTCGACGAGGGGGTGCTGACCGTGCGCTGCGCCTCGACGGCATGGACGCAGCAGATGCGGATCCTGCGAGCCGAGACGACGACCCGCATCCTCGCCCGGTTCCCGGACTGCGGCCTGCAGCGCGTCGAGTTCGTGGGACCGAGCGTGCCGAGCTTCTCGAGGGGCCGCCGGTCCGTGCCCGGGCGGGGGCCGCGGGACACCTGGGGCTAGCCGGATAAGGTGTCAGACATCCGAGCTCGAGGAGGAGCGATGCCCAGGCCTTCGCGCACCCATGACGCCGTCGACCAGCTGCTCGACGCCATCATCGACGGGACGCTGACCGCGGGCGAGCAGCTGCCGCCCGAGGGCCAGCTCGCCACGGAGTTCGGCGTCTCGCGCCTCACGCTGCGCGAGGCCGTGCGCCTGCTGCAGGCCCAGGGCGTCATCGTGCAGGTGCCAGGCAGCCGGCACCGCATCGCCCCGGTCTCGGAGTGGACCGGCATGGATGCGGTGGTGCGGCACGCCCGCAGCGCCGGGCAGCGCCGGCGGTCGTCGCTCGAGCTGCTCGAGGTGCGGGTGATGATCGAGACCGGCGCGGCGCAGCTCGCCGCCGAGCGCCGCACGGCCGAGCACCTCGAGGCGCTCGAGTCGTCGCTGCAGCGGATGGTCGCGCACCACGAGGCGGACGAGGTCGAGGCGTTCGTCGCCGCCGACCTCGAGTTCCACGAGACGATCCTGCACGCGGCCGAGAACCGGATCCTCATCGCTGCGATGCTGCCGCTCACGTCGATGCTGGCGGAGACCCGCGGCGAGACGAGCGCGGTGGGCGAGATCCGCGAGCACGCCATCGCGCAGCACGGCAAGCTGCTCGATGCCATCCGCGCCGGCGTGCCGGTCGCGGCGAGGGACGCCATGTGGACGCACATGATGCAGACGCGCGACGACCTCATCGCCCTGGTCCTCGACTGAGGCCGCATCTTGACATCCACCGCCGGCGCCCCGAAGGTGTCTGATATCTGATCTGACCTCGTGCGAGCGCCTCGCGCCGTGGTCCCCGCGAACAAGGGAGTTCTCGTGCAGCTGAGCGAGCTGCTGGCCACCGTGCCGGCACCGATCGAGGTTGCGGCGGCCGATGTGGCCGCCGCCCGCAGCGACGACCTCGTCTTCGTCGTCCTCGACGACGACCCGACCGGCACCCAGTCCGTCGCCGGGCTCCCGGTGCTCACGCGCTGGGAGGCCGAGGACCTCGACTGGGCGCTCGCGCGGCCCGCCCCCGCCGTCTACGTGCTGACGAACACGCGCTCGCTCGGCGAGGACGACGCGGCCGCGCGCAACCGCGAGGTCGTGGCAGTCGCGGTCGCGGCCGCGGCCCGCGCCGGCAAGCGCGTGTCGTTCGTCAGCCGCAGCGACTCGACGCTGCGCGGCCACTTCCCGCTCGAGACCGACGTGCTGAGCGCCGCAGCCGCCGAGCACGCGGGTGCCGCCCCGCATCTGACCATGCTCGTGCCCGCGTTCCCGGATGCGGGCCGCATCACCGTCGACACCGTCCACTACTGGGTGGTCGACGGCGAGGCGACGCCGGTGGGGGAGACCGCCTTCGCGGCCGACGCGACGTTCGGCTACCGCTCCTCCGACCTGCGCGACTGGGTGGAGGAGAAGACCGCCGGGCGCATCCGCCGCGACGACGTCGCCGCCCTGACGCTGGGCGTGATCCGCGCAGGCACCGCTGCGGTCTCCGACTTCCTCCGGGCGCTGCCGGCCGGCGCGGTCGTCGCGGTCGACGCCGTCGACGAGCACGACATGCGCCAGGTCGCGCTCGCGCTCCACGCCCTCGACAAGGAGGGCGTCACGACGCTCCTCCGCATCGGCCCGCCCTACCTGCGCGCCCACATCGGGCAGGAGATCGCCGAGCCCGTCACCGCCGACCGCATAGAGATGGTGCACGAGCGCGGCGGCCTCGTGGTCGTCGGCAGCCACGTGCCGCTCACGACCGCGCAGCTCGAGGCGCTCCGCGCGGACCGCCCCGACACCGTGACGATCGAGCTCGACGTGCGCTCGCTCATCGACGAGCGCCGCGAGGCGCACCTGACGGAGCGCGCGGATGCGGTCGCGCACGCGATCGCCGCCGGCACCGTCGTCGTGCACACGAGCCGCGAGCTCGTCACGGGCCGCGACGGCGCCGAGAGCCTCGACATCGCCCGACGCGTGTCGTCGGGGCTCGTCGAGCTCGTCGCCCGGGTGCTCGAGGCGGCGCCGCCGCGCTTCGTCATCGCGAAGGGCGGCATCACCTCGAGCGACGTCGCCTCGGAGGCGCTGCAGATCCGCCGCGCCGAGGTGGTCGGCCCGATGCTGCCCGGCATCGTCTCGCTGTGGCAGCCGCAGGTCGGGCCTGCCGTCGGCATCCCCTACGTCGTCTTCGCCGGCAACGTCGGCGAGCGCTCCTCGCTCGCGCTCGTCGTGCGCACGCTCGCCGGCTGAGCCGTGCCGTCCACCACCCCGCCGCAGAGGAGCAGCATGACCACCACCGTCGCAGTGATCGGGCTCGGCGCCATGGGGCTGCCCATGGCGACCCGCCTCGCCGAGCGGTTCGACGTGCGGGGCTTCGACATCGCCCAGGCCCGGCTCGAGCTGGCGGCGTTGCACGGCGTCGCGCCCGCGGCGTCGGCCGCCGAGGCGGTCGAGGGCGCCGAGGCGGTCATCGTCGCGGTGCGTACGGGCGAGCAGCTCCGAGACCTGCTCTTCGGCGGCGAGGGCCTCGCCGAGCACCTGGCCGAGGGGTCGGTCGTGATCCTCACGAGCACGGTCGGCACCGATGGCATCGCGGAGCTCGCCGCGCGGCTCGCGTCGCTCGGCGCCGCACTCGTCGACGCGCCGCTCTCCGGTGGACCCGTGCGGGCCGGCGAGGGAGACCTGCTCATCGTCGTCGGTGCGGCGCCCGCGGCGCTCGAGACGGCGATGCCCGTGCTCGAGCAGCTGTCGTCGACGCTCTCGGTCGTGGGCGACGAGCCGGGCGACGGCCAGGCGCTCAAGACGGTCAACCAGCTGCTCTGCGGCGTGCACATCGCCGCGGCCGCCGAGGCGCTCGCGCTCGCCGATGCCCTCGGGCTCGATCGGGAGCGCACGCTCGAGGCGCTCAGCGCCGGTGCTGCCGGCTCGTTCATGCTCGGCAACCGCGGCCCGCGCGCGCTCCAGGCGTACGACGAGGGCGGCGCCGAGGTGCTCAGCCGGCTCGACATCTTCGTGAAGGACCTCGGCATCGTCGGCGACGCCGCGCGCAGGGCCCACCTGGCCGTGCCGGTGGCCGCCGCGGCCGAGCAGCTCTTCCTCCTGGGCGAGGCGCAGGGCCTCGGCGAGCTCGACGACTCGGCGGTCATCCGGGTCGTGGCGCCGACCCGTCGGAGCCCCTCTCGGGCGTGACGCGCGACCGGCTCGCGATCGAGCCGCGCGGCCGACCCGGTTCCGAGCGGGGGATCGTCCTCCGACGTGATCGTGCCCGAGGAGCCCGGTGGAGGCATCCAGCACCTCAGAACGCGACTTCGGCGGTGTGTTCTGACCTCCGGCTCGGAGATCGTCCCGCAGAGGCGCGTTCATCGCAGCGCCGACCGCCGTTCCGGGGTAGAATCGGAGGGTTGCGCAGCCCCCGGTGGCCGCGCGGAAGGCGGACGCAGGAACGATGGCGAACGAGCAGGACGCACAGCCCGACGACCAGACGGCGAAGCAGCCCGAGCAGGGCGACTACGGCGCCGATCAGATCCAGATCCTCGAGGGTCTCGAGGCGGTGCGCAAGCGCCCGGGCATGTACATCGGCTCGACCGGTCCCCGCGGCCTGCACCACCTCGTCTACGAGATCGTCGACAACGCGGTCGACGAGGCGCTCGCGGGGCACTGCGACAACATCGAGGTCACGATCCTGCCCGACGGCGGCGTCCGCGTCGCCGACAACGGGCGAGGCATCCCGGTCGACCCGCACTCGAGCGACCCCTCGAAGTCGACCGTCGAGGTCGTCCTCACCGTGCTCCACGCCGGCGGCAAGTTCGGCGGCGGCGGCTACGCGGTCTCGGGTGGCCTGCACGGCGTCGGCTCCTCGGTCGTGAACGCGCTCTCGTCGAAGCTCGAGGTCGAGATCCGCCGCCAGGGCAGCGTGCACCGCCAGGCGTTCGCCGTCGGTGTGCCCGTCGGCCCGCTCGTGACCGGCGAGGATGCCGACACCACCGGCACGACGCTGACGTTCTGGCCGAGCACCGAGATCTTCGAGACGGTCGAGTTCGACTACGAGACGCTCGCGAAGCGCTTCCAGCAGATGGCCTTCCTCAACAAGGGGCTGCGCATCGCGCTCGAGGACCTGCGACCGGAGGCGCTCATCCAGCCCGATGGCGATGACAGCGCCGCGCCGGTCCAGCGCGCCGACGAGTTCCTCTACGAGCAGGGCCTCAAGGACTACGTCGCCTACCTCAACGAGTCGAAGAAGTCCGAGCCGGTGCACCCCGAGATCATCGACTTCGAGTCGGAGGACAAGGAGCGCCGCATCTCGGTCGAGATCGCGATGCAGTGGACCGGCTCCTACCAGGAGGCCGTCTACACCTACGCGAACACGATCAACACGCACGAGGGCGGCACGCACGAGGAGGGCTTCCGCGCGGCGCTCACGACGCTCGTCAACCGCTACGCGCGGCAGACGAACCAGCTCAAGGAGAAGGACGAGAACCTCACGGGCGAGGACGTCCGCGAGGGCCTCACGGCGATCGTCTCGGTCAAGCTCGGTGAGCCGCAGTTCGAGGGGCAGACGAAGACGAAGCTCGGCAACACCGAGGCGAAGTCGTTCGTCCAGCGCGTGACGGGCGAGCAGCTCGGCCACTGGTTCGAGTCGAACCCCGCCTCGGCGAAGGAGATCGTCCGCAAGGCGATCCAGGCGGGCATGGCGCGCCTCGCCGCCCGCAAGGCGCGCGAGCAGACGCGGCGCAAGGGGCTGCTGGAGTCGAGCGGCATGCCGGGCAAGCTCAAGGACTGCCAGTCGAAGGACCCGACGATCTCGGAGATCTTCCTCGTCGAGGGCAACTCGGCAGGCGGCTCCGCGGTGCAGGGTCGCGACCCCTACCGCCAGGCGATCCTGCCGCTGCGCGGCAAGGTGCTCAACGTCGAGAAGGCGCGCCTCGACCGCGCGCTCGGCAACGCTGAGATCCAGTCGATGATCACGGCGTTCGGCGCCGGCCTCGGCGAGGACTTCGACCCCGACAAGGCCAGGTACCACAAGATCGTGCTCATGGCCGATGCCGACGTCGACGGCCAGCACATCACGACGCTGCTGCTGACGCTGCTGTTCCGCTACATGCGGCCGCTCATCGACAAGGGCTACGTCTACCTCGCCGCGCCCCCGCTGTTCAAGCTGAAGTGGACGAACGCCGAGCACGAGTACGCCTACAGCGACCGGGAGCGCGACGCGATGCTCGCGAGCGGCTCGGCCTCTGGCAAGCGCATCCCCAAGGACAACGGCGTGCAGCGCTACAAGGGCCTCGGCGAGATGAACTACTCGGAGCTGTGGGAGACGACCATGGACCCGAAGACCCGCACGCTCAAGCAGGTCACGATGGACGACGCCGCGGTGGCCGACTCGATGTTCTCGACCCTCATGGGTGAGGACGTCGACGCCCGGCGCACCTTCATCCAGAAGAACGCCCGCGACGTGCGGTTCCTGGATATCTAACAGCTGCCGCGCGTCGCGGGCAGGTCGAGTAGCACGGCGAAGCCGGGCGTATCGAGACCACGTGACGTGCACGCCCAACGCACCCAGACGCATCCCCACGCAAGCGAAGAACACGAGACCCCATGACTGACACCACACCCCCCGAGCCCTTCGACCGCGACGCGCCCGATCACGGCGCGATCGAGCAGGTCGACCTCCAGCTCGAGATGCAGCGGTCGTACCTCGACTACGCGATGAGCGTCATCGTCGGGCGCGCGCTGCCCGAGGTGCGCGACGGCATGAAGCCGGTGCACCGTCGCGTGATCTACGCGATGTACGACGGCGGCTACCGCCCCGACAAGGCGTTCTCGAAGTGCTCGCGCGTGGTCGGCGACGTCATGGGCCAGTTCCACCCGCACGGCGACACGGCCATCTACGACGCGCTCGTGCGCCTCGTGCAGCCGTGGAGCCTGCGCTACCCGCTCGCGCTCGGGCAGGGCAACTTCGGCTCGGCCGGCGACGACGAGGCCGCCGCCCCCCGCTACACCGAGACGAAGATGTCGCAGCTCGCCATGGAGATGGTGCGCGACATCGACGAGGACACCGTCGACTTCCAGGACAACTACGACGGGCGCACGCAGGAGCCCGCCGTGCTGCCGGCGCGCTTCCCGAACCTGCTCGTCAACGGCTCCGTCGGCATCGCGGTCGGCATGGCCACGAACATCCCGCCGCACAACCTCCGCGAGGTGGCCGACGGCGCGATCTGGCACCTCGAGCACCCGGATGCGTCGAAGGAGGAGCTGCAGGCGGCGCTGCTGCAGCGCATCCACGGCCCCGACTTCCCGACCGGTGCGCAGATCCTCGGCACCAAGGGCATCCAGGAGGCCTACCGCACGGGCCGCGGCTCGATCACCATGCGCGGCGTCGTCACGGTCGAGGAGATCCAGGGCCGCACGGCGCTCGTGGTCACCGAGCTGCCGTACCAGGTGAACCCGGACCGCCTCGCGGTGCGCATCGCCGACCTCGTGAAGGACGGCAAGCTGCACGGCATCGCCAACCTCGAGGACCAGACCTCCGGCCGCACCGGCCAGCGCCTCGTCATCACGCTCAAGCGCGACGCGGTCGCGAAGGTCGTGCTCAACAACCTCTACAAGCACACGCAGCTGCAGGAGAACTTCGGCGCGAACATGCTCGCGATCGTCGACGGCGTGCCGCGCACGCTCTCGATCGACGGCTTCATCACGCACTGGGCCGACCACCAGGTCGAGGTCATCGTGCGGCGCACGCAGTTCCGCCTCGCCAAGGCCGAGGCGCGCATGCACATCCTCGAGGCCTACCTCAAGGCGCTCGACGCGCTCGACGAGGTGATCGCGCTCATCCGACGCTCGCCCACGACCGAGGCGGCGCGCGACGGGCTCATGGAGCTGCTCGACATCGACACCAAGCAGGCGAGCGCGATCCTCGAGATGCAGCTGCGCCGGCTCGCGGCGCTCGAGCGGCAGAAGGTGCACGACGAGGCCGAGGAGCTCACCGTGCGCATCGCCGACTACCAGGAGATCATCGCGAGCCCGGTGCGGCAGCGTCGCATCATCGTCGAGGAGCTCACCGAGATCGTCGACAAGCACGGCGACGACCGGCGCACCGAGATCATGCACGGCTACGGCGGCGACGTCTCGATGGAAGACCTGATCCCCGAGGAGCAGGTCGTCGTGAGCCTCACGAACGGCGGCTACATCAAGCGCACCCGCATCGACCAGTACCGCGCGCAGCACCGCGGCGGCAAGGGCGTGCGCGGCGCGCAGCTGCGCAGCGACGACGTCGTCGAGCACTTCAGCGTCAACTCCACGCACGACTGGATGCTGTTCTTCACGAACCTCGGCCGCGTCTACCGCATGAAGGCGTACGAGGTCGTCGAGGCCGGTCGAGACGCGAAGGGCCAGCACGTGGCGAACCTGCTGGCGTTCCAGCCGGACGAGCAGGTGCAGACGGTGCTGACGCTGCGCGACTACGCGCAGGCCGAGTACCTCGTGCTCGCGACGCGCGACGGCCAGGTGAAGAAGACCCGCCTCGAGCTCTACGACACGAATCGCACCGGCGGCATCATCGCCGTGAACCTCGCCGAGGGCGACCGGCTCATCTCGGCGATGCTCGCGGATGCGTCGGACGAGATCCTCGTGGTGACGAAGTCGGGGCGCGCGGCGCGCTTCGCGGCGACCGACGAGGCCCTGCGGCCGATGGGCCGCAACACCGGCGGCGTGCGCGGCATCCGCCTCCGGGACGGCGACCAGGCGCTCGCGGCCATGGTGATCGGCGACGAGGGCTATGTGTTCGTCGTCACCGAGCAGGGCTTCGGCAAGAAGACGCCGGTCGCGGACTACCCGTCGAAGGGCCGCGGCACGCAGGGCGTGCTCACCTTCTCGTCCGGGGATCACGACCGCGGCGCGCTCGTCGGTGCCACGATCGTCGGCGACGGCGAGGAGCTGCTCCTCATCCGCGCCTCCGGCAAGGTCATCCGCTCGCACGTCGACGAGGTGCGCGCCACCGGCCGCACGACCATGGGCGTGCAGTTCGCCGAGAAGTCGACCACCGACCTCGTGATCTCGATCGCCCGCAACATCGAGCGCGAGGTCGAGGAGGAGGCGCTCGTCGACGAGGCCGCTCACGTCGAGGATCCCGCCGAGGCGGCGCTCACCGACGAGGCTGCCGCGGCCTCGGAGACCGATGGCGCTATCGTTGACGCCACGGACGCGGTCGCGCCCGAGGCCGCAGAGGCCGACGCCGACGCCACCGAGGAGACCGACGAATGAGCATCGCCGAGAAGCTGCAGAGCAAGACGCCTCGCCGCAGCGGCTCGAGCAAGCAGGTGCGCCTGCGACTCGTGCACATCGACTTCTGGTCGGCCATGAAGGTCTCCGCGGTGCTGGGCCTCGTGCTCGGCATCGTGCAGCTCGTGGTCACGTTCGTGATGTGGACGCTGCTGCAGGTCGTCGGCCTGTTCGGCAAGCTCGACGAGGTGCTGCGCGACATCCTGGCGCAGCCGGACTTCGCGATCACGTCGATCATCTCGCTGCCGCAGGTGATGATGTTCACGCTGCTCGTCGCGGTGCTGAACTTCGTCGTCATCACGGTGCTGGGCGCGGTCATCGCGGCGCTCTACAACATGTCGGTGCGCATCACCGGCGGCCTCCAGGTCGGCTTCGCCAACCAGTGAGCCGGCGCGGGGCCGGGTGCAGCACAGCCCGGACTTCGTGGTAGAGTCGATGCTTGTGCTCGGGGCTATAGCTCAGGCGGTTAGAGCGCTTCGCTGATAACGAAGAGGTCCCTGGTTCGAGTCCAGGTAGCCCCACCACGCACAACTCCCACGGCACGCAGGTGCCACGGGGCCTTAGCTCAGTTGGTAGAGCGCCTGCTTTGCAAGCAGGATGTCGGGAGTTCGATTCTCCCAGGCTCCACACCCAGCCCCACCCTCCGGTGGGGCTTTCGTGTTGCCAGGGGCAGTCGACCGACCCGGTCGCGCCCCGGGCGGATGCCAGGATGGAGTCGATGGACGGGCGGATGGACGGGCGCAGGGACTGGCGCCGGCGACTGGTGAGCGCGATCCGCACGGACCCGGCGCAGCGCCCGATGACCGAGGCGCTCCTCACGATCGACGACGTGCACGCGCGCAAGGTGATCGACCTCGCGATGCGCATCGCCGAGGCGCTCACGACGGTCGGCGCATCCGCCAACGACGTGACGCTCGCGACCACGCGCGTCGCGGCGGCGCTCGGCATCCGGCCGGTGCACGTCGACATCACCTACAACTCCATCGGCGTCTCCTATCACCGCAACCACGACGACCTGCCGATCACGCTCATCCGGGTCGTCCGCGCGCCGGTGCCCGACCACGCGAAGCTCCAGCGGCTGCAGGCGCTCGTGGCCGAGATCGAGGGGGGCATCGAGCTCGAGCAGGCCCGCGCGCGGTTCCACGAGATCCGCCGCACGCCCTTCCTCTACCGGCCCACGTTCGTCGTGCTCGCGCAGGGCATGCTCGCAGTCGGCGTCTGCGTGCTCTTCGGGGCGTCGTGGGTGATCGCCGCGATCGCGTTCCTGGCGTCGTGCGCCGCGGCGATGGCGCAGCGCGGCATGGCGCGCCTGCGCGTGCCCTACTTCTTCTCGCAGATCGTCGGCGCCCTCGTCGTCACCGCTGCCGCAGCGGCCACCGGTGCGCTCTCGAGCATGGGGGTGCCGCTCCTCGATGACGTGCGGCCATCGATCATCGTCGCCGCCGGCATCGTGCTCATGCTCGCCGGGCTCTCGGTCGTGGGCGCTGCCCAGGACGCGATCGACGGCTTCGCGCTCACGGCCGGCGGGCGCATCCTCGACCTCGTGATGCTGACGCTCGGCGTCGTGATCGGCATCATCGGCGGCCTGTCGTTCGCGAGCTCGCTCGGCGCCGGCTTCGTCGTCACGAGCGAGGCGCCGGCGCTCGGGCCGCTGCCGCTGCAGCTCGCGGGCGCCGTCATCATCGCGGTCGCCGTCGCGCTCATGAACGGCGCGGGGCTGCGCGCGACGGTCGTGAGCGCCCTGCTCGGCGGCATCGCGTGGATGGGCTACACCGCCGGCATCGCCGCCCGGCTCGACGTCGCGGTGGCGAGCGGGCTCGGCGCGCTGCTCGCGAGCTTCATCGGCATCGTGGTCGCCCACCGGCTGCACGTCCCGTCGATCGCCGTCACGACCGCGGCCATCGTGCCGCTCGTGCCGGGCTACGCCGTCTTCCGCGGACTGCTCGAGCTCGTCGAGTCCGACGGCAGCCCCGGGAGCCTCGTGCTGGGCGGCGCGACCCTCGTCGGCGCCGCCGCGGTCGGCATCGCGCTCGCCTCCGGGGCGTCGCTCGGGCTGTTCCTCGGGGCACCCTTCCGCGACACCGTGGAGAGCGTCGTGCGGGGCCGCGGCCGGGCGCGTTGAGCCAGCTCGAATCGCATCCACAGCAGATTCCTACTACCGTTGATGGGTCGCGATGCGTCCATCCGGCGCATCGACGACGTGCGATGCGACTGAGGGAGATGCGATGAGCGAGACGACGAGACCGGCCGAACGACCCGAGAAGCCCCGCCGGATGCCACGCCGGCAGAAGCCCCTCCACCCCGCGCTCGACGTCCCGCCCGCCCCCGCGAAGGATGCCGCCGGGCGCCCGCTCGACCGCATCGTCTTCGCCGTCGCGGCGGCCGTCGCGCTCGGCTTCGTGCTGTGGGGCGCGGTGTCGACGGGCTCGCTCGCGGCCGCCTCGGCGGCCGGCCTCGAGTGGGTCGTGCACAACACCGGCTGGCTGTTCGCGCTCGCCGCCACGGGCTTCGTGATCTTCATCGTCTGGATCGCCGCGAGCCGCTTCGGCAGCATCCCGCTCGGCGATGACGGCGAGGACCCCGAGTTCAGCACCGTCTCGTGGATCGCGATGATGTTCTCGGCGGGCATGGGCATCGGCCTGGTCTTCTTCGGCGTGACGGAGCCGGTCAGCCACCTCGTCACACCCCCGCCGGGCACTGGGGGCGGCGACGAGTCCGAGACGGTCCGCACCGCGATGGCCACCACGATGTTCCACTGGTCGCTGCACCCGTGGGCCATCTACGCCGTCGTCGGGCTCGCGCTCGCCTACAGCGTCTTCCGCAAGCGCCGCGCGCTCACCATCTCGGCCGCGTTCACGTCGCTGCTCGGCACGCGCACCGTGGACGGCCCCGTCGGCCGCGCGATCGACGTCTTCGCGATCTTCGCGACCCTGTTCGGCTCCGCGACCTCGCTCGGCCTCGGCGCGCTGCAGATCGGCTCGGGCCTCCAGATCGTCGCCGGCATCGGCGAGATCGGCAACGGCGTCCTGGTCGCGATCATCGCGGTGCTCACGGCCGCGTTCGTCGTGTCGGCCGTCTCCGGCATCTCGCGTGGCATCAAGTGGCTCTCGAACATCAACATGGTGCTCGCCGCGGTGCTCGCCCTCTTCGTGTTCGTCATCGGCCCGACGATCTTCATCCTCAACCTGCTGCCGACGACGATCGGCGGCTACTTCGAGCAGCTGGCCGTCATGTCGGCCCGCACGGAGGCCGCAGGCGGCGACGCCGTCGCCGCCTGGCTGTCGGGCTGGACGATCTTCTACTGGGCGTGGTGGGTCAGCTGGACGCCGTTCGTCGGCATGTTCATCGCGCGCATCTCGCGCGGCCGCACCATCCGCCAGTTCGTGACCGGCGTGCTCGTCGCCCCGACCCTCGTCTCGCTCGTCTGGTTCGCGATCTTCGGCGGGCTCGGCATCGACCTCGAGCGGGCCGGCGTCGACCTCGGCAGCTCCGGCAGCCCGGAGGCGACGCTCTTCACGGCGCTCGCCGAGCTGCCGCTCGCGCAGATCAGCTCGATCGTCGTCATGGTGCTCGTGGCGATCTTCTTCGTCTCCGGCGCGGACGCCGCGTCCATCGTCATGGGCACCCTCTCGCACCGGGGCTCGCTCCGGCCGGCGCGCAGGACCGTCATCTTCTGGGGCATCGCGACCGGCGCGGTCGCGGCGATCATGCTGCTCATCGGCGGCGAGGACGCGCTCAACGGCCTGCAGCAGGTGACGATCGTGGCGGCGCTGCCGTTCGTCGTCGTGATGATCGGGCTCGCGATCGCGCTCACGAAGGACCTCTCGCAGGATCCCGTCGTCGTGCGCCGCGCGTACGCGTTCGCCGCGGTCGAGCAGGCAGTGGTGGCGGGCGTCACCGAGCACGGCGACGACTTCCAGCTCACCGTCGAGCAGACGGCACCCGGCGAGGGGGTCGGCGAGATGGTGCCCACCCAGGCGATCGAGCCGACGGCGCACCCGTCCGACCCGTCGCCGGGGCCGGATGCCCCGGGCTGGCGCGGCGCGGACCGCGACGCCGCGAGGCTCGCGGCGGAGGAGGCAGACGCACCCACGGCGTCGGCCGAGCGGCCCTAGGATGGCGGGATGCGCATGCGAGTGGCCGCCTACGCCCTGATCACCAGGGGCGAGGGCGACGAGCGCGAGATCCTGCTGCCGCACTGGAACGAGGGCGGCATGAGCGGCTGGACACTGCCGGGCGGCGGCGTCGAGCCGGGCGAGCACCCGGCCGACGGCGCCGTGCGCGAGGTCAAGGAGGAGACGGGCTACGACGTGCGGCTCACGAGCCTCCTGGGCGTCGACTCCGCCGTGGTGCCGACGAGCCTCCGGGGCGACGAGATGCAGGCGCTGCGCATCCTCTACCGCGCCGAGGTCATCGGCGGCGAGCTCACGATCGAGGTCGACGGCACGACCGACGACGTCGCGTGGCACCCGCTGTCCTCCGTGCGGCAGCTGCGGCACGTGCACGCCGTCGACTGGGCGATCCGCCACCTGCACGACGCCGGATCCCCGCTGCGCTGACCGATGCATCCCCTCGTCGTCGTCGGTCTCTGCATCATGGTGGCCAGCTGCATCGTCAGCGGCGTGGACGCCGTGCGCACGATGCGTTCGGGTCGCGAGCCCGAGCGGCGGATGCGTGCGTTCGTGCTCGCCGGCGGGCTGCTGCTGGCCGGCGGCCTGCTCGTCGTGCTCGGCGTCAGCCTCGGCTGAGCACCGCGCTGCTGCGCATGACGAAGGGGCCCCCGCCGGCTGGCGGAGGCCCCTTCGTCATGAGGAGGTCAGGCCTGCGGAGCGCCTGCCTCGGGACCGTCGGCGAGACCGCCGGAGGGCTGGTCCGTCGGGCGCGGGGGAGCGTCGATCGCGGAGTCCTCGGCGTCCGGGATCCACAGGTCGTCGTCGGCGCGGAGCGTCTGCCACGCGGCGTAGGCGGCACTGACGACCGCGACCGAGCCGACGCCGATGAGCAGCCACTGCCACGCGTTCGGGCCGCTCTTCTGCGCCGGGGCCGGCACGAGGTCCGGCACCGTCGTGTAGCGGCGCACGTTCTCGATCGCGCTCTTCACGCGGTCGTCCTTCGCGACCTGCGCCACCGCGGCCAGCGAGCCGAGGCCCGAGGCGATCGCGGGCACGACGGCTGCGTTCCAGCCGCGCGTGGCGCGGGAGATGCCGTCACGGCCGGCGTCGACGCCGCGGTGCACGTACTGCTCGGCGGTGGGGATGAGCGACTCGGTGCCGTAGGCGCGAGCCTGGGCCTTCGCCTCGCGGGCGATGCGGGCGGCGTGCTGGCTGACGACGCGCTGCTCAGCCCAGAGCTTGTCGGCCTGCTTGCGGAGCTTCTTGATCTCCTTCGCGCGCTTGCGCGTGAGTTCGAGCGACATAGATGTCCTTCCGTGGTCGAAGCCTGGGCGTCATCCTTGCAGGTTTTCCTGAGCGCGTCACCCAGTCCGACGCGGTTTCGCTGTCATCGAACGGGCGCATCCCGCGACCTCCGGCGACCCCCGCTGTGGGAGGATCGAGCCATGGCTCATCACACCGCTGTCGCGACGATCCGCACCAACCTCGGCGAGATCAAGGTCAACCTGCTCGGCGACCACGCCCCCAAGACCGTGCAGAACTTCGTCGAGCTCGCCACCGGCGCGCGCGAGTGGACGCACCCCGCCACCGGTGAGACGTCCACCGCCCCGCTCTACGACGGCGTCGTCTTCCACCGGATCATCCCCGACTTCATGATCCAGGGCGGCGACCCGCTCGGCCAGGGCGTCGGCGGTCCCGGCTACCAGTTCGATGACGAGATCCACCCGGACCTCGGCTTCAACGCCCCCTACGTGCTCGCGATGGCGAACGCCGGCAAGGTCGCGGGTCGCGGCACCAACGGCTCGCAGTTCTTCATCACGACGGTCGCGACCCCATGGCTGCAGGGCAAGCACACGATCTTCGGCCTCGTCGAGGACGCCGAGTCGCAGCGCGTCGTCGACGCCATCCAGGCGGTCCCCACCGACGGCCGCGACCGCCCGCTCGACGACGTCGTCATCGAGACCGTCGAGATCGCGCAGGTCTGACCCCCCGGTGAGCGCCGCACCGCCCGCCGACCGCTGCTACCGGCACCCGGACCGGTCCAGCTGGGTCCTGTGCCAGCGCTGCGGCCGCACCATCTGCGGCGAGTGCCAGCAGCAGGCACCGGTGGGTGTGCGGTGCCCCGAGTGCGTGCGCGAGCTGCGCGCCGAGCAGCAGACGATGCTGCGCGAGACGCGCGCGTCCAACGGCGCGCCCCGCACCGCGGTCGGCCGCCGAGCGCGCCAGTGGCTCGCGCAGCCAGCACCGGTCACGATCGCGATCGCCGTGGTCACCGCCGCCGTCGGCGTGCTCCAGATCCTTCCCGGCGACCTCGCGGAGTCGCTGCTCTTCTACACGCCGTTCTCGCTGGCGGAGCCGTGGCGCTTCGTCACCTACGCGCTCGTCCACGCCGGCGTGCTGCACTTCGCGTTCAACATGCTCGTGCTCTGGATGGTCGGACCACCGATCGAGGAGCGCATCGGCAGGCTGCCGTTCCTCGCCGCCTACCTCGTGAGCGTCGCGGGCGCCGCCGTCGCGGTCGCGTGGTTCACGCCGGCCGCGGGTGTGGTCGGCGCATCCGGCGGCATCTACGCGCTGTTCGGCATGACGATCGGCATGCAGCGGATGGTCGGGCGGGTGAACCGGTCGCTGCTCATCATCGTCGGCATCAACCTGGTCATCACGTTCCTGTTCGCGAGCATCTCGTGGCCGGCGCACGTCGGCGGGCTGCTCATCGGTCTCGCGCTCGGCTTCGGCATCGGCTTCGCCGACACGCGGTCCAAGGTCAGGACGTCGACGGCGTCGTGGCTCGTGATCGGCGCGACCGCGCTCGTGCTGGCCGCGCTCTTCGCGGCGCGGGTCGCGACGCTGCTCTGAGGCGCGTCACCAGCTCCGCACATCATGCTCCGCAGGGCGCGGGAGCGAGTTGTCCACAATTCTCTCCACAGGTGTGGAGAACTACACCGGTGTAACTCGCTACTTCCAGCGGGTGGTCATGATGAACCCGATGAACATCACGCCGAAGCCGATCACGATGTTCCAGGAGCCGAGCGACGGCACCGGCAGGGTCGTGCCGGAGATGTAGTAGACGATGACCCACAGGAAGCCCACGAGCATGAAGCCGAACATGACGGGCTTGAACCACGCGGGGTTCCGCTGCTCGTCGTGCGGGGAACGCGCCGACTTGGCTCTTGCCGTCGACGCCTTGTCGACGGACTTCTCGCTAGGGCTCATGGCAACCCATGCTAATGCAGTCGACGCCTAGGATTGTCCTGTGGTCGGGCAGCAGCGCACGGACCGGCGCCCCCGGCGTCGGCCCACCGTGGTGAGCGTGCTCGGCGAGCTGCTGCTGACGGCGGGCGTGCTGGCGCTCGGCTACGCGGGCTGGCAGGTCTGGCTCGCGGACTCGGTGCTGGGCAGCCAGCAGCAGCAGGCCGCCAGGTCGTTCGCCACGCAGCTCGGACCGCTCGACCCGGCGGAGCCGACGACCGAGGGGCTCCGCACCGACGAGCCACCGGTCGAGACGGCGGTCGCCGACCGCGAATCGTTCGCCGTCATGCACATCCCTCGGCTCGGCGCCTTCCAGCGGGTGATCGGCGAGGGCACGAGCCGCGCGGTGCTCGACTCGCTCGACCAGGGCCTGGCGCACTACAGCGACTCCGCGCAGCCCGGGGCGCTCGGCAACTTCGCGGTCGCCGGGCATCGCAACGGCCAGGGCGGCCCGTTCACCCACCTCGACGAGATGCGGGTGGGCGACCGGATCTTCGTGCAGACCGCGAGCGCGTGGTACGTCTACGAGTTCCGCAACCACGAGTACGTGCCGCCGACGGCGGTGGGCGTCGTCGCCGCGGTGCCGCAGCAGCCGAGCACGCCCGCGGACGGCCGCTACCTCACGCTCACGACCTGCAACCCCGAGTGGTCGGCGGCCGGTCGCCTGGTGGCCTACGCCACCTTCGTCGGCTGGCAGAGCGCCGCCGACGGCATGCCGCGCGAGCTCGCCGACGCGATCGGGGCCGCCTGATGTACGCCGCGCTGTGGCGGGCGCTGCCCGGCCCGTGGCCCCTGCGGCTGCTGATCGTGCTGCTGCTGCTCGCCGCCGTCGCGGCCGCGCTCATCCTCCACGGCTACCCGTGGGTCATGCAGACCTTCTTCCCCACCCCTGACCCCATGCTCGAACGAGCACCGTCCGAATGAGCAGAGCCATCCCCATGACCCGGATCCTCGTCGTCGACAACTTCGACAGCTTCGTCTACACCCTCGCGGGCTACCTCCAGGAGCTCGGCGCCGAAGTCTCGGTCGTGCGCAACGACGAGGTCGACGCCTCGACGATCGGCGACTGGGATGCGGTGCTGCTCTCGCCGGGACCGGGCGCGCCCGGCGATGCGGGTGTCTCCATCCCGATGGTGCACGCCGCGATCGAGCACCGCACGCCGCTGCTGGGGGTGTGCCTCGGGCACCAGGCGATCGCCGAGGCGCTCGGCGGGGTGGTGACGCACGCGCCCGAGCTCATGCACGGCAAGACGAGCCTCGTCGACCACGACGACTCCACGATCTTCCACGGCCTGCCGAGCCCGCTGACCGCGACCCGCTACCACTCGCTCGCGATCGTCGACGGCACGATGCCGGAGGCGCTGCGGGTGACCGCGCGAACCGCGGGTCCCGGGGCGGTCATCATGGCGGTCGAGCACCGCGACGCACCCGTCTGGGGCGTGCAGTTCCACCCCGAGTCGGTGCTCACGGAGGGCGGCTACCGGATGCTGGGCAACTGGCTCGAGGCGGCCGGTCTCGCGGGCGCCGCCGAGCTCGCCGCCGGACGAGCGCCGCTCGTCACGCTCGCGCCGCCGCCCGACCACGTGGCCTGACGGCTCGATCCGGGCGTCAGCCCTCGTCGCCGCCGCCCTCGCCGCCGCCGTTGCCGCCGCCGTTGTCGCCGCCCTCGGGCTCGGTGGGCTCGGCCGGGGGCTGGGTGGGCCGGCTCGGCGGTGCCGGAGCCGGCGCCGGCGCCGGCCTGGACTGGCCGTTGCAGTAGAGCAGCGTGATCGTGCTGCCCTGAGGGTGCGCGCCCGGCGTGAGCGACTGCTCCACCACGTCGCCGCCGCGGCAGCGGGTGGTGAAGCGCCGGTCGACGGTCAGGCCGAGCGCCGAGAGCTCCTCGGCCGCCTCCGCGATCGGGCGCTCGAGCACGTTCGGCACGTCGACGAGCCCCGACGACAGCACGAGGTTGACCGTCGCGCCGCGCGCGACATCGGTGCCGGCGCTCGGATCGGTGCTGATGACGAGGTCCTGCGGCACGGTCGACGAGTTCTCGCGGCTGACCGAGCCGACGGAGAACCCGCCGGCCTCGAGCGCCTGCCTCGCCTGCGCCTCGCTGAGGTTCGTGACGCTCATGAGCGGCGCGGGCGGTGGACCGTTCGAGATCACGAGCGTCACCGCTGCTCCCGGGGAGACCGTGATGCCCGCATCCGGCTCTGTCCGCAGCACCGTGCCGGCCTCTGCCTCGTCGATGACGCGCCGCACCTCAGGGGCGAGGCTCGCCTCCTCGATCGCGGCGATGGCCGCCTCCTCCTCGAGCCCGGAGACCGTGGGGACGACGGTGGAGAGCCCCGCGATCGGCAGGCTGCCGCCGAGGCTGACCGCCCAGACGACCGCGCCGACGACGAGCACCCCGATGAGCGCGACCGCTGCCCAGAGCCAGACGAGGTTCGGCCGACGGCTGCGCTGCGCCGGCTGCTCGACCTCGGGCTCGACGTCATCCGCGGCGAGCGCCGCGAACATCGTCGTGGCCGCGCCGATCTCGAGCGGCGCGGTCTGCGTGCGCACGAACGGCACGAGCACACCGGCGAGCGCGTCGTCGAGCGCCTCCTTGAACTCGGTCGCCGTCTGGAAGCGGTCGCCGCGGCGCTTCTCGAGCGCCTTGCTGACGATGGAGTCCATCTCCGGCGTGATGCCGGCGGTGATCGACGACGCGAGCGGCGGCTCCTCGGCGACGTGCTGGTAGGCGACGCCCACCGCCGTGTCGGCCTCGAAGGGCGCGCGGCCCGTGAGCAGCTCGAAGAGGACCACGCCGGTCGAGTACAGGTCGGTGCGCGCGTCGACGGTCTCGCCGCGGGCCTGCTCGGGAGAGAAGTACTGCGCCGTGCCCAGGATGAGGCCGGTCTGCGCCACGTTCGCGCTCGTCTCGCTGACGGCGCGGGCGATGCCGAAGTCCATCACCTTGATCTGCCCGCCGGGCGTGACCATGACGTTGCCGGGCTTGATGTCGCGGTGCACGATGCCCGCGCGGTGGGAGTACTCGAGGGCGGTGAGGATGCCCTTGGTGATGCGCACGGCCTCGGCCTCGGAGAGCGGGCCCTCCGCGATGATGTCCTTGACCATCCGGCCGTCGACGTACTCCATCACGATGTACGGCACCGCGGCGGGCTCGCCGTCCGGTCCGACGGCGGGCTCCTCGCCGGCGTCGAAGACCCGCACGACGGTGGGGTGCGACATGCGCGCCGCCGACTGCGCCTCCTGGCGGAAGCGCGTGCGGAACTCCGGGTCGAGCGACAGCTCGGGCTTGAGCAGCTTGACCGCGACCTGGCGGTCGAGCCGGGTGTCGCGCGCCCGGTGCACCTGCGCCATGCCGCCCTGGCCGATGAGGTCGCCGATCTCGTAGCGGTCGCCGAGGGTCCGCAGCGACGCGATGATGCTGTCGGTCATCGCTGGTCCTCTCGTCGTGCGTGGCCTTCGACCCTGCTCGCGCGGGGATCCGTCGATTCTACGGCACCCGGTGGTTCAGGGCCCGTCGGTCGGCTCGACGGGGAGCGTCTCGATCGGCGCCGTCGGCGTCGGCGTCGGCGTCGGCTCCGGTTCCGGCGTCTCCTCGGCGGTCGCCGTCATGGTGAGCGCGGGCGAGGAGCCGCTCGTGAGCGTCTCGCCGTCGGGGATGTCGCAGCGGTAGACGTACGAGACCGACGTCTCGCCGCTCGGCACGGTCGTGAAGTCGAGCTGCGCGGTGCCGGTCTCGAACGTCTCGGTCTGCCCGTCGGGCCACACGACCGTGGCGGTGTAGCCGCCGAGCGTGTAGCCGGCGGGGCAGCTCGCCGCGTCCCAGACGACCGAGACCGCGGCCCCCGCCGTCACGGCGGCCGGGTCCGATCCGTCCGAGAGCCGCGGTGCGGCTGTCGGGTCGGTGACGTCGGCGACCGGACCGTAGATCGTGCCGGTGACGGTGGAGCCCTCGACGACCGGGCCGGTCGGGTTCACGGCGTAGACGAGCCCGATGTCACCGGGATCGGTCGCGGGGTTGCCGGTCTCGACGTTGGCGACGAGCCCGAGGTCCTCGATCGCGCCGCGGAACTCGGTCTCGTCCATCCCGATGAACGTCGCCTCGTCGATGTCGACGGTCGCGGCGGTGCTGTCGGTCGGCTGCTGCGACGTCTCGGTGGCCGCGGGCGGCGTCTGGTTGCCGTTCAGCAGCATCAGGGCGATCGCGACGCCGGCCGCCACGAGCAGCACGGCGAGGATCACGACGGGCCAGATCCACGGGTTCGTGCGGCGCTTCTCGGCGTCGCGCGTCGTCGTGGTCGTGCGCGTCACCGGCAGCGCGGCCGTGGCGGGGCTCGACTGCGTCGTGATGACGCGGGTCGCGGCCTGCGTGGGCGAGTCGATCGTGGCGAACGAGTCGGTGGATGCGATGCCCGGCACGATCGCCGCTGCGCCCGCGATGTCACCGCGGCGCAGCATGGTCGCCGCGCGCGAGAGGTGCGCCGCCGACGTCGGCCGGTCGGCGGGGGTCTTCGCGATGCACGACAGCACGAGGTTGCGCACCGGCTCCGGGACGGTGCCCGGCAGGTCCGGCGGCGCGTCGTTGATGTGCGCCATCGCGATCGAGACCTGCGACTCGCCCGTGAACGGCCTGCGGCCCGCGAGGGCCTCGTAGGCGACGATGCCGAGCGAGTAGATGTCGGTCGCGGGCGCGGCCTGCTGCCCCGAGGCCTGCTCGGGGGAGAGGTACTGCACCGTGCCCATCACCTGGCCGGTGGCCGTGAGCGGCACCTGGTCGGCGATCCGGGCGATGCCGAAGTCGGTGATCTTGACCCGGCCCTCGGGGGTGATGAGCAGGTTCCCCGGCTTGATGTCGCGGTGCACGAGCCCCGCCTGGTGCGCGGCGTGCAGCGCGGCAGAGGTCTGCGCGACGATGTCGAGCACCTTGTCGGCCGAGAGCGTGCGGTCGCGGTCGAGGATCGCGCTGAGCGGCTCCCCCGGCACGAGCTCCATCACGAGGAAGGCGCTGCCCTCCTCCTCGCCGTAGTCGAAGACGTTGGCGATGCCCTCGTGGTTGACGAGCGCGGCGTGCCGGGCCTCGGCGCGGAAGCGCTCGAGGAACCCGGGATCGCCCATGTACTCGTCCTTGAGGATCTTCAGCGCGACGGTGCGGCCGATCACCTGATCGGTCGCCTGCCACACCTCGCCCATGCCGCCGATGGCGATCCGGCTGGACAGCTGGTATCGCCCACCGAAGGTGAGTCCGCTGGAAGGTCTCATGAGTTCAGCACCGCCTCGATCACTGCTCTCCCGATTGGCGCGGCGATCACGTTTGAAGTATCACCGACGATGTTCTCATCTGGCACGACCACGACGGCCACCGCCACGCTCCGATCGTCCAGCTCTCCGTAGCCTGTGAACCACAGGTTGAACGGCTCGTTGTTCTCACCGGTCTCCGCGGTGCCGGTCTTGCCGCCCACGGTCACGCCCGGGATCTGCGCGTTCGTCGCGAGCCCCTCGTTGACGGCGAGCTCCATCGCGGCGCGCATCTCGGCGGCCGTGCCCGACGACACGGGGTTGCCCATGATCGTCGGCTCCGGGTCGTCGAGCACGTCGAGGTTCGGCGCCAGCACCCGGTCGACCATGTTGGGTCGCATGAGCGTGCCGTCGTTCGCGATCGCCGCCGTCGTCATCGCGATCTGCAGCGGCGTCACGCGCACGTCGAACTGGCCGAACGAGGTGAGCTGCAGCTGCGACGGATCGAGGTCGGTCGGATAGGTGCTCGGCGTCACCGGGACCGGGATGTCGAGGTCCTGGCCGTAGCCGAACGCGGCGGCCTGCTCGGCGATCGCGTCCTCGCCGAGCTCCGCGCCGAGCAGCGCGAACGGGATGTTGCACGACAGGCTCAGCGCGGTCTCGAGGTTCACCCGCTCGCCCGGCCCGCAGGTCGTGCGCGACGCGTTGCGGATCTCGGTCGACGTGCCGGTGAGCGTGAGCGTCTCGGGGTTGTCGAACTCGGAGTCGAGCGTGTAGCGGCCCGACTCGAGCGCCGCGGCGAGCACGAGCACCTTGAAGACCGAGCCGGGGAAGTAGAGGTCGCCGGCGATCGCGCGGTTCTGCAGCGGCTGCTCGGGGTCGGCCTCCAGCTGACCGATGGACTCCTGGACTGCCGGGATGCTGTGCTGCGCGAGCACGTTCGGGTCGAACGTGGGGCTCGAGTACATCGCGAGCACGTCGCCCGTGTCGGTGTCGAGCGCGACGACCGCGCCCTCGCGTGCGCCGAGCGCATCCGCCGCCGCCTGCTGGGCCGCGCTCGAGATCGTCAGCTCGACCGACGAGCCGGCCGGGTCCTGGCCCGTGAGGGTCGCGACGATCTGGTCGAAGAACTGGCTGTTCGCCGTGCCCGTGAGCTCCTCGTTCATGGCGCCCTCGATGCCGGTGTTGCCCTGGCCGAGGGTGTTGTAGCCGGTGACCGGCGCGTAGAGCGCGCCGAGCGGGTACTCGCGCTGCCACTCGTACTCGTCGTCCGACGGCGTCGAGAGCGCGACCTGCGCGCCGTCGACCACGATCGAGCCGCGCTCGACCGCGAACGAGTCGCGGAGCGTGCGGGTGTTGCGCGGGTCGCCGTGCAGCGCATCCGCCTGCACCGCCTGGATCATCGTCGACGAGCCGAAGAGGCCGACGAACATGATCAGCAGCAGCGTGCTGATGCGGCGGATCGGCCGGCGCATGCTCTGCTCCGGGTCCGGGTTGCTGGTCATGCGATCCCCCTTCCGCGCACGGAGTCGCTCAGCCGCAGCAGCAGCGCGACGATGAGCCAGTTGGCCAGCAGCGACGAGCCGCCGGCGGCGAGGAACGGCGTGGTGAGGCCCGTGAGCGGGATGAGCCTCGTGACGCCGCCCACGACGATGAACACCTGCAGGCCGATCGCGAAGGCGAGGCCGATCGCGAGCAGCTTCGTGAAGTCGTCCGGACCCTGGAAGCCGACGCGCACGCCGCGCGAGACGAGCACGAGGTACAGCGCGAGGATCGCGAAGATGCCGGCGAGGCCGAGCTCCTCCCCGAGCGACGGGATGATGTAGTCGCTGTTGGCGTAGGGCGTGATGCCCGGCCGCCCGAGGCCGAGGCCGGTGCCGAGCAGGCCGCCGTGCGCCATGCCGAAGACGCCCTGCACGATCTGGAACGAGCCGCCCGTCGCGCCGTAGACGTCCGCGTCGAAGGCGTTGATCCAGGAGTGGATGCGGCGCTGCACGTAGCCGAGCGTGAAGTAGGCGGCGACGCCGCCGAGCGCGACGAGGCCGACGCCGATGACCATCCACGAGCGGCGCCCGGTGGCGACGTAGATCATCACGAGGAAGAGCCCGAAGTAGAGCAGCGAGGTGCCGAGGTCGCGCTGGAACACCAGCACGAGCATGCACATCGCCCAGACGAGGAGGATGGGCCCGAGGTCGCGCAGGCGCGGGAACCGGATGCCGAGGAAGCGCTTGCCGACCACCGAGAGCGAGTCGCGGGCGGTCATGAGGTAGCCGGCGAAGAAGATCGCCAGCGCGATCTTCGCGAGCTCGCCCGGCTGCAGCGAGACCAGGTCACCGACGCCGATCCAGACGGTCGCGCCGTTGATCGTGCGGCCGATGCCGGGCACGAGCGGCAGGATGAGCAGCAGGATCGCGACGGCCATCGCGAGGAACCGGTAGCGGGCGAGCACGCGGTGGTTGCGCACGACGACGATCGCGACGATCGCGACGATGATCGCCATGCCGGTCCACGCGATCTGCCGCATCGAGGCGGCGTCCCAGCCGGTCACGCCCTCGTCGATGTCGATCCGGTAGATCATCGCGATGCCGATGCCGTTGAGCGCGGTCACGACCGGCAGGATGATCGCGTCCGCCTCCCGCGCGACGACGCGCAGCGTGATGTGCAGCGCGAGCGTGAGCACGCCGAGCCCGGCGGCGAGCTGCAGCGGGAACAGGTCGACGCGCTGCAGCGCGCCGAGCTGCACCAGCACCATGGCGCCGCCGGCGATCACCCAGGCGATCACGAGCAGGAAGAGCTCCAGGTTGCGCAGCTTCGCGGGGTTGCGGATGCGCACCTTGATGGCCTCGGTCACGTCGCGCAGCTGCACGATGCCGGTCTGCAGCGCGTTCGAGGCGGTCCGGTCGGACGGTGTCGTCTGCTGCGTCATGGCGATCGCTCCAGTCGCTCGATCACGGCTTCGGCGTCGGTCAGCGAGTCGGCGGAGATCGTCTGCTCCACGCTGCGGCGGTTGAAGGGGGTGAGGTCGTCGACCGCGATGTCGGTCTCCTCGACCTGCGTCGCGAGCACGATCGGCCCGATCTGCTGCTGGATGCCCTGGTAGATCGCGACGTTCCCCGCCTCGTTGACGCCGACGAAGTAGCGGTCCTGCGTCCAGGTGTAGAAGAGCACCGAGAGGATGCCGATGCCGATCACGGCGAGGGCCGCCCCGACGCTCCAGCTGATCCGCCGGTTGCGCCGCATGCGGCGCTGCTCGGCGAGCAGCTCCTGCAGGAACTCCTCGCTCTCGGGCTCGAAGTGCTCGAACGCCGGCTGCTGGCGCGACTGGCGCGGGTGGAGCAGCAGCTGGCCGAGCGAGACCGACGTCCGCTCGGGCTCGACCGCCTCGTACGAGATGGGGGCGGCGGCGGAGCCGACCGTCGTCGGCTCGATCGACGAGCGGCGGCGCTCGTCGATGTCGCACAGCACGACGGTGACGTTGTCGGGGGCGCCGCGCGAGAGCGCCTCGTTGACGAGCCGCTGCACGGTCGACGGGGTGTCGAGGCCCTGCTCGAGGATCGCCCGCAGGCGCTCCTCGTCGACGTAGCTCGACAGGCCGTCGGAGCAGACGAGCCACCGGTCGCCCGGGAGCGTCTCGTGGACGGCGGTGTCGATCTCGGGGTCGGTCTCGACGTTGCCGAGCACGCGCATGACGACGTTGCGCCGCGGGTGGTGCTCGGCCTCCTCGCGCGTGATGCGCCCGGCGTCGACGAGCCGCTGCACGAAGGTGTGGTCGGTGGAGATCTGCTCGAGCGCGCCGACGCGGTAGCGGTAGATCCGGCTGTCGCCGATGTGCGCGAGGCCGATGCGGTCGCCCACCCTGATGATGCCCGAGCCGGTCGTGCCCATGCCCGAGAGCTCCGGGTGCTCGACCATCGCCTGCTGGAGCGCGTCGTTGCCCGTGCGGAGCGCCTGGGCGAGCGCCGCAGCCGCCTCCTCGGCGGTCGCGTACTCGCGGTCGGCCTCGCGCGCCTTGCGGGTCACGATCGCGCTCGCGACGTCGCCGCCCGCGTGGCCGCCCATGCCGTCGGCGACGAAGCACAGGTAGGTCCCGGCGTAGCCGGAGTCCTGGTTCTCCGAGCGGATCCTGCCGACGTGGCTGATCGCGGCCGCGAGCGGTGTGCTCAAGCTCAGCGCCTCAGCTCGAACGTGGTGGTCCCGATCCGCACCGAGCTGCCGACCCGCAGCGGGGTCGCCTCGGTGATCCGCTTGCCGTCGACGTAGGTGCCGTTCGTCGACCCCAGGTCCTGCACCATCCACTGGTCGCGCCAGCGCACGATCTTGGCGTGCGCGCTCGAGGTGTAGTCGTCCTTGATCTGCAGGCCCGACCCGCTCGAGCGCCCGATCGACAGCCCCGTCTCAGGCAGGTCGAGCTCGAGGCCGGCACGCGGGCCGGAGGTGATGACGACCCGGCTCGCCGCGCCGCCGCTCGGCGCGACGCGCTCCGTGACGGTCGTGGGGGAGTCGGCCGGGGCAGGTGCCGAAGCGGTCGCGCCCGCGCTCGCGCGGTTCTGCTGGCTCTGCACCGCGACGCGCTGCAGCGGCGTGAGGCGCGGCCCGAACAGGTCGCTGCGCAGCGAGTAGAGCACGATGAAGATGAACAGCCACAGGAGCGCGAGGAAGCCGATCCTGATGATGATGAGGGTCAGCTCGCTCATGCTCGCCCCTTCGGCTGCGCCAGCACGCGGTACACGATGCGCGTGGCGCCGATGTCGATGATGGAGTCGGGCTCGAGCAGCGCGCTGCTGAGCGCGCGGCCGTTGAGGGTCGTGCCGTTCGTAGAGCCGAGGTCGCTCACCTGCGCACGCGTGCCGTCCCAGACGATCTCGGCGTGCTTGCGGGATGCGCCGGCGTCGTCGACCGTGATGTCGGCATCCGACCCGCGACCGATCACCGTGCGGCCGCGGCGCAGCGCGTGGCGCTTGCCCTTGATGTCGACGACCGCCGTCCAGACGACGTCGCCGGCCTCCGTGCCGGAGACGATCTCGAGCATGCCGGTCGTCTTGCCGTCGTCGGGCTCGAGGCCGAGGTCGATCGCGCCGGCGAACGAGTAGCCCGACTGGCGGGCGTGCGCCTGCACGGTGCCCGTCAGCTCGTCGAGGAGCGCGTCGCCGAGGCGGCGGAGGCGCTCGAAGTCGGCGGGCGCGAGCCGGACGGTCAGGCGGTTGGGCACCAGGATGCGATCGCGCGAGACCACCGACGCGTTGGTGTCGAGCTCGCGCTTGAGCGCGCTGGCGATCTCCACCGGCTCGACGCCCGAGCGGAAGGTCTTCGCGAAGGCGCCGTTGACGGCCTTCTCGAGCCCGCGCTCGATCGAATCGAGGAATCCCATGGATGTATCACCGTCCTTTGCCGCCGTCAGCGTACCTGCCGAGCCTAGGAACCTGATATTCTCGTGTGGTTGCCCGGTTCCGACCGGGCTTCGCGCGAGTGGCGGAATTGGCAGACGCGCTGGCTTCAGGTGCCAGTGTCCGCAAGGACGTGGGGGTTCAAGTCCCCCCTCGCGCACGAACGGCCCCGGGCTCCACCCCGGGGCCTTTCGCTTGCTTTGGATCGAGCGCCGCTGCCTGCATGTGCCTACCAGCCAGGCGTCGCGCCACTGCGCTTGGCATGGCATGGCGCGGCGGAGTGCGTCGCCTGCTCCGCGGACCGTCCCGCCACGCTCGGTGGCACTCGGTGATTTAGGCTGTATGCCTGGCCGCTTGCGCAGCCAGACGACGAGCTCGGATGCTGGCGATGTTCACCGGCGCCGCGAGACGATGGGCTTCCTCTGTCCAGGGCCGGAGGGGGAACGCTGCGACCTGCACGGTCTCCGCGAAGACAGCTTGGCCTGCCTGCGTGATCAGACTGACCACGACGCCCTGTTCCTCAACGAGGATGTCCTTGCCGTCGTAGAACAGCACGGCGTTCCCAAGACTCCGGCCGAAGGATGCGCGCAAGCGCTCCTCGGCGAGCGACAGCAGCTGCAACGAGCATCCCGCTGCCCGGAGTTCCTTGATGCTCCGTAGTACGACCAAGTCTTCGACTGTCCAGTACCTCGTTGAGCGACGACCCTTCCCAGCGTCGAGCGTCGGGTGGCAGAAGCCGCGGCTGACCCAGTAGTTCAACGTCGACGGTGCTACGCGCAGCAACCGCAGGAGCGTGGGTGTATCGAGAGCGCGAACCTCGGAGCCTGTCGACACGGTGCTTACTGTAGGGGCTGACCGAAGCAGTGACAAACACAGTCATTGCGATTACACTGTAGACAGTGGTGACGGGCAAGCCCGGGACCGTTCTAGGATGAACTTCTCCAACGGAAGGAAGCGCGATGACCGGCGTTATCGAGAACATGCCCGTCGAGGCACGGTTGGAGCGGTTGAAGTCGCTGGCGGAGGTCCTCCTGACCATCGTGCGGCAACACAACGGTTCACTGTCACTCACCGAGGCACTCAGTGAGGCGGCCTCACAGCTGCGAACCGCGATTTCGCAGGTGAAGCAAGGGCTGAACTATGCGCTGAGCACCCGCATGCTGCGCCTTGATGCCGACGACACCCTCACCGCTGCAGCCTGAGGGTGAGCGAGCTGCCCACCGCGCCGGGCCACGCCGGTGAGGCTGGTCTCTCGGAACTGCCCGACGGCTCCCTTGTTGACTCAGCCAGGTTCACGGACCGGTACGGCCGCGGGGACGCCGCGCCGCGAGAGAGGCCCGGCGACTCACGCACGGAAACAGAGCGAGATCGCGGCCGGCTTGGGTACTCGTCGGCCTTGAGGCGGCTTGCTGGCGTCACGCAGGTTGTATCACCGGACCTCGCCGCCGCTCGCATGCACAGTCGCGAGTCTCATACACACAAGGTTGCGCTCGTTGCCCGCGAGTTGGCGGAGTTGGTGGTGCGTCGGGCTCGCGTCGATCGTGCGGTGGCGGATCTGGTCTATGAACACGGAGGGCTGGACATCGCGGCTTGTGAGGCTGCGGGACTCGCGCATGATCTCGGGCATGCGCCGTTTGGGCATGCGGGAGAAAACGAGTTGCACAACTTGCTGCACCCGCGGACCGATGACGGGTTCGAGGGAAACCCGCAGTCATTCCGGATTGTGACGCGGCTCGAGGGCAGTACGTTGAAGCGCACGGACATGGATCTCACGAATGTAACTTTGTGCGCGATTTTGAAGTACCCGTGGCACCGCGAAGACGCCGAGTTGCCGACAGTGACCGAGCGGCAGGCGCCGAAAGCGGACCAGGAGGAGGGAAACGCGGCAGCGCTCTCTGCTGGTGCAGCTGCGCGTGCTGGTGCTGGTGCAAGCGGGCCGAACCGGCGTCCCCAGAAGCCCTCGAAATATGGCGCCTACCGAGAAGACCGAAGCCGGTACGACCTGGTGCGGCGTAAGGTGATGGGCGAAGATTTCATCTCTAACCGCCAGCAAAGCCTCGAGGCATCCATTATGGATCTAGCCGATGACATCGCATATGCGATCCATGATCTCGAAGACTTCTGCTCGGCGGGAATGATCGACCTTCGGGATGTGATGCTAAAGCTCGAAGATGCAAGCGCTGCGGCAAAAGACATCTCCGGAAGCGAGCGATTCACTCAGTCGCAAAGTGCCGACCCCTTCACGCGAGCCTCCGAGAAGTTGCGGCGCACCTACAAAGGCCTTTTCGACGATGACCAGTATTACTTCGCCATAACGCGAACTGCGACGCTGGTCGGGCAGGTGTCGAAACTGGCAGCCGAGGAAACCGCACTACCGGTAGTACTTCGTGACCATCTGAGTGAGAAGATTGGCGAGTACGTTAGCGCGCTCGAAATCGACGACGCGCTTCCTTATCGCGATGCGGCGATCGTACGCCTGAGTGTCCCGTCGTGGCACGAGGTACAGGTGTTGAAGATCATTACTAGACACTGGCTGATTCAGTCGCCACAGATGGGAGTTATTCAGCGTGCTCAGACGCGGGCGATCCGCACGCTCTTCGACAGCCTGGTCGACTGGCTGACGACCTCACCGAGTCCCGCGAGCCTGCCGCCAGCTCTCCGGGAAGCCCTCGTCCATGCAGGCATCGACCTGAATATTGGGCTCGGCGACGACCTCGACAAGCGACACTACCGCGCAATCGGTGATTACATCAGCGGGTTGTCTGATTCAGAAGCCCTGTTGCGAAGTAACTGGTTTGCAGGCAGGGAGATTCCGGGAATGACAGTCCTGGCTGAAGCGTTCTAGGTACTCTTCATGCTAAGACGGCCGCAGGCGCGAGGTCATCCGCCGTCGACCGGATGATGCCCAGGCGAGGATCCGCCTCGGTCTGCCGACCGCCTGCGGCTAGGGCTCGAGGACGACCTTGATGCACTCGTCCTCCTTCTTCTGGAAGATCTCGTACATGTCGGGCGCCTGCTCGAGCGGCACGCGGTGCGTGGTGAGGTCGGCGGTGCCGAGCGGGTCGGCCGGGTCCTCGACGATCGGCAGCAGCTCGTCGCGCCACGACTGCACGTTGCACTGGCCCATCCGCAGCGTGATCTGCTTGTCGAAGAGCGTCATCATCGGCATGGGGTCGGCGGAGCCGACGTAGACGCCGCTGAGCGACACGGTGCCGCCTCGCCGCACGGCGTCGAACGCCGTGTGCATCGCGGAGAGCCGGTCGAGGCCCGCGTGCTTCATGAGCGGCTTCGCGAGCAGGTCCGGCAGCGCACCCACGAGCTGCTGCGC